>Ga0265334_10000140_pt1 | contig 45230 bp, 70 predicted proteins | sample 42023metaG_FD_192442 | JGI IMG/M metagenome (GOLD analysis project Ga0265334, IMG submission 192442) | Rhizosphere microbial communities from Carex aquatilis grown in University of Washington, Seatle, WA, United States - 4-20-23 metaG | ecosystem: Host-associated > Plants > Roots > Rhizosphere...
CGCCGTGGCCAGGGCGGCGCCCGACCCGGAGGCGACGCCGGCCGGAGCCTGCTGGAACGCGGTCGCTCGAGCTGCGCCGATGCCAGACGCCGCGCCGGCGGTGGCCTGCTGGAACGCCGTGGCCAGGGCGGCGCCCGACCCGGAGGCGACGCCGGCCGGAGCCTGCTGGAACGCGGTCGCTCGAGCTGCGCCGATGCCAGACGCCGCGCCGGCGTTCGGAGCTGCCAGGATCGACGGCTGCTGAGCCGAGCTCGAGCCGGACGCGACGCCCGCCGGCGCGTTGGTGCTGTTAGACGTCGTCGGCTGATTGGCCGCCCCGGAGCCGCTAGCGGCTGACGCCGGCGCGTACTGGAACGCGGTCGCTCGAGCGAGCCCGGATCCCGACGCGACGCCGGCCGGAGCAGCGACCGAGCCGGCCGGCAGCTGGGCCGCGCCGGTGCCAGACGCCGCGCCGGCGTTCGCAGCTGCCAGGACCGACGGCTGCTGAGCCGAGCTCGACCCGGACGCGACGCCCGCGGGCGCCTGCAGGAACGCGGTCGGCTGAGCGGTGCCGGTGCCCGACGCGGCGCCGGCCGGAGCCTGCTGGAACGCGGTCTGGCGAGCTGCACCTGTGCCCGACGCGGCGCCGGCCGGAGCCTGCTGGAACGCGGTCTGGCGAGCTGCACCTGTGCCCGACGCGGCGCCGGCCGGAGCAGCGACCGAGCCACCTGGCTGCTGAGCGACGCCGGTGCCCGAGCTCGCGCCGGCGTTCAGAGCGATCGACGTCGACGGGCCCTGGCCGGTGCCCGCCCCGGAGGCCGCTCCAGCGGGCGCCTGCAGGAACGATGTGGACAGGGCCGCGCCCGTTCCGGCTGCTGCGCCGGCGGGCGCGTACTGCATGGCGGTCTGACGAGCGGCGCCGGTGCCCGAGCTGAGCCCGGCGTTGAACGCGATCGATGCGGCCGGCGGCTGGGCAGCGCCAGTGCCGGAGGCCAGGCCGCCAGGCGGAGCGATGCTCCCGCCGCCGATCCATGCCGCGCCCGTCCCGGACGCCGCGCTCGCCGGCGCCGTCTTGAACGCCGTCGCCCAGGCGACGGCCGTCCCGGTCGGCAGCCCGGCCTGAGCGAACTGCATGGCGGACGGCTGGGCCGCGCCGGTGCCGGAGGCGACGCCCACGTTCGCGCCGACGCTGATCGCGGCCGCCTGGCTCGCGCCGGTGCCGGAGGCGGCGCCGACCGCGAACGTACCAGGAGCCGTGGCCTGCTGGCTGGCGCCCGTCCCAGACGCGACTCCGGCCGGCGCATTCGTCGCGGCCGCGGTCGGCAGGAACGACATGATGATGATGTCGGCCGTGTCGGCGATGGCCTGCGTCCACGTGGCCGTCCTCGAGACCGCGCCGGTAGCGATCATGTAGGCGGCCTGCACCTGGGCGGTGCCCTGCGGCCCCGGCACGGCGAGGTTGGTGAACCCGCCGCCGGCTGCCGTGTAGGTGTCGCTGGCCGTGTTGAGGTCGAACCCGGCCATCAGGAGAACGCTCGAGGCGGCCGGCGTGAGCGCCGGCGAGGCGAGGGCGAGCAGGCCCGAGCTGGTCTGTGCGCTCGTGTCCAGCGCGCTGATCCCGGACCACTCGGACACGTGGACCACGTGATTGCCGGAGTTGTCGAACGTGAAGGTCAGCGTGGTGCCGCCCGCGCCGGACGCGGCGAACCCGGCCAGGACGACGATCTCGTGGCTGTTCCCGCGGTTGGCGAGCTCGGCCCAGGTGACGCCGCCGCCCGAGCCCGACGCCCGGGTGGCGCTGACCGACGGGTCCGTGATCCAGGCGACGAGCGCGTTGCCGGCGGCCGGAGCCGTGGCCAGGGTCACGACGAGGGTGGTCGACCCGCTGCCCTTGGCGTAGGCCTCCTGGACGCGGGCCGGCCCGGACTCCAGGAGCAGGACGCCCGAGCCGTCCTCTAGCTGATAGCCGTCCGGTGAGCCCGACTCCAGAAGATAGCGATCGGCCACACTAGAGCTGCTTCGCTTCGGTGATCACCTGCTCGAACGTGAGCACCTCGGCTGCCCCGGTCGTGACCGACAGGCCGACGATCAGGTTGGCGACCGTCGCGTCAAACGCGCTCGACGTCACCGCCAGGATCTCCGTCGCCCGGGTTGACAGGCCCGTCGTGGCGAGCATATGCGTTAGGCGGAAGAGGCCACGGGCGATGCACGACGCAGAGAGCGGGCCGCGGATCGTCACGTTGATCTCAATGACGCCGTTGTCGGCGACGGCCGTCGGGACCAGCGTGCCGGTAAAGGTGAGAACTGCCGCATCGCCGGTTGTGCCCGCCGTGCCGATCCGGACGTGGAACGTGCGAACGGCGGTGCCGAAGGCCGTCTTGCTGACGTCGAGCAGCCAACGGAACTGCGTCCCGATCCGGAGCTTGCCCACCGGGACGGCGATGTTCGACCCGGTGATGTAGGTCAGGGTCGCGGCGGCGGGGCTCTGAGCAGCCGTGGTCCAGTTGCCCAGCTGGTCGCCCATGTAGGCCTTCAGCTGGAGCATCGAGACGCTCTTCGACGCCCCGGCGTCATCGACCGGGATCAGCTGGGCGTCGACCACTGACGCGACGGCCGTCAGGGCCGAGACCTTCGTGTCGACCATCGCTCACCTCCGGGAGGGCCGCGCGCCGGCGGCCCTCCGAGCCCGACCTTACAGGGTCAGGGTCATGAGCCCCGAGGCGTTCCAGACGATCGTGAACGTCCCGGCGGTCACGGTCTGGGCGCCGCCGAACCAGTTGAAACAGATCCCCTGGCCCGAGACGGGCGTGGTGATCGTCTTGTCGTAGATCAGCACGCCGTAGGCGGTCAGCGTCGCGTTCGCGTCCGCCGACACGGTGTCAGCGGCATCGAACTTGTAGACGCCGGCAGCGCTGGCGCTGGTGATCGACGCGAGCGGTCGGCCGAGGGCCGGCCAGGAAGTGCCCGAGACGACGCCGCCTCCAGCCCAGACGCCGGCCGCATAGGCGGACGACGCGGAGGCGACGGTCGCGTCCGGGGTGATCGTGTTGTCGAAGAGCGCGGCCTCGATCAGCGCGTCCGTGTCGAGGTCGATCGCGGTGACGTTGTTCATCCGATCGGCGATGAAGGCCTGGAAGATCTTCGAAGTGGTCCACGCCATCGGTCAGCCCAGCCTTTCCCGGTCGGCGCGAGCCGACTCGAGCTCAGCCTCGGCACCGGCCAGGTGGGCCTTCTGGATGTCGACCTTGGCTTCCGCCGCGGTCACGATCCGATCGGCCTCGGCGATCTCGGCAGCCGTCACGGCCTCCGATTCCTCCGGAGTCTGCTCCGGCGCGACGCCCGCGCCGTCCTCAGCGATGACGCTCGGAGGGAGCGCCTCGCCCGTACCGTCAGGTGCCACTAGACGAACCCTCCTCGAGCTGCTGGCGCGTAGACCCGAACGTCCAGACGGCCGTCGTCGCGCTCCGTGGTGATGCTCATGATCGGCCGGCCCGACGGATCCGCCTGGACCAGCTCAGAGCCGACGTAGTCCTCGCGGTCGTGGGCCTCGATCTTCGCCTTGGTCCCCGCCGCGAGCATCGGAATGGTCATCCCCCGAGCGCCGGCGCAGTCGTGCATCGGCATATGCGGGCGAACCTCCCGGGTCCGCTTCTCTAGGCCGCAGGCCGGGCACGCCCATTCGTGGACGGTCGGCTCGAGCACCGGGATCCGGCTGGCGTTCATCGGCCAGAGTCTACTACCAGCGGCGCGGGTCTCGAGGCATGACCCAGCGGCGAGCGGCCCACCACGTCGTGAAACGCTGCCAGGTGAACGGCTTGCGGACGAACCGCGCCCAATACGCGTCGTCCATCAGCTCGGTGTGGGCTTCGATCGCGGGCCCGAGCTGCTCCTCGAAGTCGACCTGCACGACGATCGCCGGGATCCCGCGACGCAGGGTCATGGGACCAGCACGTGCCAGAGCTCGCCCGGCTGCGCTCGAGCGAAGTGGCGCTCGGTCCCGACCGAGCGGTCGTAGCAGGAGCGGCAGAGCGCCGAGGGCCGCGACGGCTCCTGGTCGGAATGCTTCTCGCGGCGATTAGAGCCGAGCGCCTTGCCGCAGTAGGCGACCAGCCGGACCTCGCTCACGACGCCCGCGGCACCGGCGCGCGGTAGGTAGCGGCGCCGCACGACGCGTGGGCCGGCTGCAGGGTCGGCTGGCGGGTGCCGCGGGTCGCATCGACCACTCGTGGCGTCGGGTCCAGGACCAGCACGCGCGGCGCCCGGCGGGCGATCCGGCGGTGGCAGACGACGCACTCCATCGATCTCTCCTCAGTACGGGTCCGGGCAGGCCGCCCGGTCGGCCCAGACGATCCCCGAGCGGCTGACGTAGCGCGGCCGGGCGCCGTGGCGAGCATAGGCCAGCGACAGGCCGAGGGCGAGCACCATCCCCTCGTCGCCGGCGAACGATACGCGTCCGTCGTCGGCCACCTCGGACTCGTAGGTCTCGAGCGCCTTGATCAGCTCCGGCCCGAGCGGCAGCGAGGGAGCGAACCGAAGGCGATCGCCGCCGTAGACCTCCACGATCGCGTTGACCAGCCCCTGCCGGCGCTGGCCGCGCTGGGTGTAGGCGTGCGGCCGGTGGAGCGCGGCCGGGAACTTACCGGCGCGCTGGAGGTCAGCGAGGATCTTCGCCAGGCCGGCCCCGAGCCCGCCGGCCGCGTCCAGGAAGATGCACGGTCGGTCGGCCTCGGCCCGCCCGGCGATCTCCACGATCCGGTCGCGGACCACCTCGAGGATCGGCGCCTGGCGCTCGATGTGGACGACGGTGTGGAGCATCCCCGGGCCCTGCGCGATCCGGGCCTCCTCTGGTGCCGTCTCGCGGTGCTCGGTGAAGATGATCGCCGCCTGGCCGTGGCTCTTCCCGCCGCCCGGCGAGACGCCGATGTGGAGCCTCACCGCGCGCCGAGCGGCTGGGATCCCCAGATCGCCTGGGCCGGGACGCGCGAGGCATCCATCCGGGCCTGCGCCTCGGGCGAGACCTGCCGGCGGTCCTCGCTGGCCTTCGATCGGAGCGGCGCGGGCTTGGGCAGTGGCGGGTGGCCGGCCAGGCGCTGGCCGCACTCGCAGATCCCGGCCGCCTCGAGCTCGTCCCAGGGCAGGCCCAGGAGGAACCGGCGACGGGCCATGGGCGCCATCGCCTGGGCCCGCTCGTAGAGCGAGAGCGGGTCGGAGCGCGCCGGGCTGACGCCGGTGATCCGGCCGCGCCGGTGCTCGAGCCGGCCGGCGTAGAGCGCGAGCGGACGACGGCAGTTCTCACAGGGCCCGAACGGTAGTCCGAGCGGGCCAGGGCAGGCGGTCATGACGGCATCGCGATCGCGGGGAGCATCTCGGCGATCGCGTCGCCGAGCCTCGTGATCGTCTGCTCCTCGAGCAGCTCGACGGCGAGCTCCAGGATCGCCTCGGTCCGGTGGCCGAGCTCGCCCTCCACGAGACGCTCCTGCAGCCGGGTGATCCGGTAGAAATGCGGGTGGAGCAGCTCGTGGGCGAGGGTCCGGCGCTGCGCGAGCTCGTGGCGCTCGAGGAACCCCCGGTCGAGCGCAATCTCGATGTAGTCGGCCGCGTCCTGGACGTGGGACACCGCGTGAGCATCGTCGCGGCCGTGCCAGAAGGCCGTGACCGAGACGTTCCAGCCGGCCAGGCCGAGCAGGATGGCGCAGTGCTGGCACCACCACTCGAGGTAGGCGCGCTGCGCCTCGGACAGGACCCGCTCGGGCGACTCGAAGTGGCTGTCGCTCACGATCCACCTCCGAAGTAGGGCTGAGAGCTGGCGTCGACCATCCCGCGGAGCGCGGTGCCATCGAAGAGCCCGGCCCCGGCGGCCAGGAACTCGGCGCCGTACTCCGCCTTGAACGCATAGTCGCCCATCGCGAGCCGCTCCGACTCGAGGAAGTCGCGGCTGATCGTCGGGACCTCCTCGCTGCGCACGTGGTAGCGGGCCCAGGCCGGGCCGCCGGCCGTCCAGAGCTCGTAGAACCAGCCGGCCTTGCCGGCGGGCGTCGACTGGACGAGCACCTGGCCGCCGGTCGCCACGACGGCCCGGGCCGCGGTCCAGGTGTCCTCGTCCACGTAGGCCGCCTCGTCCACGATCAGCAGCTGGGCCGAGTAGCCCCGGACGCTAGTGGCGGTCCCCGGCAGACTCATGATCCGGGAGCCGTTGGCCAGCCGGATCGTCATCGCGCTGTCCTGCTCGAGCGGATGGCGCTCGATGTTCCGCAGGCCGGCCTTGCACCGGATCGCGATCTCGCCCGATTGCTTCTGGGTGGGCGAGACGATCACGACCAGCGAGCCCGGCTGGTAGTGCGCCACGTGGAGCGCCTTGGCCGCGGCGCACGTCGACGCGCCGACCTGGCGCCCTTTGAGCACGATCGCGTTCATCCGCTCGCGGAGGTAGTCGACCTGCCAGGCGTGCCCGAGCTCATGCCCGAGCGGGACCTCGAGGCGCATCACCGGGATCCGGAAGCTGCGCTCGAACGTCGAGACGACGTCGCCCCGGTTGTCCATGTCGACGGCGAGCCGGTTCGGCCCGGTCCGGACCACCTCGGCCAGGAGCGCGGCGCGCCGGCGGGCGGGCATCGTGGCCGGGCCGATCAGCTGGTCGCGCAGGGCGTCCCGCTGGCGGGCGATCTGCGCGGCCGCGATCGAAAGGTACGAGCGCCGGAGCTCCGGCGCCAGGCGCGCCAGGGTCACCGGCGGCCGGTGGCGATCTGCTCGGCGAGCTCCACCATCGCGTCGACGTCCTCGATGCCGGCCGCGGCCGCGACCTCGGCCGCCTCCCGGCGGAGGTCGAACAGCATCGTCATCCGGTCACGCCGGGCGTAGTCCTGGTAGCGCCGGCGCTCGAGCCAGAACGCGGCCGCCCGCCAGTCGGTGCTCGCCGCCTGGGCGACGAACCCCAGGAACCGCTGCTCGGCCTCGGCCTCCGCGGTGTGGACCTCTCCGCGGAATGCCGCAGAACCGGCCATCCAGCGGGCCAGGGTGTCGGCGCTCATGCCCGCCGCCTTCGCGCTCGCCTCCCGGGTGTTGCCGATCCGGAGCGAGCGCAGGATCGCCTCCCGACGCTCGGGCGTCCGCTTCGATGGGCGGGCCATCAGAGCTTCACCGCCTTGCGCCCGGTGACCCCTTCCCAGCGCTCGAGCGTCACCTGGACGTAGCGCGGGTCGATCTCCATCGCGTAGCAGACGCGCCCGAGCGACTCGGCGGCCATGAGCGTGGTGCCGGATCCCGAGAATGGCTCGTAGACGAGGCCGCCCTTGTCGAGGTGGTTCGTGATCGGGATCTGCGCCGTCACGATCGGCTTCTGGGTCGGGTGATCGACCGCCGACCGGGACCGCCGCGGCGATGGCGCCTCCCAGACGTCAGCCTGGTGGAGGCAGCACGTCCCGGGGTGGACCGCCTCGCCGCCGGCGCTCGCAGCCGCGTGCCAGATCGTCGCCTGGTCGCGCCGGCGGGCCAGAAACCGGCCGCCGTTGCGACGGACCACCCAACACGATTCGTGGCGCCACTGATACCAGGAGCGACCGAGTGTGAACTGCTGCTTGTCCCAGATCACGAGGCCCACGAGCTCGAACCCGAGCCGGACCAGACCGGCCGCGACCTCGGGCGATTTCGTGTCGGCGTGCCAGACGTAGCCGACCTGGAGCGACGGCACGAGCTCGAAGGCGGGCGACCAGTCGCTGATCGTGTCGCCGGCCATCGATACGTTCCTGTGGCCCTTCGATCGAGGGCCCGGAGCGCCAGCGCCGGCCACGTACTCGACCCCATAGGGCGGGTCGGTGACGAGCAGCGTCGGCTCGGCGCCGGCCAGAAGCCGGACGACGTCCTCGGCCGACAGCGAGTCGCCGCAGAGCAGCCGGTGATCCCCGAGCGCGAAGAGGTCGCCCGGCTGAACCCAAGGCACCGCCGGCGGTTCGGGCACGTCGTCCAGGCCGACCGTGAAGAGCCGCGCGGACTTGGCAAGATCCCGGAGCATCCGATCCAGGGCCGCGTCGTCGGCGTGGACGTCGCCCAGGAGCTCAGCGAGCTTGGCCGAGTCCGAGCCGGCCATCGCGCCGAGCGGGTCCAGGGTGGCGAGGACGAGGGCCTCCTCCTCCTCCGACAGGTCGACGTAGACCACCGGGACCTTCGCCTCGTGGCGAGCGACCGCGATCTCGACCCGGGCGTGGCCGTCGACCATCCGTCCGGTCCGCCGGTTGATCATCACCTGCTGGACCCAGCCGACCTGGTCGAGCGCGCCCGCGAGCGCCGCCTTCTGGCCCTTGGGATGGGTCCGCCAGTTCGCCGGATTGGCGACCAGCTGGTCGGGTGCCTCCTCGCCATGGCCGACGATCCTGTTCGCCCAGCCCGGCCCGACCTGTTCGTCCGTTACCACCGCATCACCTCTGCGTTGAGTGCCGTCACTCTAGCGCATCGGCGATGGCGGATCAGCGGTGGCCCGACCTGATCATGGCGGCCGTGATCCGGATCGAGCTCCGGGCCGCGCGGGCGTCGACCGTCCGCTGCTGGCGAGCCGTCCTGGTGCCGGCCTGGCCCTGGCCCTTGGTGAACGGGTTGGATCCGCCGCCGCCTCCGCCGCCGCCGCTGGTGAGCGTCTCCTTGCCACCGCCGTTGCCGCCGGCGTCATTGCCGCCGGATCCCCAGCGGCCTCGCGAGTCCCTCGGCTGATCGGGTGAGCCCATCTCGACCTCCTTACCAGCGGCGACGCGCTGCTGCCCGCTCAAGATACTCGGCGGCCGCCCGGAGGACCACCGGGTTGTCCTTGGCGTTGGCCAGGAGCCAGTTGCAGCTCGTGCAGAGCATCCCTCGAACGCATAGCCGGCAGCCGTAGGTCCCCGGGTGGTGGCGGTGGTCGTGGTCGACGGGCCAGGACGGCGCGCCCGGGTTGGGCGAGCGGCAGATCGCGCACAGCCCGTCCTGGCTGGCCAGGAGCGCGGCGAGCTCGGCCGGACTGAGACCGTGTCGCGATCGGTCGGCGACGAACACGCGCTCGCCGGTTGTGAGGTCAGCCTCGAAGTCAGGCCGGGCGCGGGTCACAAGCGGATCCGCCGCGGGCGGGCGGCCGCTGGAACCGGCCCGGAGTACGAGACGTCCCAGGGCCGGCCGCAGGTCGGACAGCAGGGCGCCGACGCCTTGAGGTGGCGGCCGAGCACGCAGGCCATACACGTCAGGTCGCTCGACGTCGCGTCGTCTAGCTGGGGATCCGGCCGCTCGCAGCCGCAGTAGCAGCGACAGCGCGCGCTCACCCGTCCCTCCCCACGAGCCGGCGGATCGCCTCGAGGACCCGCTCGAGCGCCTCCGGGAACGGCGCGAGGGCGCCAAAGATCGCCTCCCGGAGCTCCACCCATTCGGCGCTCGTGACCGGGTCGAACACGGGCGGCCCGGCCGGCCCCTCGAGCTTGGCGAGCGACTCGTAGGCGAGGCGCTTCTCCTTCTGCAGGGCGATGTAGGCCGTCGGACCGAGCGCCGAGCGGCCCTGCTCGTCCACGACGTCGCGCGCCTCGAGGTCAGCGATCAGGGCGACGATCATCTCCCGGGCGGTCGAGGGCGCGGCCGGTGCAGGTGAGATCGGCAGACGGCCAGGAGCGAGCCCCGGGCGGCCCGCCGGCGCGGGCCCGAACTCGACGCCGCCGACGTGCCCGTTGCGCCGGTGGCGGAGGACGCTCGAGTAGTCCAGGCCATAGGCCTTGGCGAGCTGGCGCGCCGGCGTCCCGGCCACGAGCCCGGCGTCGACCGCCGCGAGGTCGGGTGACGAGCAGGTCTGGCAGACGTCTGCGGCCATTTAAAGTTCTCGCGCTCGTTCGATCGACTGATGCGATCGGCTGAGTACATTCGCTGAGTACATTCGGTGGTTCCATCGCGTGCGTACATCGCGTGCGCGCGTGAGAAAATATCCATGCGGCGACCGCCCAGAATGCGTCTTATGCGCTGGCGCAGCGGCATCGCGCGCACCTCGTCGCGGGTGGGAGCCGGGGGTGGAGGACCCCCGCCAGGGCCCCGCGTGTGGCCCAGGGATGCCCCAGGACGAACGATCGCTACCGGGTCGCCGAACCGCGCTTCCTGGCCTCACCTCTCGTAAGTGGGCGAGGGTGCCTCGCCTCGTGAGTGAGCACCATCCATCCATCCATGCGTGCCTGTGTACATGACCTGTGTACATGGCCTGAGTACATCGACTAACGCTAACGCGTGCGTCCATGCGCTGAGTACATTCGGTCAGTACACACGAGCGCGCCTGCCTCCATCGTGTGGTGATAACGCGCGCCATGATCAGCGCCCCCATGGGCACTCCTCGATGAAGTGCCAGGTCAGGCCACCACGCGCCATGATCGTCAGGGTGCTGGGCTTGGGCAGGTGCAGGATCCCGGTGATCCCAGTGCCCACCTTGCCGGCCAGGACAGTCGCGCAGACGATCTGGCCAGGCTCGACCTTCCAGACGATCGCCGGGCCGCAGGTGTCGAAGCCCTGCTGGTAGAGGTGGATGATCGTGCCGATCCCGAGCCGAACCTGGACCGTCGGCAGCGGCTCGATCGCGACAGGCTTGCCCTCGTCGTCAAGCGGCGCGTCCTCAGTGAGCGCGTCGCCGTAGGGCATCCGATCCGCCGGCAGCTGATCGCGGCGAGTCCTGCGCAGCCGAGCTCCGATCGTCGTCATCGCGTGACCTCCATCATGTAGCGGATCGCCATCGCGGCGATCTGAACCGCCTCGACGCGCGCCAGCTGGGTGTCGCCGTCGTTCTCGCGGACGAGGTCCCAGAGCTCGTCCAGCTCTTCGCGGATCACGGCCCAGCCCTCGTGCGGCCCGTTGAACCGAGGGAACTTCGCCTGCGCCGCAGCGAGCTCGTCAAAGACCTCGCGGACCGGCCCGGAATACCGCTGGTCGAAGTCCGGCCCGAACCTGACCGAGCCAGGGAACGGCGCGAACGAAGCGATCGGATATGCGAGCTCCGGGCCGCGGTCGCCGACCCGATGGTGGATCTCGTTCTCGACTCGAGCGATCTCGGCGTGGCCGGCAGCACGAAGGTCGCTCGACGTCGACTCGATCAGATAGGCGATCCGCTCCTCGATCGCGTTGCCGCCAGGGATTGTGCCCGAGCCCAGGACGTCGTGGATCACCTGCCGGCAGTGCCGGCGCTCCTCGGTCGCGGCCCGTTCCCTGATCATCGCCGGATAGCGCCGCACGTCGGCCATGGCCTGCAAGAGCTCCTCAGACGTGAGCTCGCGGCCTGCTCGTTCGGTCACCAGAGCACCTCCACCTTCAGAACGCCGGCGCCGAGTGGCGCCAGTCGATCGAACATATCGCTGTAGAGATCGATCACGCGATTCGCCGAGCACCGGCACCAGTCGGCCAGGATCACGCTCACGCAATGCCCGCCGGCGCAGATCCTGACCCGCCGATTCCGCCAGCCCGGCCCGAGCGCGGCTCGGAGCGCCGGTCCAGCTGCAGCGTAGGGCCCGCCGGTCGGATGACGGGCCATGCAGCTCGAGACGCCTGGCAGGCAGTACCAGCTCGCCTGGCCGAAGAGGTGCTGTGCGCCTGAGATTCGCCCGCTGACGGGCCGAGGCGTCGGAGTGGCGCGTACATCCGGTCGGACGGTGGGCGTGACAGGACGGCCATGAACTGGCTGGCGTGGTGCGATTCCGACGGGTCGCGGGAATGGCGAGAACGCGATCGAGGGCAGTGGTCGCCAAGCCTCGGTCTCGAGTCCAGCGACGCGGCGCGCCGGCGATGCCAGCCCCACGACGATCAGGAGCACGACGGCTGCCAGCGCGACCAGGACGATCAGGAGCGTTCGGCGCATCAGAGTCCAGGGCTCCGGTCGCAAGCGCAGTAGGCCGGCCAGTCAGGATCGCCGCCCATGATCCTCGTGCAGCCGCCGCCGTCATGGTTGGCGTGACGGCACACCGGGCACTCGATCGAGCCCTCAGCAGGACCGTCGCGCTCTAGGACTTTTGGCGTCCGAGAACGCCTCACCCGTTCACGCCCAGGACGGATCAGCCCTGGCTCCGTCGACGGCCCTGCTGAGGGCTCGATGATTGGCGCCGAGGGGATCTCGGTCGGCGCCGTCGGTTCGTGCATCGCCGAGACGACCTCCAGAGCACGTTCCGAAAGAGGCGGTACCGGCGCCTCGCGATGCGGCTCGAGGGGGGGATCAGGAGCCGCATCGCGGGAGGCCGGGTCGCTGTTGTGAGGGATCAGGCCGGTCGGTGTCAAGTCGGCCATCAGAACCACGCCTCGAGGATCCGGATCCGGACGCCGACCGGGTGCGGGTCGGCATAGCGCTTCTGGGCTGACAGGATCACGACGGCCGCGTCGTCGCCGATCGCCACGACGGTGATCGCGTCCAGGACCGCTCGAGCGAGCTTGTCGGCGTCGGGCTTCGTCATGCAGAACACAGGCGCGTCGACGCGCAGCACCGGCGCGGGGCGCGTTCGGTTCGCCGGCAGGTAGTGGCTGCGCGGCCGTGGCATCCAGAACACGGCCGAGACCGCGACGGGCCCGGTGATCGCAGGATCCATCCCGATCGTGGTCCGCGCCTCCTGGGCGATCGAGCTCCGCCAGGAGCCGAGTGGCGAGCGGGGCCGATTGCCCTCCGACGCGATGTGCGCCTTCCCGCCGGCCATGAACGCTCGAGCGGATCCCTGCGCGACGGGCAGCCCGCGGACCTCGAACTCGAGCGACCTCATCGGCGGACCAGCCCGGCCCGCTCCGGGTTGAACGTGTCGGCCACCGGCCAGCCGTAGCCGGCGCGCTCGGCCTCCTCACGGCAGCTAATCCGATCGCGGCAGCGGCTGTCGGCGTCGAACCAGTACACGCCGGCGTCCTCGAACCGGAGCAGCTGCATCCGGACGTCGGGCGAGAGCCGGTGGCAGAGGACGCACTCCTGGAGCTCGGGCGCCTCGCCAGAGCTACCGGGCATCAGGCTCCTCCAATGCTGCTAGGACGGCGGCGGGTGTCAGACGCCGACTGTTGCAATCCAGCGTGTGATCGGCGTCATAGGACGCGATGAACCCGCAGTTACACTCGGCCAGCCCCTCCACCAGCGCCCGGAGTCGGGCACGTTCAGCGGCGACGGCCCGCGTCTCGACATCCTTGACGAAGGCGGCGAACCCCAAGGCATCGGCCAGTTCCTTTGGCGGGAGCATGTAGGCCGGTTCACCGGACCTCGCCATCAGCGTCCAGCCCTCAGAGAGCATTCGATTGAGGTCGGTCGGATCGTCCGGCACTGGGAGCTGGAGGCTACCGGGCATCAGGCTCTCCTTCGAGCAGGGCGGCGGCTAGGGCACGGAGAGCGGCAGCGGGAGTGGGGCCGCGACCGTTCCGTTCGGTCCGGTTGGCGATCACTGACTCGTCGTCACCATCGCCGTCCTGCGTGTACTCGTCGGCCTTCGTGTCGCGGGCATGGGCAACGTAGGACCGGCCCGGAACCGAGATGAACATGGTAAAGAACCACCCGTCCGGCAGCGCCGCCTCAGCAGCAGCCCACGCATCGCCGAGTTCAGCCCGCTCCTCGGACTCCGCAAGGGCGCGGGCCATGAGGACGTAGGTACAGGGCGGCGGCTCACCGCACCCGGCGCAGAGTTCTTCGCCGTTGATGACCGACTTGAACGACTCGTTGTGCCGCGCCAGCACCGCTTGGGGATCAGACGGCATCAGGCTCTCCTTCGAGCAGGGCGGCGCGGACGCATCCCGTTCGATGGCCTTCGTCACGGTAGCCACCGCACCACGGGCACTCGGCGCGTCCGTTGTACATCTGCTGGAACCACTCGACCCGTTCCAGCACCCTCATCCGCTCCTCGGACTCCGCAAGGGCGCGGGCCAGAGCGTCGTATTCGGCCCGCGACACCATGCCTGCCATCTCGCCCTGCATCTCCTGAGCGCGGCGTACCTCGGACTGCTTGAACGCGATGCGGTCGTCCTCGGCGCTCATCGGGGAGTCTCCGGTTCGCTTAGGGCGGCTGCTAGGGCACGGAGAGCGGCGACGGGAGTCTCGAACGGACCGAACGTGTCGTGCATGCTCATCACCGGACGAAGGCCAACCGCATAGCAGCCAGCCTCCGGCCCATCGTTCCGACACGAGACTCCCAACTCCGTCACGCCAGTCGCCTCAGCAGCAGCCCACGCATCGCCCAGTTCAGCCCGCTCCTCGGACTCCGCAAGGGCGCGGGCCATCCAGTCGAGAAGTCGCCCGAGGTCGGGCAGGACCAGATCGTTGCCGGGGTTGCGTTCACGCCAGAGTTTGGTGGCAGCCTCCATCCGGGTCTGTTGAAGATCGAATAGGTCCTTTAGTTCCCAGCAATCGCACTTATGTCCGGGAACGCAATCGCAGTCGTTGTAAGACCGCGCCAGCACCGCTTGGGGATCAGACGGCATCAGGCTCTCCTTCGAGGGCGGCGCGGTACGCAGCCGCGAGGTCCACCGCCCCGTCCCAGCACACGTCGCCGGGCTTCGGCTGATAGTCCGGTGTGTTGTCGTCGGGCCACTGGGCGCAGGTGTAGCAGTTGAGTTCGCCGCCTTCGGCCGAGCCCTCCCATTCGTGCAGGGCGAGGGCTAAGGCGCGGATATCCAGCCGCTCGGCCCGCTGCCTGAGCGAGATCATGGCGCTGGCTCCGGGTCGACGGGCAGCCCGAGCCGGCGGAATGAGTCCCGGATCGCCCGCGCGTCATCGCCGGCCAGGACCCTGGTCGGCGTCGCGCGCGGGCGCGAGGCTGCTCTAGAACTACCCTGTTCCATGTTCCCTCTACCCTCTACCGTGGCGGAACTCCGCCGGCTTCCGTTGGCAATCGCGGAATGAGCACGATGCGCGTCGCGTCCACGGTACGACGGCCTCGTGCCGACGCGCTGGTGAACGGCCAGGCGGACCACCTGGACGCAGCGGCAGTCCGGATGCACGGCCAGGTGGCCGTCGGCGATCAGCCGGGCACCGGTGCGCTCCACGAGCGCCTCCCGCGCCCGGACCGCGTCGAACGGGTAGAGCCGGGCTGCGACGTGCGGGATCTCCCAGACGAACCAGCCGTCGTCGTCGGCGATCTGCCAGAGGCCGATGTAGGTGAGGCGCTCGTCCAGCCGGAGCCGGCCGATCGACGGATCGGACCAGAACTCGGGCTTCACCTGGCGGATCCTCATAGCGTCTCGATCCCTTCGAATGGCGGTGGCTCGTCCGGCCGCCGGCGGAACTCGTCGGCCTTCGGGCAGCTGGCGAAGTGGCTCGAGCCGTCGGCGTTGAGCGGCGCCTTGCGCCCGGCCTTCGTGGTCGTCCAGAGGACCACCTGGCCGCAGCCGCGGCAGTGGCCAGCGTTCGCCGGCTCGTAGCCCTCGGGCAGCTCCCAGGTCCGCCCGTCGCGGTCCATGAACGCGCTCACGGCACGAGCCCGAGTGTGTCGCCGGCGGCCGTCTTGACGTTCGTCCAGAGGACCGAGTCCTCGACCGCCCGCTGCGCCTCCTGGAGCGTCGCCGCGGTGCCCGAGCCTGGCACGAGGAACCCGCCTCGGACCAGGACGGTCCAGTGCCAGCGGCCGGTGTCCAGGAGGTCGATCTCGACAATCCCGAGCCCGGACGGCCAGTAGCCCGGTCGGATGACCCAGCCGGCCAGGAACACGGCGTAGTAGTGGCCTGCGCGGAGGCGATGCCACTCGATCACGAGACTCCTCCTTCGGATCCGATGCTGAACAGGACGGCCGTCTTGGCAGCCCGCAGGGTGAGCGCCTCGCCCTGCCAGCGCGCGGCCGCATGGGCACGATCCTGGCCGGCGCGGGTCAGTGTCCAGGTCCACGGCCGGGCGGCCGCCGGCCGGTCCAGGAAGGCGACGGCGAGCTGGGTCGTCCATCGGACCCCCTCGACGCTCTCGCCCTCGTGGACGGCGATCCAGTGGCCGGCCTTCACCTTGCGCCAGACGAGCATCAGACGAACCCCTCCAGGCGCGCCCACTCGAGGTGGCGCTCGCTGCGGACGTGGGCCCGAACCGCGGCCGCGATCGAGCTCGCGACGCCGGCCGCCGCGCTGATCGCTCCGCCGCAGGTGCAGGCCTCGATCTGGAAGTCGATCGGGTCCGGCTGGGTCATCCCCAGCTGCACGCGCTGCCCCGCGGGATCCGTGCCGTAGACCGGGACGCCGTACACGTGCCGCGCGACGATCGTCACGGCTCGTCCTCGCCTTCTGGCGCGAGCAGGTAGAGCGCCGTGCCGGCGGCCAGGAGCGCGACGATCCCGAGCGTGGCGCCGAGTACGTCGACGGGCCGGACGCCCAGGACCAGAGCAGCGACCGCGCCCAGGACGATGGCGACGGTCATGTAGCCGAGCGCGGTCTGACGCCGCGTGGCTGGTTGACGACTAGGCATGATCCGCTCCCTTCCGGTGGAGCTGGACGGCCCCGGCGAGCCGGAAGGCAGGTCGCCTCGAGGGAGATCCGCTCGATCGCCCTGGCGACGCGCCGGCCTGTGTTGGCCGGAGCGTCTGCTCCCACCGGAGCCGTCCAAGCGTCCACTCTACCTTGCCGCGGGGCCGTTCGGCGCGTCGAACGGGATCCGGTCGCCGAGCACGAGCACGACGCCCGAGTCGACGCCCCGCGGCGCGATCCGCACCTCCTTCACGTTCCAGCGCTGGCCGTCCTGGTCCTCGACCTGGACGAGGCGATCGCCTTCGTCCTGGCTCTGGAACAGGTTGTCGAGCATCTCGTTGAGGTCCACGGGTCAGACTCCCTTGGCGGCGTCGGCGACGAACGTCCCGATCACGTGCAGCGTTGATGAGGCGCGCTCGATCCGGCCGGCGACGCCTTCGCGCCGGCGGACCGGGATGGCAGCAGCCATCGCGGCAGGATCCCGCTCCGACAGCTCCTCCACGGCCGCCAGGACGAGCTCGAGGGCCTTCCAGCCCGTGAGGTCAGTCGGGGAGGGTGCCGGAGCGCTGTGGGCCGATTCCGGCCGGCGTGGAGCCTTCGGCGCCGGTCGCAGCAGGACCGGCGCGAGGACCGGCGCCGGCTTCGCCTCGACGGGCCCGAAGTGCTCGCAGCCCGGCACGTGGTTGTCGCCTTCGCAGGCGAGCCGCTCTGGCGCCGGGTCGTCGGCCAGGACGCGCGGCTTGCCCTCGAGGATCAGCGTCTCGCCCGACGCGATCGGCTCGATCACGTCGCCCTCCTTGGCCCGGACGACGCGGCCCGGATACGCCTTCCCGTCGGCGCCGATGACCTTGGTCGGCGGGTCGGGAGGTGCGTCATTTGACGCACCTCGAGCCCGGCGGACCGTCGACTCGCTGACCCGGGCGACTCGAGCGACCTCGCGCCCGGAGCCGGCCGGCAGGGCCGCCATCGCCTCGGCCAGGTCCAGGCGGATCCCGAGCGTCGCGATGTACTGGCCGGCCGACAGGCCGGGGTGGAGCCGGCCGACGTTGCGGCCCTCGGACCAGTTGAGCCAGATCGCTCGAGCGGCCGTGACGCCCATCCCGAGCTGGTCGACCTGGTCGGCGAGCCAGCGCTCGTCGCGGATATCAGCCGGGCCTGTGAGGACCGGCGCGGGAGCCTTCATGGCAGCACCTCGGTGGAGTGGCAGAGGCAGGAGCAGCCGATGCGGCAGATCCCGCCGCGGCCAGCCCAGCACTCGTAGTTGTGGGGATCCGGCTCGCGCCGGCCGGTGAGCTCGGCCAGGCGGGTGACCACCTGGCTCCGGGTCATGAACGGGACCGAGCGGCCGCCGCAGTCGGTGCAGAACGGCCCGTAGTCGGGCCGGCCGTCGTGCTCGGGCAGGACGCGCTCGAGACCGGCGCCGCAGCCGGAGCAGACGGTGATCACGAGACCACCGCCGGCGCGTCGCAGCCGAGGCATGGGCAGCCTGGGACCGAACCGCGGCCGTTGTGGCCGCACTCGGCGCAGATGATGTCGGGATCCACGAACGAGACGAAGTGCTCGCGCGCGGCCCGGCGGTCGAGCTCGGGATCGAGCTCAGCGTTAAGCTCGGCGTTGGTCGCGCCCTCGTCCAGGAGCCCGCTGGTGACGTCGTCGTCGTAGAACTCGTCGCCGGCCATCATGAGAGCACCTCCAGGGTCAGAACGTCGACGCGCGGGATAAAGAGCGCCGAGCCGTCGAGCTCGATGACGAGCTCGGTGATGGCGCCCGCCTCGTCGGCCACGACGCCGAGCCGGCCAGCGGCCTCGCGGACCCGCGTCTCGGGGTCGCGAGCGAGGTACTGGACCCGGACCTGATCGCCGATCATGACCGCTCGACCTCGGCGGTGCCGTGGTAGCAGTCCTCGCCGCACCGGACCGGCCGGCCGAACACGTCGGTCCCGGAATAGATGGCCCGCTCGTTGCAGCAGGCGGTGTAGCCGTCGCCGCGCCGGAGGGCGTCCCAGCCGACGTTCTCCGGGTCGGTCGACCCGCAGGACTGGCAGTGGGTCGCCCGGACGATCGCCCCGATCGCCGGCTTGTAGGTCTGGTCGGTCATCTCGATCTCCTTCGTGATCCCCCGGGCTTCCGTTCCCGGTGAGTCCATTTACGCTCTACCGCCCGGCGTTGTCAACCCCCATTCGCATCTTCGGCCAGGAGCCCGTAGCGGGCCCGGAGCGCGGCCGCCTGGTCGGCGGTCAGGATCCCGGCCGCGAGCGCCTCGGCGATCACCTCGGCCTGCTGCCGGCGGCCCTCGAGCCGTGACGCCTCCAGGTCAGCCGGCGTCCGGACCGTGGCGGCCATCCGGTCGAACCGGCGCTCGGACCAGGAGCGATGAGCCGAGCTCATGCCGCCACCATCCCGTCGTCCGGCCGGCTGTTGGCCTCGGCCAGGAACCAGGCCATGAAGGCGTCCTCCTCGGCGAGCTCGGCCAGCTGGCGGTAGTAGCCCTCGAGGGCCTGGGCGGGCCAGCGCATCGCGTAGAACTGGGCGCGCTCGCGACGATCGAGCGAGCGGTCGGCCTTGCGGCCCGCCGGCGCGGCCGCCTGGCGGTGAGCAGCGGTGGAGCGGTGGTTGGCCCCGCCGGAGCGCCGGCAGGTTGTGCAGTAGGCGGTCATCGAGCCGACCGAGCCGACCGGCGAGCCTTGGGCTCGAGGTAGGCCATGAAGGCGGCGTGCGAGCGGCCGTCCTGCTCGGCGTTGAACCGGAAGGCGTTCCGGGCGACGAAGCGGCAGTCGCCGCAAGTGGTCTCGAAGCCCGGCAGGGCTCCAGGACCGGAGGCCTCGACGGCCTGGGTGGTGGTGGTGTGGGATCCGGTCATCTCGACCTCCTTGGTGGCTCCCGGGCTTCCGTTCCCGGTGAGTCCATTTACGCTCGATCGGCCGGGCTTGTCAACCCCCATTAGCAGCCTATTTGCGCCATCCGTGCGGGCGAACGTGGTCGTCCCGGAAGTGCGAGCGGTCCGAGCCGCCCAGGCCGTGGCCGGTCGCCACGGCGATCAGGCCGGCCAGGAACACGACGGCCACGATGGCGAAGATCGGGAAGAGGATGTCGATCATGAGACTCCTTGGTCGGATCAGCGGATCCGGATGCGATGTGCCTGGTTGCGCCGGCGGGCGTCGCGCCGGGCGGACCAGCCGTCCAGGAGCGACCAGCCGCCGATGAGGGCCAGGACGACGAGCGCCGTCGCGCCGCCGGCGACGAGGATCCCGCCCACGAGCTCGCTCATGCTCGCGCCTCCCGCAGGCGGGCCCGGGCATCGCGGACGATGACGTAGGCGCGCTGCCGACTGACGCCCAATCGGTTCGCCAGGTCGGGCATCGAGACGTGCTGGCGATCGACCAGGTCGACCACCTCGGCGTCCCGGCGGGCCGTCGACTCAAGGCCGGCCGCGCGCTCGAGCTTGATGTAGCAGGCCTGGCAGCGAGCCCGCCGTCGATCGGCGACGGGCCCTCCGCAGTCGACGCAGGCCGGCGAGGGCGCGGCGCTCATGGCCGGCGAGCGATCCGGCGCGTGAAGCGCCAGCAGGTCGCGACGAACGATGCCAGGCCGCCCAGGACGATCAGGACCCAGGACCAGCCGTCCGGATAGAGCGTCTCGGCCTGGTCGGGCGTGGCGGTCGCCGGCGGAGTCGGGATGGGGGAGATGCACGGGCCGGGCGAGCCGGCGAGCGAGCCTCGGTGGGTGCAGCCGAGCGAGGGCTGCGGCGTTGAGCTCGGCGAGGGCGACGGCGCGGGCGTCGAGGGCGATGGGCTGGCGCAGGCCGCGACGGTGATCGAGCCGTGCTCCTTGTCGGTGCCGGCGGCCGTCACGAACTGGTAGGTGTAGGTCCCGGCCGCGATCGCGAACGGGCCGTTCTCGCCGTCGGTGGCGAACGGACCGAAGGTCTCGTCGCCGGGCTGCAGGACGGCCATCCAGCCCTTGGTCGAGTCGAAGGTGATCGCGCCGCACGACGGGCTGGCGACCGAGTGACCGAGCACGGGCACGGCCAGGAGCAGCGCCGCCGGAATGGCGACTAGGGCTGCGAGACGACGGTTCATCGTGACCTCCCGCGGATCCCGTCCGCGCTCTGCTGGGCCCAGCGACCGGACTCGTCCGCCCACTGCGCGATCCATTCGGCGTACTCGGCCTTGGCCTCGATGTCGTCCATCCAGGCGGGCCGCTCGGCCAGGCCGTCCGGCCCGAGCTCACGGATCATGGCGGCCAGCTTCTCGCCGGCGTCGCGGATCTTGGCATAGTGCTCGGCGAGCTCGCCGCAGAACTCGCACGGCGTCCCGGAGGGCGCCTCGTGCTGGCAAGCGGTCGGCCGGAGCTGCCGGCTCGAGCCGCTGAACCCGATCATTCGTTCCACGCTGACTTGGTGCCGTAGCCCAGCTGCGAGCCCTCGATCAGGTAGGCGACCTGGCCCTCGGCGCCGGTCGGGCGGAAGCTCGACTCGTCCTCGCCGAAGTTCGCGCCGCAGTCGTCGTCGTGGCCGCGGCCGATCATGTCGGAGCCGCACTCGGCGCACGGCTCGACGTCGGTCGGCTGGTACAGCCGCGAGCGGAGCGACCACTCGAACGGCCAGGCCGGCTGGGTCATGAGGCGGATCTCGGTCTCGGGATCCAGCTCCTCGAGCATCTCGATCAGTTCAGCAGCGGTCATCTCGATCTCCCTTCATGGAGGCCCGAAGAGCAGAACGGATCGGTCGAAGCGGTGTCCTTGGCTGGAGCGGTGTAGCCCTTCCCGGCGCCGGGTGCGACCTCACTTCCAGTCGACGCCGCTTGGAACGCTCCCTCACCCCGATACGGCCGAGGCCGGTACGGGTGTTCTCGGGAGGCCGAGCGGCTCGGGCCTATCGATGGGTTCTGACCTGTTCGCCTGACGCCTGAGCGCCGACGTCTCGGGACCATCGTGGACCTCGACCGATCCGTTCTGCTCTTCGATCCCTTCACCTACGATCCCCGGGCTTCCGTTCCCGGTGACGTCATTAACGCTCTACCGCGCGGACTTGTCAACCCCCATTCGCAGAATACTCGAGGACCCCCGCCGTGACCGAGTCGGCGAGGGTCCGGAGCCCGTTGGAGCGGCGAAGAGCTAGCCGGCGGGCGGCGCCGGCGTGGAGGGCGTCTGGGTCTGGAGCACGCTCTGGGTGACGACGTTCTGGAGGCCCATCGCGGAGCCGCCGGCCAGGATCCCGGTGATGAACCCGGCCACGACGTCGCCGCCCTCCACGAGCGAGACGACGGTGACGAGGATCGCCCCGATGGCGAGGGCCAGGAGCGGCCCGAACCGGGTGGCGTCGAACGATGGCCCGAGGGCGCGCAGGAGGACCTCCACGATGAGCGAGACGACGATCGTCGCCCCGCCCAGGGTGAGCAGGTCGCCCGGGCTGAGCGATTGCATGGCTAGGCTCCCTTCAGCTCTACGCTCGTGCCGTCGTTGAATGCGACGGTCACGGACTCGACAGTCGGTGCCGGAGGCGCCGGCGGAGCAGGCGGCGCTGGCGCGGTCGGCGCCGGCGTGAACGTCCCGTCGCTCGCGAGCACGGCGTCGCCGCCGCCGGCCGGGCCCACGATGTACGCGCTCGTCCGGTCTGCGCCGGGCTTTCCGCCGGGCACGGCCGGCTTCAGGGTGACCGGCCAGGCAATCGAGTAGTGGATGCCTGGGTTGCGGGTCAGGACGCCCGTCCGCAGGTTGATGTAGCAGACCTCCGGATCCGAGCTCATCACGAAGCTGCCGGTCGGACCCGGACGCGGAGCGAAGTCGAACACAGGCTCTCCTACTGGCTGGGCCGGGCCGGCGCTCGAGCCGCCTGGCGGATCCCACTGGCCGAAGTCGGCCACGAGGCCGCGGTCGTAGTCGACGGCCGCGCCGTTGATCGGGTGAGCGCCCATCGAACCCGTCTGGAACTGCCAGATGTGCGCCCCGGCGTAGAGGACGCCCCAGGAGCGCGACGCCGCGTTCCAGAACCAGCTCGCCGAGCGATTCGCGGCGCACCGGCGGAGCAGGGATCCACCGCCATAGACGCCGACCCGGTCGTGGCCCAGGGCCGACGCGGCGCCGGCCAGGTAGCGGTCGATCGCTGCCTGCTGGGCGACGGTCGCGTTGAAGTCGACGGAGAAGTAGATCGGCCGGCTGACCGGGAACCCGAGCGCGGCCGCGGCCTGGCGAGCGGTCGTCCCGTCGGCGACGCCGGCGGCCATCCCCTGCAGGGCCCGCGTGGCGACCTGCTCGAAGTTGAGGACGATCCCGAGACCGTGTGCGTGGTAGTCGTCCACCTCGGCCGCGCTGAGGCCCTTGGCGACGCCGCCATAGGGCACGTAGCGGCAGACGAACTTGATCCCGGCAGCAGCGAGGGCGGCCCCGCCGGGCCGCCCATCGCTGAAGTCCACGCCGAGGGTCGTCACCGGAGTCGCGTTAGCACCAAGACAACGACCACGGCGATCACGACCACGATCAGGATCCCCTCGGCGCTCATGACCCGGGCTCCCCGAGCTTCACGTCGAGCTGCTGCTTGACCGGGCTCTCCCCGGTCGGCGCGACGTCCACGATCACGTGACCGTCGGCCAGGGTGTCGACCACGACGTCGGGTGAGCCCTCGGCAGCGACGTGCCAGCCGCCGCCATCGCGCTCCTCGATCGTGACGAGGGCGCCCATCACTCGAGCGAGACGGCCAGCGGGACCGGGACGGCCGGCACGCTGATCGTGATGTCGTCGGAACCCGGCAGCGCGTTGACGTCCTCGGCGCCCGGGTTGACGGTGATCGAGTCGGTGGCCCCGTCGGCGACGCCGTCGGCGACCGAGACGAAGGTCTTGCCGTCGGCGTCGACCGGCGCGACGGTGATGTTGGCGCCGGCGACGACGATCGCCTCGTCGGCGAACGGATCCCGCGGACCGTTGCCGTCGTGGCTGTCGACCAGGATCCGGCGCGGAGTGCCGGCGGTGAGGGTATCGCCCATCTGGGTCTCCTTCGTTCGGTGGTGATGATGATGCCGCCTCAGCATACGCCCCGGCCAGTACCAGCGACTCACGGCGTGATCAGGTGGTTGGCGACGAACAGGCCGAGGGTGATCAGCCAGCCGACCAGGGCGATGACGAACACGACGATCAGGCCCAGGAGCCAGCGCCGCGTGAGCCCCTGGCTGTCGAGCAGCTCCTTCGCTGCCTCCTCCTCACCGGCCCGCTTGGCGACGCCGATCCGGCCGGTGACCGTCCCCTCGCTGTTGATCCGCTCGAAGTTGTCGTGGATCTGCTTCTCCAGGTTACCGACCGCGACGTCGAGCTTGTCAACGATCGCCTTCTCGAGGGCGATCAGGCTGTCCTTCGTGGCGAAGGTCGATGCCTGGGTCGAGAGCTGGAAACGGACGCCGTTCAGCTCCTCGTCCTTCTTCGCCCGGTCGATCCGGTCCTCTTTCCGCTGCATCCGGTCCCAAACCCGCTGCTGACGGCGCAGCCGGCGCTCACCCTTGACTCGCTCGGCGAGGACAGCACGTGACGGCGCCATGAGGTCACGTCGCGATCAGTCGGTAGGCCAGCGTCGGGAAGGCGTGCAGGACGCCTGGCGTGCCGGTCTTGGTCCAGGACAGCATGAGCAGAGGATACGTGGCGACGGCGAGCACGGAGCCGCCGGCCAGCGTCTGCGCGTTCGCGTTCCAGACGTTGAGCGTGCCCGAGGCAATCGTGATCGTGGCGATCCCGGTGGCGACATTCGAGGCATTGAGCTTGGTGAATGAGCCGACCCATTCGTTAGACCCCGACAGTGCCGTCCCGGTCCCGACCAGCCACTCGATGTCGAGGCGCTCCATCCAGACGTCGAGGCCCATGCCGATCCCCGGGTGGGCCATCCGCCAGAGGACGTCGCTGGTCACAGCCGCCGGCAGCGTACCGGTGGCGATCGGCAGCTGGAGCAGGTAGCGCAGGGCCGACAGCCAGCGCGTCCCGTCGTAGACGAACTCCTGGTAGCCGAGGTCGCTCCGGACGTACCGATCGCCGGCGGCCGGCGTCGTCGGGAAGGCGGTCCCGAGACGACTGAGCGAGCCGTCGCCCTTCAGGCTCCAGCCGGCCGAGCCTGAGCCGAGCGTCGCCGGGACGCCGGTGCTCGAGAACCCGTTCGCGCCGGGATCCGCGCCGCCGGCCGCGTTGTAGCTCGTGAGCAGGACCGTCGGCGAGGCGGACGTCGCCTGGAGCTCGAGCGCGGTCCGACCGGGATCCGTGGCGTTGGGCGCCATGTAGACCCGGACGTTGTTCGGGTCATCCGCGCCGCCCGAGCCCGGCAGCGTGCCAGCGCTGACGGTGAGCTGCCGTCGGCGCAGCATCGTGATCGAGGCCCGCGGCCCGACCTGGGACTCGTGGGTGGCGCCGGCCGAGTCGTACCAGCTGTAGCCGACCCAATAGATCGGGCTCGCGCTGGTCCAGGTCCACGTCGAATGCTTCGCCAGAGCGACCGAGGTGCCGAGGTCGACATCGGCCCAGGACCAGAACCGGGCGCCGTCGCCCGCCGCGTCGCCGTAGGCGATCCCGCCGTTCGTCGCGCCGGTCGAGCGCAGGCGCCACTCCTCGTTGGTCTGCAGGACGCCCGACGTGTCGAAGTGCTCCACCTTGCCCGAGACCGCGAACGTCGCCGGATCGCCGCCGAATGCGACGGCGACTCGAGCAGCGCCGACGTCGAACGAACCGGCGACCGCGCCCAGGAGCGGCGCCGTCCAGCCCGGGTGGTAGCTCGAGACCACCTGCGCGCCGAAGATCATCGACTCGTCGTAGGACCGCCAGTACAGCGGGGGATTGCCGTTGTTGACGTTGTCGAGGTCGACCAGATAGACCGTCGTGCCCGAGACGGCGATGACCGGCGTCGACCAGCCGCCCAGGGCGTAGCTCACGACGCTCGAGCTCTGGTTGCCGGTGTTCCAGTTGAGGACCAGATCGTGCTCGGCCGTGCCGCGCGAGAACTGGACGACGAACGGCCCGGTGTTCGTCGGGCCGGTGACCGTCAGGCCGGCGTCCGCAGTCGCCGATCGAAGCGCGAGCTGGATCGCGGGCGCGGTGAGGTTGACGCCCTTCTGGAACAGGATCGTCGTCACCGGCGCGGTCTGATCGAGGCGCCCGGGCAGCGCGACGGTCGGCTGGTAGGTGATCGAGAACCCGCCGTTGGGCGAGTTGCCACCGATCGAGAACGTGATCGTCTGCTGGGCGGCCTTGTTGGCGACGAGGCGGACCGAGTCGAGCGCGAGCGTCGCCTTGTTGACCCGGTAGACCCAGGTATTGGCCCGGCCGTCGCTGGTCGCACCATCGAACTGCGTCGACACGACGTGGATCCAGTTCGCCGAGACGGCGACCGAGGCGAAGAGCCCGACCGGGAAGCTGCCGAAGGCCTGCCAGGGCAGCAGGACCGAACGGTTGAGGCCTCGCGTCGACGCGAGCAGCTCACACAGCAGGACCCCGCCGGCCGGGCCCTGGATCACCTGCAGGACGTGGAACACCTTGGTCGCGCCGCCCGCGCCGCCGGCGGAGTCGTAGGCCAGCCCGAGCTCCGGCCAGAGCGCCGGATCGAACGCGACGCCGTCCAGGCTCTGTGCCAGCGTCGGCGCCTGGCTCGGGTTGGACTGGAACGAGTCGAGGATCATCGCGGCGCCCTGGGCGAGCTCGTTGGCCGTGCCCTGCAGGACCGCGCCGCCGGTGACGACCAGCGACAGGGCGTCGATCTCGCCCTTGACCTTGACCGGCCGAACGCCGTCGGTCGGCACGTTGACGAGGATCGTCCCGGTCGAGTCGATCGCCCGCAGGCCGGTCGTGTCGAGCTCGATCCGGGCGCCCGAGTCGGCCGTCTTGATGAGCGAGCCCAGGATCAGCGTCGCGGCGAGCTTGTCGGCAGTGACGGCGCCGGCCGCGATCTTCCCGGCCGTGATCGCGTTGGCGATCACCTTCTCCGTCGTGATCGAGCCGTCGGCGATCTGGGTCGCGCCGACCTGGCCGTCGACCAGCTCCTGCGGCGCCGGCGCATAGGCGGTGATGATCTTCCCGCGCTCGGCCTGGACGCCGTCGACCTCCCAGGTCAGCGTCGACGGGCCGGCGGTCAGGAAGGCGAGCTTGATCCGGCTCGTGGTTGGCTGCCAGGCGATCCGGTTGGGCGTCGTGGCATCGAGCCCGAAGTGGAGGGCGTGGCGGGTCGCGACAAGCTCCACCGCCGTCAGGTCGAGGTTGGTCGTGGCCAGGAGCACGCCCGTCACGTCGTACTCACGGACGCTGAACCGCGCGGCGCCATCGGTGTAGGCCGACAGGAATGACCAGAAGCTGAGCCAATAGTCGTCGGTCGGGTTGACGCTGATGAAGGCCGAGGTCGCGAGGTCGCCGGCGACCTGCTCAGCGAGCTGCACGCGGGCAGACGAGCCGCCGAAGATCCCCGACGCGGTGTACGGGCAGGTCCAGTTGGCGCCGACGTCCCAGAGCCCCGAGACCGCGTTCTCGAAGCTCGAGTCGGGCACGAGGTTGGCGCCGCCGGCGGACAGGCCGCCGACCACGGTGCTGATCGCGCCGTTGACGTCGCCGATCGTCGTGATCACGGTGTCCAGCGCCCCGCCCTGTGGCGCTGCCAGGGCGGCCGTCACGCCTGGGAACGGCTTCCCGACCGAGACGACGATCGCCGGCGCAGCCGCGCTGGTCGTGAACGTCTTGACGATCTTCACGATTCGCGCCGACTCGTTGACGCCGGCGACGAGGTCATGGAGCAGGACGACGTCGCCGAGGTCGAAGTCGCGTCCCGGCTGGAAGCTGCCGTTCGGATAGATCGTGGCGTCGGTCGAGCGCGTCGGCGCGTTGGCGGCCAGGAACGCGTCGCCTCGAGCATCGAGAGTGCCGAGGTCGCCGGGCGCGACGTCCCGGGCGTCCACGAACGCCTCCCGGCGATCGAACCCGGTCGGCTCCATCCCCTGGTAGCGGATCTCGACGTCGCGGTCGGCGAGGTCGCCCTGGCCGGCGACGATCGCCACGGTCGAGCTCGAGGTGGAGTCCTCGACGTCGGTCCAGCTGGTGATCGTCTCGAAGTCGAAGTCGAAGAATACCGAGGCGGAGCGGTCGGCCGGGACCACGACGTCCCAGACGATGTTGCCGGTCACCGGATCGATCGTCGTCTGCCAGCCGAGCGGGCCCAGGAGCCCGATCTGCAGGAGCACGTCGCCCAGGGCCTGGAACCGGGCGTTGATCGAGACCGGCGTGCCCTGGGCGAGATCCGGCGCGACCACGAGGTTGGGGATCGCTCGAGCCGCCGGCGCCTCGACCCCGGCCTGCGCCCGGACGTAGTGCTTCATCGCCGTCTCGGCCGCGACGCTGGCCTGGCTGTCGTAGTCCTGGCCGGGCAGCGGCAGCACCCGCCGCTCGGCGCCAATGAACCCGTCGACCGAGCGGCCCGAGACCGTCAGCTCAGCGTTCGCCCGGCTGGCTCCGGTCTTGTCGCTCTGGATGCGCTCGATGAGGTAGACCGCGTCGTCCTCGTCGGGCAGCCACAGCAGCGCGCCCTCGATCAGCGAGTCGGCGCCGGTCGCGGAGGCGCCGATGGTCATGACGAACGAGTCGCCCGCCCAGAACTGCTCGGTCAGCGCGAGCGAGTCGTACTGCGCCCACGGATACGTTTCAGGAGCGCCCAGAGGGCTGCCTGCAGCTGGGACCACCACCGCGCGAGAAGCGACATGGGCACGGCTAGCGCCGGCGCTTGCGCCGCCGAGAGGGGGGAGGGCGACGCCCGTGCCGTGGGCGACGCCGGCGACAGCGCGGGTCATGATCGTCTGCGGGGCCGCGCCGGTCCCTGCAGCGACGCCCGCCGGCGCGAACCGGTTGCCAGGCGAGGTGACGGGCCAGGATGCCCCTGTGCCGGCCGCTATGCCGGCAGGAGCACTCACGAACGGTGGCGGAGCACTCCCGGCCGTGTCGAGGCCCTGGAGCTCGTCCCAGCGGCTTGTGACCGGGGTGTTGGACGCGGTCGAGACGTAGAACCGGATCCCGACCGAGCCCGGGCCCTGGAGCGACGCGCCGCTCGAGCTCGAGGTGCTGGCGTTCTGCGCTGCGCCGGATCCGGACGCGACGCCCGCCGGCGCGTTCGTGCCCGAGACGGGTGGCAGGAAGCTCACGATGATCACGTCGTCGCCCGACGCCGCCGACTGCGTCCAGGTCGCGGTCCGAGCCGTCGCGCCGGTGCCGATCAGGTAGGCCGCCTGCACCTGGACGTTGCCCAGAGCCTTGCCGGTCATGTTCGTGAACCCGCCGCCGGCAGCCCCGTAGGTCGATGCGCTGTTGAGGTCGAACGCGGCCATGACGAGACAGCTGTTCGCCGCCGGCGTCAGGGTCGGGCTGGTGATCGTGGCCAGGCTCGCGCCCGTCCCCAGGAACGCGTCGACGGAACCGACGCCGCTCCACTCGCTGACCGTGACGACATGAGCGTGCGCCGAGTCGAAGGTGAACGTGAGCGTGGTCCCGCCGGAGCCCGACGCGCCGAACCCGGCCAGGAGCACGAGGTTGTTGATGTTGCCGTAGTTGTCGACGTAGCCCCAGGTCACGCCGCCGCCGGCGCCGGTCGCATTGATGGCCGCCACGAGCGGGTCGCTGATCCAGGCGATGAGGGCGTTGCCGGCGGCCGGCTGGGTGGCGAGCGTGACGGTGACGGTCGTGCCCGAGCCCGAGCCCTGTGCCTCCTGGACCTTCACGGCTGCCATCAGCCGTCAGACCCCACGACGTCCCAGCCCGACGGCTCGCTCGAGCTCGCGATCCAGACCTTCCCGCGGAGCGTGGTCGGGCTGACGCCCTGCGCCTGGGCCCGGATCCAGAACTCGGCCCCGGGCGCGAACGTGTCGCGGCCAGGCACGACGGCGCTGGTGATGACGCTCGAGACGCCGGCGATCACCTTCTCGAGCGCGATCGAAATCGTCAGGTTGACGAGGAACACGACGGTGACCCGGTAGTAGTTCGACTCGAGGTCCTGGGCCCGGAGCATCAGGTAGACCGTCTGCGGCGCCGACGCCGGCGCCTTGTCGGTCTGCACCTTGGCGTGGACGTCCTGCTCCTGCCAGCGGGTCGCACTGAGCCAGGCCCGGCGCGTCGCGCCCGATGCCGAGCCGACCAGCACGAGCTCGCCGCTGTTGACGGCGTAGTCGGCGGCCGTCCCGCCGATGGTCCAGGCGCCGCCCGTGTCGGCCGAGCCGAGCGAGCCGGCGGCCACGGTCCGGCTCGCCGAGTCGTAGACGTCGATGACCGGCCCGACCACCGCGGTCGAGACCACCTTGTACGCGGCATCGCGGTCGACCAGCGGCGCGGTGAAGGTGAGCGAACCGCCGGCCGAGCTCGCCGCGATCGTCGCCAGCTTGGCGCCGGCGCCGCGAGTGTCCCAGACCTCGATGTTGTACGTCCCGTTGGCCAGGCCGGATAGCGTCACCGGACCAGCGGCGATGGTCCGCCCGGCCAGGTTGGCCACCTCGAGCGCGCCATAGTTGTCCTGCAGGTCCCAGACGTAGATGTAGGCCCGAGCGTTGTAGCCCCACGCTCGAGCGCCCAGACCAGCCGGAGCCGAGACCGTCATCTGGCCGCCGACCGCCGGCCAGGACGTCGGGTCCTCGCCGGCCAGGAACGCCGCGATTGGCGCGAAGGCCGGCTCCTTCGGGAAGCTCCAGCTGTCAGTCGGCACTGGCGCCTCCCGGCTCGATCGACCAGCCGCGCTCCTCCGGGCGATCGCTCATGAACTCACGAGCGTCGCCGGTCTCCCACTCGATCATCGGGTGGTGAGCCGAGGTCCCGAAGGCGAGGTGGAAGTAGCCCGGGCCAGGCGGCCCGTGACCCTCGGGCAGCGTGCAGCGTGCCTCGAAGGCCGGATAGCGGATCGCGTGACGGCAGCGGTTCATCTCATCACCCGACCGTCGTGTTCTGGCGGACCAGGGCGGTCGACGCGGAGCCGATGTCCCGGATGTAGGCCTTCCACTCGCCGCCATCGGCCGGGTGCTCGTAGGCCGAGCTGAGGAAGTTCCCGTCGTAGGTGGCGCCGTCGGTCAGCCCGATCGTATAGCCGTCCGGGTTGTAGGTGACCGGCAGCGGCGACTCGGCCCGGTTGGCGAGGACCTGGACTCCGTTGTTGCGCTGGTAGGGCGGATAGATCCACGTGGCCCGGCGACAGCGCCGGATCGTGTTCCGCTGCCAGATGAGCCCGCCCTGGGTCTCGTGAGCGTTCAGGCCCATCCAGGTCGGCACGTCCTCGATCACGTTGTCCTGGGCGGTGCCGTTCGAGTAGAGCCCGGACGCGTCGCTCGAGAAGAAGATCGCGTAGGCGTTCGTGTCGTTCGGCTGGCCCATGCCGATCTGGCCGATGTAGTTCTTCTCCACGAGCACGCCGTGGCTGTTGAGGATCCCGACGGCCGCGTAGACGAAGTTGGTGATCGAGCCGTTCCGGATGATCAGGCGGTCAGCGCCATAGGGCGCGACAGCGTAGGCGAACGTCTCGGTGTTGCCGGTGCCGTCGAACGTCCAGGCGGTCCCGTCGATCGTGACGTCGGTCGCGGTGATCGAGAGCAGCACCTGGGCGCTCGAGCCGGTCGGCAGGTGGAGCGCCGTCCCGTTGAGGATCAGCGTGATCGGCCGGCTGATGACGAACTGGCCGGTGTACGAGCCGCCGTTAATGACCAGCCTCCCACCGGTCGGCGTCGCGTTGATCGCCGCCTGGAGGTCCGCAGGAGTCGAGCCCGAGCTGAACGGCAGCGTCCCGGCCACCCGGTGCTTGGACGCGTCCGAGTCGAGGTAGCTCCCCTTCCACCACGGCCAGCCGCCGATGAAGCCGCCCACGACGCCGGCCCAGGCCGTCTGGCGGACGTGCGTGCCGGCCAGGAGGTGGTCCTTCTGGATCTGGGACAGGGCGCTCGTCGTCGGGTCGAAGTTGGGCTCGGGCGCCGACGGCGTGCGATAGAGGCCGCCCTCCATGTGGTAGATCGGCTTGCCCGTCCGGAGCTGGAATGAGCGCGCCATGTCGAGCGCCGTGTGCCGGCGGTCGTTGACCACCGACGGCCCGTTCTGGTAGGCGTGCAGCCCGAACCCGGCGATCGTGGCCAGCTGGGCGATCGGGTCGGTGTTGAGGCCCAGGACGAGCTCCTGGCCGAGCGGGGGATCCCAGAGCTCCGACCACCACTGCGTGTGGGACCAGGAGTCGAGCGAGCCGATGTAGGCGCCCATCGTGGCGATGAACGCCGCGTGATTCGCCACGGTGTTAAGGCCGCCAAAGAACGAGGTCCCGACCGCGCCGCCCTCGTTGAAGTGCTCGATCGCCCCGACCGCCGGGTAGGGCAGCCAGCGTGCGACCATGCGCCGGACCTTCATCTTCTGGTACTTCAGCGCGGTCGCGTTGGTCAGCAGCCCGGCCGGGTCGGCGGACGGGATCGGCCCGCCGTTCGCGCTGTTGTAGGGCGAGTCGGACCAGCGCGAGTCGCTGAACGTGGAGAACTCGCCGTGGGTGTTGTAGCAGAAGATCACGCTGATCCCGGCCGCGCCGGCGAGCGCCAGGAAGTCATCGATCCGCTGGCACAGCTGCGGCGAGTAGCGCCCCAGGCCGAGACCATAGTTGTCCCAGCCGCCGTACTGAGCGGCGCTCGAGAGCAGCTCGGGCCCGTTGCGGTGATAGGCGCTGGCAATGAACCGAGCGACCGTCCCGCCGGACGCGGCGAGCAGGCCCAGGTCGCGGCTGAAGCCGGCCGAGCCGTCCAGGGTGTAGTCGCGGTCCTCGAGCCCGGCGTTCATCCCGATCATCGGCAGCCAGCCGCCGGCGTCGAACCCGATGTAGAACTGGTTGCGGACCCGCCAGGGCGACAGGTGGCCGCCGCCGACGGCCGCGGTCGACGTGTCGATCGCGCCGATCGTGATCGGCTGGCTCGCGCTCGTGGTGGTCCCGCCGGAGTCGGTCGCGGTGATCGTGAAGTGCCAGACGCCCGGCAGGTCGAACTTGTAGCGCATATACCAGTGGGGCGTGGTCGGACTCGAGTAGCCCTCGCCGTGACCGGACGTCCCAGCGGTCGGCGTGTAGAACACGGCCGGGAAACAGGGCTGGCTGAACGCGCCGCCCGGTGGCAGCCGAACCACGCCGAGCGGATCCGTGATCGTCGCGTTTACCGCGATGATCGAGTCGTCGTCCGGGTTGGAATAGGGCGCCGCGCCGCCGGTCAGATCGAACTGCACCTGGGCCATCGCCCGGGCCGGAGTCGAGCCCGGGATGACGAACCCGCTGATCGAAGGCGCTGCCATCAGATGCCTCGCGTCCGCGGACGGTAGGTGAACACGACGTCGCGCGCGCCAGAGCCGCCATCGGCGCCGCGCGTCCACTGGATCGAGTTGGTCCCAGGAGCGAGGCTGAACAGCGAGTCGACGGCCATGTTGAGGTTGCCCATCCAGTTGGTCCGGGTCGAGCCGTTGACGAGCTGGACGTACTTCGCGCCCGGCGTGGTCGAGACCTCGACGTACTGGCCGGCCGGGATCTCGCCGGCGAGCTCGAACGCGTCGCCGGTCGTGAGGTTGGTCACCCGGACCAGCGTCAGGTCGCCGTAGATCTGGATGAGTGGCGGGCACCGCGCGTCGCCCGGATTGGCCACGTTCGTCGGCGTCGACGGGCTGGCGATCGTCACGACGGTGTCGCTCGTGGCCCGAAAGAACGGGTACGGGCAGAACCACTCGAGGTCGGCCGGCGCGATCCCGGAGCCGGCCACCTTGGGCACGAGCATCGAGCTCGAGTAGGGCTTGGCCGGGATCTCGAGGTCGGCCAGGGCATTCCCCCGCTTGAATGTCAGGAGCCCGAGCGCGAGCACGCCATTGGCGTCGACCGGCTCCTCGGCCATCGCGGACGCGAGCGCCGCCCGGAGCGACCAGTAGTTCGCGATCCCGGTGCCCTGGATCAGGAGCTGGGCGTTGATGATCCGCTCGGCCACGGTGATGTCCAGAGCGCTCGAGCCGGGCTGGCCGGGCGCCTTGGACGTCACCGGCTTGGTCGAGACGGGCCCGAGCCCGTCAACCGTCTGGAGGCGATACGCGGCCGCCTGGCCGGTGGCGAGGGTCACGGCCGCGCCGGACGCCGGCGCCCAGATCAGCTGCGTCACGTGGTCGCCCTCCCGGACAGGCCCTGCTCCCACTGCGCCCGCCGGAACCCGCGCCGGACCTGGCGCTCCACCTCGTCCGGCTGCAGCCCGTTGACGACCATCGACCCGAAGAGCGGCGCCTTGCCACCGCCGAGCATCGACGCGGTCTGGTCAGCCGGGAACACGCGGCTGCCGCCGGGCAGGTTGATGAGCTCGGGCCCGTTCTCGCCGGCGACGGCCCAGCCGCCCGGCCAGTTCTGGGTGCCGGAGGCCAGGTAGCCGAGGTGGCCGAGCCCGACGCCGTTCCAGTCGAACTTGATCTCCGGCCCGACGGGAGGCTTCAGGTCGATGTGCATCTGGATCGAGTCGATCCCGTCCACGATCCCGTTGATCAGGCCGATCACGGCGTTAATCGCGCCCTTGATGATCCCGACGATCCCCGACCAGACGCGGGAGATGACCGTGGTCAGCCCGGTCCAGGCGGCGCCGATCGCGGCCACGACCGCGGTCGCCACGTTGGCAGCGACCTGGAAGATCACGCCGATCGCCTTGAACGTCACGTCGAGCGCCGGCAGCAGGATCGAGGCGGCCACCCGGATCGCCGGGAAGAGGACGTCGGCGATCTGCTTCAGGAGCGGGTAGACGATCTTGTAGGCGGCCAGCATCACGTCGAACGCGGCCTTCACGGCGCCGCCGACCTGGCCCACGATCGAGCTGATCGTCGGCCAGTTGTCCTGAACGATCGAGACGACGGTGCCGAAGGCCTCCTCGAGGATCGGCAGGACGTTCTTCGAGACCACGTCGAACATGGCGATGATGTCGGGCAGGACGTTCTTGGTGATCCAGTCGAACGCGGCCCCGAGCGCCGGCAGCACGTTGGTGGTGACCCAGGAGAACGCCGTGTTGAGGGCGTCGAGCGGGCCGCCCTTCGCGCTGACCGAGGCGAATGCGCCCTGGACGGCTGGCAGGACGGTCGCGGTCACGAACCCGAAGGCCTTGGCCAGGAGCGGCAGCACGTAGGTCGCGACGAACCCGATCGCGTTGCCGATCGCCCCGAACACGGTCTCGAACACGCCCATGATCGTGGGCAGGTTGGCCAGGAACCAGTCGGACGCGTCCTTCGCGGCCGCCACGATGCCAGGCATGATCTTGGCGACCAGCGGCGCGACCGCCTCGCCGATGCCGGTCATCGTCTGGTCGAAGATCACGCCGATCTGCTTGACCTGGAACCCGGCCTGGTCGTGCGCCGTCCCGAACGCCGTCACGTAGGGCGTCGTCTGCTTCAGGATCAGCGCCTCCGTGGCGACGGCCTTGGAGTGCAGGTCGAGCTTCTCCTTGCCCTTGATCAGCCCGAGCGACAGCGCCTCGTTCCGGAGGACCACCGGGTCGATCGCGACGCCGTAGGTCTTCAGCCCGCGCGTGGCGCCCTGGACGCCCTTCTCGAGCGAGCTGAATACGTCGCTGAATGACTGGCCCGAGACGGCCGCGATCTGGGCGGCCCGGGTGGCCAGGTCCTCGCCGGCCTTCGCCGCCTGGTCGGTCGAAAGCCCGATCCCCTTGGCATAGACGCCCCAGGCCGACTCGGACTTATCGAGGTCGGTCTCGCTGACGCCGAGCGAGATGTTGTTCGCCTTTGCCCAGGCCTCCACCGCCGCCGCGGACTTCCCGTAGGCGGCCGCGATCAGGAGCTGCGCCCGCTGCAGCTTCTCGGCCATGTCGAGGCCCTTGGCCGCGATCGCGCCGGCCGCCACGGTGACGCCGATCCCGATCCCCAGGGCGGCCTTGGCGACGCCGGCGAAGATCCCGCCGAGCGAGCCGCCGAACCCCTTGGCCTCGCCCTCGGCCTTCGCCAGCCCGGCCGAATACTGCTCAGCGTGGAGCGTGAGCAGCGCGTACAGCTCGCCGATCGGCACTTAGCCCGCCTCCTCCGGCTCCGCCTTCGAACCCCAGACGCCCGGTGGGAAGAGCGCCGAGAACGCCGCTCGAGCCTTCTCCGGGTCCTCGATCATCGGCGCGGCCGCCGGGTCATCGCTGGTGCGAGCGTACTTCCGCGCGCTGGCCCGCGTCGCGCTGGCTGAATGCGGGCCCAGGCCCCGCAGAAGCACCGCGAACCGCCGCCAGCTCATCGACCAGAGCTCCCGACTGAGGTCGATCCGGTACTCGCGTTGGTAGTCGGACTCGACCAGCATCCAGTCATCGATCAGGTCGAAGTCGGAGTCGGCTTCGCTTCCTGGGCCTGCGGATTTGGGACCGGCGCCACGACGGACCCATAGGCCCCGAAGGCCGCGGTGATGAGCGCGCCGAGGTCCGGGATCGACAGCTGGTTGCGGATCAGGATCTCGGCGAACTCGTCCTCGCCGAAGAGCGCCTCGCCGATCGCGTTGAGCGCCTCCGGAGCCGCCTGCCGGCTGTCGTCGGAGGCGCCGCGCTTCTGGCGGACGATGTGGAGCCCGACGATCGCCGGCAGCTCGGCGGGGAGTCGATAGTCGACTCCCCCGATCCGGAGCGTCGGCGGTTCATCGATGGGTGCTGGCTTCGCAACCCGCCCGGCCCGCTCCTCGGCCAGGAAGGCATCGAAGTCGACGGTGGTCACGAGACGCCGGTGAACACCGGGGCGCCGGTCATCGACAGGATCGCCTGGAACTTGGCGATGTCGTTCTTCGCGCCGGTCGGGCCGGTCCAGTCGACCGAGGCGGAGAAGGTCATCGTCCCGCCGCCCTGGAAGTTGAGCCGGACGCTGATGAAGGCCGAGATGCCCACTGCGCGACCAGCGTTCAGGAGCGCCTCCTGGCCGGGATCCCGAGCGCCGGTCACGGCATCCTCGAGGAAGAACCCGGCGAGCGTCCATGTCTCGGCGCGCTGGGCGACGTAGTGCTCGGCCCGGCCGTTCGAGTCGAAGTCGGTCGAGTCGGACTCGGTCTTGGAGGGCGAATGGGCGACGGACTCGACGCCCCCGATGTGCGTCCAGATCGACGCGATCGAGACCTGGCACGTGACGACGTCGCGGGCCAGACCCTTGGTGACTGCCATGAGCGTCTCCTTCCGCGGTGCGGCCGCGACCTACGTGAGCTCAGGATATCTCATCGGGAGGCGGCCTCCGGTCGGTCGGCGAGACCACCTCGAGCGCGAGGTTCATCGACACTCGGTGCCGGCCGTTCGCGTCGGGCCCGATATTGATCGGGCCGCCCTGCAGAACCGTGGCGAGGATCAGGAACGTGCCATCGGGCAGCGTCTCCTGGACGGCGCCCTGGAGCGTGCTGAAGAGCAGATACCAGAGGTCCCGAGCCGTCGCGGGATCCTGGTCGCCCCGGATCAGCAGCTGCAGGACGAGCTGGTCGTAGGGCAGCCTGGCATCGGGCGGCTGGCCGCCGAAGCTCTTGATCGCCACGGCCACGTCGGGTGACTGCGGCAGCGCCTCCTCGAACACGTTGACGCCCGGCCTCGACGCATCGCCATAGACGAGCCCCGGCACGTAGAGCCGGCCGGCGCCCGAGCTCGCGTCGCCGATCGCCTGGGCGAGACCCGTCGGCGCGCTCACAGCTTCATCTCGCCGAGCAGGCCTTTGACCTCGGGCGCCTGCTCCTGCATCGTGAGCTGCAGCCATTTCGCCCGGCCGGCGCCCTCGTGGTGGAACTCCGTGTCCTCGTGCTGGACGAGCGCGTAGGGCTCGTCGTAGATCACCTGGACCGTCAGCTTCTCGAAGTCGACCTCATAGCGACCCGACTCGGCCAGCGAGCCGGTGAGCCGAGGGACCGTCTCGTTGGCCTTGTCCAGGAGATAGCGGCCGGCCCGGTTCAGCGCCCCGACGGCCTCCGTCCGCATCCGGCTCTCGGCCAGGGCGCCCTCCCAGCGAACCGTGACGGTCTCGCTCACAGGATCGAGCTCAGCAGGATCTCGCGGTGATCCGGCCGGTGGCCGTCCGGCATCGGCTGGTCCTCCAGGATCCGGAACCGCCGGCCGTCGGACGCCGTGGCGCGCGATTCGACCGGGAAGAGCGAGCCCGGCCAGACGATCGCCAGGGCCGATGCCACGGCCTCCCGGCCGTCGCTCGTCGGCAGCAGGCGGTAGATCGGCTGGACGCTGGCCCGGACGGTCTGCGCCGGACCGTACTCGGGCCCGCGCGAGCCGGTGCCGATGAACGGCTCGACGGACAGCGTGTCGTTCATGAACGGAGGCCTCACCGGATCGCCACCTTGGAGCTCAGCAGCCCGAGCGAGCTCAGGTGGAAGAGCGCCCGCCGGCACAGCTGGCCGGGCAGCTGGGACACCTGCACCTTGCCCGAGCTCGCGGAGGATCCCGCCGGCAGCGCGACGATCGCGTGGTCCTCGCCGAACTCGAGCCAGAACTCGATCTGGGCCGAGACCGCCTGCGCAAGCCCGAACTGGTAGTCGCTCTTCTGAAGCGGAGTCGGCAGGGTCAGCGGGTCGATGTAGCCGCCGAAATAGTCGGCCAGGAGCAGGCCCTGGACGGCCCGCGTGGCGAGGTTGCCGGTGGCCTGGTACACGAGCTCGGACGCCCGGGCGATCAGGCGGTCCATCTCGGAGTCCGGGTTGGCGATCACCGGCAGCTGGGCCGAGCGAGCCGGCCCGACGTAGGCCTCGACCTGGTCGCGCGTGGCGAACGCCGGGATGATCGGTCCGTAGCCCAGGGTCATGGTCGCGCCTCCGCTGGCAATCCTACTACCGGGCGACGGGCCGTCAGGGCTCGTGGATCCCGGATGGCGTCCAGGACCCGGTGAGACGCACGAGGTCGGCCACCGGGTCGACCGGGCCCCGGGCACTCTGGGCGATCGGCAGCACGGTGACGTAGGAGCCGTCGCCCGCGTCGACGATGACGACGTCCTGGTTGCCGGTCATCTCGAACTGGATCAGCGCGATCTGGTTGGTGACGCTGGTGGCCAGGAAGCGGCCCGAGTCATCGAACGGGATTAGCGCGGCCACCGCGCTTGGCTCGATCTGAGGCGGCATCGGCCGCGTCACGGTCGCCCTCATACCGGCACCGCCTCCTCCTCGTAGATCCCGTAGATCGGCTGCAGCGCGGCGAACTCGCGGATGAGCTCGGCCTCGTAGGGGTCGTTGGTGGCCAGGCGGCCGGCGATGAACTTCAGCCGGGCGCCCTGGTAGTGGACCATCAGCGAACGATAGATGTCGGAGCGAAAGACGCCCGGGCCCTCCCGGGTCTCAGGAGCGCCCTCGAGCTGGATCCGGGCGCGACGGCTGAAGGCGGCCGCCGTCTCGATGGCGGTCTCGTACAGCTCGAGCGCCCGGGCGAGCGCCGGCTTCTCGGCGTGGTAGCGCTTCGCATGGCGGAGCCCGCGGCCGGCCCACTCAGTGCGCAGGTCAGCCGACAGGACCATCTCGCGGACGGCGTCCTTCATCGTCGCCTCGGTGGCCTGGTAGAACGGGATCCCAGGCTTCCCGAACTCGAGGCGCATCTGCTCCAGGGTCCAGGGATCCGCGCCGGCGATCACCGGGAGGCCCATCGCCCAGGCCTCGATCGCGTTGCAGCCATAGCCGAGGATCACCTGGTCGAAGAACACGTCGGCCGCGGCCTTGCGCTCGAGGCACGTCGACCACGGCTGCTGCTCGATGACGTCGAGCTCCACCGGCAGGCCCTCGGTCCGGAGCTGGCGAACGGCCGCGATCAGCGCGTCGGTGCTCTTGATCCCCCGGGCCGTCGGCGCCGTGGCGATCCGGACTAGCCCGTCGGGCTCGCGTCGGTGAGCAGCGGCGAGCTCGGCCAGGCTGGGCAGGTCGTAGGGCGCCGGCAGCCAATGCAGGAGCTCGGGCGCCGGCCGACGCAGGTCGATGGTCGAGACCGCCTGCGTGATCCGCCGACGACGCGCCTCGTTGATGTCGGCCTGCGGGTAGCCCCGGAACTGCGTGCCGTGCTGCTCGATGATCGCCGGCTTGTTGACGGCCGGGCCGCCCAGGAGCTGGTACGGCTGAAAGCTGCCGTTGAGGTGGACCACCTCGGCCGACTCGAAGAGCGAGCGCACCTCGGCGTCCTGCCCTGGCAGCCAGCGAATGTCCTCGGGATAGGCCAGGTAGGTCGGCGAGCGCATGACCGAGCGGTAGTCGTGGCCGGCCCGGACGCCGGCGACGTGATACCGATAGCCGATCCCGGCGAGGTCCTGGCCGGCGCTCATGTTGAGGACCCTCATCGCGCGCCGTCCCGCTGAGCGGCCTCCCAGGCGTAGTCGGCCTGGTAGCCGGCGAAGTCCTGGGCGACATGGCGGTTGAGGATCACCGGCTCGGACAGGAGCCGGCCCTCGAGGATCGTGGAGCCCTGCCAGAGCACGCCGTGGGTGAATACGCCCGCTCGGATCTCATCGCGCTGGTAGTGCAGCCCTGGGCGGCGCTGGACGATCCTGGGCTGGTAGCCGTAGGTCCAGACGATCGGCGCCGAGCGGTAGGTCGCCTCGTCCATCTCGTCGGCGTTGCCGTTGAAGAGGACCGCGCTGGTGTAGACCCGGAGGGCGACCGCCGGCGCCACCTCGCCGAACTCGCCCTCGATCAGGGCCTTCATCCAGCCGTGGCTCGAGACGAGGATCTCGTCGGCATCCAGGAGGACGGCCCACGATCCCGGCGCCGCCTGCTCGAGCGCGAGGTTGCGCGCCTCGTGCTCCTCGAGCCGGACCTTGGGCAGGACATAAGTCACCGGCAGCCGGCCGGCGGCCTCCAGGACCACGGCCCGCTGGCCGTCGCTCGAGCCGACCGATCCCTCGGCCGGATTGGAGCTGAACGCGCAGTCGACCACGACGATCTGATCGACGTAGGCCGACACCGAACGGATCGACTCGCCGATCAGCGCCGCCTCGTTCCAGGCGACATAGACCGCGCTGATCACGAGGGCAGGTGCGTCATTTGACGCACCTGGACAGCGAAAGGCCGGCCCATCGCTGGACCGGCCTCGGGCACGAACACGATCAGTCGGTCGGGAGGCCGTCGGGCGTGTAGGGGGTCTCGCTCGGACCGTCCTCACGCTCGCGCTGCGGGATCTCCGTCGCGCCCTTGGAGAGGTCGTTCTTGTCGATCGGGTGACCCGGCAGCGTGCCGGCATCCTTGCCCTTCTGGGCCTTGGCCGCGAACTCGGCCGCCGGGTCCTTCCCGGCTCCACTGGTGTCTGCCATTCGAATGCCTCCTAGGCTGCCGGGGAGGGACCAGCTCGACCCCTCCCCCGGCGGTGGCGTTACGAGATCGAGCCGGACGCGTTCTTGATCAGGGCGTGCTTCCGCTCGTTCCCGTAGTCGAGCCCGATCTCGCCGTAGATCTGGGCCCGGTCGGCAGCGCCGACCTTCGCCAGAGGCTCCACGAAGAGGTGGCCCTTGCCGGGGATGAGCAGGAACACGGGCGACAGGTCCTCGAGCGAGACCAGGAGCATCTGGTCGAGCGGCATATACCGGTCGAGCATGATGTTGAGGTCGCCGAAGTCCGTCTCGATCGTGGTCAGGTTGACGCCGCCGACGTTGCGGTCCATCTGGCGGAAGTTCTGGTCCTTGATGAACAGGGTCGTCAGGGCCCTCTTCAGCCGGGAGTTGGTGATGATGGTCCGGGTCTCGCCCTCCATCAGACCGCCGTTCTGCCAGGCCAGGTCCATCGCGTCCAGGACCGCCGCGACCGTCAGGTCGCCGCCGCCGAGGTCGACCACGTTGGTCACGATCGAGGTGGTCAGGCCGCCGGTCTTGCGCGGCGAGCTGTTGTCGGACGGCTCGGTCATCGTCCCGGTGAGGAACCCGAGCTCGACGTCACGAGCGATCTGCTTCAGGGACGCCTCGGTCTGGAACGCCATCTCGTTCGTGACCGGGTTGGTCCCCTGGGTCAGGACCGCGGACGACAGCTGCGACGTCGCGCCCTGCTTGGTGTACGAGACCTCGACGGCCTCCTGGTGGATCTCGAGCACGTTGTGCCCGTAGGCCCGGACGCGGCCCTCGGGCGTCGGCGCGTTCGCGCCCTCAAGACCCTGGCGAGTCGAGCTCGCGGCCCGGAGGTCGTAGAACTCCCACTCGAAGATCTTGGCCGAGACCTCCTTGCCACCGGTCAGTCCGCCGATGGCGGACAGGAGCGGCGTGTCGCTTGGCGTGATCAGGAACAGCTCCCCGACGAAGTTGGGGAGGTTGAAGGTCGTTCCCTGACCGGAAATGCCTGCCATTGGCTACCTGTGCTTTCGTGCTGGCGAGCGAGGACCGGCCGGGCGAACCCGACTCAGCCCCCGCCCAGGGTGGTCATCTTCAGAGCGATCGAATCGCGTGGCTTCTTGGCCGCCTCGGCGGCCGTGATCTTCTCCGCCAGGGTCGGCTCGACCTGACCGCCGAAGGCGGCGCCCGAGCGGGCCGGTGGCGTCTTCTCGGCGAGCAGGTAGGCCCGGTCCTTCAGGACCGCCTTGACGGCGATCTCGGCGCCCGAGACCGTCCCGTCGTCGGCGACGGCGATATCGGGTGAGCCCGCCACGAGCAGGATCACGTCGCCGAGCGCCTCCTTGCGCACGCCCTGCTCGACGGCGATCAGCCGAACCTCGGTCGCGATCGCTCGAGCGTTGATCTTCGCGTTCACCTCAGCCAGGCGAGCCTCCTCGGCCTTGCGAGCGGCGTCGGCCTTCTCGGCCTCGGTCTGCTGTGCGGCCTGATGCTCGCGCCACGCCTTCGCGTCAGCCTCGGCCTCCCTCGCCTGCCGGCGCGCCTGCGCGGTCCGGTTCGTGACGATGGCGTCGAGCTCCTCCTGCGTCAGCTGCAGCGGCTTCGGCTCCCCGGCTCCGGTCGCGGCAGCACCGCCGGTCGCTGCCCCTGTTGCACTCCCCGTTGCGGCGCCGGCGCCGGCATCGTCATCGGACGACGCGGCTCCAGTGCCAGCCTGCGGGTCAGGCGCCTTTGCTCCAGGCATCTGGGTCCTCCTCCGCGGACCGGACGGCCCGCTTAGTGGCCCGAGTCTATCACCGGGCTACGAGCGGTTGACGCCTGACGGCATCGGCGGCTTCGGCGCGGGCGCGCCGGGAGTCGGCCCGGGCGTCGGCGGAACCGCCGGCCGGCCAGGCGCCGGTGGCTCCGGACCACCCGAGTCATCGGGCGCCGCGGCCGTCGCGTCGTCGGCCATCGGACTGACCGCGAACGCGGTCGCCGGCACACCCTCGTCCAGGATCCGCTTGACCTCGGCCGCGATCTCCTCGGGCGTCCAGTCGGGGTGGATCATCCGAACCCGCTCCTGGGTCGAGGCGGCCATCGCCTGCTTCAGCGTGTTGGCGGTCATCGCGAGCTCCGAGGGGTCGCGGACCATCGAGTCAGACAGCTCGACGTCGACGTCCATCGGCGTGACGCCCGAGCCGAACACCTCGGCGTCGATCACCAGGAGGTGGCGCATCAGCCGCCGAAGCGCCGGCCGCCACCATTGCGTCTTGCGCTGCATCGTCCCGACGGTCCGGTTCTCCCGCATCCGGAGCGCGGTCCCGGACTCGGCCCGGCCCATGATGTGAAGCCCGTAGGTCTGCGGCGAATAGCCGGCGTTGGACGTGATCCGCTCCACGAGCTCGAGCGCCGTGGCCAGGTGGGCCTGGAACCGGATCTCGAACTGCTGGGCGAGGATCGGCATCGACCCGGAGCTCGACATCACCGGCTCCATGTTGACCGGCGTGAACACCTCGTGGTCGACGTCGAAGGCGCCGAACTCATCGATGTACTCCTTGGGCACGATGATCCGGGCCTTGGCCAGCCGAATGTCGCGGATCCAGCTGGCGTAGGTCTCGTCCAGCGCGTCGAACAGGTTCTCCGAGCCGGAGTAGTCCGACAGCCCGAGCGACGACTCGCGCCAGAGCCGGTTGGGCCTCATGTTCGGGACGTACTCGACGTCGAGCTCCGGGAACGGCAGCTCCACCTCGGGCTCGAGGCCGGTGAGCTTGCGCAGGTCGCCATCGCCGAGACGGATGCCCAGGAACCCGGCGCCGCCGCGGTAGCAGGCGTTGAGCACGTGGGCGTTCCCGCCCAGGACGCGCTCGTGCAGCTCGAGGTGGCGGACGATCTCCTCGCCCTGCTCGAGGACGGACCGGAAGAACGTGACCGACTCGAGCAGGCCGAACTTGAAGATCGGCAGGGCGGAGTCGGCCTGGTTGACGATCACAAGCGGGTGCGCGGCGAGGTCCTCGTCCCAGACGGGCACGAGGTAGGCGCCGCCCATCGCGGACGCGGTCTCGGCCGCCTCCAGGAGCCGGTTGAACACGCCGCCCTCGTCCACGATCTCCTTCAGACGGCCCTCGGCCTTCTGCGCCGTGGGATCCCCGCCCGGCAGCGCGTCGAGCTCGCCCGGGTCGGGCGGTGGGGTCTCTTCATCGCCCGACGCCGGCAGCGCGCCGTGGGCCTGGGGGATCCGGATCCGCGGAGGGACCGCGTACAGGAGCGAGGCCGAGACCGACGCGAGGTCGCCGGCGATCGGGACGTGGAACTGCGCCTTCTGCTGGGCCGGCCGAGCACCGATCCGGTTCCAGAACCCGGACCACGGGCTCGAGCGATAGGTCGGCTGCACCTGGGCCGCGTAGAAGTCGCGCAGGCGCATCGGGTCGCCCGAATACCAGGCAGACCATTCCCGGAACTTCAGAAACTCCCGCCCGTTGTCGGTGGGCGGCCAGGCGGCCGAACCGCCAGCTGGGAGCGGCATCTAACGCGTGTCCTTCGCCATTGGCCTGCTCCTTGGGTACGTGGCAACTGTAGCAGCAGCGCTCATCGGTTCGTCCTCCGGCCCACGGGCGCCGGCGGCGCCCACTCAAGATCCCGGCGGTGAACGGTCAGCCAGTCCGCCGGCCCCTGGCCGATCTGGGCGTCGTCGTCGGTGAGGTACGGCTCGGCCTGGCCGTCCATCACGATCCAGAGGGCGCCCTGGTAGAGCACGCGGTCGCCGGTCAGGAGCTGGGCGCCCGACAGCCCGACCCCTACCCTCGTGCCGGCCGGCCAGGCCGAGCCCGAGCCCCGCGCCGTCGACGGGAGCGCCCGGCCAGGGTTGGCCGTCTCGATGGTGGGGTCGAGGGCCGCGCCCGAGCCGCTAGAACCGCCGCTGGGCGCGCCGACCGCGGCAGTGGACCCGGTGGCCGCTCCGCCGGTGGCCGCGCCAGCGCCGGCCGAAATCGACGGGCTGGCAGGCCAGGACGCCCCGGTGCCGGAGGCGGCCGCCGGGAACGCGTGGCTGGCGGCCGCGACCGACGGATCGCGCGCCGCGCCGGTGCCAGCCGCGACGCCCGCTGAGGACGCGACGGATCCCGCCGGCGCTCGAGCGACGCCGGTGCCCGAGCCCGCGCCGGCCGGTGCCGCGACGGATCCCGCCGGCGCTCGAGCGACGCCGGTGCCCGAGCCCGCGCCGGCCGGGACGCTGACGGATCCCCCGGACGCTCGAGCGGCGCCGGTGCCAGCCGCGCCGCCCGCTGAGGACGCGACCGATCCCGCCGGCGCTCGCGCCGCGCCGGTGCCAGCCGCGACGCCGGCGGGCGCGTTGGTCGAGCTGCCCGACGACGTCGTCGGTGCCAGTGCCGCGCCGGTGGCGGACGCCGCGCCGGCAGGCGCGAACTGCATTGCCGCGGCCTGGGCGGCGCCGGTGCCCGAACTCACGCCGGCGTTCGGAGCGACGGATCCCGTCGGCTGACGACCAGCGCCGGTGCCGGAGGCGGCCGCCGCCGGAGCGAAAGCCATCGCCGTGGCCAGGGCGGCGCCCGACCCGGAGGCGACGCCGGCCGGAGCCTGCTGGAACGCGGTCGCTCGAGCTGCGCCGATGCCAGACGCCGCGCCGGCGGTGGCCTGCTGGAACGCCGTGGCCAG
>Ga0265334_10000141_pt1 | contig 44685 bp, 44 predicted proteins | sample 42023metaG_FD_192442 | JGI IMG/M metagenome (GOLD analysis project Ga0265334, IMG submission 192442) | Rhizosphere microbial communities from Carex aquatilis grown in University of Washington, Seatle, WA, United States - 4-20-23 metaG | ecosystem: Host-associated > Plants > Roots > Rhizosphere...
GTCGTTGATCGTGACGTACATCGCATGATCCGAGACCGGGGTCTTGATTTTGTAGGTCGAGCCGATCAGCACCTCCGGGCGCTGGATCTCCTCGTGCATGCGGATGACCTTGGCGGTCCGGCCGTCGCGGCTGTGCGCGAGTTCCTCCACGGGGGCGGCCGGCTTGTGACCCGGCAGTTCCTCCGGCTTCTGGACCCGGTACTTCACGATGCGCTTTTCGATCCTGGTGCTCATGCTCAGAACTTCCCGTAGTAGCCTTCTTTGAGGGCGTCGAACAGGTTCGCCGCGCTGTGCTTCTCGCCGTCGTACTCGATCTCCTCATCGCCGCGCGCCTGGATCTCGCTGCCGTCCTCGAGCGTGAACACGTAGGTCGTGTTGCGCAGGTCCTCCTCCTTGACCAGCACGCCCTGGAACGCCTCCGGGTTGAAGCGGAAGGTCGTGCAGCCCTTCAGTCCGCACTCGTGCGCGTACTGGTAGATCCCCTTGAAATCCTCATAGGGGAAATTGGTCGGCACATTGGCGGTCTTGGAGATCGAGGAGTCCACCCATTTCTGCGCCGCGGCCTGGATGTCCACGTGCTGGCGCGGCGTGACCTCGTCGGCCGCCGTGAAGTACTGCGGCAGCGCCTCGGCCTCGGACGTCGCTCCCGGCAGCGCCCGCGGATTCACGAGCTCGCGGTAGGCCAGCAGCTCGAAGGAGAACACGTCGATCTTCTCCTTGGTCTTGCGGCCGGAGCGGATCACGTTGCGGAAGTAATGATGCGCGAACGTCGGCTCGATCCCGTTGCTGGCGTTGTTCGCCAGCGACAGCGAGATCGTGCCGGTCGGTGCGATCGACGTGTGGTGCGTGAAGCGCGCGCCGACCTGGGCGAGCTGCTCGACCAGCTGTGGGGCGACGTCCGCGATGCGCTGCATATACCGGCTGTAGCGCGCGTGCAGCAGGCGTCCGGGGATCTTCGCCCCGGGCTTCCAGCCATCCCGCACCATCTCCGGCCGCTTGCGCAGCATCTCCCGGGTCACCACGAACTCCTCGTTCATGATCGGCGCCGGACCTTTCTCGCGTGCCAGCTCGAGCGCGGCCTCCCAGCCGGCGACCGCCATCTCGCGCGAAACCTCCTCGGTGAATCGTACCGATTCCTCCGAGCCGTACTTCAGGCCGAGCAACGTCGTGGTCGAACCGAGACCGAGGAAGCCCATGCCGTGGCGTCGCTTGCGGATGATCTCGTCGCGCTGCGGGGCCAGCGGCAGGCCGTTGACCTCGACCACGTTGTCGAGCATGCGGGTGAACACGCGCACCACCTCGCGATACTCGTCCCAGTCGAAATGGGCGTGGTCGGTGAACGGCTCGCGCACGAAACGCGTGAGATTGACCGAGCCGAGCAGGCACGAGCCGTACGGCGGCAGCGGCTGCTCGCCGCACGGATTGGTGGCGCGGATGTTCTCGCACCACCAATTGTTGTTCATCTCGTTGACCCGGTCGATCAGGATGAAGCCCGGTTCGGCGAAATCATAGGTCGAGGACATGATCACGTCCCACATGCGCCGCGCCGGCACGGTCTTGTAGACGCGGCAGGCGACCAGCCCTTCCTCGCTGACGATGTAGCCATCGTGCACCGGCCACTCGCGCCACACGAACTGCTGCGGATCGTTCAACTCGGGCAGCTCGCCGGCGTACTCGCTGCGATTGACCGGGAAGGCGAGCTTCCACTCGCGGTCCTCGCGCACCGCCTGCATGAACTCATCGGTGACCAGCAGCGACAGGTTGAACTGGCGCAGCCGGCCGTTCTCGCGCTTGGCGCGCACGAAGTCCATCGCATCCGGATGCCCGACATCAAAGGTGCCCATCTGCGCGCCGCGCCGGCCACCGGCCGAGGACACGGTGAAGCACATCTTGTCGTAGATATCCATGAACGAGAGCGGACCGGAGGTATAGGCACCGGCGCCCGACACGTAGGCGCCGCGGGGCCGCAGCGTCGAGAACTCATAGCCGATGCCGCACCCGGCCTTCAGCGTGAGCCCGGCCTCGTGCACCTTGCCGAGGATGTCGTCCATCGAATCGCGGATGGTGCCCGAGACGGTGCAGTTGATCGTTGAAGTCGCCGGCTTGTGTTCCCACGCGCCCGCATTCGAGGTCACGCGCCCGGCAGGAATCGCGCCGCGGCGCAGCGCCCACAGGAAGCGCTCGTACCAGGACTGGCGCGCGCTCTCGTGCTCGACATCGGCCAGCGCACGCGCCACGCGCTGGTACGTATCGTCCATCGAGCGATCGATCGGCTCGCCGCTCTTGGAGGTGAGTCGATACTTCTTGTCCCAGATATCGAGCGAAGCTTCCTGGAACGGAATCGAATCCACGTCTCTGGCGGCAAGCTTCACGACGGAATTCATGGTAATGGCAACTCCCCTGTCCCGATCAACTTCGCACGCCGGGCCTGCGTCCGGCAAACACAATATCTAGTTGTCCGAAGATGCGGAGACTAATCAAGCCGAATGGCCACGGTCAAGATTATGAAATATGATTTTCTGGGAATTTAATTCTATTATTTCATGAAGTTATGAAATATCCGCCCGTGCTGGTCGAAGCAAAAATTTCCGCCTGAGGGCGTTCTGAGCGAATGGTCCGCGTTGTGACGCACCCCAACATCTTGTATCCACCCGCGACCCACCGGGAACCCACAGGCCGCGCACAGCCTATGCACAGCCGGGATCGAAAAATCTTGACACCGGTATCCCTTGAATCCTGGCGGGACACCCAAAGAATCAGGTGCAACGGGGCGGCGCTACTACGCCCGTTCCACCACCAACCGATCTGAGGAGATGCTGCAATGACACTCGTGCGATATGAACCCTGGAACGTGATGGATCGGCTGCACCGGCAGATCGACCAGATCTTCGGCGACAGCTTTGCCGTACCGGCTGCGGCGGGCGAGGCTGAGGCGAACTGGGCGCCGTCGGTCGATATTCATGAAAATGCCGACAAGTTCGTCGTGCTCGCGGATCTGCCCGGCGTCGAGCCGAAGGACATCGAGATCACGGCCGAGAACAATGTACTGACGTTGCGCGGCCGCCGGCAGTTCGAGCGCCGCGAGAATCAGAAGGGCTTCGAGCGCCTCGAGCGCGTCTCGGGCACTTTCCTGCGGCGTTTCACGCTGCCGGACAATGTGCAGACCGACCAGATCAAGGCCCGTCACAACAATGGCGTGCTGGAAGTGTCGATCCCGAAGGTGGCCGCGCCGGAACCGCGGCGGGTCAGCGTCGAGACGCACTGAGCCTGGCAGTCGCGGCAATGACCGGCCCTAGGTTCCGCACGGAACCTAAGGCCGGTCGCCGCGCCACCGCCGATGCTGCCGCTGCTGAATGGACGGCCCCTCGTCGTCGCTGTGTGCGGCGGCACGGGTTTCGTCGGGCACGCACTGGTCACGCGCCTGGCGCGTGCGGGGCACAGCGTGCGCATTCCGACCCGCGACCCAGGACGGGCCGATGACCTGCTGACCCTCTCGAGCGTCGAGCTGCTGCGCGGCAACGTTTACGATTCCGATTTCCTGCGCCGCTGCCTCGAAGGTTGCGACGTGGTCGTCAATCTGGTCGGGATCCTGAACGAGCGGGGCCACGACGGCTCCGGCTTTCGTCGCGCCCATGTCGAATTCACTGCCGGCCTGCTGCGCGCGATGCAGGCGGCGCGCGCCGCTCGCCTGCTGCAGATGAGCGCGCTCAATGCCGATGCCGCGAATGGCCGCAGTTACTACCTGCGAACCAAGGGCGAGGCGGAGCGGCTGGTGCGTGCGCAATCGCGGCTCGGCTGGACGGTGTTCCGCCCGTCGGTGATCTTCGGGCCCGGTGATTCGCTGACCCGGCGCTTCGCGCGTCTGCTGCGTTTGAGCCGCGGGCTGATGCCGCTGGCCCGCGCGCAGACCCGCTTCGCGCCGATCCATATAGAAGATGTCGCCGAGGCGTTCATGCGCGCGCTGCATGGGGGCGCGGCCGAACACCAGGTCTACGAGCTGTGCGGCCCGGAGGTGCTCACGCTTCGAGAGGTCGTGGAACTCACCGCCCGGGCCGCCCAGCTGCCGTGCCACGTCCTGCCACTGCCGGACGCGCTGGGACGGTTGCAGGCAGCGCTGATGGACTGGCTGCCCGGCAAGCCGTTCTCGAGCGACAACTACCGCTCCCTGCTCACCGACAGCATCTGCCACGAGGATGGCTGCGCCGCGCTCGGCCTCAAGCCGGCAGGTTTCAGCGCGCTGCTGCCGGAATGGCTCAGCCCCGCGCGGCAACCTTGGTCGCGCCCCGCGACGAGCTGACCGGATTCGCCCTGCACAGTGCCTGGCGCAGCTGCGGCGCCCGGCGCAGGCGGATCATCGCCGCGTAGAAGCGTGGCAGCTCACCGTGCGCGGAATCGAGTAGCCGCTGCAGCGACGGCACGCAGTCGTAATAGGTCCCCACCGAGGCCAGGTGCGCGTTGTTGAGCCCGGCGTCGAGCCAGCTGTCATAGCCGGTGCGCATGCCGAAGGACTGCTCGAGCTCGCGCACGCGCTCACTGGTCGCCGCCAGCAGCTCCCGCTTGCGCTCGCGCATGCGTTCCGCCGGCAGCTGCTGCCGGAACAGCGTCGCGAGTTCACTGCGGCCATCGGCGAAGGCCGCCACGATCACCTGCATCGCACGCTCCTCGCTCTGGTACTGATCGAGCTCGCCGACGCGCCCGTGCGAGCGCAGCCAGCGGCGCAGGCCTTCGTCCGCGACCGTGGTCGCAAACGCCTCGCTGAAATCGGAATCCCCCGGCACGTACAGCAGCTGGTGCGCCAGTTCATGGAAGATCGTCGATACCAGGTCCAGATCGTCGTAGCGCAGCATCGGGCTGACCACCGGATCGGAGAAATGCCCGAGCGTCGAATAGGCCGTCACGCCGGCCACGAACACATCATCGCCGCGGGACGCGAGCTGTGCCGCGAACCCGCGCGCCTGCTGCTCCATGAAATACCCCCGGTAGCTGACGCAGCCGGCCACCGGAAAACACCAGCGCCGCGGTGCGACCGAGAATTCGGGTGTCGCGACCACGTTCCAGACCGCGTAGGGTCGATCGAGCGCACTGAAACTGCGGTAGCTGCGATTGTCCGGCAAGCCGAGCTCCCGGGACGCGAAGTCACGGGCCTCGCGGACCAGCGTGAGTCTCTGGCGCACGGTCGCGTCGGTCGCCGGGTCGGCGATCACGCGGTCGATCGGTTGGCGCGCGCGCATGACCTGCAGCTGCCCGTTGGCTGCCTGCGTGAGATAACCGAGTCCGCAGGCATCCAGCGCGCCGCACAGGATCAGGACTGGCAGCAGATGCAGCGCCCTGCGGGTCCGCGCGGCAGAGTTGGTGCTGTCGGTTAACATGGCCGCGATGCAAGTCTATCTCGTCGGCGGTGCGGTCCGTGATGAGCTGCTCGGGCTACCGGCTGCGGAGCGGGACTGGGTGGTCGTCGGGGCCACCCCGGAGCAGATGCAGCGCCTCGGGTTCCGCCCGGTGGGACGGGACTTTCCCGTATTCCTGCATCCGGATACCCATGAGGAGTACGCGCTCGCGCGCCTGGAGCGCAAGACCGGGCCGGGATATCGCGGCTTCGAGACCCACGCTTCCCCGGACGTCACGCTCGAGCAGGACCTGCAGCGGCGTGACCTGACCATCAATGCGATGGCACGCTCGGAAGACGGCACGCTGTTCGATCCGTGGGGCGGGCGAGCCGACCTCGAGGCGCGAGTGCTGCGCCACGTATCCCCGGCGTTCGTCGAGGATCCGGTCCGCATCCTGCGCGTCGCTCGATTTGCCGCCCGCTTCGCACCGCTGGGTTTTCATCTGGCCCCTGAGACACTGTCGCTGATGCGCCAGATGGTCGAGAACGGCGAGACCGCCGCCCTGGTACCGGAGCGGGTCTGGCGCGAGCTGGAGCGTGCACTCGCGGAGCCGCTGCCCGAAGCATGCTTCGACACGCTGCGCGATTGCGGCGCGCTGCGCGTGGTCCTGCCGGAACTGGCATGGCTGGAAACCGATCGCGTTGCGCTGCGCGCCGCCGTGCTGCGCAGTGCAGTGGTGAGCGTGCGCCTCGCAGCGCTATTGGCCGGTGCCGGATCCGCCGCGGTGCAGACCTTGAGTGAACGGCTGCGGATCCCCACCCCGGCGCGCGAACTGGCGCTGCTGTGCGCCAGGCTCGTGCCGCGCGTCGCCTCGGTCGGGCGACTCGATGCGCCCGCGCTGCTCGAGCTGCTGGAGAATGCCGACGCGCTGCGCCGCCCCGAACGCTTCAGCGAGCTGCTGCTCGCCTGCGAGGCGCGCTCGAGCGACCCGGCGGGCACGGCGCTGCTGCTGCGGGCGCGCGCGCTCGCGGCCGACGTCGTCCTTCCGGCCCTGCAGCTCGCCTCGCTCAAGGGACCGCAGATCGCGAACGCGCTGCGCGCCGCTCGCACCGAACGACTGCGTCCGCTGATCGCGAGTCACAACGCATGACGCAGGTCCTGATGCCGGAAGCCCTGCAGCGGCAGGTCAAGACCGCGCGTGAAGACGATCGCCTTGAAGTGCTCTCCCATCTCCTCCGGCATCAGCAGCGCTCGCGCTTGGGCGGCCAAACGCGAACGCTGCACGTCACTGGCAGCCGCTGCCACTTCCGCCTCGATACCGGTGCCGAGCAGGAACGCGGCCTGCGTGCAATAGCCGGCGACTTCGAGCTGCGCGTCGGCCGCCGCCTCCGCGAGCCGGGTGAAGTCGACCCAGGCCGTGATGTCCTGCAGACCCGGATTGCACAGCGGATCTTCATGCGCGCGATGGCGAAAGTGGCAGCGCAGCGTGCCGTGCGCGCGCCGCGGATCGTAATAGTCGCGCCGCGGCAGCCCGTAGTCGGTCAGCAGCACGGCGCCGCGCGCGAGCGTGGCGGCCAGCGACGCGATCCAAGGCCCCTGCAGCGGACAGAGTTCGGACACGTAGCTCGCCGGCCATCCGGCACGGAGTCGTTCGAGTTCCCGGACCAGCGATGCGGGCGCAGCGCGATCCGCCTCGAGAAGTCCTCCGTCGTCGCTGACTGCCACGCCACGTTCCCAGAACCGGCCGGAGTGGATCGCGAAGCGCTGGAACGGCAGCGCATCCGCGACCTCATTGGCCAGCACCACGCCGTGGATTGGCGTATCGGGCAGGGTCTCGAGCCAGCACACACGCTGCGCGAGCGCCGAGGGCAGCGCGCCGAGCGTGGCGCGCTGACGCGCGCGCAGCTCGGCACTGACCTCGAGGATCCAGTACCGCTCTGGCAGCGCGCCGAGCCGGTCCAGCGCCAGCAGTGCCGCAGCCGCCATCCGCCCGGTGCCGGCACCCAGTTCGAGCACGCTGCCCCCGCCGGTCGCAGTCAGGATCTCGGCGCACTGGCGCGCCACACAGTGCGAGAACAGGTTCGAGATCTCCGGCGCGGTCACGAAGTCCCCGCCCGCACCGAACTTTGCGCCGTCGGCGCTGTAGTAGCCGAGCCCTGGCGCGTACAGCGCGATGCGCAGGTAGTCGTCGAAGGCAAGCCAGCCGCCGGCAGCCGCCACCGCATCCCGCACCGCGGCCAGCACCGCGGCCGAATGCAGGAGCTCCTGCGCCGACAGCGCCGGCAGCGTTGAGCCGTCGACCTCAGAAGTCATAAGCTGCGCCCATGACCGACCCGCTCCGCCTGGCTGGCAGGACCGCGCTGGTGACCGGCGGCGCGCGCCGCGTCGGCGCGGCGATCGTGCGTGCGCTGCATGCCGAGGGTGCCAGCGTGATGATCCACTGCCACCGATCGCTGCCTGAGGCCGAGCGCCTGGCCGCGGAGCTGCGCTCGGAGCGCGCGGGCAGCGCGCAGGCCGCGGCCCTGGACCTGCTCGACGTCGCGGCGCTGCCGCAGCTCGTCGCCGCGACACAGGAACGCTTCGGCGGCCTCGATCTGCTGGTCAACAACGCCTCGAGCTTCTATCCCACGCCGGTCGGCGAGATCAGCCTCGCGGCCTGGGAAGACCTGATCGGCACCAACATGCGTGCCCCGCTGTTCCTGTCGCAGGCGGCGGCCCCGGCATTGCGTGCATCGCGTGGCGCGGTGCTGAACATCGTCGATATCCATGGCCTGCGGCCGCTGCGTGACCATATCGTGTACAGCGCAGCCAAGGCCGGACTGGTGATGCTCACCCGCGCACTGGCGCGCGAGCTGGCGCCCGAGGTGCGCGTGAACGCCATCGCACCGGGTCCGGTGCTGTGGCCCGAAGCGGGTGTCGATGAGCAGCGCAAAGCCGGCATTCTCGCCCGGACGCCGCTGGCGCGTGCCGGCGATCCCGCGGACATCGCACGCACCGTGGTGTTCTTCGCCGCCGATGCGCCGTTCGTGACCGGGCAGGTGCTGGCGGTCGATGGCGGGCGCAGCATCGGCTGGTAGACCGCGTGGGCTCACGCGGCGTTCAGATCCGGCGGTGTCGGCGTCATTGCCTGCGCCGCCCGTGGAAAGGCTGCCCACAGCGCCCCGAAGCGCTGGCCGGTCACCGGATGCGCGCGCTGCGGCGCGAGCTCGGCCAGCGGGCCGAGCATGTAGATCCGATCGCTCAGGTCCGGGCGCGGCAGCGTGTAGCCAGGACCGCTGGCCACCAGCTCGTCGTACAGCAGCAGGTCCAGGTCCATGGCCCTGGGAGCCCATTTGGGATCGTTGCGGGCGCGCCCGCACTGCGCCTCGATCGCGTGCAGGACGCCGAGCAGCTCCGGCACCGGCAATGTCGTGCTGAACTCCACGACGGCGTTGAGGAAGTCCGCGCCGTCGAAACCGAACGCGGTGTTGCGGTAGCACGCGGAGAAGCGCGCGTCGGGAAAGTGCGCCTTGAGCGCGCGTGCCGCCGCCGCCATTCTCGCCGCCGGCTCGATGCTGCTGCCGAGCGCGACGAAGGCGCGGCTCATGCGCCGGGCGAGGCCCCAAGGTCGCGACGCCGGCGCTCGATGCGAACGCCGACGTCGCGCGAGTGCCGAATAGCGCCCGGCTTGTTCACGCTGATGCGCACCCACTCGAGCGGAAACTCGGCCAGCAGCAGCAGCGCCAGCCGGTGCGCGAGCGTCTCGACCAGGTGGAACTGCGTGTCCGGCACCCAGGCGAGGATGCGCTTCGCGATCTGCTTGTAGTCCAGGGTATCGGCGACATCGTCGCGCTGCGCCGCCCGCGCGCAGTCGCAGGGCAATTCCAGGTCGAACACCAGCGTCTGGGGCGTACGGCGTTCCCAGTCGATGAAGCCGATGATGCACTCCACGGACAGGCCGCGCAGGAAGATGACGTCCTCGATCCGGGATTCGCTCATGTCCCAAGTCTAGGGCATGACGGGGCTGCCCGGGATCCGCAGCTCATCGAGCGGCCAGCGCGCTCGGACGTTGATGCTCGAGCCGGCATGCTCACCGGCCCGCAGCCGGTACATCCCGGCAACGGCTACCATGGCCGCGTTGTCGGTGCAGAATTCGAGCCGCGGGAAAAAGGTCTGCACCCCGATCAGCGCGGCCTGCTGCGTGAGGCGCGTGCGCAGTGCGCGGTTGGCCCCGACGCCACCGGCGACGACCAACGCGGCGTAGCCCGTGGACTCCAGCGCGCGCAGCGCCTTGGCGCTCAGCGTCGCAACGATCGCATCCTCTACGGCCCACGCCACGTCGGCACGCCCCTGCTCGGACAGCGGTGCCTCGCGCACCGCCTGCATCACGGCGGTCTTGAGCCCCGAGAAGCTGAACTCGAGGCCGGGTCGGTCCAGCATCGGACGCGGAAAGCGATAGGCGCCCTCCCGCCCGCCCTCGGCGAGGCGGGCAAGCTGCGGACCGCCCGGATACGGCAGTCCGAGCAGTTTGGCCGTCTTGTCGAAGGCCTCGCCGGCGGCATCGTCGCGCGTGGCCCCGAGGATCCGGTAGTCCCCGATCCCGCGCACATCCACGAGCATCGTGTGTCCGCCCGAGACCAGCAGCGCCACGTGCGGCAGCGGTGGCGCCGGCGTCTCGAGCAGCGGCGCGAGCAGGTGCGCTTCCAGATGATGAATGCCCAGTGCTGGCACCTTCCAACCCAGTGCCAGTGACTGCGCGAACGCAGCACCGGTCAGCAGCGCACCGACCAGCCCCGGCCCGGCCGTGTAGGCAATGCCATCGATCTGCGTCGGGTGCGTCTGCGCGCGCCCGAGCGCCGTGCGCAGCAACGGCACCAGCCGGCGCACGTGATCGCGCGAGGCGAGTTCCGGTACCACGCCGCCATAGGCCCGGTGCAGTTCGACCTGGCTCCAGAGCTCATGGGAGAGCAGCCCGAGCTGCTCATCGAGCACGGCGACCGCACTTTCGTCGCAGGAAGTTTCGATGGCGAGTATGCGCATGGTGGAGCTTTGCGCCCGCGCCGCGCGCCGCTGGGACCGCGCGTTGCGGGGTATTTTGCCTTTTCCGTGGAGTCTCTTTAGAATCGCGGCCCGAAGTCGCCGCGCGCTTACTCAAAAAGACTTCATTTTCAAGAGGTTGTAATTTCGATGCCGAGCGTTCGTGTTCGCGAGAACGAGTATTTCGATGCCGCATTGCGTCGCTTCAAGCGCGCCTGCGAGAAGGCGGGTGTGCTTGCCGAGCTGCGCCGGCGCGAATTCTACGAAAAGCCGACACAGGAACGTAAGCGCAAGAAGGCCGCCGCCGTCAAACGGCACATGAAGCGCGTGTCTCGCGATTTCGCGCGCCCGGCGCGCTGATACGCGGTTCCCGATTCCGCACTGACCCGACAGCCCGCTCGAACATATGGGCCTCAAGGAGCGCATCCAGGAGGACATGAAGAGCGCGATGCGCGCAGCCGAGAAGGAGCGGCTGGGCATCGTGCGGCTGATCCTGGCGGCGATCAAGCAGCGCGAGGTCGACGAGCGCATCGTGCTCGACGACCCGCAGATACTTGCGGTGCTGGAAAAGATGGGCAAGCAGCGGCGCGAATCCATCCAGCAGTTCGAATCCGGCGCGCGCCCGGACCTGGCTGCGAAGGAAGCCGCCGAGCTGGCGATCATCCATTCCTACCTGCCGACCCCGCTCGGCGCAGCCGAGCTCGACGCGCTGATCGAAGAGGCGGTCACCCAGACTGGCGCGACCACGATCAAGGACATGGGCAAGGTCATGGCGCAGATCAAGGCCAAAGCGCAGGGTCGCGCCGACATGGCGGCGGTCGGAGCGCGCATCAAGGCTCGCCTGGCCTAGCAGTTGTCCTAGACTACCGGCCACCATGGCCGGCAGGATTCCTCAAGCCTTCATCGACGAGCTGATCGCCCGCGCCGACATCGTGGAGATCATCGGCGCGCGGGTTCCACTGAAGAAGGCCGGGCGCGAATACAAGGCCTGCTGCCCGTTCCACGACGAGAAGACCGCCTCGTTCTGGGTCAGTCCGGACAAGCAGTTCTACCACTGCTTCGGCTGCGGCGCGCACGGCACCGCACTCGGCTTCCTGATGGACTACGACCGCCTGCCGTTCCCGGAAGCGGTCGAGGACCTCGCCACGCGCCTCGGACTGACCGTGCCGCATGAGGGCCGGGATCCCGGCGCGCCCGCCGGCGCGCCCGCCGGCGCGCAGGAGCAGGCCGCGACGCTCGAGCCCATGTATGCACTGCTCGCGCAGGTCGCCGATTTCTATCACGAGCAGCTCGGGCGCACTGCGCGCGCCCGCGATTACGTCACAGCGCGAGGGCTTGGCTCGCCGATCATCGATCGATTCCGGATCGGCTATGCCCCCGATTCCTGGAACGAGGTGCTGCGGCACTTCGGCGCCACGGAGGCCGCGCAGCGCACGCTGAAGGAGGCGGGCCTGATCATCGAGCGCGAGCGCGGCGATGGCTGCTACGACCGCTTTCGCGATCGGATCATGTTTCCGATCCGGGATACGCGCGGTCGCGTCATCGCCTTCGGCGGCCGGGTGCTGGATGCGGGCGAGCCGAAGTATCTGAACTCTCCGGAGACCGCGCTGTTCCACAAGGGACGCGAGCTCTACGGGCTGTACGAGACGCGCCTGGCGCGCCAGGGCCTGCGGCGCCTGCTGCTGGTCGAGGGCTACATGGATACCGTGCGGCTGCACCAGGCGGGCATCGCGTACGCGGTGGCGACGCTGGGCACCGCGACGACCCCGGAGCACCTGCGGCGCGCCTTCCGCATCGTCAGCGAGATCGTGTTCGCGTTCGACGGCGATCGGGCGGGCCGCGCTGCGGCGGCGCGCGCGCTGCAGACGGTACTGCCCGAGGTGCGCGCCGGTCGCGAAGTGCGCTTCCTGTTCCTGCCCGAGGGTGAGGATCCGGATTCGCTGGTGGGCCGCGAGGGCGCGACGGCGTTCGAAGCGCGGCTCGCGGACGCGGTGCCGTTGTCCGAATACCTCGTGTCCTGGCTCTCGGAACAGGCCGACGTGCGGCATGCGGATGGCAAGGCGCACTTCGTGGCGCTGGCCCAGCCGCTGCTCGAGAAGGTCGCTCCCGGCGTGTACCTGGAGCTGCTGCTCGAGCGCGTAGCCGCAGCATTGCAGCTCACGCCGGACCGGCTGCGCCAATGGATTGCGCATCCGCCGGCGGGTGGCGGCAAGGCACCGCAGCAGGAACGAGGCAGCACCCGTGAGCCGGCGCGCACCGGGCGTGGCAGCCTCATGACTCAGGCGATCAGTCTGGCGCTGCATTTTCCGGGCGCGACCGCGGCCGTGACGGCCGAGCAGCGCCGCTCGCTGGCGGGCCTGTCGCACCCGGGAATCGTGGTGCTGCGCGATCTGCTCGAGGAGCAGGCCGCGCGACCCGCGGGCACGATGGCGCAGACCCTGGAACGCTGGCGGGACCGCCCGGAATACGGACGGCTGTGTGAACTGGCGGCGAGCGCTCCGCTGGTCGGGCTCTCCGCCGACCATGCCGCGCCCGGGCAGGAGCTGTCCCGCGCGGTGGCGCGCCTGATCGACGCGCAGGTGCGGGGGGGCCGGCTGGAGGTCCTGATCGACAAGGCCCGCCTGCAGCCGCTCAGCGACGACGAAAAGCAGGAACTCCAGACGCTGACGGCAGGCCCAACCCTCAAGCCCGCGGCACAGCCAAAAGGCCAGGGCGGCGGCGCCTGACACTGCACGCTTGATTCTGCACGGATTGACCAGATATCCGGTATACTGCGCGACTTCCCATGGATTAACGCTCGTACACCGCCTTTCGTTGCCACGCGACGGAACGGGCGGCTGCGTCGTCAAACTTCGGCCCTGACAGCGGATTGCAAGAGACGCCATGACACGAAAAAGCAAGCCTGCCACGCCCGCCCGCAAACCGGATCCGAAGCCCGCGGCAGCGCCAGCGCGCAAGAGCGCCGCCGCCCCCGCACGACGCCCGGCGCCGGTCGCGGCCAAGGCAGCCGAGCCGCCGCACCGCAACGAGCATCATAAGCACGAGCATCACAAGGGCGAGCCGAAGGCAGTCGCCGCGCACAAGGCCGCGCCCGCCACCAAGGCGGCAGCGCCGAGCCCGAAGGGTGGCCCCGCGGTGCGTACCGGCACCGCGCACGCCCGCGCCGCGGCCCCGGCCCCGGCACCGGCACCCGCGCACGACGCGCGCCGCGGCCAGGTGCTGCCGGAGGACCGCCAGTCCCAGCTCAAGCTGCTGATCGCGCGCGGCAAGGAGCAGGGCTACCTGACGTATGCGCAGGTCAATGATCACCTGCCCGCCGAGATCGTCGATCCGGAACAGATCGAAGGCATCGTCAACACGATCAACGACATGGGCATTCCGGTGTACGAGAAGGCACCGGACACCGAGTCGCTGCTCGCGAGCGAGCCGGCTTCCCCGGCCGACGACGAGGCGATCGAGGAAGCCGCCGCGGCCCTGGCGGCGCTGGACGCCGAACTTGGCCGCACCACCGACCCGGTGCGCATGTACATGCGCGAGATGGGCACGGTCGAGCTGCTGACCCGCGAAGGCGAGATCCGCATCGCCAAGCGCATCGAGGAAGGCCTCGATGCGGTGCGCACCGCGCTCGCCAAGTACCCGGCGACGCACGAGCATCTGCTGCGCACCTATGAACTGGTCAAGGTCGGCCAGGCCAGGCTGATCGACCTGGTCGTCGGCTTCATCGACCCGAACGCACCGGATGTGATCGCGCAGCCGCAGAATCCGACCAAGCTCGAGCTCGAAACCGACGCCGAGGAAAAGGAGGATGACGCCGACGATGCGGACGACGCCGACGATGAGGCGATCGATACCGGACCGGATCCGGAGGAAGTCGCACGGCGCATGGGCTCGATCGCCAAGCTGCTGCAGCAATCGCTGGCGTCGATAGCGAAGCACGGCACGGAGGACCCCAAGACGCAGAAGCTGCGCAAACGGCTGGCCGGGGAATTCATGGAGCTCAAGCTCTCCCCGCGCATGTTCGATGCCCTGACCAACCAGCTGCGCTCGCACGTCAGCGAAGTGCGGCAGATCGAGAAGGAGATCATGATCATCGCCGTGCGCGATGCCGGCATGCCGCGCAAGGATTTCATCGCCTCCTTCCCCAAGAACGAGACCAGCGCGCGCTGGCTCCAGCGGCACATGAAGGCCGGGAAGAAGTATTCCGCACCGCTAGGCCGCCTCAAGGAGGAAGTCGAGCGCCGGCAGAAGAAGCTGATGCTGCTCGAGGAGCAGTATCACCTGTCGGTGAACGACATCAAGGACGTGAACCGCGAGGTCTCGATCGGCGAGGCCAAGGCGCGCCGCGCGAAGAAGGAGATGGTCGAAGCCAACCTGCGCCTCGTGATCTCGATCGCGAAGAAATACACCAACCGCGGCCTGCAGTTCCTCGACCTGATCCAGGAAGGCAACATCGGCCTGATGAAGGCGGTCGACAAGTTCGAATACCGCCGCGGCTACAAGTTCTCGACCTACGCGACCTGGTGGATACGCCAGGCCATCACCCGTTCGATCGCCGACCAGGCGCGCACCATCCGCATCCCGGTGCACATGATCGAGACCATCAACAAGCTCAACCGCATCTCGCGCCAGATGCTGCAGGAAATGGGCCGCGAGCCGACGCCCGAAGAGCTGGCCGTGCGCATGGAGATGCCCGAGGACAAGGTGCGCAAGGTGCTCAAGATCGCCAAGGAGCCGATCTCGATGGAGACGCCGATCGGCGATGACGAGGACTCGCACCTCGGGGATTTCATCGAGGACCAGTCGGTCGCCTCACCGATCGATCAGGCGACGATGGAGTCGTTGCGCGAGACCACGCACTCGGTGCTGGCGCAGCTCACGCCGCGCGAGGCGAAGGTGCTGCGCATGCGCTTCGGCATCGACATGAACACCGACCATACGCTCGAGGAAGTCGGCAAGCAGTTCGACGTGACCCGCGAGCGCATCCGCCAGATCGAGGCCAAGGCGCTGCGCAAGCTGCGTCACCCGAGCCGCAGCGAGCAGCTGCGCAGCTTCCTGATGGACGACTGAGCACGACCCGGTCGTGCTCGCCGGGCGGGGTAGCCAGCCGGATCCGATCGATACTAGCGGCGGGTTGGCAAGCCTGTCGCGGTAGTGTCCGGCCGCTCGCGCTGCGCGCGGGCGGCGGCCAGCGAAGCCAGCAATCGCGCCTCGCCGGCAGCCAGCGATACGGTCGGTGAGACCTCGCGCGCAGGCATCGCGCGAACCGGTGCCTGCACCGCCGGCGCATCGATCGCGTTTCTCGGTGCGACGGAGATCTGGCGGCTGCGCCGCTCGGCGCCCCGTGCGGTGCCGGTGTTCGAGGCGGCCGGAGCGCGTGCTTCGAGCAGCTGCTGGTTCTCGTAGCGCAATAGGTCCAATTGTTCGAAGACCCGCGACAGGTGCCCGTCCACCAGGCGACGCAGACGCTTGATCGAGCGCAGCTCGAGCAGGATCACGAGCCCGAGGGTCAGCACTGCGCCGGCCAGGGCGGCCTGCGAAACATCATGTATCCAGTTCACGGCGAGACTCCTGCGTCGGAATTCCGACATCGATCGGCCGGGTTTCGGCCCCTGCCCATGAAAAGAGCAGGAAGCATGCCAACGCTACCAGCGGCCCTCGGGTCCGCTGTCACGGCCGAGAATCACCACTTCGACGCGCCGATTGGCATTGCGGCCGGCCGCAGTGGCGTTGGCCATCGCTGGCCGGTACGGCCCGAATCCCATCACCGCGAGGCGCTCCGGGGCGACGCCGCGGTCCATGAACAGGTGCACCACGCTCGCCGCACGCGCGGCCGACAGTTCCCAGTTGGACGGAAAGGCGGCGGTATTGATCGGCAGATCGTCGGTATGCCCCTCGACCCGCAGCGCGTTCGGCCACGGCTTGAGCGAGTCGGCGAGCCGCTGCAGCGCGGTCACCGCGGTGCCGGACAGCTGCGCTGATCCGCTGCCATAGAGGATGTCGGTGCTGATATCGACCGCCACCCAGGTGTCATAGCGGCGGACGCGCACCTGACCGGTCGCGATCAGCGGCCCCATCGCGGCGGTGACGTCATCGGCAACCATGTCGAGCGTGCCTCCGGCCCGTGCGCTGCCGGTCGGCACCGCGGGCGCCGCGGCAGCACTGACACTCGCGGTACTCGTGCTCGAGGCCGAGGCGGATGCAGTGCTGTACGGGGCACGCGGATCGACGGCGCCGGCGATACTTTGTCCACGCCGCAGCGTGCCGCGCGCCGAGTCCAGTGGTGCGACCGGATGCGAGGGCAGTCCGGAGGAGATCATGCGCTGCACCTGCGTGAGCGGCAGCTGCTCGATCGGATCGGAGCCGGAATCGCCGCTTGGCTGCGATGGATTCGCGTGTGGCGTACCGTGAAAGGCTTCCGTCAGGGAATTGGACAGCACGCGGTACTTGCCCTGGTTGACCGAGGACATCGCGTACATCACGACGAAGAACCCGAGTAGCAGCGTGACCAGGTCCCCATAGGGAATCGCCCAGGCCTCGTGCTTCTCTTCTTCCTCGTGTCGTCTGCGGCGTGCCATCGATCGCTCCGGGTCGGGAACTCAGGACAGGAAGCTGTGCAGGCGGCCTTCGATCATGCGCGGATTCTCGCCCTGCGCGATCGAGATCAGGCCTTCGATGCCCATCTCGTGCAGGTGCGCGCGCGACTGGACCGCGACCTTGAGCTTGTTGGCGACCGGCAGGAAGAACAGGTTCGCGAGCCCGATGCCGTACACGGTGGCCGTGAACGCCGCGGCGATGCCGTGGCCGAGCAGCGCGGGATCCGCGAGGTTCTGCATGACCGCCATGAGACCGAGCACCGCGCCGATGATGCCGAGGGTCGGCGAATACACGCCCATGCCCTCGAATACCTTGGCCGCACGCGTGTCGGCGGTCTCGCGCGCGCGCATGTCGACCTCCAGCGTGCTGCGGATCGTGTCCGGCTCGCTGCCGTCGACCACCAGCTGCAGTCCGCGGCGCAGGAACGCATCGCCCTCGCCGTCGATCAGCGATTCGAGTCCGAGCAGGCCCTGACGGCGCGAGATCACGCTCCATTCGACCAGCTTGCGGATCAGCTTTTCCGGTTGATTCGGCGGCGGGCGAAACACCCACGGCAGCAGCTGGAAGGCGCGTTTCATGACTTCGAGCGGCGTCTGCACGCAGATGGCCGCGACAGTGCCGACGATCACGATCATGAACGCGGCCCAGGACAGCAGTGCGTGGATGCCCGCGCCCTTCAGGATGGCACCGACCACGATGGCCACGACGGCCAGGATCAGTCCGAGGATGCTCAGGTAGTCCACGGCGCGGGCCCTAGGTCTGCCACTCGAGCAGACGCGACTTCAGGCGCAGCAGCGCCTGGCCGTGCAGCTGGCACACGCGGGACTCCGTGACCTTGAGCACGACACCGATTTCTTTCAGATTCAACTCCTGTTCGTAGTAGAGCGAGAGCACGAGCCGCTCGCGCTCCGGCAAGTCCTGCACCGCGTCGATGATGGCCTGGCGCATCGAATCATCGAGCGCGATGCCCTCCGGATCCGGGCCGCGGTCAGGCAACCGGTCCAGGCTCGATTCCTCGCCATCATCGGCGTCGGTGAAATGCAGCAGCTGGCACCCCAGTGCGTCCTGGACGATGCGCTGGTACTCCGGCACCGTGACGCCCATCTGCGCGGCGACCTCGGTGTCGGTAGCCTCTGCTCCGCGGCGCGCCTCCACTTCGCGCAGCGCCAGCGCTGCGGCGCGTGCCTTGCGATGCACCGAACGCGGCGCCCAGTCGAGCTTGCGCAACGCATCGAGCATCGCGCCACGGATGCGGATGCCGGCATAGGTTTCGAAGCTCGCGCCGCGCCCGCTCGTATAGTGCTGGGCAGCCTCGAGCAGGCCCATCATGCCGGCCTGGATCAGGTCGTCGACCTCGACCTGGGGTGGCAGGCGTCCGGCCAGGTGATAGGCAATGCGCTTGACGAGGTCGGCGTGCTGCTGCACGAGCGCAGTCAGGTCGCCCTGAGGCTGCGCTTCGGCGTAGGCACGGACCCGTTTGATCATTTGAGCACCGTCAGGCGCGGCGGAGGCCGCGCCAGCATTCTCTCGAGGAAGAATTCGAGCCGGCCGCTGGCGTTCACCGGCGTCGGCCAGGCTCCGGCGGCCCGCGCCAGGCGCTTGAAGGCTTGCGCTGCGGGACAACCCGGATACAGCTCCATCACCGCTCGCTGCGCCTGGACGGCTTTCTGCAGCAGCCGGTCCTCGGGAATCTCGCCGGCATATTCGAGCAGCACATCGAGATAGCGATCGGTCACGCGCTGCAGGCGGCCGAACACACTGCGGCCCTGGTCCGGCTCGCGCGTCATGTTGGCGACGATGCGGAAATGGCGCAGCCCATGATTGCGACTCAGCACCTTGATCAGCGCGTAGGTGTCAGTCAGCGAGGTCGGCTCATCGCGCATCACGACCAGCACCTGCTGTGCCGCCTGGCAGAACTGCAGCACGGATTCGGAGATGCCCGCCGCCGTGTCGACGATCAGTACATCGAGCGGCCCGGGCAGCGCGCTGAAGGCCTGCACCAGGCCGGCCTGTTCGGCCGCGCTGAGAGCCGCCATGCGCGCCACCCCCGATGCGGCCGGTACCACGCGCACGCCGGCGCTGGTCTCCAGAATGACTTCCTCGAGCGCGCGCTCGCCCCGCAGCACATGCTCCAGCGTGTAGCGCGGGGTGAGTCCCAGCAGCACGTCGACGTTCGCGAGCCCGAGGTCACCGTCGAGCAGCATCGCCTTGCGTCCCGCCTGCGCGAACGCGGTCGCGAGATTCACCGCCACCGAGCTCTTGCCGGTACCGCCCTTGCCGCCAGTCACCGCAATGACCTGCACGCCCGGAGTTGCCACCTCGCGTGCCGCGCTCTCATGCAGCGGCATGGACGGATCCTCCATAGCGGCGCGCCAGCAGATCATCCTCGGCACAGGCCTGGGCGCGGCGCGCGAGTTCCACCGCCCGCGCGACCAGCTGGTGCGCCCGGGCCGGACGCAGATCTTCCGGAATGCGTGGACCTTCGGCGACGTAGGCGATCGGCAGCCGGGAGTTGGCGAGCGCGGAGAGCACGCCGCCCAGACTCACCGCCTCATCGACGCGGGTCAGCGCGCAGCTGCTGGCGATACCCGGCCCGAAGGTTGCGACCGTGTCCTCGATCACACCGCTCTGCGCGCTGGCGGGCAGTACCAGCATCGCGTGCAGCGCCGGGCAGCGTGCCCGCAGTGCCGCGAGCCTGGCGGCGCTGTCGCGGTCGCGCGCGGCAGCCCCCGGGGTATCGATCAGTATGCAGCGGCCGGCCAGCGCCTCGATGCGCAGCGCGAGCGTCGCGTCATCAGCGACGGTCTCGACCCGCACCCCGAGCACGCGGCCCAGGCTGCGCAGCTGCTCGTGAGAACCGAGCCGCTCGTCGTCGGTGGAGAGGATGACGAGGTTCGCGCCATCCTGTTCGAGTACATAGCGCGCCGCGAGCTTCGAGAGCGTCGTGGTCTTGCCGGATCCGGGTGGCCCGATCAGCGCCAGCACGGCGCTGCGCTCGAGCGGATTCGCGGCGATCTGCAGACTGCGCGCGAGCATCGCATACGGCAGGCGCTGGGCCTGCTCGGGCCTGAGGTCGGAAGGTAATGCGCTGACCAGGCGGATCGCGAGCGTGCGGTCCAGCCCGAGGTTGGCGAGGTTCGCGAGCGCCTGTGCGCGCAACGGCTCGCGCCGTGTGAAATCGTTCCAGGCGAGCGCAGCGACCTGCTGTTCGAGCAGTCCGCGCAGGCTGCGCAGTTCATCGCCCACCGAGCGGTCGCCGCGCGCGCCGCGCTCACCCTCGAGCGCGGCATCGAGCGCCGATTCGTCATCGAGCGCCGCGGGCGCGCGCGCGGTATAGGGCGCGGCCGAGGCTGCCGCGAGTTCGGCTTCGCCTTGCGCGAATTCGAGGTCGACCGCGGCGCACACCTCGACGCCCTGAGACACCGCGCGGGTGCTCAGGATCACGGCGTCGGGCCCCTGCTCCTCGCGGATCGCACGCAGTGCACTGCGCATGTCCGCAGCCACGTATCGCTTCATCTTCACGGCCGTTGCCTCTCCATCTGGTGTCCTAGCGGCCTACGGCGGCGACCAGCCGTACGCGACGGTTATCGGGAATCTCGTTCCACGCGAGCACGTTCAGGTTCGGCACCGACGCGCGCGTGAAGCGCGCCAGTGCCCCGCGCAGCGCCGGCGCCACCATCAGCACGGCGGGCTCGCCCGCCGATTCCTGGCGCTGCGCCGATTCGGTGAGTCGGGACTGCAGCCGCTCGGCGAGCCCGGGCTCGAGCGCGGTATTGCCGGACGCCTGGCCCTGCAGCGTGTTCTGCAGCAGCTGTTCGAGATCCGGCTCGAGCGTAATCACTGGCAGCTCACCACCGCTGCCGACGATGTCCTGCACGATCTGGCGGCCGAGCGCGATGCGCACCTGCGACTGCAGAACCTGCGGGTCCTGCGTGCGTCCTGCGTGCTCGGAGAGCGTTTCGATGATCGCGCGCAGATTGCGGATCGGAACCCGCTCGGCGAGCAGGCCCTGCAGCACGCGCACGATCACGCCGAGCTGCAGCGTCTTGGGTACCAGGTCCTCCACCAGGCGCGGCGCCGTCTTGGCCAGGCCGTTGAGCAGCTGCTGTACTTCCTCGTGGCCGAGCAGCTCGTGGGCATGCGCCTGAATGACACTGCTCAGGTGCGTCGCGACCACGGTGCTGGCATCGACCACGGTATAGCCGAGGGTCTGTGCCTGCTCGCGCTTCGCCGGCTCGATCCACACGGCCTCCATGCCGAAGGCGGGGTCGTGCGTGTCGATGCCCGGGGGCTTGCCGAACACGCGACCCGGATTGATCGCGAGCTCACGTTCGGGATAGACGACGCCGTCGGCGATCGTCACGCCGGCCAGGCTGATGCGATAGGCATTGGGTGCCAGTTCCAGGTTGTCGCGGATGTGCACCGACTGCACCAGGAATCCGAGCTCCTGCGACAGCTTGCGGCGCACCCCGCGGATGCGGGCGAGCAGTTCGCCGCCCTGCGCCTTGTCGACCAGCGGTACCAGGCGGAATCCCACCTGCAGGGAGATCAGATCGACCGGCTGCACATCGTCCCACGACAGTTCGCGCTGTTCAGCGTTCGGTGCCGGCACCGCGGGTGCAGGCGCCGGCGTCTCCGCGGCGCGCGCTGCCCGCCGGCGCAGCATCCATGAGCCGCCGCCACAGATGGCCGCGAAGGTCAGGAACGCCAGGCTGGGCATTCCAGGAATCAGACCCATCACACCCAGCACGCTGCCTGCCACCGCGAGACTGCGGGGCTGCATGAACAGCTGACGCGACATCTCACTGCCGAGATCCTGCGCCCGCGACATGCGCGTGACGATGATCGCGACGCCCGTCGAGAGCAGCAGCGCGGGAATCTGCGCGACCAGTCCATCGCCGATGGTGAGCAGCGTGTAGACGCGCGCAGCATCGGAGAAGCTCAAACCGTGGCTGATCGTACCGATCGCGAGCCCGCCGATGATGTTGATGACCATGATGAGGATGCCAGCGGTGGCATCGCCGCGGACGAACTTGCTGGCACCGTCCATCGAGCCGTAGAAATCCGCCTCCGCGCGTACCTCGGCGCGTCGCAGGCGTGCCTCGTCCTGGTTGATCAGGCCGGCGTTCAGGTCGGAGTCGATCGCCATCTGCTTGCCGGGCATCGAATCCAGGGTGAAGCGCGCGCTGACCTCGGAGATGCGGCCCGCGCCCTTGGTGACGACGACGAAATTGACGATCGTCAGGATCGCGAATACGACGATGCCGACCGCGTAGTTGCCGCCGACCACGAACTGCCCGAAGGCCTCGATCACGTGCCCGGCCGCCGCGGTGCCCTCGTGGCCATGCAGCAGCACCACCCGGGTGGAAGCCACGTTGAGCGCGAGCCGCAGCAGCGTCGCCAACAGCAGCACGGTCGGGAAGATCCCGAAGTCCAGCGGTCGCGACACGTTGACGACCGCCATCAGCACCAGCAGCGTCAAGGCGATATTGAAGGTGAACAGCACGTCGAGGGCGAGCGGCGGCAGCGGCAGTACGACCATCGCCAGCACGGCGAGCACGAGCAGCGGCGCGCCGATGCCGCGGCGCACCAGTGCCTGCAGCGTTCGGGCCCAGGCGGGGACGCCACCGGCCGCACCTTGGATTGCTATTTCAGCCATGTGCCTGGAAAGAGCAATTCCCGTGCCGCCACGGGGCGACGAATTAACGGCGCTTCAGGCAGTGCAAGCGCGAAGTGCGTCACAGAACTCATGTCTCGGGCACCTCGATATCGGGTGGCGCGGGCGGGCGGGCGCCCTGGCGGCGCGCGCTGCGCAGCTGGTAGACATATGTCAGAACCTTGGCGACCGCCGCGTATAGCCGGGCGGGAATCTCATCGCCCAGTTCGCAGCTGGCGTGCAGCGCACGCGCCAGCGGCGGCGCCTCGATCGTCGGTATGTGGTGCTCGGCCGCCAGCTCTCGGATCTTGAGCGCGATCAGGTCGCGTCCCTTGGCCACCACGACCGGGGCGCGCATGCGCTGCTCGTCGTAGCGCAGTGCCACCGCGTAGTGGGTCGGGTTCATCACCACGACGTCGGCCTTCGGCACCTCCTGCATCATGCGGCGCCGCGCCAGCGCCTGCTGCGCGCGCCTGACGCGGGACTTGACCTCGGGGCTTCCCTCCGCGTCCTTGTGTTCCTCTCGCAGTTCGTCGCGGCTCATCCGCAGCGACTTATGGTGCTGCCAGAGCGCGAGCGGCGCGTCGATGAGTGCGATCGCCCCGAGCGCGCCACCCAGCGCAATGAGGGCGGTGCCGCACATCGCCAGTGCGTGGCCGGTCGCAGCGCGTACCGGCTCCAGCCCCAGCGCGGTGAAGCTGTGAAACTGCCGGCGCAGCACCAGCACTGCGACCAGACCTACGACCACGAAGCGTGCGAGCGCCTTGAGCAGCTCGATCACACCGCGCAGCGAGAACACCCGGCCGAACCCGGCGATCGGGTCGAGCCGGCTGAAGTCCGGTACCAGTGCCCGCGCGCTGAAGTTCCAGCCACCGATCGCGAGCGGCGCGACCAGCGCCGCGGCCAGCAGCACGCCCAGTACCGGCGCCGCGGCGAGCAGGCCCTGCGCGGCAGCGTGCTCGAACTGCAGCACCATGCGTCCACTGTCCAGGGCGTCGGTGCGGGTCACCGACAGGCCATCGTGCATCAGCGCCAGCATCCGGCCACCGAGCAGCGAGCCCATCGAATACAGGCCGAGTCCGCCGGCAAGCACTACCGCGGCAGCCGTGAGATCGCGCGAGCGGGGGACCTGCCCCTTCTCCCGCGCATCGTCCAGCCGCTTTTGCGACGGACTTTCTGTGCGTTCGCGATCGTTGAGATCAGCCACTCATGCGCCCCTAGGAGGTGCCGCTCATCGCGTGCAACAGCTGGAACGCAGATGCGAGCAAGGCCTGAAAGCCGCTCTGCATGCCGGGCAGGCCGAGCAGCACGATCACCAGACCGAAGATCAGCGAGACCGGCAGGCCGATCGCGAACAGGTTGAGCCCAGGCGCCGCACGGCTGGTGACACCGAAAGCCAGGTTGACGACGAGCAGCGCCGTCATGCCGGGCAGCGCTATGCGCAGCGCGCCGGCGAACAGCTGCGTACCCCAATCCGCGAGAGTCCTGGTGGCTTCCATGCTCAGGCCATGCGGCCCGATTGGCAATCCGCGGAAGCTCGCCACCAGCGTCTCGATCAGTGCGATGTGTCCATCCAGGCTCAGGAAGGTCAGCGTCCCGAGCATCACATAGAGCTGACCCAGTACGGCGGTCTGGGTACCGCGCAGCGGGTCGAGGTTGAATGCGAACTCGAGCCCCATGCTGTTCGCGATCAGCTGCCCGCCCAGTGCCAGCGCATCGAACATCAGTTGCAGCGTGAAGCCGAGCGCGATACCGATCACGAGCTGCTCGATCGTCGTGATGATCCCATCGCCCGACAGCAGCGTCAGCCCCGGATTACGCGGGATCATCGGCAATGCGACCACGGTGAGCACGCCGGCGAGCACGATTCGGACCCGCGGCGGCACGTAGCCTGCGCCGAACACCGGAGCCACCATCAGGCAGCCGCCGATGCGCAGGAATGGCCAGAATGCCGCCCCGAGCCAGGCCTCGATCTGATCGAAGGTGAAGGTCGTCATGCCGCGAGCGCATCGGGCATGCGTCAGCCCACCAGCGACGGAATGCTCTCGATCAGCGCCCGCGTGTAGCCCACCAGCTCCTTGAGCATCCAGGGTCCCACCATCACGAGCATCGCTGCGGCGCCCAACAGTTTCGGGATGAACGACAGGGTCATCTCATTGATCTGCGTGGCGGCCTGGAAGATGCCGACCAGCAGGCCGATGAGCAGGCCGGTGATCAGCATCGGCGCGGCCAGCATCAGCGTCATCTCGAGCGCCCGCTGGCCGATGGTCAGGACGGTTTCGGGGGTCATGTGATCCTCATCGGTAGAAGCTCGAAGCAAGCGAGCCCATCACCAGGGTCCAGCCGTCCACCAGCACGAACAGCATGATCTTGAACGGCAGTGAGATCAGTACCGGCGAGAGCATCATCATTCCCATCGACATCAGCACGCTGGCGACGACCAGATCGATGATCACGAACGGGATGAAGAGCAGGAAGCCGATCTGGAATGCGGTCTTGAGTTCGCTGGTCACGAACGCCGGCAGCAGGATCGTCAACGGCACGTCCTGGGGGCCGGCAAACCCCTTGCCGCCGGAAATGCGCACGAACGAGGCGATATCGCTCTCGCGCGTCTGATCGAGCATGAAGGTCTTCAGCGGCGCGATGCCGCGCTCCAGCGCGGTGCTGGTGTCGATCGTGCCGGCCATGTACGGCGTCACAGCGTCGGCGTGGATCTTGTCGATCACGGGCGACATCACGAACAGCGTCAGGAACAGGGCCAGCCCGACCAGTACCTGGTTGGGTGGCGTCTGCCCGGCGCCGATCGCCTGCCGCAGGATCGACAGCACGATCACGATGCGAGTGAAGGCGGTCATCATCAGCAGCGCCGCCGGCAACAGCGTGATCGCCGTCATCAGCGCCAGCAGCTCTATCGTGAGCGTGTAGGTCTGACCGCCGCCGCTCGACTGCACGGCGAACGCGGGGATGCCGGGTGTGGCAGCGCCGGTCATCAATGGCAGTGCCAGCAGCGGCAGGATCCACAGCGCCCGCCTCCAGCCGCTTCGGCTTCGGATGGGTGCGTTCACTTGCCGAGACTGCGCAACAGCAGTTCCCTGAAATTCGGTCTTGCGGGCGCGGACGGCAGCGCCGCGGGGGCACCTCCGCCGGTGCCGGTGGTGGCGCTGGGAGTATCGAGCACGTGCAGCGTGCGCACGCCACCGGAGCCGACGCCGAGCAGCAGCTGCCGGTCGCCGACCCGTATCAGCACCGCGCGTTCGCGCGCGCCGAGCGACAGCTGGGAGAGGATCTCGAGGCCACCATTGCCGGAAGCCGTGAGGCCGCGGACGCGGCGGGCAAGCCATCCGGTGCCGAGCACTGCCGCGAGCACGACCAGCAGCGCGAGGCTGACGCGCAGCAGCCCGCCGGCGCCGCCAGCCGTGGTCGCCGGTGTGGTCATCGCGGGCACGGCGAAAGCGGCGGCATCCGCGGCATGCGCCTGCAGTGCGAGCCATGCTGCACCAGCGCATACGGCGGCGCGCCGGCGCATGGCCGGAGACGGAAGGGGCTGCAGAGAATTCAAGTCCCGGTCACTCCAGAATGCGGCACGGCCGCGACCCTGCGCTGAAGGAGCAACCCCTATGCCATGCGGACGCCGACACGGCTAAGTGGTTCAAGCCGCTGGAATTGCCGGAATTGGGGCGCTGTGACCGACATCACGGTGCCCCGGCGGCGACGAAAACCTGACGCGCCTGTCTGTGATCGACGACGCGTGTCAACCGATCGGAATCTCATGCGCTCGTTCCCGCAGTAGCGGGTTCTACCTACACGCCAGAGAGGGCTCTTTATGCAACGCAATCTCATCCATGCCGCGGTCTGCGGCGCTCTGACCGCCGGTCTTGCCGCATGCGGTGGAGGCGATGGCTCCGCCTCCAGCATGATGGCCACCTCCTATGGCAGCGTGCCGGTGATGATCAGCGACGCCTCGTCCGAGGACTGGGCCATGATCGGCGTGCGGGTGCAGAGCATCGCACTGCTGCCACAGGGCGGCGGCAGCGCCGTGACGGTCTGGACGGCTCCAGCCGGAAGCACCTACGTGAATCTCGAGCAGCTCGACCAGATCGGAGAGCTGCTCGGCAATGTGCAGATCCCGGTGGGCACCTACACCGGCGCCGTGGTCACCGTGGGCGGCAATCCGGGCGATGTGATGCTCACCGCGGCATCAAATCCCGAACCGGGCTTCAGCGCCGCGGCAGGCTCTACCGTCGATCCCGCCAATATCCAGATCCTGCATGCGAGCGGAAGCGCGGCCGCGTTGAGCGTCCCGATCACGGTGAGCTTCGATTCACCGCTGACGGTGACGAGCAGCAGTACGCCGAACCCGGCGCTCGATCTCGAGTTCGACCTGGCCAATCCCGCATTCCTGATCGGCCACCTGCCGCCCGGCGCGACCACGACGCAGTGGGCGGTGAATTTCAACGGGCCGGTGCGCCGCCGCACGGTCGGCAACATCACGCGCCTCGTGCTGCGTCACGCCTATGGCACGGTGACCGCGGTCGCGACGGATGGCAGCTCGATCACGATCAGCAAGGACTTCCCGGTGCTCCCTGCCAAGGGCACCGAGACCGCCGTGCAGAGCAGCCAGTCACTGACCATCCTGGCGGATGCGACCAACGGCACGCTGTTCTACGACGTGGACGCGAAGACCACGCAGACCGTCAAGAGCTTCAGCGGCCTCCACATCCCGAACGGCGAGTTCGTGCGCATCGCCGCACGCTACCAGCAGAACGGCACGCTGGTAGCCACCCGCGTCTGGGAGAGCAGCACCTTTGCGGGCGTCTGGGTGAGTCCCGAGGGCCACGTGCTGCACGCGGATCCTGCGACCAACACCGTTGTGGTGGAGAACGAATCGGGCGTCGGCGTGCCGCTGCTGGTCAATTCCGCGACGGAATTCTTCTTCCGGCAGCCGCAGAATGCCTTGGCCGACGCGACGCCTATCGGCACCGGTCCGGCATTCCTCGCGAGCCACAACCTGGTACGCGGCTTCAAGGTGCATGCCAGCGTCGTCGATCCGCTCGCCGTGCCGCTGGTGGCGCAGAGCATCGACATCGAGACCGCGCAGTATTCCGGCACCATCTCTCAGCCCAATGCATCGAACTTCACCTATACCCACAACTACCCGAGCAGCGGCGATGACTACAGCATCGCGCTGAACTACCTGTCGCCGTCAACGGCGAACGGCTCGGATGCGAGTGGCAATGCGATCACCGGCTACAAGTGGTGGAACTTCGCCTATCCGACGCTGGTGAATTACGGCGCGAACGCCATCAGCAGCTTCGTCAGCGCCACCGCCGGGAGCGCGAGCTTCGGCACGGCCGCCGGCGTGATCCCGGCCGTGGGCGTGAGCTACAACGTATGGGAAGACCCGGCCAACGCGAGCGGCTGGGCCGCCGCCGCGACGGTCCTGCTGCCGGTGCCGGTACCCATCGCCAAGGTATCCACGCCGCTGGCCGGTTCGGGTACTGCCTACAACTTCGCGATCACGGCGCTCAACTCGGTGCTCTATGGCACGCAGCCGGTGACGGTGGACGTCAGCACGGCGAGCGGCTCGGCGACCCTGGTGTACCAGGTGGACCGCAACAATGGGATCGTCACGGTGAGCCCGGTCGACATCACGACTCCCGCTGGGCTGGCAACGCTGACGGCAGGATTGGTGAACGGCGCGCTTACCCGCGTCTCCGGCCTGGTACAGGCCGATGGCACGCTCAAGGGTTACGTCGTGACGTACTACACCGGCACGACCCCGTCGCTCTGAGCGCGACCCCGTCGCTCTCAGCACGACCCCCTGCTCTGAGCACAAAGGGGGGGCCCGCAAGGGCCCCTTTTTTCAGCCGAGAGCGGCCTGCAGCATCGCCACTTCGGTCGCAGACTCGAACATGATCCGCACGAATGCCGAGTCGCTCAACCCGAGGGCAGTCGAGGGTGGCATCCGCGCCAGCGCCGCATCGTCGGCATTGCCGGAGGTCATCTGTGCCGCGACCGCCACGGCGACGATCAGCAGGTCCTGCAGGTCGGGCGGTCCGCTGTGCTCACGATCGACTTCGAGCTGGCCGCCGATCGCCAGCGCGATCTGCTCTGGCAGCTTCCAGTTTTCGATCAGCGCCTGTCCGATGCTCGGATACCAGTCGCGCAGCGCCTCCTCGGCATATTCGACGCTGCCGCTCGAGGGCACCGGCGTGCGCGCCAGGATGTAGATCTTGCCGATATTGTGCAGCAGGCCGGCGAGCATGGCTTCGTCGCTGCGCACGCGCCGCGACTCCTTCGCCATCGCATGGGCCAGCGCGGCGACCCGCACGCCCTCCTGCCAGAACTTCTCCAGATAGGGACGGATATGGCGCAGCTCGGGCGCGCGCTGCAGCTGCGCCGTCGCATAGGCCAGGGCTGCGGTGCGGATGTGCTCGTAGCCAATGCGCGTGATGGCAACCTTCAGATCGGTGACCGCGGGGCCGCCGCGGCTCAGCAGAGTGGAGTTCGCCATGGTCAGGATGCGTGCTGCGAGCCCCGCATCGGAACTCACTACGCGCGCGACCCGCTCGCTGTTGACGCTCTCGTCGCTGAGTACGTGCTGCAGCCGCGCCGCCGCCTCCGGGAAGGACGGCAGGTCGACGCGCCCGCCCGAGAGTTCCCCGGCGAGGCGGCTGACGAACTGGAACAAGGACTGGTGGCTGGGCGCCGGCGCAGGCCCGGTAGGTTTCGTCAGTGACACGCTGTGGCTCCTGAATGCTCTGTCGCCCGAACTATCGGCCGCCAGGCAGGATTCTTGAGCGCTCTGCGCAGGCTACTTCAGCTTGCGGATGCGCTCGGCGGGACTGATGACGTCGGTCAGCCGGATGCCGAATTTCTCGTTCACGACGACAACCTCGCCATGCGCGATCAGCGTGCCGTTTACGTAGACATCCAGCGGCTCCCCGGTCGCGCGTTCGAGCTCGACCACGGAACCCTGGTTGAGCTGCAGCAGGTTGCGGATGCTGATGCGGCTGCGGCCCACTTCCATCGACAGTGTGACTGGAATATCCAGCACCACGTCGAGATTGAGCTCACGGTTTGGATCGCCTTCCGGCGCGTCCGGCTTCAAGTTTCCCAGGGCCGCGGGCTGGGGCTCGATGGCTCTTGCGCTCTGTGTACTCATGGTCCTTCTGCTATCGGGTTGCTTGACAACATTCCGGCTACTGGATCACGAAGCTGGTGAAATACACCGCCTCGATGAGCTTGCCGCTGCCGCCTACTCCGTCGATCACCTTGCGTATCGAATCCAGCGTGGACGCGCGCAGCTTGTCCTTGCCCTCGGTAGTCATCAGCGTCCCGTTGTCCTGGCTCGAGAACAGCTGCACCAGTTGGTCACGGACCGCGGGGTCGTTGTTCTTGATCACATCCAGCACCGGGGCATCGCGCGACATGATCTCCACCGTAATCTGCAGGTAGCGCGCGCTGCCCTCGCCGCCGAAATTGACCACGAATGCCGGATCGAGCTTGTAGTAGAGAGGCGCCTTGACCGGCTCGGGCGCGGCAGCCGCGGCCTTGGATCCGGCCTTGGGGGCCGCCTTGAGCTTGAACCAGGCGGCCGCGCCGCCACCGGCGGCGAGCACGAGGACCGCAAGCGCGATCCACAGCATCTTGCCCGACTTCTTGGGCTTGATCGGAGTGACCTTCGCGGAGGCATCCTGCTTAGCGGATTCAGCGGCCATGGTTACCTGTCTTCCGGTGATGGGGGTGGAACCGAACACTGCAGGCGCTCACCTGGAGCAAGCCCCGCGCCAGCGACAATCTGCCTGCGAGGACGGAAAGCTGTCGCTGGCATGGCTCACATTCACGCATATTCGTCTACCAGCCCGAGTGCCCGGGCCATGGGCAGGGGCCGGCTGGCGGCGCTCTCGGTGACGTGCGTCACGCGCGCGGGCATTGCGGATTGCGCACCCGGGCGTGATTCCTGCTGAACGCTCGCCTGGCCCAGGGCCAGTCCCCCGCTGGCGAACATCTCTCGCAGCTTCGGCAGTGCCTGCTCGAGTGCGGCGCGAGTGTCGGCATGCGCCGCGCTGAAGCTCACGTTCACCTGTGAGGACTGCAGATCGATGATCACCTGCACCGGCCCCAGGTGCTCGGGCGCCAGGCGCAGCGTCGCGCTGGTGACGCCGCTGCCGGCGAGCCAGTGCACCTGCGCGGCAACCGCAGCTCCCCAGCCGGCGCTGCCGACCGGCACCGCGATGGCCTGCTCGGCGATCGCGGCCGCGGGTGCGGCGGGACTCAAGCTTCGCATCAGGTCGGACATCGCCTGCACCGATGGAGCCGCGGCCTTCTGCGCCGCCTGGTTATCGCTGCCGCCGCCACCGGATGCCGTGGCATCCGGCAGCAGGGCGAGCGGCACTGCGGATTCGGAGCCCGCCGCCGCGGCGGCTGGCTGGAGGCCGGGCAGCGTCATGGCCGCATCGGCTGCGGCTACGCGCACCGCCGTGGCCTTGCCGCCCGAGCCGATGGCAATGGAACCTGGCGCATCCAGCGCACCCGCTTCGCCTGCGCCACCGGAATCGCCGCCCGGAGCGGGGACGGCGCCACCGAACATCATCGCCAGCAACCCTGCGGGGTCGGTCACGGTCGCGCCAGTCAGATCACTCTTTGCGGTGGCATCCTTCGCCGGTGGCGCTGCCGTGGCGGCATCGGTGGCATCGCTCGCACCCGCGGTGCCCTGCGTCGAGGCTCCGGCGTCCAGCGCCGGCAGCAGTGCAGCGATGGCGTCGTCCCGTGTGCTCTCGGCACGCGCCGCGGCCTGCGCTGGTGCTGGGGGTTGCGCCGACGCGGTCATTGCAGCACCGGGCGGAGGATTGTCCTGCGCAGCGCCCTTAGGCCCGTTGTCGGCTTGCGCGCCGGAGCGCGTCGTCGATGCCGCGGCGGCTTGGCCACGCGCGGCTGTGTCCTGGCGCGCAGGCGCGGTCTGCGTGGTCCCACCTTGCGCGCTCGAAGTGCTCGTGTCCCGGGTGGACTCCATCACATTGGCGAACGAGCCGGCATTGTCGTGCGCTTGCTGCGGACGGGCATCCGATGCGTTCGCGCGCACCTCGCCGACGGCCGGCAGTGGACTTGGGCTTCCGAGGACTGGCGATCCGGAGCCCATCACCGCGCACCCCCGATCCGCTGGGCGCGATCGTCGAATTCCTTCTGCGCCTTGCGATCCTCTATCTGCTGGTCCTCGGTGCGCGCCTGGGCGATGACTTTGCCGACCGCGTTCTTGCGTGCCGCCGCCTCGAGCCAGTCGGCGCGCGCACGCTCGCAGTGTGAGCGCTGCTCCACGATCAGCGTATCCTGATGCCTTACCGCCTCGCTCAGGCGTGCGATGAACATCTGGTAGTCGCGCATGCCGGAGACGCCCATGCCCCGGGTCGCGCGCTGCTGGAACATTGCCTGGTACTCGGCCAGGTAGCGCCTGAGCTCGGCCGCACGACGCTCGGCGTCAGCCAGCTTGGCCTGTGCAGCGGCGACTGCCACCGCCTGCTCGCGTTCTGCCTCGGCTGCAAGCTCACCCACCGGCTCGAGTCTCTTGGATCGCTTCACTGGAATGTCCGTCCGTGGTGATTCACTGGTCCGCCATCGTCTGCTCAAGCTGCGCGACGCTGCGCTCGAGCGTGACACGCTCATGCATGTCCTGGTGCAGGTAGGCCTCGATCTGCGGCCAGCGCCCGATCGCGGCATCGATGCGCGGGTCGGTGCCGCGCTGGTAGGCGCCGATCGTGATCAGGTCGCGGTTGTGTTCGTAGACCGCAGCGGTCTGGCGCAGGCGACGTGCCAGCGCGAGTTGCGTATCGGGCACGATGTCATGCATGACGCGGCTCACCGAAGCTTCCACGTCGATGGCCGGGTAGCGGCCGCCGTCGGCGATCCGCCTCGAGAGCACGATGTGCCCGTCGAGGATCGCACGCGCTGCATCCACGATCGGGTCGTTGTGGTCGTCGCCCTCAGCCAGCACGGTGTAGAACGCGGTGATCGATCCGGTCGCGTCCACACCATTGCCCGCGCGCTCGACCAGCTGCGGCAGACGGGCAAAGACCGAAGGCGGATACCCCTTGGTGGCCGGCGCCTCGCCGATGGCGAGCGCGATCTCCCGCTGCGCCTGCGCGAAGCGAGTCAATGAATCCATGATCAGCAGCACGTTCTGACCGCGCTCGCGGAAGTATTCGGCGACCGAGGTCGCGAGCCAGGCGCCATGCAGCCGCATCAGCGGCGGGTGGTCGGCCGGTGTGGCGACGACCACGGCACGTGCGAGGCCGGCTGGCCCCAGAATGCGCTCGACGAACTCCTTGACCTCCCGCCCGCGTTCGCCGATCAGGCCGACGACGATCACATCGGCGGCGGTATAGCGCGCCATCATGCCGAGCAGCACGCTCTTGCCGACGCCGCTGCCAGCAAACAGGCCGATGCGCTGACCACGGCCCACCGTGAGCAGTCCGTTGATCGCACGCACGCCGACGTCGAGTGGCTGCGTGATCGGCGCGCGGCGCAGCGGATTGATTGGAGTACCCGTCAGCCGCACGCTGGTCTCGGTCTCGATCGGACCCAGTTCATCGAGCGGCCGCCCGGCTCCGTCGACAATCCGGCCGAGCATCGCAGGGCCGACCCGCACGGTGCCAGCCCGCGGCCGGGGCACCACGCGCGCATCGGGCTTGAGCCCATGAATGTCGCCGGTGGGCATCAGGTACAGCCGGTCGCCCGAGAAGCCGACCACTTCGGCCTCGATCTGGGCCTGGTCGGCACTGACGATCTGGCAGCGGTCGCCGACCGCGGCCTGCACTCCGGCGGCCTCGAGAGTCAGACCGACCATGCGTGTGAGCCGTCCTGCCACCACGGCTGGCGGCACGCTCGCGAGCTGCGACTGGCGCGCTGCCAGACCCGTGACCCAACGCGTGGCGGCGGCAGCGTATGGTGATGGCGGCAGCGGATTGTTCATGACTCGCTGCCGGTTCCGGTGCGCGCGTCGCCGAGCACGGCTGCGATCGCTGCGCCCAGGCGTTGCTCGAGCTGCGCATCGATCGTGGAATTCTCGCTGGTCACGCGGCAACCGCCACGCGCCAGAATCGGATCCTCGGCGATGCTCCAGACGCGATCGCCGCTGACTTCGCTGAGTCGCTCGCGTACCAGCCGCGCGTCCTCGGGATGCAGGTGCACGCGCACTTCGCGCGCGCTGACCGGCAGCAGCGCGACGGTCTCGCGGATGACCGCGACGATCTCGTCCGGGTTCGCCTTGAGTTCACGCCGCACGATCTGGCGTGCGATGGCACCGGCCAGAGAGGCGAGCTGCAGCTGCACTTCCCGGTCCAGGTCCGCGATCGGGCGTGCCATGAACTGCAGGATTTCGTCCAGCTGCCGTACGCGCGCCGCGATTCCTTCCTGGGCCGCCTGCTCCGCCTGACGGGCGGCCGCGAGGCCGGCCTCGCGTCCCTCGGCCAGCCCCTGGTCATAGGCTTCGCGTTCGATGGCCTCGAGATCCTCGCGCCGGCGGGTGCGCCCGACCACGGGACCATGGATCTGCGGCAGCTGCCAGACGGAAGCACGCGCCCCCGTGCCCGTGCCACTCACGACTCGGCCACCCAGGTCTTCACGACCTGCGCCACGCGCTTCGGATCCTGCGCGACGAGATTGCGTGCATTCACGATCTGCTGCTCATAAGCGAGGTTCGCGGGTGCGGGAGCGGACTCCGACCCGCCCCCGTTCGCGGACTGCTGCTCCTCTGCGGTGAGCTGTCTCGTGGGGGCACCGCCCCCGAAGGACATCGAACCCAGATTCTTGATCAGTGGCCGCAGCACGCCGAGCGCGAGCGCGATCAGGACCAGCGCGCCGAGCACCAGCCGCGCGACGTCGCGCACCCACGGCCGCTGCCAGATCGGCACGGCTTCAGGTTCGAGTGTGACGCCTTCCTCGAGGAATGGCGCATTGACCACATTGACGCTGTCGCCGCGGGCCTCGTCGAATCCCACCGCGTTCTTCACCAGCCGCGTGATCGAATCGATCTGCGCGGTGCTGAGGGGCTGCGTCGCGTTCTTGGCATCCGCGCCGGGCGCGTGGACGTTGTCGACCAGCACCGCGACCGAGACGCGCTTGATGCGCCCCGCGGGCTGGCGCGAGTAGCTCAAGGTACGATCGATCTCGTAGTTGCGGGTGCTCTGCTTGGACGTACTCTCGGGCGTCGCGGCGGCAGCGGCTGCCCCTGCGGCACCGGCGGTGCCGGGAGCGCCTGCAGCGGCGTTCGCCGCCGTGGCGGGAGGTTTGGTATTTCCGGCCGGCACTGCCACGCCGCCTGCCGGCGGCTGGTTGCTCAATGAGCCTGGTATGCCCCCGCCGGCCGCTCCGCTACGGCTGGTCTCCTCGGCGGTCTGCTCGCTGCGCACCACTGCACTGTCGGGCTTGTACTGCTCGTGCGCTTCTTCGCTGTCACCGGACTCCAGGTCCACCGTGACCTGCGCGCGCACCCTTCCATCCCCGACCATTGGCGCAATCAGCTGCTCGATGCGACTGATATAGGTATCTTCAATTCGGTGCGCTGCCTCGAACTGCTGCGCGGTCGCCGCTTCTTCGGCGGTTTTCGGCGCCGAGAGCAGCCGGCCTTCCTGGTCCACTACCGTGACCCGTTCGGATTCGAGTTCCGGAATGCTCGAGGCGACCATGTGGACGATCGCCGAGACCTGCTCCGGTTCGAGCTGATGACCGCGACGCAGCTGCAGCAGCACCGAGGCGCTGGGCGCCCGGCGGTCGCGTACGAACGCTGACTGCTGCGGCAGCGCCAGATGCACCCGGGCCGCCTCGACCGCCTGCAGCGAGGCGATGGTGCGGGCGAGCTCGTTCTCGAGCGCATACTGATAGCGAGCGCTCTCCATGAATTCGCTGACGCCGAAGCCGGGATCCTTGGAGATCATTTCGAAGCCCGCGCCCTTGCCTTCGGGCAGTCCCTGCGCCGCGAGCTGCAGTCGGGCATCGTGCACGCGCTCGGCGGGGACCATGATCGCGCCCGATGTGGCGTCGAGCTTGTATTCGATGCCCGCCGTCTGCAGTGACTGCACGACAGCGCTGGCATCGGTTTCAGAGAGGTTGCCGTACAGCAGGTTCCAGTTCGGTCCGCGCCACCACAGCACGACCGTGACGCCGACCGCCACCGCGGCGGCAACGCCGAGCAGTAGCAGCAGCGGGCGCAGATTGAAGCCCGACATGCCGGTTGCAGATATCACCTGTTCATTCGCCATCGGCTACTTCCCGCTGCATCGCTAGATCGACATGTTCATGATGTCCTGGTACGCGCTCACGAATCGGTTACGAACCTCCGTGAGGGCGCGGAACTGGACTGCCGCCTTCTGACTTTCGACCATGACCTTCGCGAGATCCACGCCGGGCGTCCCGCGCTCCCAGGCATCGGACAGCGCGCTGGCCGACTGCTGGCTGCTGTTGACGGCATCGATGCCCTGCTTGAGCAGCGCGCCGAAGGCCGGCGCCTGCGCCGAGCCGGTGGCGGCCGCCGCGGCCGGCCCGGACAGCGTGCCGGCAGCGCGCTGCACCGGGCTGCCGGCACCCGCGCCTGCCTGCGCCGACAGCGAACGGATCTGCGCCAGTACCGAATCAATCGCCATATTGCTCATGTGGCACCTTCGTCAATTGCTGCGAGCCCCTCGAATGCGACGCCGGACTGGCGCAACCGCGCCAGCTTGTAGCGCAGCGTCCGCGGGCTGATACCGAGCCGTTCAGCGATGCGCTCGCGACTCTCGTGGCTGCGCAGCGCCTGCATGATGATCTTCTGCTCCGCGAGCGCGAGTGAGTCCGCGAGCGCACCCGCGGCCTCGGGCGCCGCGTCCGCGGCTGCGGGCACCGCACCGCCCGCTTCCCGCGGTGGCGCTGACGGCGCCGGCTCGAACACGATGTGGATGTCGCGGATCACGGGTAAGTCGCACAGCACCAGGGCGCGCTGCATGACGTTCTCGAGTTCGCGCACGTTGCCGGGCCAGCGATAGGTCAGCAGCAGCTGCGCCGCGTCGGGCGCCAGCGCCGGAATACTTTCGCCGGGCCTGCTATGGGCCGCGAGCATGCGCATCGCGAGCGGCAGGATGTCGTCGCGTCGGTCGCGCAGCGGCGCGGTCGCGAGCGGGAATACGTTCAGCCGGTAGTACAGGTCTTCGCGAAACCGCCCCGCGGCGACTTCCTCGCGCAGGCGCCGGTTCGTGGTTGCGATCACGCGTACGTCCAGCACCACGGGCTCGCGACCGCCGAGGCGCTCTACTTCGCGCTCCTGCAGCACGCGCAGCAGCTTCGCCTGCAGGCTGCAGGGCATCTCCGAAATCTCATCCAGCAGCAGCGAGCCGCCCTGCGCCTGCTCGAACTTGCCGGCATGGGGCGCATGCGCGCCCGTGAAGGCGCCGCGCTCCCAGCCGAACAGCACGGCTTCCAGCATGTGCTCGGGGATCGCCGCGCAGTTGATCGCGACGAATGGTCCGCGTGAGCGATGCGAGTGGCGATGGATGTAGCGCGCGAGCACTTCCTTGCCGGTACCGGATTCGCCGGAGATGAGCACCGTGCATTCGCTGCCGGCCACGCGGCGCGCGAGCTCCATGAGCCGGTAGGAAGCCTGCGCACAGGCGACCGGATCCGTGATCACGGTGCTGTGCGGTTTCGGAACCGCGTTTTGCGCCACTGCCGACATGTACGTCACTGCACCCTTCGTCACGTCAGTTTGGACGTGTCGAGGGTCAGATGAGCAATTTGCGTGCCGGCCGTAAACTGTGATCCGGCTCACGATGGCGCGGCCCCGCGGCCGCCTCATCGTCAAGTTTCCGACGCGGCCGCCTCGCCGGTGATCAGCGAATACTTGCGCAGCTTCTCGACCAGGGTGGTGCGGCGCAGTCCCAGCAGCCGTGCCGCATGTGCGACGGTGCCGTCCGAAGCGTGCATCGCGCGCGTGATCAGTCCCTGCTCGATGGATTCCAGATGTGCGCGCAGATCGAAGCCGGCCGGAATGGCTTCCAGCAGCGCATCGGCGAAGCGCGGTTCGATCACCGCGGACGCATCCTCCGTCGCCAGGTCCTGGCTCGGAGCTGGCGCTTCCTCCACCGGTTCATCCGGTGCATCCGGGATCCAGTCCGTGGGTCGGTACCGCGGCGGCAGGTCGCCGGTGGCTATGGGACGCGCGCCGCACTGAATCGCGAGCCGCTCGATCAGATTGCCGAGCTCGCGCACGTTGCCGGGCCAGCGGTAGCGCTTGAGCGCATCCACCGCGGCGGCCGTGAACTGTACCCGCGTCCGTCCGCCGCCGCTGATACGCTCGGCCAGGTCGGAAATCAGGAGCGGCAGATCCTCGCAGCGATCCCGCAGTGGCGGCATCTCCACCGGCACCACATTGAGGCGGTAGAACAGGTCTTCGCGGAAGCTGCCGCGGGCGATCGCCTCCTCGAGGTTGCGGTGCGTCGCGGCGATGATGCGCACGTTGCAGCGCTGCGACGTGCAGCTGCCGACGCGCTCGAACACGCGCTCCTGCAGCACCCGCAGCAGCTTGACCTGCATCGTCGGGTTCATGTCGCCAATCTCGTCGAGGAAGATCGTGCCACCCTCGGCGATCTCGAAGCGTCCCTTGCGGGCGGCGAGCGCTCCGGTGAAGGCGCCCTTTTCGTGACCGAACAGCTCACTCTCGAGCAGCTCGGACGGAATGGCGCCACAGTTGATCGGCACGAACGGGCGCGCACGCCGCGCCGATGCATCGTGGATCGCGCGCGCCACGACTTCCTTGCCGGTACCGGATTCGCCGAGGATCAGCACGTTGCTGTCGAACGGCGCCACCAGACGGATCAGGCGATTGACCTGCTGGATCGCGCCCGAGGTGCCGGTAGGCAGCATCGCCGCAGGAATCTCCCGGGCTTCGCGTGCCGCTGGTACATCGGCTCCGTTGCCGAAGGCTATCGTCAGAGTCGCCCTGTCAGCCATGTACCTGCTGTTCCCTCACCTGTCTCTTGTGGGGGCACAGCCTAGGGGTGGTGTTATGGCAAAGGATGGACACGCGTCACAGCATGCCTGTGCACGCCGTCGCAGATTGCGGCGAAGCGACGCCGCGGAGGTGCGTTATGGTGAGCGCGCCTTGCGCACACCGGCAATATGCCGCCGGTGGCGAAGAAATGCCAGGCGCTGGATGAGTTCCGCGACGGCCTCGGACAGTTCCGGGAACCGGACCTTGATGTTCATGCCTTCCACGCCGGCTACCTGCGCCGGCAACTCCAGCGGCTGCGGCAGCGAACTGCGCAGCTGCACGCGCAGCAGGCCGTGCGAGCCGACCGCCGGTGCGGGTCCGGACAGCGTCCAGGACGCCCCGAGCGCGTTGAACTGCACCGGGCACGGGGGCGGCATCGGTTCGCGGTGCACGAGACGCGAGAGCAGCTGCAGCACGAGGTTGAGCTTGAAATCCATGCGTGCGAGTTCGCCCGCGAGCGGCCCGAGATCCTCGTTCTTGTCGCGGGCCGGGTGCTCCTCCATTGCCACGGCGGCCTGCAGCAGCAGCAGGTTCGCCTCTTCCAGCCCCGTCAGCTCGAAGCGGTCACGCGCTCGCGAACTGGCCTGCCACTGCACGGGCAGCACATCCTGATAGGCCAACTCGTCGTAGAGCACGACCGTGTCGACACCTTCGTACATGCCGTCCTTCCAGTTCTGCGGCGCTTGAAGCGCGCCTTGGCCAGGCTCATTGTAGACCCAAGCGACCAGGCAGTGCGCGCGGAGCTGCGCTCAGCGCGGCGCGGCCACGCCGCGGCGCAGTTCCGGCCCGATCGCGACCCAGGCGCCGCGTATCTCGGTGAGCAGCGCGCCCACTTCACGGATGCGCTCGAGATCGTTCTCGGCGTTGGCGCGCAGCAGCTGGCGCAGCATGTACTCGTACAGATCGCTGAGATTCTGGGCCAGCGCACCGCCTTCGGTGAGGTTCAGGCTGCCGCGCAGTTCGCCGATGATCTGCATGCATTGCGTCAGCAGCTGCGCCTTCTTGGCCGTGTCGCCCCGGCCGTTGCGCTCGAGGCAGCCGCGAGCCAGCGCGAGCCGGTCCAATACGCCGTCGAACAGCATCAGCACCAGCCGATGCGGATCCTCGTTCGCGACGCCGCCATGCGCTACAACGCTCTGGTAGGCCGCTATCTTCGAATTCCTTGCGTAGACGCTCACCACGCTGCACTCCGTCGTACTCTCTTGGAGCCTGTAACGGCAATACGTAGTTAAACTTAAGCGGGGGCGCCTAGTTGATCGCGTGTGGCGCGGTCGGGGAATTCGGCAGCGACGCGAGCGACTGCGACAGCGCGGCCGAGGTCGTCTGCAGCTGCGAGAGCAGCACGTTGAGCGCCGCATACTGCTGGGTCAGGCTGTCGGTCAGCGCGCTGGTCTGGGTGGCAAGGTCGTTGGTCTGCTTCTGCAGCGCATTTTCCTGCTTGACCAGGCTCTGGCTGTAGCTGGTGATCGACCCGCTGTTTCCGAGATCGGTCGTGATCTGGCTGTTGAGCGCCGTCGCAACGCCCTTGGTGCTGCTGAACAGGTTGCTCACGGCGCTGAAATTGGTCGACAGCGCCGTCTGCAGGGTCGTGCTGTTGACCGACAGCGAACCGTCATTGCTGGTCGTGATGCCGACGCTCGCGAGCGTGTTGTAGCTCGAGCTGCCGACCGTGCTGTAGAGCGCCTGCGTGATCTGGCTCTGGATGTTCTGCAGGATCGGGCTGCCCTGCATCGCACCGGCGGTATTGGTGGTCGAATCGAAGCCACCGAGGCTCGAGAGCGCGCTCTGCAGCGTGTTGTACGCGCTGACGAAGGCATTGATGTTCGAGGCTACCGAGCTCGTGTCGTTGGCTACGCTCAGCGTGGCCGTGGCGTTGGTCGCCGTGATGCCGGTCAGCGTCAGCGTCACCCCGGTCAGCGCGCTGCTGACCGTGTTGCTGGCGCTCGTATAGGGCACGCCGGCGATGCTGAACGCGGCGTCGGCCGCCTTCGATTGCTCGGTGTAGTTCCCGACGTTGCCGGTACCATACGTCAGTGCGGCCAGGCTGTTGCCGCCGTCGGTCTCGGTGACACTGAGCGCATTCGCGGCGCCGGTGACGGTCGAGGAAAGCACCAGGTGCGCGCCATCGGTGCCCTGCAGCACCGTGGCCGAGACACCCGGGTTGTTCGCGGCGGCATTGATGGCGGAGGCGATGCCCGTCAGCGTGTTGTTGGTGCCATCGATGGACACGTTGAAGCTCGTACTGCCGAGTGCGATGTTCAGCGTCCCGGTACCGACGGCCGCGGTGCTGCCACCCACGATCGGTTTGGACAGTAGCTGCTGTGCGCTGGCGAGCGCCGTGACGGCGACGCTGTAGCTGCCGCTGACGGCGCCGTGGCTCGCGCTGGCCGTGAATACCGACGTGTTCGAACTGGTCGCGCTCTGCGCATTGAAGGCGCCCGGACTGGCGAGGCCGGAGAGCGCGTTCTGGAACGTCGAGAGCGCGCCCTTGAGGTTTCCGAGTGCCGAGATGTCTGCCGTGACCGCCTGGGTCTGGCTGTTGATGATCGACTGCTGCGGCGCTTCGGTCGCCGTGACCAGCGCTGACACCAGCGCGCTCACGTTGATCACCGATCCGCCGGCTGCCGCCGCGCTGGTGCTGCCCGCCACCGAGATGATCGGCGCCGCGGAGAGGCTCGAGTTCGCGCTGGTGCTGCCGGTCGCCATATCTACCGCCTGGACCTATGAGGTCGTCGAAAAAGGTCCAGGGGCGGACACCCTGCGGTGCCCGCCCCTGACTCTCGCCTGATACCCGGACCTGCGGGTCATCACCTTCAGGTCATCACTTCAGAGATTACTGCGGAAGATGCTGGATCAGCGTCAGCACGTTCTGCGGCAGCGTGTTGGCCTGTGCCACCATCGCCGTACCGGCCTGCTGCAGGATCTGCGCCTTCGTCAGGGCCGAAGTCGCCTGCGCATAGTCGGTGTCCTGAATACCGCTGCGGGCGGCGGCCAGGTTGGTCGAGGTCGTGTTGATACCCGTGATGGCAGCCTGGAACCGGTTCTGGTAGGCACCCAGCTGGGCACTCACCGTCGCCACCTGCTGCAGCGCGGAGTCGATCGCCGTCAGCGCCGTGTTCGCATTCGACACGGAAGTCACGCTCAGGGTCGACACCGCATTACCGGTGCTGCCGATCGCGTAGCTGTTGGCACCGAGCGCACCCGTGGTCACGAGGTTGCCGCTCACGCCGCTCGCTGCGACGTAGCTCAGATTGTAGGTGCTGCTGGTCGACGCGGCGACACCCGTGAGGCCGTAGTCCGCGACCGTCGAGGCGGCCGTGCCGTTCTTCGTGGTCTCGGCGAAGGCCATCGTGATGTTGCTGCCGGTCTGGTTGGACAGCGTGATGCCACCGCTGCCGTTGACCGCTGCGCTGACGCCCGTCTCGGCCGATACGCCGTTGATCGCGGTGACCGCATTGGCGACGTTGGTCGCAAATACGCCGCTATTGGTCACGGCGACGGCGATGCCGTTGACCGTGATCGAGTCGACGTTGGTGGCCGCATTGGCGGTCTGCGCTCCCGTGCCCGCGGCACTGGAGGTCGCATTGGCCGTGGCGGTCAGCCCGCTCACGCCCGCATTGTTGATCGCAGCCGTGACGATCGCGGCATCGCCGGTGACCGTTCCGAGCGCGTAGGTCGAGCCACCGACGACGATCGTCGAGGCGCCGGTCGCGCCGATCGCGACATTGGCCTGGTTCGTGCCGGTATACAGTCCAAGGGCCGCGGTGCGCGCACTGCCGACCTGCGACACCGTGATCTGCTGACCGACGTTCGCGCCGATCTGGAAGCTGCCCTGGAACGACCCGTCGAGCAGGTTCACGCCGTTGAACTGCGTGGTCTTCGCGACGTTGTCGATGTCCGCCTGGAGCTGGCTGAACTGCTGGTTCAGGTCGGTGCGGTCCACGGCACTGTTCGTGACGTTCAGCGACTGGACGGCCAGGTCGCGCATGGTCTGCAGATCCTTCGTGATTTCCTGCAGTGCGCCGGCGCCCGTCTGCGTCAGCGAGACGCCGTCGTTCGCGTTCTGGGCCGCCTGGTTCAGGCCGTTCACCTGCGAGGTGATGCCCTGAACGATCGCGTAGCCGGCGGCATCGTCTGCTGCCGTGTTGATGCGCAGGCCGGTCGAGAGCTGCTGGAGCGCGCTCGCCAGGGAGCTGCCCGAGGAAGCCAGGGCGTTCTGCGCAACCAGTGAGTTGAGATTGGTGGAAAGGACTAGTGACATTGCCGTTGCTCCTGATGTTTCGTGCAGACGCCGGACACCAGTCCTGTGTTCTTACCGTTTGGGCAGCCCCATGGCTGCTCCGTGTTCAGGGGGGTTATCGGTGCCCGCCGGGCAAACTTGAACGACCCCGTGCACAGTTGGGAAAAGTGCCGAATGCATCACACTCAGGCGCCGGAAATGTACTTGAACAGCGAGAGCTGGCCGATGTCGGCGTAGGACTGCTCGGCGGCTTGCAGCGCCACGTACTGCTGGCTGTACTGCGAGCTCGCCGCCGCATAGTCCAGGTCACCGAGGTTCGAGATCTGGGTTTTCAGCGTGGTGCTCTGCGTGATCAGCGCACTGTTCACGCTGCTGATCAGCGAGATCCGCGATCCGACGTTGGTCGTGGCCGTCGAGACCTGATTGAGCGCCTGGTCGATCTGCTGCAGTGATCCGTTCAGTGATGAGGCGAGTTGCGCACGCGCCGCCGCACTGTTGTTGGCGGAGTTGAGCGAAACCACCAGATTGTCGAGCGTCGCAAACACGCTCTGCCGCCCGGACTGGGCGACGGTGAAGCTGTCACCGGCGGCGGGGGTGCCGCTGATGCCGACCTGGACGCCATTGAACGAAATCTCGCCGCCGTTGGCGCTGTTGTAGGTGCCGGAACTCACTGTGGTACCGGCGCCATTCGTGACGGTGTAGTCCGTGGCGTCCGTGAAGCTGATCGTATAGGGCCCGGGGGACGCGGCCGCGGCACTCTTCCAGGCTGCGACGTTGGTCACACTGCCGGCGTCGATCACACCGGTGCCCGTGTTGGCGGCGCTGACGGTGGTCGTGAAGGTGCCGTTGCCGGTCGGGACGTTCATGAACACGCTGGATCCCGGATCACCGGTCTGCACCGAGGTACTGGCATTGAGCGGCACACTGCTGGTACCGCTGTCGCCGACGTAGTTCACGACGCCGCTGGCACCGCGGACGAAGGGTTGCGTGCCCGCGGAGTAGCCGGAGAACAGGTATTCCCCCTGGCCGTTCTGGCTGTTGGCCGTGCCGAGGAGCTGGCTTTCCAGCGCGCTGACCTGGGTCGCGATCTGCTGCAGGTTCGCCGTGCTGTTGGTCGTGTTGTTGGCCTGTACCACGAGGTCACGGATCGACTGCAGCGTGGTGGTGGTGCTGGAGAGCGCGGTCTGCTCGAGATTCAGGTTGGTGCTGGCACTCTGCCCGTTCGCGATGTACTGCTGGTACTGCGCGCTCGAGTTGTTGAGCTGCAGCAACTGCACCGCACCGACCGGATTGTCGGCCGGGGAGTTGATGCTCTTGCCGGTGGCCAGCTCGTTCTGCGTCTTCGAGATCGCGCTCGTGTCCTGTTCAATGCCCGCGAGGGCATTGGCATTCAGCATCGCGGTGGATATTCGCATGGTGCTCTATCAGGCAGAGTGAAGGGCGGAGATCAGCGACTGGAACAGCGTTTCGGAAGCCTGGATGACCTGCGCCGCAGCCTCATAGGCCTGCTGGTACTGCACCATGTGGGCGGCTTCCTCGTCGAGATTGACTCCGGATACGCTGGACTGTGCGTTCTTGGCGCTCGTCACGACCGACTGCTGTGCGGTCGCGCCGTTCTGCGCCTGGGCGGTCTGGTTGCCGACCGTGCCGACGTACGCGTTCACGACGCCGCTCAGGGATGCGGTGCCCCCGGCCAGTACGTTCTGGTTCAGGATGCCGGCGAGCTTGAGCGCGTTGCTGTTGTCACCCGTGCCGTTCGCATTGTCGTTGATCGCAAAGCTGTCGCCTGCGGCAGGGGTTCCGGCCAGAGTGACGTTTACGCCGTTGAAGGCGATCG
>Ga0265334_10000142_pt1 | contig 44621 bp, 40 predicted proteins | sample 42023metaG_FD_192442 | JGI IMG/M metagenome (GOLD analysis project Ga0265334, IMG submission 192442) | Rhizosphere microbial communities from Carex aquatilis grown in University of Washington, Seatle, WA, United States - 4-20-23 metaG | ecosystem: Host-associated > Plants > Roots > Rhizosphere...
GAACTCCTCCCACCCTGGCGCCTGTGATCCAATCCGGGGCGCCCTCCACGAACAGCAAGCCGTCCGCCACCCGGTCACGGTGGCGGACGGTTCGCTGTAATGGCAGTCCTCGCCGCCGGTTCACGAGCTCTTCATGATCGAAGGTGCGGGCAAGGACGGAGGTTGCCTGCCTCCAACCAGGGGCGACCGGCAGCCGAAACCGCGCCAGGACCGACCGGGCGGCGGCTGCCGGAAAGCGCGTCAAGAGGTGGCATACCCGCTGAGATCACGATCTTGCACACGCGCCCCGGCAGGTGGTCGATCAATCCAGCTGTGCCGCGCACCACGCGTCTCGTGGGCCACGGCATCACGTTCGCCCACAGTCCTCCAGTTATCCACAGGTCTCGTTGCCACCGCGGACACAGCCCTGGTGAATGACATGCATGACAACTCAACTGATGTGGATGGCCGTTCAGGCCGCCGTCCCTGACCCGGCACCGGTCGCGCCCCCGGGCCTGGGCCAGGTGGCGAACCAGATGCTCGGTTGGCTGAAGTGGATCGGGATCGTCGCCGGCTTGGTCGGGTTCGGCCTGTGCGCGCTGATGATGATCCTCGGACGTCGGAATCGGTCGAACCTGGCCGTGGACGGCGCGACCGGTATCCCCTGGGTCCTCGGTGGGCTGTCGCTGATGAGCCTGGCTTCCGGGCTCGTCGGCGCCGTGCTCAAGTAGGGCGAACGGCGGGTGATGGACATGTCTCCCTCCGAGAACCGTCCCAGCCACGTCCCCGACGATCCGGTTCCCACTGCCGGGAGTCCTCTCGTTCACCGAGCGCCTGACTTCCCTGCCTCGGACATGACAGCGCCACCGGCCCCACTGACGAGCAGCCGCAGCCGGACAGCGCGCGACCGGCTCCGGGGCCGGAACCGGCCCCCGCGGATCCGGGCAATCCCTATCGTGATCGTGATCGCGGTGACGCTCCTGCTCGTGGCGTGGTTTGCCCAGCACCTTGCCGAAGGTCCGGCCGGGCCCGCGAACAGCCGCCCCGACGGCAGGCTGTCCACCGGTCCCACGCCGCCGCCTTCGACCTCCACCCCGGAGACCTCCGCACCGCCTGATCTGTCGTGGACGCCGGTCGGTGGCGTGCTGCTCCCTGCGTCGCGGCTCCACGGACCGTGGATCACTGCCCACGGCCGGACGGCCGGGTACAGCCGCAGCGAGGCCGGGGCTGCCCTGGCCGCGGTGCAGGTGCTGCTGCGGACGAGCCCGACCGCTGGGCCCGGGATCTTCCTGCCGGTGCTGACCAGCCAGGTGACCGGGGTCAACGTCGCGGCGCTCAAGCAGACCCTCCTCGCCGAGTACGCCGTCCTGCGCGAACGGTTCACCTCGACCGGCCAGGGCACGCCGCTGCCGCCCGGAGCGCCGATCCCAGGTGTCGACGCCCGCGTGGTCGGCTACCGGCTCGACGCCTACGACCAGGCGGTCGGAACGGCGCTGGTCGAGGTGGTCCTGGACTCCCCGGCGCTGCGGGCTTCCGGCCGAGACGTGACCTTCGCGGTCAGCCTGCGCTGGAGCGACGGCGACTGGCGCGTCCTCGCGCCTCCCCGCGGGGACGGGGCGTCGGTCGCCACCGTCCAGGCGTCCACACCTCCTGGGATGCAGCGCTACGACGACCTCGGGCAGATCGCGGCTGCCCTCCGTCGGACCAGCCAGCTCCGCGGTCGTCAGACCGGGCAACGCCGCCACCGGACGCAGTTCCACCCGTGGAACACGCAACAAGCCCCGACGCCGGTGACGAATCCTCCCCGGAGCACCGGCACCGCCGGCTGGTCCGCCGACGCCGTTCTTAGTCTCGCCGTCCCCTCGGAGGTCAACGATGGCCGTTGACCTTCCCTGCGTCCCCGCACTCCCGGCCGGCTGCCTCAACGGAGTAGGCCAGGCGGTCGGCGGCGCGGCGTCCGGCGTGATCGGCGACGTGGTCGGGAACAGCTTCGCCGAGGCGATGCGTCAGGGCGCGACCTGGGTGATGAAGACGACGATCGGCTGGTGGATCGACGTCCCGGCCATCGACCTGACGTCGTCCCCGGCCGGCACGATCCGCGGGTACGTGCTGTGGCTGGCGATCGCCGTCGCCACGGCGGGTGTGATCTGGCAGGGCATCGTCATGGCGGTGTCCCGACGCCCGGACCCGGTGCTGACCGTGGCACGCGGCCTGTTCACCGTGGCGTTCTGGGCTGCGGTCGGGGTCATCGGGCCGGCGGCGGCCCTGCGCGCAGGGGACTCGTTCTCCTCGTGGGTCCTGGACACCGCCGGGCACGGGCAGGCCACGGACCGGCTGCTCACGTTGGCCGGGCTCGGCTCGGTGTCGTCCTCCGGCGCGGTGATCCTGCTCGGCCTGCTCATGATGATCGCGGGCCTCGCCCAGGCGGTGCTGATGATGTTCCGGGAGGGCGCGCTCGTCGTGCTGTCCGGCGTCGTGGTGCTCGCGGCCGCGGGGACGTTCACCCACGCCACTCGGCCATGGCTGTCGCGCGTGCTCGGCTGGATGCTCGCGCTCATCTGCTACAAGCCGGCCGCCGCGCTGGTGTACGCGTCGGCGCTGACCCTGGTCGGGAACAGCGACGATCCGCGCACGGTGCTGGTCGGGCTGACGATGATGCTGCTGTCGATCGTCGCCCTGCCGGTGCTCATGAAGTTCTTCACCTGGACGACGGGCGCTGCCTCCGGGGGCGGCGGTGGCCTGGCCGCTCTCGCCGGTGCCTCGGCCGCAGGAATCCAGGCCTCCGTGGCGCTGGGTAGTGCTCCCGGACGAGCGGCTTCCCAACAGGCCGCCCAGCTCAGCCGGGACCTCACCTCCGGCGGTCCCGGATCCGGTGGCAGCGGCGGCGGTGGATCAGGGCGGGGCGGTGGAGGAGCAGGGCCGAGCAGCGGCGGGGCCAACCTAGCCGGCGGAGGGCTTCGCGGCCGGACGTCGTCGGCAGGCGCCACCTCCTCGCCGGGGGCTGGCCTGTCGAACGGCGCGCTCGGACCCTGGCCCAGCGCGGCGTCCGGATCCCCGGCGAGTACAGCCTCCGGCACCGATGGCACCGGCTCCCCCACAGGTCCGGTGTCCGGCGTCGGCACCACCTGCTCCGCCACAGGTGCGGCGTCGGGTATCGGCGGCAGCTCCTCCGGCGGTGCCCCCGGCTCAGGAGCGCACGCGGCGACCGCGTCCACGGGTGCGAGCGGAGGGTCCGCGGCAGGCCTCGCGCCTGGAGCGGCGAGTGCGACCGGGGCAGCGAGTGCAGCGGGACCGATCGGCATCGGTGTCGCGACGGCCGCCCAGGCGGCACGCGCCGTCGCCGGGGCCGCTGACCGCGCCATGAGTAGTCCAGGGGCGCCGAGCACCCCGACATCCCCCGGTACCCCCACTCCCCTGAGTACCCCGAACGGCGCAGACGAGAGGGCAGACGCATGACGAGCACCACGCACATCGACCCGGCATCGTCCCCGGTCCGCACGTACGGCGGCTGGCGCCGAGCCCGCGGGATCGGCCTGTTCGGCGCGGGACCGGCCGGCACCGCCGTCGTTCTGGGCTGCGTCCTGGTCCCGATGTTGTGCGCCTCCGTCTCGCTACCGCTCGCGGGGGTCGCGAGCGCACCCGCCGCCGTCCTGGCTCTGCTGACCCTGACCCGGGTCGGCGGGGTGAGCATCGGCCACCTGCTGCTGCGCCGAACCCGCTGGACGTGGGCGACCGCCCGCGGTTGGCGGGCCTACCGGGCCACGACCGTGGACCACCATCTCCGCGCCTGGGACCTGCCCGGCGTCCTCGCACCCACACGACTACTCACCGCCCGTGACGCCCAAGGAACGCCGTTCGGCGTGGTCTGGAACCGCCGCACCGGATACCTCACAGCCACGCTGCGCTGTGCGGCGTCGTCCACGTGGCTGGTCGACGACCGGGAGGTCGACTCCTGGATCGCGAACTGGCACGCGTGGCTGGCGTCCCTCGGGTACCTCCCGATGGTCCGGGCCGTGGCTGTCACCGTCGAGACCGCACCGGAGACCGGAACGACACTGCGGGACGCCGTCCGCTGTCGCCTCGACCCCGGCGCTCCCGCCGACACCCGAGCGCTGATGCAGGAGCTCGTGGCCCACTCCCCCTCGGCATCGGCCGAGGTCGACACCCGGGTGTCGGTCACCTTCGACCCGGCCGGGTCTGCGCGGCGGCTCCGGGACCTGGACGACGCGGTCGCCGAGGTGTCCCGGCAGCTCGCCGGATTGGAGTCCGCGCTCGACGCCTGTGGGGTCACCGTGCTGGGGCGGCTCGACGCACCTGCGCTGGCCGGGATCGTGCGAGTCGCCTTCGACCCGGCAGCCCGAGAGACCGTCGAGCAGTTCCTCGCCGGCCGGACGAACACCGCGAAGCTCTCACCGGAAGACTCGGCGGCCTGCCCGGACAGCGTGCCGCCCGGCGTCCCGTTCGGGCACTCGACCGGCCAGCCGCGGAGCCGCACGCCAGAACCATCGCTTGCGCAGGGCAGCACACAGGACCTCCCACGCGAGGCACGCGAGGACTCCCCCCGCGTGCCACCGCCCGAGCTCGCCTGGGACGAGTGCGGACCGATCGCCGCCCACGAAGACTGGGACTGCTACCGGCACGACTCCGGGATCTCGGTGAGCTGGTGCTGGCTGGAGGCGCCCCGACGGCAGGTCACCTCGGCCGTACTGGCCCGGTTGCTGTCGCCGGGGCGGTTCGCGAAGCGGGTCACGCTCGTCTACCGGCCGTTGCCCGCCGCCGACGCTGCTCGGCTGCTCGAGGCGCAGGTCAACGCCGCCGCCTTCCGGGATGCCTACCGGCAGGCCCAGCGCCGAGCCGCCTCCGCCCGAGACATCGCAGACCGGCTGCAGGCCCAGCGGGCAGCCGCCGAGGAGGCGCAGGGCGCGGGCGTCGTCTTGATGTCTCTGTACGTCACCGCGACCGTGACCGATCCGGAGCAGTTGCCCGAGGCGGTCGTGGACGTCGAGTCCCGCGCCGACCAGTGCGCCGTCCGCCTGCGAAGGCTCCACGGCGGGCAGGCCGCCGGGTTCGCCTGCACGCTGCCCGTCGGTGTCGCCGGGGTCGTCCCGCTGCTCGGCAGGACGGCGGCCCCAGCCGGAGCATCCGGAGGCGGACGGTGAGCCGCCGGTCCGCGACGATGAGCCCCCGGTTCGTGCCCCTGTCGCCCCGACCCGGGGCTGGGCGGTGCCCGGCGGGGGCCGGGTGGCGCACGTCGAGCCACCCGTGGAGTTCCAGGCGACGACCGTGCAGGCCTGCGGGCTCTACCCGTTCACGGCCGGCTCCGGGTCGCCCACTGCCGGGGTGCCGTTCGGGCGGCACATGATGTGGGGCGAGGCCGTGTGCTGCGACCCCTTCGCGTGGATGGACGCCGGGCTCACGACCAACCGCGGCATGTTCCCGCTGGGGCAGCCCGGCACCGGCAAATCCGCCGCCGGCAAGAGGATCTGCCGAGGGCTCATGGCCTTCGGCGCGGTCCCGCTGTTCCTCGGGGACGTCAAGCCCGACTACAGCCGGCTCGTTCGCGCGGCCGGGGGCCAGGTCATCCGGGTCGGCCGGGGCCTGGACCGGATCAATCCCCTGGACGCCGGACCGCTGGGTACCGCAGCCAGCCGGTTGTCCGGGGCGGAGGCGGAGCGGCTCCGTCTGGAGATCCGGGGACGCCGCATCGCGGCCCTGCTTGCACTGTGCGCGCTCGTGCGCGGCGACATCCCGATCGGGAACGCCGAGGAGTCGGTGATCGGTGCGGCTGTGGACCTGCTGGTCACGGGGAGAGACGCAGGAACCAGGACAGGCACAAGCACGGGCACGAGGACCGGATTGAGCACGGGGATCGCCAACCCGACCGTCCCGGACGTGCTCGCCGTCGTCCGTGAGGGCCCGGACCGGCTGGTTCAGGCCGCCGAGGTCGACAGCTCCGACGAGTACCGCGCCGAGACCCGGCGCCTGCGCCAGACCCTGCGCATGCTCTGCGACGGCTCGCTGCGCGGGGTGTTCGACGGACCGACGTCCACCCCGATCGACCTGGCGGCGCCGGCGGTCTCGATCGACCTCTCCGGGGTCACCGCCGCAGGCGACACCCTGCTCTCGGCGGCAATGCTGTCCACCTGGTCCTACGGGTTCGCAGCCATCGACGCCTCGGCCGCGCTGGCCGACGCCGGACTCGCTCCGCGCCGCCGGTACATCGCCGTGCTCGACGAGCTCTGGCGAGCCCTGCGCGGGGCGCCGGGACTCGTCGACCACGCGGACGCCCTCACCCGGGTCTACCGGGGACGCAACGTCGCCCACCTGATGATGACCCATTCACTCGCCGACCTGGATGCGTTGCCCACCGAGGCCGACCGGGCCAAGGCCCGAGGGTTCATCGACCGCTGCGCCATCACCGTGCTCGCCGGGCTGCCGCTGCGCGAGCTCGACGAGGTGTCGCGGATCGTCCCGCTGTCGGACGCCGAGAAGCACCTGGTCGCCTCGTGGTCCTCCCCCGAGTCCTGGCAGCCCGGGGCACGGCACCCCGGACGCGGCAAGTACCTGATCAAGACCGGCCAGCGGACCGGCATCCCCGTGGAGCTGGCCTACGTCGGCAACGAGGCCGCGCTCTACGACACCGATGGGCCCGCACGATGAGCCGCCCGGTCGGACCGCACGGAAGGGGCACGCGGTGATCCGCGCCGTGGTTCCGCGCGGAAGGCGAACGCCGTGATCCGGGCGATCGGCCCGCGTGGCGGATGGGGACCGGACGTCGCGGTCCCGTTCCTCGTGCTCGGACTGTGCTGGCTGCCGGTCGCCGGGCTCGGGACGGTGTGGACGGGCGGACACCTGGCCTCCTGGCTCTCTGGGCACGGCTGGCACGGCCCCGCCTTCGGCTGGGAGTTCGCCCGGCAGCTGCTCACCGCCGGGGGCATCTCACCAGCACGACGCCGCTCCCCCGCCGCCGACCGACCCGCCCAGACCGGCAGATCGGACATCACCGCGCTCTGGCCAGGAGTGCCAGTGCCGCTCATCTGGACGTGCGTCGGGCTGGTCCTCGCCGCCGTCGGCACCCTGGCGGCCGCGGCTGTCGCGGCGTGGCTCCGGTGGCAGGCGTCGGCCGCCGATCCGGTGCGCTCCCTGGCCACCACAGCGGACCTGGCCGACCTCGCCCCCGCCCGCATCGGGGCCCGCGCCCGACGCCTTCGCCCATCGCTGGCTCGAGGACGACGGTTCTCGATCGGTGAAGGACAACAGTTGACCGGTGGAGAGCCTTCCCCGGCTGCTCGGAGGTTGCTGATCCTGGCGGGCCGGAGCCTGCGGACGCTGCCACGCCAAGACCGACGAGGCCTGGCGGATCGACGCGGGCGACTGCCGGTCCGCTCGGGCCGGCCACGCCTCACGCCGTCCGAGCTCGGGGTGCCCCTGGGACGTCTGCGCCTCCCGCACGGGCTCGGTCCCCAGCTGCGGGCGTCCTGGGAGGACGTCGTGCTGGCGGTCATGGCCCCACGAGCCGGCAAGACCACAGCGTTGGCGATCCCCGCCGTCCTCGAGGCTCCCGGGGCCGTCGTCGCCACGAGCAACAAGGCGGACTTGTGGACCGCGACCGCCGAGCTACGCGCCCGGACCACCGGGCAGCGGGTGTGGGTGTTCGACCCTCAGCGAATCGTCCATGCCGAGCGAACCTGGTGGTGGAACCCGCTGCGCGACCTGACCTCCGTGGAGGAGGCGCATCGGTTCGCCGGTCATTTCGTCGCCGAGATTCGCGGTGGCCGCGAGGACCGGGACTTCTGGACGGCGGCTGCGCACGACCTGCTCACCGGCCTGGTGCTCGCCGCGGCCCTGTCCGGGCAGAGCCTCGTCGAGGTCTACGAGTGGCTCAACGACCCTGTCGTGCCGACGCCGGTCGAGGTGCTGCGACAGCATGGACGGCAGGCCGTCGCGGCGTCCCTGCTCGGACGCATGCACGGAGCACCTGAGACCCGGGACGGCGTCTACGAGACGGCGAGAACCGCCGCCCAGTGCCTGCGCGACGATGCCATCCTTGCCTGGGTCACTCCGGCACGGAGCTCGCTCGTCGGCGTTCCCGCCCGCGGGCAGACCGAGGAATTCGATGCCGCTGGCTTCGCGATGTCCCGACAGTCCCTGTACCTGCTGTCCCGGGACGGCGCCGGCGCCGCTGCCCCGATCGTCGCCGCCCTCACCGACCGGGTCATGCGCGAGGCCACGCGGGCCGCGGAGCGCGCGGGCGGCCGCCTCGATCCACCGCTGCTCACCTCACCGTCCTCGACGAGGCCGCGAACGTCTGCCGGATCTCCGACCTGCCCGAGCTGTACTCCCACCTGGGATCTCGGGGCATCACGCCGATGACGATCCTGCAGTCGTACAGGCAGGGCGTGCGGGTCTGGGGCGAGCACGGCATGGACACCCTGTGGTCGGCCGCCACCGTCAAGCTCGTCGGCTCCGGCCTGGACGACGCCCGGCTCGCGGAAGACCTGTCCCGGCTGATCGGGGACCACGACGTCCCCGTGCGCTCGACGAGCCGCGGACACCGCAACACCAACGAGACCGTGTCGCTCCGGCGCCAGCGCATCCTCGGCCCCGAGGACGTGCGTTCCCTGCCCCGCGGGACGGCACTGCTGCTGGCCACTGGTTGCAGGGCTGGGCTGCTGCGGCTGCGGCCCTGGTACGAGCGTCACGACTCGCGGGACATCGCCGATCGGATCCGTTCCGCCGAGGACGGAATCACCCGGCGAGCTGGCGGCGCAGGGCACGGGCGGACAGCCGACGCCCGCCCCGAGGCATCTCGTGACGTCCGCGGCCCGGCGCCAGAGGAGCAGGTGGTCGTACCTGGAGGAGGACGGACATGACGACAGCTCAGGATTCCGCGGTGATGTCGGGGAACGGCGAGCGCCCTGCCCTGGACGAGGGTGGGATAACAGACGGGCTCCGGCTGGACGAACTTCAGGCCGAGCTGGCCGCTGTCCGGGCCGACCTCGACGACCTCACCGCGGCAGTGGCACCTGGCCTGCAGGCAGGCCTCTACGGCTCTTCATCCATCCCCTCGTCACCGGACGGCGCAGCGGGTCGCAATGGCGAGACGAGTCATGACGGGGACGCTCGTGACGACGGCGAGATCCGTAGCGACGGCGAGACCGGCGACCGCTCGTCTTCGACAGTCGGGGGCGCGCCGGCGTTCCCGTCCGTGGATGCCTGGGTGGACGGCTACTTCATGGTCGTGTTCCCGCGGCCGGTCGGTGGCGAGCACCGCTGGTGCGCACGGTGGCGGGAGCATCCGGAGGCGCTCACCCGCTTCGAGGCCCTCTGGCGCTCCTGGGAGACCCTGCGCCTGGACCCCGGCCTCGGTATCGCCACCTGGCTGACCAGTTTCCTGGATCCCCAGTTCGCCGCCCTGACCAGCCGCTCAGGGACCTTCGCAGCCTGCACCCCGGACCGCCACGTCGGACGGGCAAGCTGAGGGTCGAAGGGGTTCGGACACGCGAATGGATCGATCGCCAGGGCAGCTGGTCAGCGCCAAACTGCCGAGACACCGGTGGTCGTCGAGGGCCCCATGGCCGGGCGCCAGCTGGCGCACCTGGGCAGCCGGGGCCACGAGGGACATCCGGCAGCCGAAGCGCACCGTGTACTCCACGACCGCATCTCCAGGCGCCGTCGTACCGCTGCCACGCGCACAGGCCGCCGGGGTACCAGCAGCCGGCGCTGTGCAGGACGCGGCCCCCGGACGCTTCCAGGGCGGGTAGGCGCGGTAGTCGAGCACACCCAGGAGGATGGGCAGGTCATCGGACAACTCACGCAGACGTCGCTGCCTCAGGACGTGGGCGTCGACAACCCCAGCAGGGTCCGCAACGCGGGCCCACTCCCGAAAGGCCCCGGCGGAGCGCCAAGTAGCCCCACGGCCTTGGCGAGCGACTCGGAGTGCTGCAACGACCGGCACCATGCAATCTCGGTGCCGAGGTCCACCTCCACCCGTCTGACGGCCGCCGAGACCTGCGGTGGCCACGTCGTGGTTGTGAGACCTCGCCTCATCTGGTCGTCGCCGTCCCCTGCGCGCCGAGCGCCCTCCCTGATCCCCGCCAAGTCATCTCGCCCTACCGCAGCAATCATGAGCTGCCCACCCTCGGTGCGACCCTTGTTCGCCACACCCGCAAGCGCCTCGTACCGTGCCCTTGCCTGGGCCATCGTCAGCGTGACCGCGGACGTCGCCGCACCCAGTGGAGCCGAGCCACCATCGCTCGCGTCCGTTCCCCCAGCGCAACCAGCCAGCACGCCCACCAGCAGCAATGCGCCAGTCATCATCTTGCGCACAAGCACCCCCACACGATCCGCTATCGGCGATCACATCATCAGGGCAGTCGGGGACTTGCCCTGGGGGGTCATCACCCGCGTCCGCGAGGCTCCACTCGCCCTCCCAGGCTCAACAGCTGGGAGGGCGCATCACCATTGATCAGACAAACCATCGTTACGAGGTGAAGTACCCCTCGACGTCCGCCACCACGTGCACCGTCCCGGGAGAGCCGTTGTAGAAGTCGATCGATCCGTCAATGACCGGCGCGACCACGACGAGGCTCGAGACCGTCTGTCCGGCCACGAAGTTGAGGTTCGAGGTTCCCGGAAGCGGCTGCCCGTCGCTCAGGACGGTAAGTGCCCCCGCCGCCTGGGGGCTGGTGACGGTGACGTTGAGAACGACCGCCGTCACGTTGCTGTCCACCGGGACACCAGGCCCGTCGAAGATCGAGAACACGGCAGCCGTACCCGCGGTGACGACTCCGCCGGCTCCACCGAGTCCGGTGCGGGTGTCCATCGCGCGTGCGCTCGGTACCACTCGGAGAACCGAGCCGTCAGCGGAGTAATAGCCGGCCAGATCGGCGACGAGGTCAACTGTGCCGGCCGAGCCGTTGTAGAGATCGACCTTGCCGTTGACTACCGGAACCGTGACCAGGTCGGCCACCGTCCGCCCCGCAGCGAAGTTCACGTTCGACGTGGACGGCAGCGAACGACCGTCCGGGTAGACCGTGATGGATCCGGACGACGCAGGCCCGACCGCGGTCACCGTCATCACGACCGCCGTCACCCCGCTGCTGGGCACCCCCGCCACACCGGCAACCTGCAGCGCCACGCGCCCCTTGGCCGCCACCTTGGCCTTCGCCGCTCCCACCCCGGCGCGCGTGTCCAGAACCCTCGTCGGCCCCACAGTGGTCAGCGCGGAGCCCTTGCCGGTCTGCGTCGTGTAGTAGCCGGCCAGGTCGGCGATCAGGTCGACGGTGCCGGCCGAGCCGTTGTAGAGATCGACCTTGCCGTTGACCACCGGAACCGTGACCAGGTTCGCGATCGTCTGCCCGGCCGCGAAGTTCACATTGGGCGTCGACGGCAACGAACGACCGTCCGGGTAGACCGTGATGGACCCAGACGACGCAGGCCCGACCGCGGTCACGGTCATCACGACCGCCGTGATCCCGCTCGTGGGCACCCCGGCCACGCCCGCAACCTGCAGAACCGCTCGCCCCTTGGCCGCGACCTTGGCCTTCGACGCACCCACCCCGGCGCGCGTGTCCAGAACCCTCGTCGGCCCTACAGGCGCGAATCGAGCCGGCAACTGCGCCGGAGCGGCAGTCACCTGGTACGCGTGGGGCAGGTACCCCGTGGACGGCGTACCTGTGTCGTAACCGACGCTGTCCAGAACCAGGTCATAGGTACCCGGAGCGAGAGTGGCCGTCCCCAGCATCACCGTGAGCTGGGTTCCAGCGGCATCGACGGAAATCACCGGATTCTGCATGCCGGACGTGAGCGTCGACCCTCCCGATGCGAGACTCACCTGCGTGGCCAGCGTGAGGTGAGTGCCGCGAATCACCACCTGGTTCGCCCCGCCCGCCGGCCCTCGCGCAGGGGAGACCGAAGAGATCGTCGCTGCGGCCTGTGAGCCGCAGCCGAAGTCACAGACACCCTGGAAGTAGTAGTCGAACGGCGCCGCCGTGAGGTTCGGCGTCACCAGCAGCACGGACTGCTGATTCTGACCGCTGGTGGGCTGGCACCTGAAGTCAGTCGCGCTACCGGCATACGTACCGTTGCACTGGTTGAAGGCTGCCCAAGAGGCTTGATTGGCCATGCTCAGCCATGGCACCCCGGTTCCGTATCCATGGACGCCGAACGCCTGCGACCCCTGGGATGTGACCACGGCACAGTAGGCCGTCATCGACTCAGTCAATCGACCGTTCATCGGCCCGAAACCCGTAGCGGACAACTGATGAGCTGCACACTCCGGCGCCCAACCGGCCGCCGTTGCCACTCGCCAGGTATCGACGTGAGCGGGAATCGAAATGCCGGAGTAGCCCTCGGCGCCAGTGACGATCTGATAGTCGGTCGAGCCGGTCACCCTGCATCCGTCTGCATTCTCCCAGCAGACGACATGACCCGCCGCGTCCGTGACCACGAGAATCGCCCCAGCAGGGTGGGGAGCTTTGACGCGCACACCGAACCAGAATTTGTCAGCGGCGTCGGCCGTGACACGTTCGCACACCGTGTCCAGAGCCGAGGTCAGCACGTGCAGCGTAGAGGGACCACCCACCGTCAGGGACGCCGCAGCCGGACAGACCGCGCTTTTCGACACATCCCGCCGCACGATCCGGTAGGTGTCGCCAGCGCTCGCGGTAGACACCAGTGCCGTGTAATCGACCCCCTGTGTCAGCGAACACATACCACTGCTGGTGCCGATGCACACGAAGGCCCCTTTCGGATCGTAGATCTCGATGGCGCCATTCGCAACGTTGGTGTTATTGAGATAGTCGATCATCTCGCCCGTGGAGTGCTGCCCCGCGGGAATACTGAAGCAGCCGACCATCGAACTCGCCGTGAGGGAGACCTCGGCTCCCCAGGAACCGCCGAAACCGGACTGAGGCCAGATCGGGCAACCGGCCGACAGGTCGGTGCGTTGCACGAGCGCTCGATAGGAGCTGGGTTCAGTCTGTGCTGCGAGCAACATGTGGAACGGTGCCACGCCGGTCAGTTGGCACACGGCGTAGCTGAAGGAAGCGTCGGGACACTGAGGCACAGCGGCGGAGTCGACGAGGCTCATCACCGCGTTGGTTCCATCGGCCGCAATCTCGTTGAAGATGTAGGCGCTCTTGCCGGATGCGGTCGGGAGTGAAAGACAGAGAATCTGCCCGATGCCCGCGAAAGTACCAGTGACGGCTCCCGTGGCGAACCCGGTGTCACCCGTCGATTGGCAACCCCGGCTCTCATCCGCGGCCATGAAGACTGCGCCGATGTGGTCGACAGACAACGGGTACGTGTTGGCCAGGAGGGTGTAGTCGCCGGCCGCCAGGCTGCACATGGGCCCTGTGTTCGTGCATGCCGCGGACCCGTCCGGGAAGTACAGCGAGCTGGTCAGACCGGTTTCCTGCGGGCTCACCGCGTAGACGCGATAGGTCCCTGCCTTCGTGACGTGAAGGATCCGGCACCGGATCGTCGAGCTCGTGTCAGGCGCCTGTCCGAAGGTCAGCTGACTGCCCTGCAGACACCCCGTCGGGTGCGTCAAGTTGTTCATGATGACGGCATAGTCATCCGCAGTGCCGTAGTTGTTCATCAGCAGTGCCCGATAGGGACCGCTCCCGGTGAGTGTGCAGTCCCCCCTGGCCAGAGAGCAGACCTGTTCGCCACGGGCGTCGAAGATCGACTCCGAGAGTCCGCTCCCGTTGACGGACGCCATGTCGACGTTCAGCACACTGCCGGTGAGCATGCCAAGGGAATAGCAGACCCCCACAGCCCCCGCCGCGAGACTCCCGCGCAATGTGCCGGTTGCGAAGGATGGGTTCGCCACGGAGCAACTCTCGTCTGACATCAGCGCGAGAACGGACAAGGTGTACGAGGGGCTCCCTTGTGTTGAGACCTGGACGGTGTAGGTACCAGGCCCACTGGTGGAACACCGCGGAACCTCGTACCAGTACATCTGCTGGCAGTCGACCACGGTGGCGTCCGGCTTCACCACCGAGACCGGCAGACGATTGCCGTTGCTGTCCCCTACGCGAACGACGAGCAGGTCGGAGCTGGACGTCAACGTGAGGGAGAAAGAGTCGACCCCTCCCGCCGAGGGGGTGGTGCACGGATAGACCACGCCGGTCACGATCTTCCCGTGGCAGGTGTCCGGCACTGCCGCACTGGACAGGACGCTCCGGACAGACCTGGCACGACGCTGGCGGACATCCTTGGGCTGTACGGGCGCAGCGGCTGCCGGCTGAGCAGAAGGCCGTGGCGCGGTCTTGACCCAGCCCGATTTGGCGGCGGGCACACCGGCCGAGGCCGATGATTGGCTCGTCCTGGGCGCAGATGCACCACCTGTCATCGCCATCGGCTGAGCAGATGCACCACCTGTGGTCGCCGTCGACCGGCTCGAGGACGACGCGTCCCGGGACGTGGCCGATCCAGTGGCTCCGCCCGCAGTAGCAGCTGAAGCCCCTGGTGACGTGACGCCAACGACGAGCACCAGCAAGCACACGGTTGTCGCGACCACGACAAGCCCCCGCGAGAGCCGGTTCGACAGATCGAATCCAGAACGCATCGCAACTCCCCGTCACACGCTGCGCAGCTGACCGCCCCTGCGGCCTCTTGGCGTGGCGGACAGTAGCACCCGGCCAGGGCGCCCATGGTCACGTTGACCTACCAGCTCCTCCCACGATCCCAACACGTCACCCGTTGGGGTTCAGCACGCGGGAAGTGGGAACTTCACGAAGGACGGTCCAGGTCGTGCTGATCGGTGCCGCCGCGTCCAGGCGTGCTCAAGCGGATGGCAGCGGGGCCCCCGACCCGGCAGCCCGGAGATCCCCTCGTGCCCCGACTCTGTGGTGACACTCCGGGCATCTCCACCCCATCGGTCGAGGTCACGGTCGGTGCAGACACACGCTGCGCCCCGACCACCCAGGAAGATCAGCTGCGTACGTCCAGCTGAGTTTTCGAGCCGGCTCCTTCCAACGGGCCGGAGGTCGCCGGACGAGGCCGAGCTTCTCCGCCCCATCCCGGCTGCCGCCGATCATCTCGGCGACGGACTTCGGATCGGTGGTCCTCAGCGACTCGATGAGCTCGGCGGCCAGCGCCTCCGGGTCCTGGTCCCGTACGTCGATCACGAGACCGAACTGCAGGTGCGGGTCCTCGACCTTGTCTGCCGTGGCCGGGTAGAGGAACGTCAGCCGGGCGGTGTCGATCTCCTTCAGCCAGGCAGTGCACCAACCTGGGGCGCACTCCCAATGGCCAAGGATCGTTGGATCGGCCCGGAGTTGCTCGTCGATCAGGCGGGCAAGCGTCCTGGCCGGCCACGCCCAGGCGTGATCCTCCTCGGCCCGAGCGACTTCCCGGTCATACATCACGGCGTCGAACCGCATCTCCCCGAGCGGCTCGCCAGAGGCGGGGGTCCGCCAATCGCGCCAGATCACCTCCGACCCCTCCCGCACGATCGTGACGTACAGGCCGCCACAACATCCCTCGGAACAGGCCGCCACCGCGAGGTTGATCTCTTTCGGCTCGCTCGTGGCCCGGAGGCGCCCGCTGTGGACCAGCCGCTCCGGCGACGCAGCCGGACCCTTGTCGAACGCGGCCGACGACCGGGTCTGACGGGCCCGACCGGCGCGAAGGCTTCCGGTGGGGTCCGACAGGAGTTCCCGCGAGCGCCAGGCTGGGCGTCGGAACCTCCCCTGCCGACCAACTCAGCCATCGGTCAGGAGAAGGAGACCCGCTTAACCACCTCGTTCTCCCCCGCGACACCCCCGATTCGTTCGTCAGTCTGCTCTCTGCCTCCGAGCGCCTGGGCACGGAGACGCTGGGCTGTCCGCACCGAGACGGAGTGTCCCGGCTGGCGCAGGAGATCGGCGAGAGCAGGTGCAGCGATGCCAGGAGCGTCGCGCACCAGGTCGCGGACAAGATCCTCCCGGCGGAGGCGGTCGAGATCCTGGGCAGAGTACGGCTTCGAAGATCGCTGCTCCGGTTTCGAGGCCGTCGTTCGAACTCGGGCGCCAGCCCGAGCACCTCGTGCCTTGGCCATGTGCTGGGCGAGGGTGAGATCCTCGCCGGTCCTCTCCACGGGTTCTGATGGGGAGACCGGATTCGATGTCGCGAAGGCCGTCCCCGTGAGCTGCCCATAGAGCACCAGGTTCCGCCACACGACCCAGCTGCTGCGAGGAGCGAGCAGCCACCGCGCGACCCGCAGCCGAGGCAACGGCTCAGGCAAGAGACCCATGCGGGTCAGAGCCCGCCGTCTCGCGGTGACGACGACGCTCTCGAAACAGATGACGAACATGGCGGGCGGGACGGCGTGCAGCAGTTGTGCCGTGAGCGTTCGGGCCGCCGAGGCGTTCGCGGCGACGGTCGCAGTCGACAGGGCCGCGACGAGCAGCCGCATCACGGGGGCGGAACGTCCATCTCTGGCGGCCCGGATGACTTTGAGACTGAGCACGACGATGCCGAGGTCGAAGCTCAACGGCACGGCGGGCGCGAGCCAGGGAGGGTATCCGCCCTGCAGAATCGCCAGGTCTCGCAGGGTTCGGTAGCTGGTGGCGAAGCCCACGACGATGAGGACCACGATGCCCACGGTTGTGGCGGCGTCGACGACCTGGTCGAGCCAGCTGTCGGGTCGTTGACGTCCCGGTTCGGCGCCGACCTCACCGAAAGCCACCGCAGGGGCTTGGACAGTGGCATGAGCTTTCGCGTCCTGGGGAAGATCGCCGACCGAGGTGGAACCCTGCGCACGGTCGGCGATGGGCGTGGTCGGGCTGTTCACGGACGTCTCTCCTGATCGGCGGAGCGGTGGACGGAGTGATGGGCAGCCGGGTGCGCGAGCCCTGGCGTGAGCTGGGTCTGCATCAGCGACCTCGGATGCCCTGAGTCGTACGGGCCTTCGCAGGCGGCGGCAGGCGTTGGGCCACCTCGCGTTGGACGAGCTGCAGGTCGATGCCAATGCGGCGAGAGACCCGCTGCGCCTGGCGGGCAGCATCCCTCGGGGGGAGGGCTGCCAGGAGCGGGGCGACGTCCCGGAACGCCCCGACCCGTCCTTCGACCCATTGCAGATGTCCGGACCAGCCGTCGATGCGGTGGTCGACGACGAGGTCCACCAGCGGGACCACTCGCTCGGTCAGGGATGCAGTCAGCGCCGCCGGTCCGAGCTCCCGCAGGACGGCCGCGGGATCGCTGCCCTCAGGCAGGGAAGCCCCGAGGAGTTCGGTACCGCGTGGGGACAGCTGCTCGTAGGCCGCCGCAGCGGAGGCCCGGCCCGCGGGATCGGCGTCCGTGGCGACGACGATCGGCTTCTGGGTTCGCTGCGCGATCTCGGCGAGGATGTCCGCCTGGGCCGCAGTCAGCGCGGTTCCACACACGGCGAGGCCAGCGCACCGGCCACGCGTTCCCGAGCTGACCACGACGGCGTCCATCGGACCCTCGACCAACACGGGAGTCGCGCCCTGGGCGAGCGCGTCAGCCGCCTCGAGCAGGCCGAACAGGTGCTCGCCCTTGCGGTAGAGCGGGGTCGTCGGACTGTTCAGGTAGCGCGGTACCCGCTCCTCGTCGGCACCAGGACGCGCGCGTCCCACGAAGGCCATCGCCTCACCGTCGGGGGCACGCAGGGTGAGCATCATGCGGTCGCGAAATCGGTCGATGAGCCGCCCGGTCCGAGCCCGCGTGGCCAGACCCGACGCCACCAGAGCTGCGTCGTCGTGCCCCCGTTCCCGCAGGTGGTCGAGGAGTCCGGTCCAGCTCCGGGGTGCGTGGCCCGCGGCCCAGGGCAGGTCCAGCGCGGCGGCCAGTCCTCGTTCCTGCAGGTAGGCGGGCACCCACGAGTCCCACACCCGTGCGGCGAAGAACGCGGCGGCCTCGTGGTGTGCGGTCAACAGTTCGTCAAGGCCGATGTCGCCATCTGCCCGTACCTGGGATGGCCGCCAGTGCACCCCCCGCGCGCGGTGCGGCTCGGAGGCTTCCGGGTGCCGCGTGGTCATCGGCTCCTCCCACGCGTCGACGCAGCGATCGGCGCGGGAGCACGGCCCTGCCTGACCGGCCGGGCGCTGGCGAGCTCGACAGGGAACGCGCGAGCGACCACCACGCGCACCGAGGCCGGAGCGAGCGCGGAGCAGGACGGCGATCGGGTCCGGTCTCCGCCAGCGGTCCGGCCGCGGCAATACGAGCGGACTCGCGCGCGGCGACGCCCAGGTACGAGGCGAGCCCGGACGCCAGCAGCGAGGCCGTCCTCTCCCGGCCTGGCTCAGCCCGTGTGGCGCGGATCAGCCCGAGGTCGAGCCGGCTCACGGTGTCGGCCAGCGCGGCCAGGTCGGCGATCCCGGTTCAGCGGCGCGCCGGATCGACGGGGGCGTCGCCCAGGCCGGTGGACCAGATGTGCCGAGCGAGCAGGGTGTGCCGTGCGATGCGCTGCCACGCCTCGCCCGCCGGGCCGGTCGGCCGGGCGAGCGCGACGTCCGTGGGCGACAGGTGCCCCGGCGGCCGCGGATGGCGCCGCAGGGCTTGTCCGAGTGCGGCCACCGGGTGGATTTCCAGATCCTCGGGGTGGGCCGGCGCGGTCGTGGCGCCGATCCCCGTGAGGTCGGTGTGCACGGTGGACAGCAGATCCAGCAGACCTCGACGTGCGGACAGGGCGATGTCCAGGTCCACCCCGCTCACCGGTTCCTCCGTGCGCGCCACCGTGTAGAGACGGCGGGCGATGACGGCGAGGTGCTCGGTGAACGTGTTCGGCGGGTCCTCGTGGCCTGGGTGCACTTCACCGGCGGACGGCGATCGGGCCGGGGAATCAGTCGCCGCGCCAGCGGGCTCGATCTCGGTCATGGCGTGTCCGCGGTCAGAGCCTGGGTGAGCAGGGCAGCGACGGTGGCGAGCCGGGCCAGGTCACGCGGCATGGTGGCCGCGGCAGCGGCGTCGTCCAGGTGCTCGAGGGCGAGGCGGATGCTCTCGGCCGACGAGGCCGGCAGATCTGCGGCGAGGTCCGGCTCGAAGTCTGGGGACAACGAGCCGGACGCCGTCGTCGAGTGCGCGGATTGGAGCTCGCCCAGGATCTGAGCCGCCTCGCCGATCACCAGTCCCTGCATCGGGTGGGGCCGGCGGGCCAGAACTGCCAGCACCACGCCATGCGCGCGGTGGACGTCGTCGAAGTGCTCTCGCCTGCGGTGCGGTTCACCGTTCATGGGATGACCTTTCGTCGTGACGTACGAGGGACGTCGCCGCCGGGCATTCGGCTGTGGATGGAGGCGGTGAGACGAGCGCTGTGGACAGCGACCGGAACGCGCGGTGGGCCCGTGTCCAGCGGAGGTGGGGACAGACGGTGAAGTCCTTCAGCGGCGCGCCGCGCAGCGGATGCCTGGGCGAGGCGTCCTTGGACTTGTCGCAGGTCGGCGACGGCCTCGGTCAGGCCGGCCAGCGCCATGACCAGCGCCATGACCAGCGCCAGCACCTGGGCGGCCTCGTCCCGCGACGCACGACCGGTCAGGGCCAGGAGCCGGACAGCGGCGCGGAGGTCCTCGGCCACCGGTGCCGGCTGTGAGGTCCGGCCGGACAGCTCGCGGGAGGCGCGGTCAAAGGCGTCGGCGGCGTCGGTCAACTGGCCGCCGCGACGTCCTTCCAGCAGGCGCGCGATGGCGGACAGGGCGCGGCCGGTGGCGTGCGCGACATCCGATGCGGACCCGGGGTCGGCGATGGCGCTCTGGCGGACGAACTCGGCCGGCCGCTGCGCCTCACCGGTGGCGTACCGCCAGATCGCGGACCGTTCGTGTCCGGACAAGCGGCATCGGACACTGGTCCGGCTCTGCCTGGTCGTGGCGCTGTCCGGCCACCGGGCCGACAACTTCGGCCACGACAGGTCCGCGGCCAGCTTCCCGCCACCGAACCACACGGGCAGGCCGTCACGGGTCCGGTCACCGGGGACGGCGACCGCGTACCCCGTGATCTGATCCGGCATCAGCTGGCTGTAGCGCGGCCGGACCAGCAGTGCGTCATCGGCCAGGCGGGCCAGGAACTCCTCACCCGTCATGGCGGCGGCCGCGGCTACCCGCACCTGCCGGGCCAACTGCACCCGGGCAGGCTCGGGCCGGCCTGCCCGCGTGGCCTTCTCGAATTCGGCGCGGCTCGGACGGCGAGCTGCGGTGCGGTCACGACCCGGCGTGCGCGTCAGGTCCAAGCGACGCTCGACCGCCTGGCATGCCAGTCCCAACCGGTAGAAGTCGTTGCTGGTCCGCGCCACACGACCGTCCTGGCGGGCCAGAGTGACGACGAGATGGATGTGGTCGTCAGCGTGACGGACCGCCACCCACCGGCACCCGTCACCGTCGAGGACGTCCCCGCCGGCGGTCTCGTCCTGTCCGGACAGCGTGACCGTCCGAGGAAGAGGCCCAGGGCGGTGTCCGGACGGCGGGGGTGCACCGCTGCCTTGTCCGGACAGCCTCCCGGGCACCTGTCCGGAGAGCCCGACCCGCGTCACGACGTCCCGCGCCACCGACCGCCACTCGGCGTCGGTCAGGGGTCGGTCGTCCGGGGCGGTCCTCAACGAGCAGTGCCACACCGGCAGCCGCGGTGGCCGGACAGCCAAGGTCAGGGGCTGTTCCAGCAGACGTGCCAATGTCCGGACGTCGTGACGGCCGGAGGCGGCCATGGCCGGTTGGTGGCCGGACACGTCACCGTCCCAGACGGCCACCACGCGAGGGTTCTGGTGCTCGTTGGCGCGCCCCGGTCCGAAGAGGTAGCGCAGCAGGCCGCGGACGTCCCTCCCGCGGACGACCTTGCCGATCACCGCGGACTCCGGCGCAGAAGGTCGGCCAGCTCCTGGGCCACGGTCTCCAGGCGCGCCACCGCGGCCGTCGAGGCGTGCACCGCCTGGTCCAGCCAGTCCGGAGCCTCCCCCACGGCGTTCAGCGCCCGCACGGCCTGGTTGACGTTCACCGCGTACCGGCGCACCTGACTGCGGGCGGACATCACCTCGATCAGCGCCTCGCGCCAGGGCCCCGCCTCCGGCGCCCGGGTACCGCGGGCAGCAGCCAGCGCTGCCTCGGCCGCGTACCCGGAGGTCGTGAGCCCTGCCCGCCGAGCCGCCTCCGACGAGGGAGAGCTCCTGGTCGGAGTACCGCAACTTCACCTGCCGGTCCCGCCCCGGCCGGCGATGCTCCCGGTCCCGCGCAGCACCCACACGAGCCGCGTTCATCGCGGCCCTCGCCGAACGGTCAGAGCCCAGGCGGCCAACGGCCTACGACGGCGACGGCGACGGCGACGGCGACGGCCCAGTCGGGCACCAACCATCGGACCGCGCCCGGTCCCCGTCTCCCGGCTGTCGCGCCGCAGCACGACCCTGCCCGCGGCAGCGGGTGGCATCCGGGGACCGGACGCATATCTTGCTCACGTGCGTTCAGTGACCCCCGTACGTTCAGTGATCCGTTTCCTGAAGCGGGTTCGCCCGCGAAGAGCAGGCACACCGTCCAGGACGCAGCGCCAACCCGTCCCGGAATTCGATCTCGCGAGGGCGCCGTCCTGGACGGCCGTTCTCGACGAGAGCCACCGTCGAACGCTCGAGGCGGAACTGCTTCGCGAGATTCCCCAGGGGCATGTCCTGGCCGGAGCGGAGGTCGAAGCCGTCGCCTCCCACGCCCCTGCCGGCGAGGACGTCGTGTACTGGCTACCTGACCGGGGCCAATGGGCCGTCGTCCACCTCACCTGGAGAACGGAGAGTGATCCGCTTTGGCCCAGCTGCCTCCTCTTCGCGACCTGGGACGAGGTACTGGCCGAGCTCGCCGACCGCGGCTTCTGAGCCAGCTCCCCCGACAGAGCAGTGGTCTCCCAGAAGGGAGACAGCTGACGGCGGAAGATCACGCCTGCCCCGATTAGCCTGCCACCGTGGACGGGAAGCAGAAGCAGACCGGCAGGACGACGGCGCTCACCCGCGAGTGGCACGACGACGAGGGCTGGGGCGTACTGGACAGCCCGGCAACACCGGGCGGATGCTGGACTCACTTCTCGCACCTGGAGATACCCGGCTATCGAAGCCTGCGACCTGGTCAGCGTGTCGAACTCGCCTGGGAGCGGTACGACCAGGACGGCTACCCGTACCGGGCCACCGCCGCTCGACCTCTCGAATAGCGGAGCGACCTCATGCCCTGGAAGTGGCCCCGCCCACGACGATCCTGGTGGGTCGACGGCACCTGCCCTGACTGTGAGCATCCCTGGGCCGAGCACCCCAGCGGCTCGTCCGCGATGGACCCGGCGGACCTGACCTGCAGCGAGTGCGGCTACGAGATCGAGCACGAGGTCCCTGGCAGGCCCACCGAGCCGTGCCTGCGCGCGGCGCCCCTTGACTGAAGCCCTGCCTGTCATGAGGCGCCCTCCCCAGCAGGGGCTGTCCCTGGCTCACCGTCCAGCAGCTCGCAGGCGAGACGGAACACCGCGAGCTGGGTGAGCCTCTCGCCGCGGTCCTCCAGCAGGGCCCGTGCCTGCCGCTGAAGCCCGACCCGACGGCCGTCCGCCTCGGCCAGGCGAGCCTCGAGCCGGGCAAGTTCACCCGCATCACCGGGATCGGACGCGCGGGTCTCGGCCGCGTTCCACCAGGGCCCCGGGCACGGCAGCCGGGCAGGGCTGGTGGTGGCCGGATCGGTCGCGACCGCCAGGAGCGCCGGCAATGCGGCCTCGGCAGGGCGTCCCTGGGCGACGATCGACTCGTGCAGTACCCAGGCGATGGAGCGGCGGTTCCAGAGCGCGACCGGCAGTCCCGCTGACCGGCGAGCCGCGCGCACGCCGTCCACGAAAGCGCCGAGATCGATGCCCCCGAGATGGCGGACCGCCGCCTCCTCCACCCGCTGGGCCGCTGAGGCCGACGTCGCGGGAGGAGCCGGAGGAGGAGGGTTCTCCTGGGTGGGAACTCCTGGGTCGGGCCGCATTCCTACGGCCACCCCCGCCACCTGCGCCGATGCTCTCGACGTCCGGCCTCGCCTGACGACGCCCCGCCGGTGGAGTCGTAATCACGTGGTACCGGTTAGTCAGGTTCACCGGGCCCTGCCGGCGATGCTCCACGACCACCGCGCCCACGGCTACGAGCTCCTTCAGCGCCCGGTCGACGGTGTCCACCGACTTCTTCTTCAGGCGCGCTGCCAGGAGCCGGCGCCCCGGAATCCGGCGCCCGGAGGACTGCCCGTACCGCAGCAACACGACGTACAGGCGGAACGCGGCATCGGAGACCTCGGCGTCGAGGACCCACTCCGGGACGATCGCGAAGTGATGCTCGACGACCAGGCTCCCCTCGTCCTCGAACCCGCGCTCGGTGGCATGAGCGGACATCACATCCACCCCGATACTGGGTTGGTGGATCTTGACTCGCTCGCAGAGCACACCGCGCAGGAGTACGTCTTGGGTCGTCTACGACCGGAGCACTTTGCCGCGGCAGCCACACGTCTCCTGGTCGCCGGCGCCGATGCCGACGAGGTGGCCGTCGCAGCGATGCCCGACACCCGAGACCCACGCGAGATCCGTGAGCTGTTCGAGACCGCACTCGACTCGCTCGGAGTGGTGCGGCCCACCTGGGAGCAGGCAGTCAAGAACTGGCTCTGGCAACGGGCCTGTGCCGTGGCTACAGGCCAGGCGACTCTGGACGATGTCGCCGCGCAGATCCGCGAGAGCTGCGCCTGGCCTGCCGATGTCGACCATCTGCCTGCGATGTACCAGCAAGCAGCACTTCTGGCGGACAACCAGGAGGATGCCGAACTCTCATGGTGGATCAAGGAGTTCACCACGACGCTGACAACAATCGCAGCCAGCGACGCCGAGGAAGGCGAGGAGGCTGAGAGATCGGACGGACTCTGAGGTCCAGCCCAAATCGGTTGAGCTTCGCAAGCGGGGCGCCCTACGCTCACGCCCGAGGGAGCCCGCTCGTCCGGCGGCCGCCGTCCATCGGCCGTCTCCGGTTGAGCTTCCCGGGTCAGGCGGCCTACCCTGGTGATGGCCGCAAGGCCAGGACCCCTTTCGGGGTCCTTTTTTTTCGCCCTCGACCACGGGAGAAACGTGGACAGGTACGCCATCTTCATCGACGCCGGCTACCTCGTGGCAGAGGGCGCCAAGCACCACGTCTCCCCCAAAGCCCGCCGCGGCGACGTCCTGCTCGACCATGCCGAACTCCTGCGACGTCTGATCGCCCGGGCCGACGCCGCCAGCGGCCTGCCCCTGCTGCGCATCTACTGGTACGACGGCGCCGTGGAGGGCGTGCCCACCACCGAGCAACTGGCCATCTGCGCCCTGCCCGACGTCAAGCTCCGGACCGGCCGTATCGTCGGCGGCCGCCAGAAGGGCGTCGACGGACTGCTCTACCGCGACCTGAGCGTCTTGGCCCGCGAACGGGGCCATCGCCACCGCGTTCCTGGTCGCCGGCGACGAGGACCTCCGCGAGGGCGTCGTCACCGCCCAGGAGCTCGGCGTCCACCTCACGCTGTGGGGCGTGGGCGCGCCGGGCAACCAGTCTCGAACCCTCCTGGCCGAGGTCGACCGGTCCTGCTACCTCGACGACATCGCGGACCTGTTCACCCCCGCCCCTGGGTCCACGCTCTCCCTGGCGACCCAGGCCCAGCCCGCCAGCACCGCGGCGCCCGACCAGGTCCGCCGGAGCGCCCGGGACTTCGCCACCACCTGGCTGGCCCGGGCCGCGGAGGAGGAACTGGCCGATCTGCGGGCGGTCCGCCCTCAGATTCCGGCCAGCCTCGACGCCGAGTTGCTGCGCGTCGTCCAGAGCGAACACGGCGATCTGCGCGCACGCGGGGAACTGCGGCGCGCAGCGCGGGACGCCTTCTGGGCCGCGGTTGACACGGCCACCACCGCCTGACGGCGGCGAACACGACATGTGAATCACGACCACTTCCCCAGAGCTCATGCCCGGGGCGCCAGCCATCGGCCGGCGTCACACAGGGCCCTCGACATCTGGCGGCAGGTGGTCCGCGGTGGTCACTTTGCCGGTCACTACGGCCCGGCCACGGGTTCCCATCCAGACGAACGGCGGCCTACCTCATCTGGCCTGTGATCTGCGCCGATGGCCTCTCCGGCCGATCAAGACCTACCTACCCAGAGCGGCTGACAAACGGTTCCTAACCGCGTGTCGGAGGTTCGATCCCTCTCGGGGGCACCACAGTTCAGAGTCACAACCCCCCTCCCCACCTGCGGAAACGCAGTCCATGGTCAAGTGTGGCCAGGTGCCACCGTGTGCCACCTGCGGCCCTCGGACGCCACCAGCCGGGCACCAGGCGGGTACCAAGATCCCCTAGATACCTGCTGGTCACAGCCTCCACGCCCTCCCCCACCGTCAGTAAGTGACCGAGGTGATGACCGGCGAGCACCCCACAACTCACCCCATGCTCGCACCACGATCACCAGCGTCGGGACGGCCATCGGCGCAGCTCAGCGGTCCATCGAGGTGACGGGGATCTACTCGAACGCGCGACGCGTCAGCCGACCGCAAAGGTGGCAGCCTTGCCGGGGTGCCTGGGGAGAAGTGGGACACGCGGGGCTCGGCGCAAGGTGCCGACCGGGAGCGGGCACCCCTGGCACGCCTGTGACGGACCCGAACGCGCGCCGCCCAGACTGCCGCGCACATCAACACACTGCTGGGACAGGTGGGACACCCGGGACTCCAGGGCACGGCTACTGCCCTGACCGCGAACGTTCACCAGGACACTGACAGGGCTCCAGCAGGGTCTCGGGCACGCAGAAGCGCCGTTCTCGTTCGCCTTGTGCGTCGGCGGTCAGGCACCATGGCCACGTGGAGGACCGCGTGATGTACGTCGAGTTGAAGACCGGCCACGATATAGACCGCGGCCCAGCCTGGATCAGTCGCGTCCAGTTCTCCAAGAGCGGTCGAACCGTCTACTTCCACGGCCGGACACTGCGGCACTTCCGGTCGTTCGACGCGAACCACTACGACGTCGAGACCAGGGAGAAGTTCTGGGTCTCTGGACCGCACCGCGACGGTCGGGATCGCCGCTACAGCAATGTGCCCGTCGAGGTCGACCCTGATGTGGCCGCGGCGTACGCGAGGTTCCGACAGGGCGGTTCGCTGGAACTCACACCCTCCGAGGAGCCCGCCGAGTAATGCCCGAATGTGCCGTTATGTCTATCGCCTGACGGACATCTCCACGGTATTTGCGCAACTCAGGGTTTGCCAGGGGCACGGGAGCAGCGATTGGAAGCCCTGGAGGTCTTCAGTTGACCCGCCGGAGGCCTCTAGCGCCGCTCCGATCAGGCTTACCAGAGATGCTTAGAACCTTCACAGCCCCACGGGCGAGGTGGATGTGACCACGGAAGACCAGGAACCCAATCTTCAATTACGACGCCACGAAGCGGGCCACGCGGTGGCAGCCGTCCTCCATGGGCTGCCTCTCCTCAGGATCTCAATGCACCCAGACAGGCCTTGCGAAGGATGCAGAGGCCTTCCGCTCGCCCACCCGGAGACCGGTAGGGGGATTCTCTCCCCCCGGCGACCCGACCAAGATAATCCTCCAGTGCGCAAGGATGCATCCACCTTCACAGATCACGAAGACATGAGATCCTCATCGGGCACCACGAGTTGGCCTGATGACCACTCCGCCGAAAGTTCGCGGGGTGGTCGCCCGCGAGGCTTCCTAGTGCCTAGTATCAGTACGGGCCGACCTGGAGTCTCAACATAGCCCAGTCATAAAACGACTGGCTAACCGAGTTGCCAAATGTCTGCGCATAATGCACGATCCTTCTCGCAAGTCGACGAGCGTCCTTCACCCAGCTTAGGAAGTCATCCTGCGGGTCATTGATACCCACCGCTCCTCCCGCCGCCCACGCAACCGCCTCGCCGGCCTTCTTGATGTCCTTCCCATCCTTCAGCCTTCGCGAGCGCCTGAACTCGCCGGTACTCGATCGTGCGTCCGGACCACTCGTAGAACCCCAGCTCAGACGCCGGAACCTGCATCTGCCGGGCGACGAACGCCACCACCTCAGCCGGAAGCTCTGCCCGACCCCCGAGGGAATCGACCATGGTGCGTGGAGAACTTCAGCAGCAGCGCGAGCCCCGACCGGGTCGCCCCAGGCTTGCCGGCAACCAGGCTCTTCTCCCCATCGAGTACCGTCCAGTGATCGACCAGCTCGTCCAGGCCGGTCTTGGGCCGCTCCACGGCCGCAGATCATCGCCGCCCGACAAGCATGCCCGCAGCACAGCCAGCATGATCTACACGGTTTGCGGCTGGTGACACGTCCGTTACCGGCACCCCCCGTAGAGGGAGACCCTGATGGCCATTGTTTCGCCCGAGCGGCTCGCGGAGGTGTTCGTCGAAGTAGCAGACACTCTGGTCGATGACTTCGATTTGGTCGAGTTCCTTCAGATGCTCACGTCCCGGACCGCCGAGCTGATCGGTGTGCCTGCGGTGGGTCTGCTCCTGGCCGATGCTCACGGGCATCTGCAGGTGATCGCAGCTTCCGACGAGGCGACCTGGCTGTTGGAGCTGTTCCAGATCCAGATCTGTGAAGGACCTTGTCTGGATTCCTATACCACCCAGACGCCGGTGGTGAATGCGGATCTGCGGACCGCCGCAGACCGTTGGCCCACGTTCGCTCCCTGGGCTACGGCCGTCGGTTTCCAGTCGGTCCATGCCCTGCCGCTGCGTCTGCGCGCCAAGGTGATCGGGACCCTGAACCTGTTCGGCACTCAGGTCGGAGGGCTGGAACCCGGCGATGTGAAGGTGGTGCAGGCCCTGGCCGATGTCGCCACCATCGGTCTGTTGCAGGAACGTGCCATTCACCACGGTGACGTCCTCACCGAGCAACTCCAGCACGCCCTGACCAGCCGCGTGGTCATCGAGCAGGCCAAGGGTGCCCTGGCCCAAGCCCATGACATCGACGTCGACCAGGCATTTGAGTTGCTCTGCAGATACGCCCGCGACCACGACCTCAGGCTCATCGACGTCGCCCGCACCATTGTCACCGACCCCACCAGCATCTCCGACCTGACCCGTACCTGACCCGCTCGGCCCACCCCGACCCGCACAATCGCATTCGCGTCGGCTATGCGCGGGTCGGGGCCCGCGCATAGGACCACCAGGCCAACTCGACGCCCTGGCCACCACTGCCATCCGCTTCAGCGCACTGACCGCCACGAGACGGCCCACGACGGGGAGACCGGCCTCGACGAGCAGGCCCAGCGGGAGGCCGACGCCACGTGGTGGTCCCTCACCCCGGCCCGTCGCCCTCCGGTGAAAGAGACCAGGGCAAAGTGTGGGAGGGGTCGAAGGATCATGAGCGGGTTCATTGATCGCTCGGGCCGGCGGATGCGGACTACGACGTCAGGGGCGGATTGTCATTCGAGTCTGAATGTGTGCTCGACGATGTCCGTTGCGATCGAATCGATGGGTCTGTCCTCGGCGAATGACCGTGCTTGGATCAGGGCAAACGCGTCCGAGATGGTGCAGCCGTACTGGACGGACAACATGCCGGTGGCCTGATGGACGACGGCCCGGTCGTCTGCTTCCTCCAGAAGGGCGCATCGGACCCCCTGGCCGTCCGTTTCGTTCGATTCATCCGTGGGTAGAAGCATGCCCGCCACGGTGTTCGCGACTGTACGGAGGTTGTCCAGGTCGTTGCTCTCCGCGTACCAGTGTGGACCGAAGAGGGTCAGCGCCCCCAGCAGCACGCCGGTCAACTCGACCGGCACTGTGGCGATGGAGATGATGCCGAGGCGTTCGACTGCGGGGCCGTAGTGTGGCCAGCGTTGGCTGATAGCAGGACCGGTGGCCTGGACCATGCGACGGACGGTCATGGTGTCTCGTGCCGGGCCTTCGCCGAGAGTGAATTCAAGGTCTTGGGCGGTCTTGGCCGAACTGTCGGAGACCGCGGTGAGGGTCTCGACCAACCCCGGACCGAACAAGGTGAGTGCGGCGCTGTCCGCGTCGGCCACGTCGGCCACGCTGGCCATGAACCTGGGCAGCGCGTGATGCCGTTGCGGGGTGTCGATCCAGACGCGCAGCCGCTGGGCGTGGGCGACATGCATGGCGACGGCTGCCAGGTGCTGGCGTTGCACTTGGCGGTGCGTGGTGGCCATCTTGCGGTGGAACTCCCGCAACACCGACGGGTCCGTCAGGAGTTGGCGCTCGTGCCGCTCGACGATCTCGCCCGCACGCTCGGCCCGCCGACGTTCGGCTTCCGCGCGGGCGATCGCGTTACGCAACGCACGGGTGGCCTCGGCGGGCACAGTCATATTGATGAGCGTACGCCGCGCCCACAGATCCACGGTCGCCCGAGCGGGAGATCGGATCGGTGACGTCGGGGGGATCTTCTGACACTGGTCAACATCAGTGGAGTTCCTCCATGAGTAGGACCACACCACCACCGTGACCATCCAGGGGGGAACAGGTGATCGAACAGGTGATGCCGCGGCCGATCCGGTTGACCGCCGCCAGTTCGACCGGGCCAGTCCGCTGCCTCGACGCTCGGCACTCATCGACGACCGCCCGTAGCTCACCGATGGGTAGACCGAAATCGAGGCCGAAAAAGGGCTGGTCGGTGACCTCCTGACCCCGCAGGCCCCACAGCTCCTCGGCTCCCCGGTTCCAACTGCGTACCCGAAGCTCGGAGTCCACGACGACGACACCCGCGACGATGCTCGACAAGACGCCGGTCAGGAAGCTGCGTGCCTCGTCGAGCTCGGTGGAGCGGATGCGCATCTCCTCGTTCATGGTTTCGAGTTCCTCGTTGCCGGACTCGAGTTCTTCGTTGGTGGTCTCCAGCTCCTCGTTGGTCGACTGGAGTTCTTCGTTGGTGGTCTCCAGCTCCTCGACGCTGGACTGGAGTTCTTCGTTGGTGGTCTCCAGCTCCTCGTTGGTCGACTGGAGCGCCTCGTAGGCTTTCTCCAGATCCTGCCGGATGCGCTGGACCTCGTTGTGCAGCCTCGTGGAAGCCGTCGTGTCGACGAAGGTCAATGCCATCCCGACAGACCGCCCGTCGTTGCCGAACAGCGCCCGGACGTCAACGTCGAGGTACTGGGTCTGGCCATTTGCCAGTCGGCGCTCAGCGGCGCTCACCCATACATTGCGGCGTTCACCTTCAGCCGTCTCCATCAGGGAACGCAACTCGACCGGGCGGTAGGAGAACTCGAGGTCGCGGAAGGGTCTGTTCACGTCCTGCGCGGTCAGGCCGAACATGTCCCGCGCCTGGGCGTTGAACACGGCGATCGCCCCGTCGGCGTCGACCAAGATAATCGCGTTCGGCGCCGACTCAAGAGCCAGGTCGCGCAGTTGGCGTCGATAACTGGCGTCACGCAATTCGTATCTGGCGGACGCCTGCACCTGCGCGGATCCCGCATAGTGCCGCCTGCCGGCCTCCCCCGGACGGCATCGGAAGATCCGCTGCCGCATGCTGGCCACCTCGAACCGTTCGCTGTCGGACAGCAGCATCTCCGCCTTACCGAGAAACAGATGGCCACCCTCCCGCAGCGCGAAATGGAACCGGTCGACGATCTGCGTCTGCGTCTCGACATTGAAGTACATCAGGGTGTTGCGGCAGGCCAACAGGTCGAGCCGGGAGATCGGCGCGTCGCGAGTGATGTCGTGCCGTCCGAAGATCACCCGGCGCCGCAGATCACTACGGAAGGCGTACTGGCCGGCACCATTGCACTCGAAGTACCGGTCGCGTAACTCAGCCGACAGCGGTTCGAGCGACTTGGCCGGGTACAGTCCACTGCGGGCCTGGCTGAGGGCCTCCTCATCGATGTCCGTCCCGTAGATCTTCACCCGCCTCACGCACTCCTCGACGCCGAGGACCTCGGCGAACAGGATCGCCAGCGAGTACGGCTCCTGCCCGCTGGAACACCCGGCACTCCACACGCGGATCTCCTCGTCCGGGCCCCGGGCTGCCAGCAGATCGGAGAGGATCTCGTGTTGCAGGTAGGTCCAGCAGTCGGTGTCCCGGAAGAAACTGGTGACGTTGATCAGGATCGTATTGAACAACGCCTGGAACTCCTGCGCGTCGGTCTCCAGTAGATCCCGATAGCCGGCGTAGTCGACGATGGCGGTATCGTTCATCCGCTTGCGGATACGCCGACCCAGGGTCGAGCGTTTGTAGCCTGTGAAGTCGAATCCACGCGCGTCACGGATGAAAACCAACAGCTCTTCGAGTTCGTGGTCGATTCCTGCAGGAACGTCCCCGGCCGTCACGGCGCCCCCACTTCAACCAGATCGCGAATAACGGTCCCAATCTCATCGAGCGGCAGTACAAAATCGACCGGCGCGCTCGCGACGGCAGACTCTGGCATACCCGAGAACTCCGCCGAAGCCGGATCCTGCACAATCACTGTGCCGCCCCGCGACTTCACCGCGCTAACACCCATCGCACCGTCACGACCGGTACCGGTCAGCACGCACGCGAGAGCCCGCGCTCCGTACGCGCCAGCAACCGACTCGAACAACAGATCCGCGGACGGCCGCACGAAGTGGACCAACTCGCTGCTGGTCAGGGTAAGCACACCGTCCGCAGTGATCAGCAGGTGGTGGTTGGGTGGTGCGATATAGACGATCCCGGACTGCACGCGCTCTTCGGATTCCGCCAGCTTCACCGGGAGTTTCGTCCTGCGGCCCAACACGGCGGCGATGACCGTCTCATGCCTGCGATCCAGATGCTGCACCACCAGTACCGGAACTGCGAATCCGACCGGTAACTCACCGAGAACCCGGCTCAGCGCGGTGATACCACCAGCCGACGCCGCCAACGCCACAATTCCGTATCGCTCGGCCGAATCGATGGGGCCAGGCACGTCCCCGGACAAGCTCATGCCATATCCGCCTCTCTCGATGATGCGACGGCTCGACCGCTGCGGAGCGGAGTCCCCGCAGGTTGATCGCGCACCGATCTACCGGCACCATAACGAGCCTAGTACTCCAGCGACACTTTGTGATCTGTCCGACGTGTACCGGTTCGGGACGTAGGACAACCACCACACGAGGATCCGGAGTTGTGAGGACAACGACAGATCGCACGGTGGTCGCGGCACCCAGGGTAGAACGGGGCTCGCTCCATCCTGCGGTGGCGTCAGTCCTCGGGCCGCCGAAGGCGTTTGACCTGCCCTCGGTGCCGCTTGTCGTCCAGCCGCCGTTGCCGTTGTCGCCGACTCGGCCGGGTCGGTCGCCGTGGTGGCGCGGGCGGCGCGATGGCCTCGCGGATCAACACCGCCAGCCGCCCGCGGGCTGCCTCACGATTGCGTAGTTGTGCCCGGTGCTCGGACGCGACCACGGTCAACACTCCGTCCACCAGTCGCCCGGCAAGACGACCGAGCGCCCGCTCCCGCAGCTCCTCGGGCAGCGACTGCGACGCCCCCACGTCCCAGCTCAACTCAACCCGTGAGTCGGCAGTGTTCACCCCCTGCCCGCCGGGACCGCCGGCGCGGGAGAACCGCCAGCTCAACTCCCCGGCGGGAATCGTCACCGCAGGGGTGACAGGCAGGTCGGCATCCACGGCCGAAGTCTCCCGCACACCGTCGGCGGGTGGCGACAGGCCGCCCGAGAGTTGCCTCCTGGCGGGTGGGATCATGAACTGGGCGGTCCGGTCGACCTCCACATCCGGCACCGGGCCTGGTGTCTCACGGGGCAGCGTCCCTGCTCGGTGTCTCACGGTCCATGCGATCCTCCCCGGACGACTGGCCCCGTACGACCGGTCCGGCCGGGTCCCGGCGGGCTCACCGCCTCTGAACGAGTCCAGATGGTCGTGCGTCTACTCCGCTGCGGGCTGCGCAGCGCCGGAAGAGTCAAGGCCAGCCGAGTCCAGCAGGTAGGGCGGGACCGGTCGGCCGGCGTTGAACGGGGTGAACCACCTGGTGAAGGCCAGGGGTGTGGTGCCGGTGCGGGCGAGGGATTCCTCGTCGTCCTCGATGCCGTCCAGGCCGGGGTCGAAGAGGAGCTCGTGGTCGGTGTCCTCGAAGAGACAGTCCTCGACGATGCCGCGCCAGCCCGGGAGGTCGAGGTCGGCCGCCTCCAGCCGGACCTCTGCCTGGTCGAGCAGGAGCCTGAGCGCGAGTTCCTCGGCGACGCAGGCAAGGGGCCGCCAGCCTTCGGTGAGGCGAGCGGTGACCGTGACAGCGGCGACGATGAGCTGTTGGACGAACAGGGCGTCGTAGCGGTGGGCGTAGCGCGCCGGTAGGTCTTCCAGGACGAAGAACGCCGCGCCCTTCGCGGACCTCACCGTGGCCCCCGGGTCCCCCGTGCCGGTGAGCTCGGCAAGGTCGCCGAACAGGTGATCCACGGTGGTGACGGCCGCGTGGTACAGGGCCCCCGCGACGTACCGGGCTTCCGTGAGTGCCGCCTCGCGTTCGTCAGGGTCCGCGTCATCGACGTCCCGAACGGTGAGCCACTGCAGGTCCAGGCCACCGAGGACATGATCGGCATCGTCGAGCAGCCGGCGCCGGGAGAGTTCAGGATCGACGGGATAGCGGGGATCGAGCGGCGAGCGGTGGACCACTTCCGCTCCGCCGTCCGCCCCGTCGGCGTCTGCTTCGTCCGATGCCTCATCGGTGACCTTGACGGAGAAGGGGCCCCACCCCAGCAGATCGGGGTCGGCCATCAGGGCGTTGATCGCGTCGCCGACAAGGCTCAGGACCGGGGGCGTGGCCAGGGCCGGGGCGTCGATGACGAGGCGGACCTCGCCCGGATCGATGGTGGCGTGGGTGATGTAGCCACCGGGTGCATGGGCCTGGACGGCCGCGCCGACGACGTCTTCCAGGCGCCGCAGGACACCGTCACGTTCCAGGGGCGTGGCTCCGACCGCCACCACGACCACGATGGTGAGCTCGTCCGTCTCCACGGCCGTCAGTCTGTCGCAACCGCCCCGGGACCACGACTCACGTGCGTTCGGCACGAGGTGGGTGTCCGGCGTCCAGGTCAGGTGCGGTCGGACGACCGTTCACCCGTGACTGCGCCGTCCCCGGGTCTGCTCACTGCCGGGACCGGTTCGCGGCAGGGACGCCGCGCGACCGTCCTGCCGGGTGGTCCGGTCACCAGGTGGGTTCGTCAACCTGATGTGACCGCTCCTCGCGGCCGGCGGAGTCCTCTCCCTCGGCGTGCTCCAGGAGGCGCTCCTCCCGGTAGTCCGACGGGACGTCGGCGATCTCCGTGACCGGACGGTACCGCTCGTCGAGGCGTCGCAGGTCCCACTCATTGATCCACGCCCGGACGTACTGGCGCATGCGGGTTGCTCCCAGGCGCTCAAGACCGACCACGTCCGGTGGGTTCCAGCCGAACACCTGGCCGTGCAGGGCTCGCAGCCGGTCGTAGGCCGCCCGAAGTTCCTCGGCGTCCGGCGGGGTGAGCAGATGCATCTCACGTTCGATGAGACGCATGCCGAGGGCAGCCGCGGTGGCCGTCCTCGAGGCCTCGGGGGTGCCCTTGGCCTCGAGTCGCTCCGGGATGATGTCGCCGTCCCGACGACCACTGATGACTGCCGCCTCGTAGTCGTCGGTCATCGCGAGGACGGCGGCCAGCGGTGCGCCGGGGCCGCCACGCTCCCCCCGCACCCACTGCGCCAGTTCGGCGTAGGCACGCGCACGTTGCAGGAGCGAGTACCGCCCGATGAGCTCCGCCTCGTCGAAGAGGATCACTCACCCGCGGGAGCCCGCGGCGGCCAGGAGGCGGGGCGCGAACCGCCACCGCTGCAGCGCCAGTTCCTTCACCGACACCGGGGACAGGACGGGACGGACCTCCCCGGACTGCTTCATCGCCCGCCGCAGCTCGGCCGCGTTGATCGGGTCACCGGACCAGAACCGGACGAGGGTGTTCGCCCAGGCGGCATCGGTCTGGCGGGCCCTGGCGAACTGGACCAGGGTCGCGGCGAAACGCTCGTTGAGCTCGGCGCCGGGAGTGGCCGCCCAGCGCAGCAACTCGGCGAAGGGGCGCCCGTCGACGTCGAGGGCGGCAGCAGCCTCGACCAGGGCCGGTCGCGGGCGGTCGGCGACGACCGCCGATTCGACCGCCGCCGCGAACACCTTGGCGGGGTCGAAGAGCGGGGTCTCCTTGCTGATCACGACCCGGCTCACGGCGAAGCCGGCGTCCAGGGCGAGCCGCCCCAGGTGCTCGAGCAGGTGGCTCTTGCCGCTGCCGAACCCGCCGCCGATCAACAGGCCCCCCGGTCGACCGGCCGCGGCCGCCTCGGTGAGCAGAGCGAAGCGGTCCTCGAGAGCGACCTGTCCGCTGCCGGTCGCCGCGACCGCGTCGCGGCTGGGGACGCCGGAACGCAGGGCCTCGATGGCGCGCCGTGCGGCGACCACGGGATCCATCGCGGCGTCGACGGTCGGGAAACCGAAGGATGTGCCGGCCAGAGTCATGCGGGCCACTCCGTGTCCTCGCTCACCCGGACCAACGCCGCGTACGGGTTGACCCGGTACCGGTCCCGGACCTCATCGATCACCCGTAGCCGCAACGCGGAGTACGCGGGCAGGCCGCGGACCTCGTCGTGAATCAGCTCCCACGGCAGGGTGACCGCCACCAACAGACCCTCGAACTCGTCCGTCGCGTCGACGAGTTGTCGAACCAGCTCGTAGGCATCCAGCACGGCGGCCTTGGAGTAGTAGTGACCGTCCCGCAGCCCGGCCGGGGGACGGCGCGCCACCGCCAGCCGGGTGAGATCCAGGTGCAGCACGAGTCCGGCGTACCCGGCGAGTCGCAGCCAGCGACTCAGCGACAGGAGCATGGCCCGGGCATTGTGCCGCCCCACCTTCGCGGTCAGGGACAGCTTGCGGAGCTCGCCGATCGGGACGCGTTCCAGCCGCAGCCATCCGATCACCGACTCGCACTCCGGCCGGGTGACGTCGCCGCGCCCCGTCCGGTACTGACAGAGCCGGAACATCGCCGTGCGGAACTCGTGGCTCAGGCCGGCGTCCCGCAGCACCCGCCGTTCCAGCTCACGCCGCAGGCTCCGACCGAGCTCGGCCGGGTCGACCGCGTGGTGGGCGGCGACGGCCGAAACGGTCAGGTGCTCCGGCCCGGCCGGTGGGAACCCGATCTCCGCATAGGCGCGGGCGAGCACGGCCCCGGCCAGGGCGAGCCAGTCCACCTGACGCGCGGTCTCGGCGAACGCCTGGTCGATCAGGTGGATCCGGGTGGTGACGGAATCCACCGACACATGGGCGAACCCGTCGCCGAGCGCGGACAGCCCCCTGGCCAGCACCTCCGCGGTGCCCTCATCGGCGACTGCCAGGAGCTTCACGGCGGCGCCGCCGCGCCCCACGTAGGAGTCGAGGTACTCCCGCTCCAGGAAGGCGAGGTAGTCCCGTGCACCGAGGGTCGCCGTCGCCGACTCGTCGACCATGGGGTCAGCCCTCCTCGTCGCCCAGGGTGAAAGCGATCCCCCAGTAGTACTGACGTTGGCCACTGCGGGCCACCGTGACCAACAGCCCGGAGCCCTTGGTCCCGGTACTGGCGCACCACCTGACCTGACGAGGGTTGCGCGCGGTCCGCGTGACGCCGGACTGGTCGAGCAGGTAGAGATCGCGGGCGAACTCCTGCTTGGAGTACTGACCACGCTGCCCCGGCAACAGGGTGAGCACGGACCAGATGTCGACCAGCCGGACCACGGCGTCCGGCCTCTTCTGCTCGCCGGCCACCACCAGCTCGTACCCGGCGCGGAGACTGTCGAGGAAGGCGTCGGCCTTGAACCGGGGCGCACTTTCCTGGGTCGCCGCGAGCGCCTCGACCAGCACCGAGGGACGGATCCGGCGTTCGCGGACCCGGTCGATCTCGACCGCGGCGTCCCCGGGCAGAATGCGCAGCAGGGAGGGATAGCAGAGCAGCCGGTCCTCCTCCTCGAAGACGGCCAAGCCACGGGCCTGCGCCGCGGCCAACAGTTCCGCGGTGTACGCACCCTTGGCCATGAGGGCCTGCTCGTCGAGGTCGAACGACGCGGACAGCGTGCCGACCCGTTCGCTCAACGCGGCCAGCGACGCCTGCGCCGAGGCGATCGCCCTGCGTAGGTCACGCACCTGACCGGTACGAGCCTTGGCTGCCGCGTTCCGCACGTCGCGGGAGACGGCTGCGGCCGCCTTGGCCGCCGCGTCGGCCGCCTGCTGGGCCGCCGCGAAGCTCGCCTCGAAACCGGCGGCATCCGCCGCACCCTGCGGCTCCTCGAACACCACCGTGACGTCGTCCATCACCGTGAGGCCGTCCACCGGGGAGGGGTCGTCGACCACGGTCACACCGTCCATGTCTGCCACGTCAGATCCTCCTGTGCCGGACCCGCCTCGTTCGACTCGGTCGCTCATCCGTTGGGCACGACCGTAGCGGACCCCACCGACGTCCCCGGACATCATGCTCGCAGGTGGGGGCCGGGCAGGATGCCCCCGGGCGAAGGCCGGGCAGGATGCCCCCGGGCGAAGGCCGGGCAGGATGCCCCCGGGCGAAGGCCGGGCAGGATGACCGCCGGCGGGAACTGAGACCGGAGGCCGCAGGCGGGGACCGAAGCAGGCCGCCGAGCGGTGGCCCAGGACGTGCGGCGTGGTCAGGGCCGAAACGCTAGAGTCCGACGGTGCGTGGATTCTCCGCCTGGACCCCGGTCGGTGAGCCGGTGGTCATCGCGGGACGGCGCATCACTGCGGGCATGTTCTACCTCGGGCACGGTCTGCCCGCCGTCCGCGGCGCAGTGGAACCCGCCCAGATCAATCCGCGTCTGCCCGTCGATCCGGTGGGGACCCACCCGTCCACGGATCCGGGCCCCGCCCCCAGTTATCACCTGCTGTCGGCCGCCCACCGGGCGCTCTACCTGGACTGGCTGGCGGGCGGACGGCGACGGGCGGACGTGCCGATCGGGTTGCCCGTGCTGTTCTGCTCCGGACTGGAGCGGCGGATCCTCGTCGATCACCGCGAGGATCCGTGCGCCGTCGGGGCCGAGCCGGCACAGTTCGCGGTGGAGGTGGCGCGCCTCGCGGACCTGTTCGGTGGGGAGTATCCGTCGTTCGCCCGTCATACCGCGGCCTTCCGGGAGGCCCTCGAGTTGCTCGCGGCGCCACCGGTCCGGCCACCGGGTGCCCCGTGGCCGGATGCTCCCGTGACCACCGGCGCGAAGGCGGGGCACGCGTCCTCCGAGGTGCCGCAACGGCTGAGGATCCTGCTGGCCCAGTGTGCGAACGCGGGCCGCGCGGTGCCTGCGGACTGGGTGCACGCCTGGGCCCGCCACCACCCGCTGCTCGTGCCGAGCACGCCGCAGCTCCGTTGCCCGGAGGAGTTCACCCGTCTGTTCCACCTGCGCCTGCAGGCGGCCTGGCCGCAGGGAGTCGTGCCGGAGGCGAGCGGCGCGCCGCCGATCCGGCTCGGGTACCGCCCGGCGAACCCCGGGATGGATTCCGTGGTGGTCGAGCGGCCCGATCTGCCGGATGTCCTGGCGGCTCCCCAGGCGATCCGCGTGCTCGCCGCGCTCACCGACGAGGTCACCGCCGCCCTGACGCCGTACAGCCGCTGGCTGGGACGGACGCCCGAGGGCCGGGAGAGCCTGGCCTCCACCCGGCTGCTCCCGACGGATCTGCTCCGCGCCGCCCCGGGACCGCTCCGGCCGCTCCTCGACTGGGCCACGCGCCACCTCGCCGCACGGAACCACGTCGTCGTCGAGGCGGCCGAACTCGCCACCCATTGGTCGAGCGCAGACCGGTCGGGACGCATGTCCCACGAGGAGGCGACGGCCTTCGCCGAGGTCCTCGACCGGATCGGAGTCGGGGTGGAGCCCGATGTCCGGTTCGGCGTATCGCCGCTGCACCCGGGACCGGCGGTGATCTTCCGGCTCGACCCCGCGGCGGCCACCCCGTCAGCCGGCACGGCGACTCCGGCACAAGCCGTCTCACCCCGGTTCACGGTCGCGGCACATCTGGTCGCCGTCGCGGCTGTGACCGTTCTCTCCGCCGCCGACAACCCCGGGACGGCGCAGGCGGGAGCGGTTGCCGTGACGGCGGAGCGACGTGACGACGTCGTCAACCGGGCGGTCACCGATCTGGCCGTGTACCTCGATCTGTCCGTCCGCGAGCGAGACCGGCTGACCGCCCGGCTCCACTGGCTCCTGGTCTCGCCGCCCGACGCCCGCACCGTGCAGCGGGCGGCCCTCCGGCTCGACGCCGATGCCCGGGACCGGGGAGGGGATTTCCTGGTGCGCCTGGCCACCGATGTCGGGGCCTGCGGCCATCGAGAGGTCGCCGCCCTCGCCGAGGGCTTTCGGCTGCTCGGGCTGCACCTCGACGAGCTGCACCGACGTCTCCACACCATGCTGACCGAATCCTCGTCCCCCACGGCCGTCCGTCCGGATGCGGAGCCGGTCGTCGTCCGGAGCCGCCGCGCCGCACGGTCAGGTCACACCCTCCCGTGGGTCGTCCCAACCTCCCCCGGACGACCTGCCGGCTACGCGGAGAACCCCGCCCGCCGCCCGCAGGAGGCGGCCGCGCCCGACGCACCGACCACCAGGCCCACCGCCTCGTCCGAGTTCCGGCTGCGGACGGCGGTCGTCGCGCACCGGATGGCGGAGACCGCGGCGGTCGAGGCGCTGCTGGCCCAGATCTTCTGCGACGGTACCGACGATGTCGGCGGGGCCCCGGCCGCAGGCCCGGCGAGCCGGCGACCGGAACACGGGACGCCGTGCCCGGACGACGCGAGACCCGGCCGCCACGACAGCGGAGCGCCCGGCCCGGACGGCGATCCACCAGGTTCGCCCCCGGACGGGCAGGACCTCGAAGCGGCACCGCTCGCCCTGCTCACCACGATCCTCGCGGACGACGCCACCGGCGGGACCTGGACGACGGCCAGGTTCCGCGCCGAGGCGGCCCGGCACGACCTGCTTCCCGCGGCCGCCCTGGACCTTCTCAACGACGAGGCGATCCGCCTCACCGGGGAACCGGTGCTCGACCTGGACGGCGATCTGCTCCGCGTCGACGCCGAGATTGCCGCGGAGCTGCTGACATGACCGCGGCCGTCCCGTTCCCGGCGAACCGGATCCGGCCCCGGGAACGGGACGCGGTGATCGCAGCGCTGCGTGCCGGCGTCGTTCCGAACCTCGGTCTCCAGCACGTGCAGGTCGGGCGAGCGGCCGAGATCGAGGCGATCGTGGCCGACCTCACCCGGATCAGCGACGGAGGATCGAGTGTCCGGTTCGTGGTCGGCGCATACGGTTCCGGCAAGACGTTCTTCCTCCGCCTCACCCGCGCCATCGCGCTGGAGAAGCGCCTGGTCACCGTGCATGCGGATCTCAGCCCCGGGCGACGACTGCATGCCACCTCCGGGCAGGCACGTGCCCTCTACACCGCGCTCGCGAGCAACCTGTCCACCCGCGCCCGGCCGGACGGCGGTGCGCTGCCCAGCGTCGTGGAACGGTTCGTCATGCAGGCGCTGGCCCGGGCGCGGGTCGAGAACACCGATCCGGAGTCCGTGATTCACGCGCAACTGGACGAGCTCACGGCCTCGGTCGGCGGATACGACGTCGCCCACGTGCTCGCCCGGTACTGGCACGGGCACGAGCACGATGACGAGCAGCTCCGGACCGATGCGATCCGTTGGCTGCGCGCGGAGTTCGACTCCCGGGCGGACGCCCGCCGCGCATTGGGGGTGCGGACCATCATCGGAGACGGGAACATCCACGAGCATCTGAAGATCATGTCGGTCTTCGTGCGGCTCGCAGGCTTCGACGGCCTCCTCGTCTGCCTCGACGAGCTGGTCAACCTCTACCGGCTGCCCAGTGCCCAGGCCCGCTCGGCCAACTACGAGCAGATCCTCACCATGATCAACGAGAGTCTCCAGGGGTCGGCCCCGTATCTCGGCTTCCTGCTGGCCGGTACCCCTGAGGTGCTGCTGGACACGCGTCGCGGTCTGTTCTCCTACCCCGCGTTGGCGTCCCGCCTGGCGGAGAACACCTTCGCCCGTCAGGGGCTGGCAGACCGGTCGGGACCGGTGCTGCGCCTGGAGAACCTCTCTCCCGAGGACCTCTACGTGCTGCTGACCAAGCTCCGGCACGTCTACGCCGGCGGCGATCCGACCGCCTACCTCGTGCCGGACGAGGCCTTGACCGCCTACCTACGGCACTGCGCGGCACGGATCGGGGACGCCTGTTTCCGCACTCCGCGACAGACCGTGAAGGGTTTCCTCGACCTCCTGGCGATGCTCGACCAGCATCCGCACCTGGAGTGGCGCGACCTGCTCACCCGGGTTGACCTGACCGACCGGACGGACCCGAGCGACCCGGCGGACCCGGCGCACCCGACGGACCCGGCGCACCCGACGGACCTCGCGCCGACGAACGCCCACGGGCACGACCGCGGAACCCCCACCGGCGGACGCGAGACGGACGACCCGGATGACGACGAGCTGGCCCGGTTCCGGCTCTGAGCCCGGCTCCGGGTTCGAGCCGAGCGACGGATCCGCCTCCGCTGCCTTCCACCGCTTCCACCCCGAGGTGCAGCGCTGGATCTACGACTCCGGCTGGGAACACCTACGGGACATCCAGGAACTCGCCGCGCCGGGAGTGCTCGCCGGCGAGCGCGATCTGGTCCTCTCCGCGAGCACGGCGAGCGGCAAGAGCGAGGCCGCCTGGCTGCCCATCTGCTCGGTCCTGCGGCGTGAGCTGGACGCCGGGCGCCGTCCACTCGGGGTCCAGACGGTCGTCGTCAGCCCCCTGAAGGCCTTGATCAACGATCAGTATCAGCGGCTCTCCGACCTCTGCGACCGGGTGGGGCTTCCGGTACACCGCTGGCACGGCGACGTCCCCGGCAGCCGCAAGGCCCTCGTGCTGCGCGCGCCCAGCGGCTTCCTGCTCATCACCCCCGAGTCGCTGGAGGCCCTGTTCGTACGGCAGGGCACCGAGATCGGGCGGTTGTTCGGGGACCTGCGCTACGTCGTGATCGACGAGTTGCACTCCTTCATAGGGACGGCCCGCGGGGCGCAGCTCCAGTCGCTCGTGCACCGGATCGAGCTGCGGATCAGGCGCCGAGTGCCCCGGATCGCCCTGTCCGCCACTCTCGGCGATCTGTCAGCCGCGGCCGAGTTCCTCCGTCCCGGCGCGGGCCGGGAGGTCGAGGTCGTCGCTGCCGATTCGGACGCCGGCGGCGATGTGCGTCTCCAGGTGCGGGGGTACCTCATGGCGGATCCGCCGGCACCGACGCACGCCGACCGGATCGCCGATGATGTCTTCGCCACGGTGCACGGCGGAGACAACCTCGTGTTCGCCAACTCCCGGGCCGCAGTCGAGGAGTACGCCGATCTGCTGGCGCAGCGGGCTGCGGCGGCCGGGAACCGCACCGAGTTCCTGGCCCACCACGGCAGCCTTGCCCGGGAGCTCCGCGAGGACGTCGAGGCGAGGCTGCGTGATCCGGACCGCCAGGTCACGGCAGTGTGCACCTCCACCCTGGAGCTGGGCATCGACGTGGGCAGCGTCGATGCGATTGCCCAGCTCGGCGCCCCGCTCACGGTGACCGGTCTGCGGCAGCGCCTGGGCCGCTCCGGACGTCGTCCCGGCCGTCCCGCCGTCCTGCGCGTGTACGTCTGGGAGAGCCGGACCTGCGAGACGTCGCCGCCCCCGGACGCGTTGCGCGGCGAGCTCTTCCAGACCGTCGCCATGGTCGAGCTGCTTCTCGCCGGCTGGTACGAACCCCCGCACGCGGCAGGCGCCCAGCTGTCCACGCTGATCCAGCAGATCCTCTCGGTGACGGCCGAGCGCGGGGGCGAACGGGCCGATCGGCTCCACCGCGACCTGTGCAGGAACGGACCGTTCACCAGCGTGAACCGATCCGTGTTCGCCCAGCTCCTGCGGGACCTCGGACGGCACGACCTGCTCCGGCAGGACGCGGACGGCGTGCTGCTGCCCGGCGGGCGCGGGGACCGGCTCGTCAACCACCACAGCTTCTACGCGGCCTTTCGCACCTCCACCGACCATCGGCTCGTCGCCGGTGGTCGCTCCATCGGCACCCTGCCCGTCCAGCGGCCGTTGCTGCCGGGGACGCTGCTCATCTTCGGCGGACGGCGGTGGCGGGTCGTGAACATCGACCCGGAACGCCGCGTGATCTACCTGACACCCTCGGACAGCGGCCAGCCGCCCTCCTTCGCCGGCAACGGCGGCGAGACCGCGGACGAGGTCCGCATGCTGATGCGCGATCTCTATCTGTCCGCGGAGGTGCCCCGGTACCTCGACCCCGTCGCCCGGCAACTGCTGGCCGAGGGACGGAAGCAGTTCCACCGGCACGGCCATGCCACGCAACAGCTCTTCGACTGGCGCGGCGAGGCACTGCTCTTCCCCTGGCGCGGCGACCGGATCATGAACACGCTCCTGGTCGTCCTGGCGAGCCACGGGTGGACGGTCGGACAGGACGGCCTGTGCCTGACCGTGCACGACCTCAGGGCGGTCGACCTCTGGGAGGTACTTGCGGACCTGGCCCGGACTCCACCTCCCGACCCCGTGGACCTCGCCCGCACGGTGCGCGTGCAGACCCGTGAGAAGCACGACCACTACCTCGGAGACGACAACCTGGCGCTCGCCTACGCCGGACGTTCGCTCGACGTCCCCGGCACCTGGGACCTGCTGGCCGACCTGGCCCGGCTGCCGCCACCGGTGGACCCGCCGTCCCGCGGAGGGTCCGTGGGCGAGGACACCTGACGCGGCGTGCCGCCCGACCGCGGACGCCGCGTACCACCGTCCGGCGCCCCGCCCTTGCCCATTTCCTTCCCGGACGACACCGAAGGGAAGTATTCCATCGGTATACTCCCCCCGTGGCTGACACGACCATCAAGGTGGACAGCACCGTACGGGACCGCCTGGCGGTCCTGGCCGCTCAGCGAGGGTGCACCATCCGCGACCTCGTGACCGCGCTGGCCGAGGCGACTCTCACTCGTGAGGAACTGGCAGCCCGGCAGGCCGCCGTCGCGGCCTACGTCACTGAGCACCTGCGGCCCGAGTTCAGCACTGCCGACATCACCGCCGGGGAGCAGTTCTGGCAGGAACTGGAGGCCGACCAGCGGCATGAGCGCAAGCGGTTGGCCGGGTGAACGGCGCAGGCGTCGTTTTCGACCACACCGCCCTGCTCGCACTGGGTTCCGGCAGCCAACTGGCCTCTCAGCTGGTCGTGGCCGCCCACGGGCAGGTCGGCCGTCACGTGTACACGCCGGCCCTGTGCCTGGCCGCCGCAGTCGCCCAACGGCCGGCCCTGGCCGACCACATCGGTGCCCTGCCGGCCATGGAAGTCATCGAGCTCGGCTTCACCGCCGCAGGCAGCGTCGGGCACCTGATCGCCGACGGCGCGGACTGGCAGGCCTGCCAGGCGATCGACGCCGCCCGCCCGAGCGCCGAATGGCCGCACGGACTGCCCGTGGTCACCGCACTGCCCGCCCTCTACCGCCCCCACGGGATCGCCCTCATCCCCCTGGAGAAGGGCTCCCCCGGCGGTCAGTAGAGGGCGGCCCTGCCGTCGGCGCCGAACAGCCGGATCTTGTGCGCGGCGGTCTCCTGCATCGCCGCGATGCAAGGTGGCTGGATCACGTTCGGCTCGCGCAGCCCGGCGTCCCGCAGGACCTCGCGCAGGTGCGCGTGGTAGGCGACCTTGAGGTCACTCGAAATATTGATCTTCGTGATGCCCAGGGCCACGGACCGGGCGATCTCCTCATCGGGGTTGGCCTAACCCCCGTGCA
>Ga0265334_10000143_pt1 | contig 44504 bp, 43 predicted proteins | sample 42023metaG_FD_192442 | JGI IMG/M metagenome (GOLD analysis project Ga0265334, IMG submission 192442) | Rhizosphere microbial communities from Carex aquatilis grown in University of Washington, Seatle, WA, United States - 4-20-23 metaG | ecosystem: Host-associated > Plants > Roots > Rhizosphere...
CGAGTTCGAAGATCAGGCCGGGGCTCTCGGTGGCCACCTGCCGGAAGCGCGGATACGTCATCTCGGCCAGCTCGCAGGCGTTGCGCGTGCGCACCCATGCGCTGCGGGTGGGCTGCTCATAGAACAGGCCCATCTCCCCGAAGAACTGCCCCTTGTTCAGGTACGCCAGCACCATCTCATTGCCTTCCTCGTCCTCGATCATCACCTCTACCGAGCCGCTGATGATGTAGTACAGGACGTCGGGCAGGTCGCCGGCGTGGATCAGCACGGTCTTGGATGGCACGGTCCGGATGCGGCAATAGCTCAGGAACCGATTGATCGCAGGAATGTCGCTCAACGGTCTGACATTCTCTTCCATGGTGTGCTGGCCTTTGTTATCTGAAGCGATGCCGCTACCGGCTTTTTATTACATAAATCATACGCGCTGCAAGCCAAGCTTGTCGCGATCCCACCCCGGACCGGGTTTTCGGGTCCGCCTCCCGGGCCGGCTCAGATCCAGTAGGCCGCGCTCGTCATGATCCGCGAGATGCCACGCATCAGGCCCGGGACCGGCCCGGGCAGCGCGGTTCCCCCCCGCGCGCGCGCGCCGTGGCCATGCGCGGCTTCGTCGGATTTCATGACTTCGAGAATCCTGCGGCTGCGCCGATCGCCGGCAGGAAGCCGTTCCAGGTGACCGGCCAGATGGCCCTCGACCTGCCGCTCGGTTTCCGTCACGAACCCCAGGCTGATGCCGTCACCGAGCGCGGCGGTCGCCGCGCCGATCGCCAGGGATCCCAGGTACCACAGTGGATTCAGGCGGCTCGGGTGCGAGCCGAGTTCCGTAAGGCGCGCCTCGCACCATGCGAGGTGATCGCCTTCCTCCCGCGCGGCCTGCTCCAGGAATGCCCGGGTTGCAGCGCTGCGTGAGAACAGCGCCTGGCCGTGATAGAGCCCTTGGGCCGAGATCTCCCCGGCGTGATTGACGCGCATCAGGCCAGCCGACCGGCGCCGCTCCGCCTCCCCGAGCGTTTCCGGGTCCTCGGCGGGCAAGTCAGGATTGCGGTCGGTGCGCGCCGGGGCAAACAGCGTGCGCAGGGCCCGGTCGGCCGCGCCGATCAGCGTGTCGAGCGGATCCCTGGCCTCCCCATGGGGAGATGCGCTGCCCGGCCTGAACATACCTATAAGTATAGGGGATGCCGCCAGGGCCGGGGGCACGCACTTTGCAAAGCGGGGGGTCCAAAGAGTAAACTCTCGCGCCCTTTGCCGGGGGCTCCCAAGGGTCAATACGGATCAACACGATGAAGACGGAATTCGCCAAGCCGGCCGAGGTGCGCGGGGACTGGTATGTCGTCGATGCGAGCGGCAAGACCCTGGGCCGACTCGCCTCCCGGATCGCCATGCGGCTGCGCGGCAAGCACAAGGCTGACTACAGCCCGCATGTGGACATGGGCGACCATGTCGTCGTGCTGCATGCCGACAAGGTGGCCGTCACCGGCAACAAGCTGGACGACAAGTTCTACCACCACCACACCGGATACCTGGGCAATCTCAAGTCGATCCCGCTGGGCAAGCTGCTCAAGGAGCACCCCGAGCGGGCGATCGAATTCGCGGTCAAGGGCATGTTGCCGAAGAACACGCTGGGCCGGAAGATTTTCCGCAAGCTGCATGTCTTCGCCGGGGACAAGCACCCCCATACGGCGCAGCAGCCCAAGCCGCTCGAGCTCTGAAGGAACACCACGACATGGCAGCGACTCCGCACTACGGCACCGGCCGCCGCAAGACTTCCACCGCCCGCGTGTACCTCGAACCGGGGCAGGGACGCATCACGGTCAACGAGCGCCCGCTGGATGAATTCTTCGGACGCGAGACCGGCCGCATGATCGTGCGCCAGCCGCTGGAAGTCGTGCAGATGCTCGGCAAGTTCGACATCACGGTGCAGGTGGCCGGCGGTGGCATCACCGGCCAGGCGGGCGCGATTCGACACGGCATAGCGCGTGCGCTGATCGTCTATGACGAGACCCTGCGCAAGCCGCTTCGGCAGGCGGGCTTCGTGACGCGCGATGCGCGTGAGGTCGAGCGCAAGAAGGTCGGCCGCCGCAAGGCGCGACGTGGTCCGCAGTATTCCAAGCGCTAGTTGCTCCGGCCGCACCGGTCGCGGCCGGTGCCCCTCACCCCTGCTGGGGGATCGTCTAGTGGTAGGACAGCGGACTCTGACTCCGTTAACCTAGGTTCGAATCCTAGTCCCCCAGCCAATCAGATCAGCTCGATGCCGCTGTCCGTGCCGACGAGCAGCTGATCGGCAGGTCGGCGCGCGAACAGGCCGACGGTCACCACCCCCGTGATCTGGTTCATCTCGGCTTCCAGCGCCCGCGGATCGGCGATGCGCAGTCCATGCACGTCAAGGATAAGGTTGCCATTGTCGGTGACCACCCCGCTGCGCCAGACCGGCCGGCCGCCCAGTGCGGACAGACGTCGCGCCACGTAACTGCGCGCCATCGGTATCACCTCGACCGGCAGCGGAAAGGCGCCGAGCGTCTCGACGAGCTTGCCGTCATCGATCATGCACAGGAAGCGGTCGGCCGCGGCGGCAACGATCTTTTCGCGCGTGAGGGCGGCGCCTCCGCCCTTGATCAGCTCGCGTCGCCGCGTCGCCTGGTCGGCGCCATCCAGGTAGAGCGGCAGATTCGCAACCTCGTTGAGGTCCAGCAGGGGTATCCCGAGTGCGCGCAGTCGCGCGCTCGAGCCCTCGGAGCTCGAGACCGCTCCGCCAAGACGTGAGGCCCAGCCCTCACGCTCGAGCAGATCGATGAGTTCGTTGACCGTAGTACCGGTGCCGACCCCCAGCACCATGCCGTCGCGCAGATGGGCGAGGGCAGCGCGAGCGGCGCGCTGCTTCTTCGCGCTTAGCCCTGCGGATGGCGTGGCCTGTGGCATGTGCGGACTGGCGCTCGGTGGGCTGGTCGGGTTCCCATAACGACAGTGCCCGCTTGCGCGGGCACTGAGAGAAGCTTTGAAGTACGGCGAGCGGGGAGTTCATCCTCGCCCGCCGTTTTCGAAGGCCCTACTTCTTCTTAGAAGCTTTCTTCTTGGCCTTCTTCTTTGCTTTCGCCATGACTATGTCTCCAAGTCTGGTTAGTCCGGGGACCGAGTATATACACGCGTTGCAAAATTACAAGCAACAGGTTAGGCATCCATGCATCTGTGATCCCACTCACAACTCACCGTGTCGATGATGAGAGCGCAAGAATGAATCGCCAATGCGCCGTATCGACCGGTGTGATCGACAGGCGATTGCCGGTACGCAGGATCATGAGTCCGGCAAGATCGGTCGCCGCATGTGCGCGCAGTGCATCGAGCGTCACCATGTGGCGGAAACGGCGCGCCAGCTGTACATCGAAGGCGTACCAGCGTGGCTGGTCTGGCTTGCTGGCCGCGTCGTAGTGGTCATCGTGCTGATCGAAGGCGGTCGGGTCCGGATAGGCGGCGCGCACCACGCGCACGATGCCGGTGATACCCGCCGGCTCGCAGCTCGAGTGATACAGGAAGGCTTCATCGCCGACCGCGATCGCGTCGCGGATGAAGTTGCGCGCCTGGTAGTTGCGCACCCCGTCCCAGCGCGTAGTGCGTCGCGGCGAGGAGGCGAGGTCCCCAATACTGAAAGTCGAAGGTTCGGTCTTGAGCAGCCAGTACGGCATCTGATACCTGCTTGACGAAGGGGGCGGTAAATCAAGAAGGGGGCGGTAATTCAAGAAGGGGCGGTCGGGCCTGCGGCCCATGTGCGAACCGGATCACTCCCCGCTCGGTCACGATCGCGTCGAGCGGCACGTCATGGTCGCCGCGTGCGATGAAGGGCAGCTCCTGCGCGCTGAAGGCCAGTCCGACCAGCAGCGGGTGATGCCAGTGGCGGCGCAGGCGCCGGAACCCGAGCAGCCGGTCGTAGTAGCCCGCGCCGCTGCCGAGGCGCGTTCCGTGGCGGTCGAAGCCGAGCACCGGCAGAAACATCACGGCCAGCGAACGCGCCGAGTGCGGTTGGGCACCCGGGGGCGGCTCGGGGATGCCAATCCGGTTGGTCCGCAGCGAGCGCGCGTGCGCGCGCAGAAACACCATGCGGCGGTGCCGGTAGTCGATGATGTGGGGCAGGAAGATCCGGCAGCGCATTCGCGTTGCCAGCGTGAACAGCGTGTCGGTCCCTAGCTCCGTGCCGACGCCGGCATACAGCCCAAGCGCGCGCCCGGCCCGAAGCCAGCGGGTTGCCGCTACGTGCCGGCTGATCATCCTGTCCGCCGCCGCGCGGGTCGCTGCCGGAATTGCGGCGCGACGCGCGCGCAGCAGCGCGCGCAGTGCGGCCCTGCCAGGCGCGTCCGAACCCGCCGGGTCGGCGGGCCAGAATCCATCAGAGGGCGTCACCCGAGGATGCCGGTGCGAACCGTTGCTCTCGACCGGAGCAACAAGTGGGACCACCTGCGACAGGTAAGGCTTTCTGCTGCGAGGCAGACCTGCACAGTGCTGTCAGCAAGGCAATCGGTCCCGTGGGTGTTTCAATTAGGGTCGAGAGGTAACCCAGTCCACTGTCGAACACCACAGGCGACGCTTGGGATCACTGTACCAAAGCCACCGGTGCAAAGCGTGACTTATATCGCGTCGCGGCCGGCCCGCCGTCACAGCTCGAGCTGCTGCCCCTTCTCGAGGGTCGATTCGACGCGCTCGCGCAGCACCTTGAGGCGGTGTCCCAGTTCCTGTTCATTGCCTGCTTCCCGGGCGCGGAAGCGCAGTACCTCGTGGGCGAGGTTCAACGCGGCCATCACCGCCACGCGATCCAGCCCGACGATCTTGCCGCTGTCGCGGATCTCGCGCATGCGGCCGTTCAGGAATTCGGCGCTGTCGAGCAGGTCGGTGCGCTCCTCGGGCGAGCACGCTACCAGGTATTCCTTTTCCAGGATCCGCACGCTGAGCGGCCTGCCGGTCTCGCGCCCGCTCAAGCGCCGTGCTCCATAGCCTTGAGACGCCCGATCATCGCCTCGACCCGGGTGCGCACCTGCTCATTGCGATGCAGGAGCGAAGTCTTCTCCAGCGCCAGCGATTCCTGCCGCTGCCGCAACGCCCGGTTCTCGTCCTTGAGCTGATGCACCGTAGCCAGCAGTTCATCGAGCCGCTTCTCGAGCCGCTTGAGCTCAAGTTCGACGCCGGACCCGCGAGTCGCTTCTATCATTGCAAAACTATAGTTCCGCCGCGACTGACAGGTCAATCGAAGTCTGCCAGGACTGCCGCTGGCTCAGGGGCTCACGGTTGCGGTGGGCAGCAGTGCTGCCATACCATTTTGGCGTGTCCTCCGAGCATGATTACCGGCATATCCAGCGCTCCCTCACCGCCGCGCATGCGATGGCGGATGCCGCGGAGGCGCACGGAACGCTGGCCGGCGCGCTATGCGCCGTAGTGCCCTACCGGATCGAGGACTGGCTCGCGGAGATCCTGCCGGAAGGAATCGAGCTTCCGGTGACCGACTCTGCGCTGCAGAGCCTCTATGATGAGACCGTCGCGTCGCTGTCAGGGCCGAGCATGGAATTCGAGCTGCTGATTCCGCAGGACGACAGTCCCATCCAGGAGCGCGCCCGCGCGCTGACGGCGTGGTGCACCGGCTTCCTCTATGGCCTGGGCAGCAATGGCGCCGCCGATCCGCAGCGGCTGCCGGGCGAGCTGGGCGAGATCGTGCGTGATCTGACGGAGATCACGCGCGCCGATGTGGATGCCGAGGACGGCGCCGAGGAGAATGAGGCGGCGCTTGCCGAGCTGGTGGAATTCGTGCGGGTCGGCGTGCAGCTGGTGTTCGACGAACTCGAGCCGGCACGCACCCGCCACGAGGTGATGAGCGGACCGGTGCTGCATTGAGCGAGGTGACCATGCCTGAGACTTCCCGCGCCGAATTCGCGCGCCGCCGCCGCGCGCTGATGCGCCTGATGGGCCGCGATACCGTCGCGATCGTGCCGGCCGCCCCGCCGCGCCGGCGCAACGCCGACAACGAATACAACTATCGGCAGGACAGCGATTTTTTCTACCTGACCGGGCTGGCCGAGCCGGACGCGGTCGCGGTGCTGATGCCGGGCCGCAGCGCCGCGGAATACGTGCTGTTCCTGCGCGACCGGGATCCGACGCGCGAAATATGGGACGGCAAGCGGGCCGGACCGGCGGGCGCCGTAGCCGACTACGGTGCCGACGACGCCTTCCCCATAGGCGATATCGACGAGATCCTGCCCGGCATGCTGGAGGGCCGCGAGCGCGTGTTCTACAGCATGGGGCTGCATCCGGAATTCGATCCGCGGGTCGTCGGCTGGGTCAACGGCCTGCGCGCACAGGCCCGCAGCGGGATGCACCCGCCGCAGGAATTCGTCGCGCTCGATCACGTGCTGCACGACATGCGGCTGTACAAGAGCCGCGGGGAAATCGGCTTGATGCGTCGCGCCGGCGAGATCGCCGCCGCGGCGCACGTGCGCGCGATGCGCTTCTGCCGGCCGGGGCGCATGGAATTCGAGGTGATGGCCGAGATCCTGCACGAGTTCAACCGCAGCGGCGCCGACGTGTCCTATCACCCGATCGTCGGCGGCGGGGCGAACTCCTGCGTACTCCACTACCGCGAGAACAGCGCGCCGCTCGCCGACGGCGACCTGCTGCTGGTCGATGCGGGCTGTGAGTACGGCTACTACGCCTCTGACATCACCCGCACCTATCCGGTCAACGGACGCTTCAGCGACGAGCAGCGCGCCGTCTACGAGGTGGTGCTCGAGGCCCAGCGCGCGGCCATCGCAAAGGTGAAGCCGGGCAATCACTGGAACGAGCCGCACGACGCCGCCGTGCGCGCGATCACCCATGGGCTGGTGCGCATCGGGCTGCTCAAGGGCCCGGTGCCCCGGCTGATCAAGTCCCAGGCCTATCGCCGCTACTTCATGCACCGCACCGGCCACTGGCTCGGCATGGACGTGCATGACGTGGGCGACTACAAGGTCGGGGACCAGTGGCGGGTGTTCGAACCCGGCATGGTGCTCACGGTCGAGCCGGGAATCTACATCGCCGCCGGCTCGCGCGGCGTCTCGCGCCGCTTCTGGAACATCGGTGTGCGCATCGAGGACGACGTCGTGGTCACGCGCGGCGGCTGCGACATATTGAGCAGCGGGGTGCCCAAGGAGGCGAAGGAGATCGAAGCGCTCATGGCGGCCGCGTGAGCGGGCTTGCCGCGCGCTACGACGTGGCGATCGCCGGCGGCGGCATGGTCGGCGCCAGCCTCGCGCTCGCGCTGGCGCAGACTGACGTGCGCGTGCTGCTGGTCGAGGCGGTCCCGCCCGACAGCGCGGAGCAGCCGAGCTTCGATGATCGCACCAGCGCACTGGGCAACGGCACGCGCGCGATGTTCGAGAACCTTGGGGTCTGGTCCGCGATCCAGGCGCGAGCGGGCGCGATCCAGGCGATTCACGTATCCGATGCCGGACATTTCGGCTTTGCGCGGCTCGAGGCGGCCGAGTTCGGCCAGCATGCCTTCGGCTACACCGTCAGCAACCGCCATATCGGTGCAGTGCTCTGGGGAGCACTGCGTGCCGCCGCGCGCCTCACGATCGCGAGTCCGGCACGCGTGCAGGCCGCAGAGCTTAGCGCCGACGGGGTGACGCTGCGCATCGCACGGCAGGGATCACCCGAATGCACGGTGAGCGCCGCGCTCGTGGTCGCGGCTGATGGGGCGCACTCGCTGATCAAGCAGGTCGCCGGTATTGAATCGAGCACGACCGACTACGGGCAGGCGGCAGTGATCGCTCACCTGAAGACGGACCGGCCCGCGCGCGGGATCGCGTTCGAGCGCTTCAGCGCCGCAGGACCGATCGCGCTGCTGCCGCTGTACGGGGACAGCCATGCCGTCGTCTGGACGCTGGAGCCCCCCGCCGCCGAGGCCATGGCGCGCTGCGAGCCGGCGGAGTTCTGCGAGCGCCTGCAGCGAAGCTTCGGCTGGCGCGCCGGTCGCATACTCGGCGTGGGTGTCCGCTCAGCCTATCCGCTGCGGCTGGTGCGCGCGCAGCGGGCGACCGGCATGCGCGTCGCGCTGGTCGGCAATGCCGCCCAGGCGCTGCATCCGGTTGCGGCGCAGGGCTTCAATCTTGGGCTGCGCGACGTAGCGGTGCTCGCCGAACTGGTGGCCCATGCGAGCGATCCTGGCGCGCCGTCACTGCTGGCCGAATTCTCGCAGCGCCGGGAGGCGGACCGGCGCGGCATGATCGGATTCACCGACCGGCTCGTGAAAATTTTCGCTGACCAGCGGCCGGGAGTGATCCTGGCCCGCAATGTCGGATTGCTGCTGTTCGACGTGATGCCGCCGGCCAAACGGGCGCTCTCGCGCCTGAGCTTCGGATTCGGTGGCGCGCTGCCGCGCCTGCTGCGCGGCCTGCCGCTGTGAAGCCGGGCTTCGAGATCGCGGTGATCGGCGGCGGACTGGCTGGCGCATGCGTCGCGGCACTGCTGGCACGTCATGCGCGCATCGAGCCCGTGCGCATTGCGCTGCTGGCGCCAGAGCAGCCGCCGCCGCCGGCTCCCGACGCGCCGCCGGAGTTGCGCGTCGCCGCGATCTCGCGCGCCAGCGAGCGCATCCTGCGCGCCGCCGGCGCCTGGCAGCGGCTCGAGCCGGCGCGCCTCACGCCCTATGAGCGCATGCGCGTCTGGCATGAATCGGCCGACCCCTACGGGGCGGGCTGCTTGAGCTTCGACGCCGCCGAAGTCGGCGAGCCCAATCTTGGCTACATCGTGGAGATGAGTGCGCTGCAGCGCGCCTGCCTGGATGCGTTCTGCGCAGCGGGTGGCACGCTGATCGGGGATCCAGTGCGCGCGCTGCGCATCGAGCCGGAAGCCGTCACTCTCGAGTGTGGCCCCGCGCTGCATACGGCCCGGCTCGCCGTCGGCGCCGACGGCGCCCACTCACAGGTGCGCGAGCGCGCCGGACTTGCGGCACGTGTGCGTCGTTATGGCCAGCTCGCGCTGGTGGCGAGCATCGCGACCGGGATCGGACATGGGTCCACGGCGTGGCAGCGGTTCCTGCGCACCGGGCCGCTCGCACTGCTGCCGATGTTCGACGGCAGCAGCTCGCTGGTCTGGTCGCTGGACGAGGAACAGGCTGTCACGTTGCGCGACTGCGAAGCTGCGCAGTTCGAGCAGCGGCTCGAGGCCGCCTCGGCCGGAGTGCTCGGCGTGACGCGCCTGCGTAGCGAGCGGCTGGCTTTTCCACTGCAAAGTCTCGCCGCGCAGTCCTACGTCGCACCGCGCTGCGCGCTGATTGGCGATGCCGCCCACGTCATCCACCCGCTCGCCGGCCAGGGCGCCAATCTCGGCCTGCTCGACGCCGCCGCGCTGTGCGATGCGGTCGCGGTCGGCGTCGTCGAGCGCGAGGATCCGGGCGCGTTGCGGGTACTGCGGCGCTACGAGCAGCAGCGGCGCACGCACAACCTGGCAATGGACGCCGCGATGAGTGCGCTGCGGTTCAGCTTCGCGGCGGCTGGCGGGCCGGTCGCTTGGCTGCGCGACGCAGGGCTCGCGGGGATCAACCGCAGCGCCGCACTGAAGCGGATCCTCGCGCGCGAGGCGCTTGGGATCGCAGGCCGGCTGCCGGCGCTCGCGCGTCCCTAGCGCAGCGGCAGCGCGCTAACGCAGCGGCAGCGCGTCGAGTTTCGCCGCGCAGATGAAATCGTTGTCGCTGAGCCCGCCGATGGCGTGGGTCGCGTAGCGGACCCGGCAGTGGTCGTAGCCGACCTCGAGATCCGGATGATGGTCCTCGATGTTCGCGACGTGCGCCAGCGCGTTCACGAAACTCATCGTGCGGTAGAAGTCCTTGAACCGGAACTCGCGCGAGATCGCCTTGCCGTCCGCGCTCAGCTGCCAGCCGTCCGCCAGCTGCAGCAGTGCCTGCCGGGCCTGTTCGGGGGTGAGCGGCGCGACGCCGCCTTCACAGGGCTGACAGCGGCGCGCACGCAGCGGCTCGCCGGGCGCTACCGGTGCCGGGCTCACGATCCGGCCAGTTCCGCGACCGGCGCCGGCGCGGCCCGATCGCTCTGCGGCTGGCGCGGCGCGTAGGTACGCGCGACGTAACGCTCGACGAGTTCCTGGAACTCCTCGGCGATGCGGTCACCCTTGAGGGTCACCGTCTTGGCTCCGTCCTCGTACACCGGTGCCACCGGCCGCTCGCCGGTGCCAGGCAGGCTGATGCCGATGTTGGCGTGCTTGCTCTCGCCCGGTCCATTCACGACGCAGCCCATGACCGCCACGGTCATGCTCTCGACGCCCTCGTAGCTGCGCCGCCATTGCGGCATGCGCTCGCGCAGGTGCGCCTGGATGCTCTCTGCAAGGGTCTGGAAATAGGTGCTGGTCGTGCGGCCGCAGCCCGGGCAGGCGGTCACGAGCGGCGTGAAGGAGCGCAGGCCCATGGTCTGCAGCAGTTCCTGCGCGACGATGACTTCCCGGGAGCGATCGCCTCCGGGCTCGGGGGTCAGGGACACGCGGATCGTGTCGCCGATGCCCTGCTGCAGCAGGATGGCCATGGCGGCCGCGGAGGCGACGATGCCCTTGGAACCCATGCCGGCCTCGGTGAGGCCGAGGTGCAGCGGGAAATCCGTGCGCGCGGCGAGTTCGCCATAGACGGCGATCAGATCCTGCACCGCGCTGACCTTGGCCGACAGCACGATGCGGTCGCGCGCCATGCCAATCTCGACGGCGCGCTCCGCGCTGTCGAGCGCCGAGCGGACGATGGCCTCGCGCATGATCTCCTGCGCGCTGCGCGGTGCGCTCGACTGGCTGTTCGCATCCATCATGCGCACCAGCAGGTCCTGGTCGAGGCTGCCCCAGTTCACGCCGATGCGCACCGGACGCTCGTTGCGGCACGCGATCTCGATCATGTCCGCGAACTGCGTATCGCGCTTGGAGCCGCGCCCGACGTTGCCTGGATTGATGCGGTACTTGGAGAGCGCCTGCGCGCAGGCGGGATGTTCCTGCAGCAGCTTGTGGCCGTTGAAATGGAAGTCACCGATCAGCGGCACTTCGCATCCCAGCTGCCCGAGCCGGTCGCGGATGTGCGGCACCGCCGCCGCCGCCTCGGCGGTATTTACCGTAATTCGCACCAGCTCGGAGCCGGCCGCCGCCAGCTGCGCGACCTGCTGCGCGGTGCCTTCGGCGTCGGCGGTGTCGGTGTTCGTCATCGACTGCACGACGATGGGCGACCTGCCGCCGATCGTAATGCCGCCGACCGCGACGCCGCGGGTGGAATGACGCTTCGGAGCCATCGGATCATTGTACAGCCAAAACGCGGTGGCTATGCGAGGCGCGCCGCGAGGCGCGCTGCTATCATTGGGGTTCGGTCCGCCGTGTCGCCGGCCCGGCCGATCGCAGGCTTTCGGAGGCTGGCTTGGGCAGGCATACCTGTTTATTCGATCTGCATACTGCGCTCGGAGCCCGCATCGTGGACTTCGGCGGCTGGGACATGCCCGTGGCCTACGGCTCGCAGATCGACGAGCACCACGCAGTGCGCCAGGCGGCCGGCGTTTTCGACGTATCGCACATGTGCGTTGCGGATCTGCACGGCCCGCGGACCCGTGAGCTGCTGAGCCGACTGCTCGCCAACGACGTGGCACGCCTCGCCATGTCTGGCAAGGCACTGTACAGCTGCATGCTCAATGAGCGTGCTGGCGTGATCGATGACCTGATCGTGTATTTTCTGGCCGAGGACTGCTTCCGACTGGTGGTCAACGCCGGCACGCGGACCGGCGACCTGGCCTGGATCGCGCACCACGCCGGGCCCTACGGCGTGCGGGTGGAGGAGCGCACGGACCTGGCAATGCTCGCGGTGCAGGGACCCGCGGCACGCGAGCACGTCGTGGCGCTGCTGCCGGAGGCGGACGCGGCTCGCGCTCGGGCGCTGCCGGTATTCTACGGCACGCAGCTGCGGGACTGGTTCGTCGCGCGCACCGGCTACACCGGCGAGGACGGCTTCGAGATCATGCTGCCGCTGGCGCAGGCCGCGCCTTTGTGGCGGCAGTTGAACGCGGCCGGCGTGCGCTCCTGCGGACTGGGCGCGCGCGACACGCTGCGCCTCGAGGCTGGGATGAACCTGTACGGCAATGACATGGACGAGCACACCAATCCGCTGGAGTCCGGGCTTGCCTGGACCGTGGCGTTCGAGCCGGCCACTCGCGATTTCGTCGGCCGCGCGAGCCTCGAGGCGGTGCGCAACGCCGGTCCAGCGCGGCGGCTGGTCGGACTGGTGCTGGATGAACGCGCGGTGCTGCGCGCGCACCAGCGCGTGCAGGCGCCTGGTATCGGTGATGGAGAGGTCACGAGCGGGACGTTTTCGCCTACGCTGTCGTGCTCGATCGGCCTCGCCCGCGTGCCGGCGGCGACCGGAAACACGGTCCAGGTCGACGTGCGCGGCCGGCTGCTCAATGCGAGGGTCGTGCGGCCCCCGTTCGTGCGCCACGGCAAGGCACTGGTCGGGACCATCGCTGCAGCAACGAGCGCGGCGGGGGCCGCAGGGTGATGCGCGGCGGCGGCCGCAGGGTGATGGAGGAACTTTGACGATGAGCAACATTCCGGGCGACCTGCAGTACACGCGCAGCCACGAGTGGGTGCGAGCGCTCGCCGATGGCACAGTGGAAGTCGGTATCAGCGACCACGCGCAGGCAGCGCTTGGCGACCTGGTGTTCGTCGAGCTGCCGGAGCCGGGCCGTGCGCTTAAGGCCGGCGAGGCGTGTGCGGTCGTGGAATCGGTGAAGGCCGCGTCCGACGTCTACGCGCCGATCGCCGGTACCGTGGTCACGGTCAATGAGCAGCTCGCGCAGAGCCCGGAACTCGTCAACAGCGATCCCTACGGCGGCGGCTGGATGATGCGCCTGCGCCCCGCGGCCGGCGCGCTCGAAGGCCTGCTGTCGGCGCAAGCCTACGCGGCCGTGACCGCAGGCGCCTGAAGCAGCGCCCGGAGCCCGCGATGCCGTTCATCCCCCATACCGACGAAGACATCCGCGAGATGCTCAGCGCGATCGGAGCCACGAGCATCGAGTCGCTGTTCGATGAGATTCCGACCGCGCTGCGCACCGGGTCGCTGCAGGAGATTCCGGCGGGGATGTCCGAGATGGAGATCCTGCAGCTCATGAGCGCGCGCGCGCGCGCCGACGGGCGACAACTGTGCTTCATCGGCGCGGGCGCCTACGAGCACCACATTCCGGCGGCGGTGTGGGCGATCGTGACCCGCGGCGAGTTCTACAGCGCCTATACGCCCTACCAGGCCGAGGCGAGCCAGGGCACGCTGCAGACCATCTACGAATTCCAGAGCATGATGACGAGTCTGACCGGCATGCAGGTCTCGAACGCATCGCTGTATGACGGCGCGACCGCACTGGCCGAAGCGGCGCTGATGGCGGTGCGGGCGAACCGCCGCTCGAAGTCGGCGCGCATCCTGCTGCCGCGCACCGTGCATCCGCACTACCGCGCGGTCGCACGCACCACTGCCAGCAACCAGGGACTGCGCCTCGAGGAGGTAGCGTACGACCGCGCACAGGGCGGCACGCCGGTCGAAGCGCTGCGCGACTTCGAAGGCCAGGACATCACCGCGCTGGTGATCGCGCAGCCGAACTTCTTCGGCGTGCTCGAGGACGTGGATACGCTGACCGACTGGGCCCACGCGCACGGCGCGCTGGTCATCGCGGTCGTGAACCCGACCTCGCTGAGCCTGCTCAAGCCCCCGGGCAACTGGGGCGGGCGCGGGGCGGACATCGTCGTCGGCGATGGCCAGCCGCTCGGCTGCCCGCTCTCGGCCGGCGGACCGTACTTCGGCTTCATGACCACGCGCAGCGAGTTCGTGCGGCAGATGCCGGGGCGCATCGTCGGGCGCACCGTGGACCTCGAGGGCCGACCCGGGTTCACGCTGACACTGCAGGCGCGCGAACAGCACATCCGGCGCGCCAAGGCGACCTCGAACATCTGCACCAACCAGGGCCTGCTGATGATGGCCGGCACGATCTATCTGGCCATGATGGGCGCCGAGGGCCTCGAGCGTGTAGCCGCCGCCTGCATGGCGCGCACCGCCGAACTGACCGAGCGCCTGGCCGCGGGCGGCGCGGTGCGACGCATGTTCGCAGGCCCGGTGTTTCACGAGGCGGTGCTCGCGCTTGACCGGCCTGCGGCCCCGGTGCTGGCCGCCCTCGCGACACGCGGCATCCAGGGCGGCCTCGACCTCGCCGAGCACTACCCGGAACTCGGGTCCGCAGTGCTGGTGTGCGCGACGGAGACCAAGACGACGGCAGACATCGAGGCCTACGGCCAGGCGCTCGCCGAGGCGCTGCCGGCCGTACGGGCGGCCTGACGCACATGAGCCTGAACTTACGCGAACCGCTGATCTTCGATTTCTCCCGTCCTGGGCGCGGCGCCCGCGGGCAGTGGCCTGCGGCACTCGCGGGGCCCGCGGTACCCGAGGCACTGCGGCGGCGCGAGCGCGCGCTGCTGCCCGCCTGCAGCGAGCTCGACGTGGTGCGGCATTACACCCGGCTTTCGCGGCTGAATTTCTCGATCGACACGCATTTCTATCCGCTCGGCTCGTGCACGATGAAATACAACCCGCGGGCCTGCAACGCGGCCGCGATGCTGCCGGAGTTCCTTGGCCGCCATCCGCTGGCCCCGGCAGCGCACGGGCAGGGGCTGCTCGCCTGCCTGTATGAGCTGCAGGAGATGCTCAAGACCGTCACCGGCATGCGGGCGGTCGCGCTCAGCCCGCTCGCTGGAGCGCATGGCGAGTTCGCGGGCGTCGCGATGATCCGCGCCTACCATCGCGCGCGCGGCGACCTCGAGCGCAACGAGATCATCGTTCCGGAGGCGGCGCACGGCACCAATCCGGCGACCGCCAGCATGTGCGGCTGCATCGCGCGCGAGGTCGCGGTCGACGCCGAGGGCGACGTCGACCTGGCGGCGCTGCGCGCGGCGGTCGGGCCGCGCACCGCCGGCATCATGCTGACCAATCCGTCGACCCTCGGCGTATTCGAGCGGCGCATCGAGGCGGTCGCGCAGATCGTGCACGAGGCCGGCGGCCTGCTGTACTACGACGGCGCCAATCTGAACGCGATCCTCGGCAAGGTCCGCCCCGGCGACATGGGCTTCGACGTGATCCATATGAACCTGCACAAGACCTTTTCCACCCCGCATGGCGGAGGAGGTCCGGGTGCGGGCGCGGTCGGCGTGTCCGCGCGCCTGCAGCCCTTCCTGCCGCTGCCGATCGTCGGCCGCGACGCTGATGGAGATCAGGCCCGCTACCGCTGGCTCGAGGAACGGGACCTGCCGCAGTCGATCGGCCGCATGGCCAGTTTCGCGGGTAATGCCGGCGTGCTGCTGCGCGCTTACGTCTATATGCGCATGCTCGGGCGGGAGGGCATGCAGCGGGTCGGGGAGTTCGCAACGCTGAACGCGAATTACCTGTCAGCCCGGCTGCAGCAGGCCGGTTTCGAAGCGGCCTATCCGCGGCGCCGGGCGAGCCACGAATTCATCCTGACGCTCAAGCGCCTCGCGCAGACGCGCGGCGTCACCGCCATGGACGTGGCGAAACGACTGCTCGATCTGGGATTCCACGCGCCGACCACCTACTTTCCGCTGCTGATCAGCGAATGCCTGCTGATCGAGCCGACGGAGACCGAGAGCAAGCAGACGCTGGATGCGTTCGTCGATGCGATGGCGCAGATCCTGCGCGAGGCGGCCGAGGATCCCGAGCGGCTGCATGGTGCGCCCTACACGCTGCCGGTGCGCCGGCTGGATGACGTGCGCGCGGCGCGCGATCTCGACCTCGCGTACCGGGGCCCTGTGGCCTGATGCCCCGCGAAAAGCTGCAGGGCCTCCGCCGCCTCCTGCGGGCCTTCGGCGCCAGCGCCAAGGGTTTCGCCGGCGCGTTCCGCGAGGAGGAGGCCTTCCGCCAGGAGCTGATGTTCAGCGTGATCGCGCTGCCCAGTGCGCTCTGGCTGGGTCACAATGGGGTCGAGCGCGCGCTGCTGGTGGCCCCGGTGCTGCTGATCCTGATCGTCGAACTGCTCAACAGCGCGATCGAAGCGACCGTGGATCGCATCGGCCTCGAGCACAATGCGCTCGCGGGACTCGCCAAGGACATCGGCTCGGCGGCCGTCATGGCGTCGTTCATCCTGCTCGGTATCATCTGGCTGCTCGTGCTGACCGACCGCTGAGCGGCGCCAACTACAGGAATGGAATGACATGACGGCTCTGATCTGCGGCTCGATGGCCTACGACACCGTGATGATGTTCGAGGGCCGGTTCCGCGACCATATCCTCGCTGAGCGCATCCACGTGCTGAACGTCTCGTTCCTGACGCCCTCGCTGCGCCGCAACTTCGGCGGCTGTGCCGGAAATATCGCCTATAACCTGGCCATGCTCGGCGGCGCCGGACTCATCATGGCCACCGTCGGCCACGACTTTGCGCCGTACGCCGAATGGCTCGATCGCTGGGGCGTGGCGCGAACCCATGTACGCCGGCTCGAGCAGGCATTCACAGCGCAGGCATTCATCACCACGGACCTGGACAACAACCAGATCACCGCCTTCCACCCGGGCGCCATGAACGAATCGCACCTCAACACGGTGGCTGCGGCCAGCGGCGTGAAGCTCGGCATCGTGGCGCCCGACGGCCGCCGCGGCATGCTCGAGCACGCCGCGCAGTTCGCGGATGGTGGGATACCGTTCCTGTTCGACCCCGGCCAGGGGCTGCCGATGTTCGATGGCGAGGAGCTGCGAGGCTTCATCGCGCGCGCGGCCTGGGTGGCCGTGAACGACTACGAGGCCAGCCTGCTCGCACAACGCACCGGCTGGTCGCTCGAAGAGATAGCCGGGCGCGTGCGCGCGCTGATCGTCACGCGCGGGGCCGAAGGCTCCTGGATCTTTGCCGATGGCCGCCGGCTCGAGATACCGGTCGCGCCGCCCGAACAGGTCACCGACCCGACCGGCTGCGGTGATGCGTACCGGGCCGGTCTGCTGTACGGAATCGAGCGCGGGCTGGACTGGGAGACTACCGGGCGGGTCGCGGCGCTATTGGCGTCGATCAAGCTCGAGCGCCATGGCACGCAGCAGCATCGCTGCAGCCCGGGTGAATTCACGCAGCGCTTCAGTGCCGCCTTCGGGTATGCGCTATGAGGGCCGTGCGCTCATCACTGATGCTGCTGGCGGGACTGATGCTGCTGTCGGCGCTCGCGCCGGGCACCGGCACGGCAACGGCTGCGACCGCGGCGGCGACCGCGGCGGCGGCAACGGCCGCGGCGCGCGCGCCGCTGCACTCGGCGATCGGCATCGCCGCCGCAGATGCCGGCTCGGCCGCGGACTGGGCCGCGACGCTCGAGCGCATCGCGGGCAGCGTGGTCGCAATCCAGCTCGACCAGACCCGCTCGTTCGACACCGAACGCAACACCTCGGCGCAGGCGACCGGATTCGTGGTCGATGCCGAGCGCGGACTCATTCTGACCAATCGGCACGTGGTCACACCCGGTCCGGTCACCGCAGTAGCCACCTTCCTGAACCGCGAAGAGGTCCAGCTCTATCCGGTCTACCGCGATCCGGTGCACGACTTCGGGTTCTACCGCTACGATCCGGCGAAGCTGCGGTTCATCAGCCCCAAGGCACTCCCGCTCGCGCCGCAGGAGGCGCAGATCGGGCGCGAGATCCGGGTGCTCGGCAACAACGCCGGCGAGCAGCTGTCCATCCTCGCCGGCACGCTCGCGCGGCTGGACCGCGAGGCGCCCGAGTACGGCCTCGGCCGCTACAACGACTTCAACACGTTCTACATCCAGGCCGCCTCGGGGACCTCAGGGGGATCTTCGGGCTCACCCGTGGTCGATATCCATGGCCGCGTGCTGGCGCTCAACGCGGGCGGCGCGACCGGCGCGGCCTCGAGCTTCTACCTGCCGCTCGAGCGCGTGCGCCGGGCGCTGCAACTGATCCAGGACGGCAAGCCGGTCACGCGCGGCACGCTGCAGAGCGAGTTCCGATACCGACCCTTCGACGAGCTGCGCCGGCTCGGGTTGCGCTCCGAGACCGAGACCGAAGTGCGCATGGCCGAGCCGGACGGCACGGGCATGCTCGAAGTCGCCGACGTGCAGCCGGGCTCGGCGAGCGACGGCTTGCTGGCCCCGGGGGACATCCTCGAGCGCGTCAATGGCCGCCTGGTCACGCGATTCGAGCCGCTCGAGGCGGTGCTCGATGACGCCGTGGGAACGGTCGTGGAGCTCCAGCTGCAGCGCGGCGGCATGCGCTACACCGCGCGGCTCAAGGTCGATGATCTGTACTCCATCACGCCCGCGGCCTACCTCGAGTTCGGCGACGCCGTCGTGCACACGCTGTCCTACCAGGAAGCGCGCGCCTTCCACCGACCGGTCAACGGTGTGTTCGTCGCCGCCTCCGGCTACGTATTCGACGCCGCCGGCGTACCGCGGGGGGCCGTGATCACGGAACTGAACTCGCACCCGGTCGCGCAGCTCGAGGATTTCAGCGCGGCTATCCGCCGACTCGGGGACGGCGCACGCGTCGACGTGCGCTATTCGAGCATCGACGATCCGAATGGCAGCCAGCTGCGCTCGATCCGGATCGACCGACGCTGGTTCCCGGCGCGCCAGTGTGATCGCGACGACCATGCGGGCCTGTGGCAGTGCGTCGACCTGCCGGGCGTGGCGAGCGAGCCGGCGCCCGCGCCGGCGACGACGTCATTGCCGCTCGAGGCGGACCGGCACGCCGCGCAGCTCTCACCCTCCCTGGTCTACGTCACGTTCGACATGCCCTACGCGATCTCGGGCGTCACCGAGCGCAACTACCACGGCGTCGGGCTCATCATCGACGCGCAGCGCGGCCTGCTGGTGACCGATCGCAATACCGTACCGGTCTCGCTCGGGGACGTACGCCTCACGTTCGGCGGTACGCTCGAGATACCGGGGGAGATCGTCTACGTCCACCCGCTGCACAATCTCGCGATCATCCACTACGATCCGAAACTGATCGGCTCGACCCCGGTGCGCGCGGCGCGCCTCTCGCCCGAGGCACTGAAGGCCGGCGAGAGCGTGAACGTGATCGGCATGGATGCGAACGGGGAGATCAAGTCTCGGGTCACGAGCATTTCCGACGTCGATGCCCTGCAGCTGCCGCTGTCGCGCTCGGTGATGTTCCGCGAGAGCAACCTGCTGGCCGCCTCGCTGGTCAATCCGCCCGACGACCTGGTAGGCGTGCTCGCGGACGATTCCGGTGCGGTGCGCGGGCTGTGGGCCAGTTTCGCCTCGGACAATGGTCGCGAACTGGTGCAGGAGAACCGCGGCATGTCCGCCGAGCTGCTCGCCGAGACCCTGCGGCTGGTGCGCGACGGTCGGCCGCTGCATTCGCTCGAGGCCGAACTGCTGCCGCAGAGCCTCGCGGGCGCACGGCGCTTGGGCTTGAGCAATGCCTGGGTCAGCCGCATCGCGCTGGCCAATCCGGCCGCGCACGAGGTGCTGGGTGTCGTGCGGCTGGTCGGCGGCTCGGACGCGGCCCGCGTGCTGCAACCCGGCGACATCCTGCTGGCGATCGACGGCAAGCCGGTGACGCAGTTCCGCGAGGTCGAGCGCGCCGTCGTCGACCAGCAGTCGGTCAACGTGACGATCTGGCGCGTCGATCACGAGCAGACCTTCAGCATCAGCACCCGCGCGCTGTCGGGGCAGGACGTGGGTCGGGTCGTACAGTGGGCCGGCGCGACGCTGCAGGCGCCACACCGTGCGATCAGCGCACAGCGTGGGATCGCGCCGACGGGGGTCTACGTGGCGTACTTCCAGTTCGGGTCGCCGGCTTCGCGCTACGGGCTCGTGCCCGGACGCCGCATCGTCGAGGTCGACGGCCAGGCGACACCCGACCTGGACGCCTTCCTGAAGCTGGTCGGGGGCCGGCCTGACCGCTCCTCGATGCGCATCAAGACCGTGTCGTGGAACGGCGCCCCGGAAGTCATCACGCTCAAGCTCGACCGGCACTACTGGCCCGCCTATGAACTGGTACGCGGTGCCGCAGGCTGGGAGCGGCATTCGCTCGAATAGCATGCACGCCATCGCGCGCGTCACGCCGGGGCAGATCGAGCGCGCTGTGCAGGCGCTGCGCGCGGGCGAGCCGGTAGGCTTTCCGACCGAGACCGTCTACGGCCTCGGTGCCGACGCCGGCAACCCTGCCGCGCTCCGGCGCGTGTTCGAGCTGAAGGGGCGCCCGAGCAGCCATCCGCTGATCGTGCACCTGGCGAGCGGTGAGCAGCTGGCACACTGGGCGCGCGCGGTGCCCGCGAGCGCGCAGCGGCTCGCAGCGCGCTTCTGGCCCGGCCCACTCACGCTGGTGGTGCCACGGGCTGCGCACGTGCTGCCGCTGGTGACCGGCGGACAGGACACGGTCGCGCTGCGGGTGCCCGCGCATCCGGTCGCGCAGCAGCTGCTCGCCGCCTTCGGTGGAGGGCTCGCGGCGCCCTCGGCCAACCGGCACGGCCGCGTAAGTCCAACCAGCGCGGCGCACGTCCATGCCGAGTTCGGCGAACAACTGCGCATCGTGCTCGATGGCGGCGCAGCGACACTGGGAGTCGAGTCGACGATCGTCGCCTGCCTCGAGGATCGCGTGCTGCTGCTGCGCCCTGGGCTGATCACGCGCTCGGCGCTGCAGCAGGTCGTCGGAGAGCTCGTCACGAACGCCGGTGCGGAGGCGCCGCGCGCACCGGGTGGCCTGCGCGCGCATTACGCGCCCCGTACGCCGGTTTCAATCGTCCCCGCTGGCGACATCGATGCGCGTGCCGCGCACGAGGCGGCGGCCGGGGTGCGCGTCGGCGTGCTGGCGCAGCAGCCGGCGCGCGCGCGCGCGCCGCAGATCCGCTGGATCGATGCCGGAGCGGATGCCGAGCGCTACGCCCATGATCTGTACGCCCACCTGCGCACGCTCGATGCATCCGGCGCTGAGCTCCTGCTGGTGCAGGAGGTGCCAGCCGGCGAGCGCTGGGACGCCGTGCGCGACCGGCTGTGGCGCGCCGCGGCCGCGCATGCGGCGGCTCCGGCACTGGAGGCGTCGCACTGATGGCGCGCGTCATCGATCCGTTCGAACCCGCGCAGATCCGCCGCCTGGCGCGTGAATTCGGCTCGCCGCTGCTGATCGTCGACTGTGCGCGTGTGCGCGCCCAGTACCGCGCGTTGCGCCACGCCCTGCCCGGGGTCGATCTGCACTACGCGCTCAAGCCCATGCCGCATCCGGCGGTCGTGCGCACCGTGATCGAGGAGGGTGGTTGGCTCGACCTCGCGACCACCGGCGAGGTGCAGCTGGTCGCCGGCCTCGGGGTTGCGCCAGCGCGCTGCATCCACACCCATCCGATCAAGCGCGAGCGCGATATCCGCAATGCGCTCGCCTTCGGCATACGCACCTTCGTCGCGGACAACCCCGACGAGGTGCGCAAATTCGCGCGTTACGGCGAGCGCAGTGCGCTGCTGCTGCGCGTCTCGTTCCGCTCCCCGGGGGCGGTGTGCGACCTGTCGCGCAAGTTCGGCTGCGATCCGGAGGACGCGCTGGCGCTGGCGCGGCTGGCAGCATCGCTCGGCATCGACGTGCAGGGCTTCTCGTTCCACGTCGGCTCGCAGAGTCCCGACGCACTCAAGCACGTCGAGGCCATCACGGCGTGCGCCCGACTGCTGCGCCTGGCACGGCGCGAACGGCTCGGCAGCCTGGATACGCTGGACATCGGCGGCGGCTTCCCGATCGACTATCTGCAGCATGCAGTCGAGATCCGCAGCTTCTGCGCGCCAATCCGCGCCGCGCTCGCGCCATTGCCGCAGCGGATACGCGTGATCGCCGAGCCCGGGCGCTTCATCATCGGACCGGCGGCGATCGGCGTCGCGACCGTGATGGGCCGCGCACGGCGCGAGGGGCACTGGTGGTACTACCTCGACGATGGCTTGTATGGCTCGTACAGCGGGCAGCTGTTCGATCACGCCCACTACCCGGTGGAGTCGCTGCGCCAGGGAACGCCGCTGCTGCCTTCGGTACTGGCGGGCCCGACCTGCGACAGCATCGATGTCATCGCCGAGAACCTGATGCTGCCGCAGCTCAAGGCCGGCGACCTGCTGGTGGGGCGGGCGATGGGTGCCTATACCTGGGCCAGCGCCTCGGAGTTCAACTTCTTCCCGCGCGCGAGTGTCGTGGCCGTGAATCGCCATCCGGGTGACACCGGCGGCGTGGAGCCGCTGCAGCCGTGAGGCCAGAGCGCCTGCAGGCCGCTACTTGCTGCGCAGTGCGACACCCTGCAGCAGGGTGACGACCAGCCCGCACAGTCCGATCACCAGGAGCAGCGCCGCGAGCGTCACGCCGACGCGCCCACCTCCGGGACGGTGGTCGACCGCGCCCGCCCAGAAGGCCCCGCCCACCAGCATGCCAGTCGCGAGCGTGCCGCGCAGCCACAGCTGCCGTGGACTCGGCATCGGACTGGTCGAGCGCTGCGGAACCCAGTCGACGCCTGAGAGCTTCGTCGTCGGAGCACCGCAGCCGACGCAATGGGACGCGCGGTCGCTGATCGCGCGTCCACACTCGCCACACCGGATCATGGCCATATCGAATCTCCGTTCCGCCGCAGATATCTTCCACTGTATGTAGTGCCTTGCACAGGGCAGCGCGCTGATATTGATGCGGCGCACCATTCGTGTATTCAACGACTGGATATTTGAACTGGCTTAGTGAAAAGTATGCCCTGACGTGTCATTGTGAATGGTCGCGAGCCCATAGACTCGCCGCCTGCGGTGTGCGGGTGACGTAACCATCTGAAGGAGATCGCTTTGAGATCACTGCCCGTCCCGTCGGCGCCGCTGAACTGGGCCACGACACTGATGTTCTCGCTGACCTTTGCCGTCGCGGTGCTGGCCGTTCCGTGGTACGGGTTGACCCATGGCTACCACGCCGTCTCCTGGATCTGGTTCGTGCTGCTGCTCGGTGCCAACGGCATGGCGATCACCTGCGGCTACCACCGCCTGTGGGCGCATGCGACCTACGATGCCCATCCGCTGCTCAAGGTCGCGTACCTGCTGTTTGGCGCCATGGCGCTGCAGAACAGCGCGCTGATCTGGAGTGCCAACCACCGCGATCATCATCGCCACATCGACAATCCGGAGCGCGACCCCTACTGCGCGCTGCGCGGGTTCTGGTTCTCGCATATCGGCTGGATGCTGCGCAGCTACCCGAGCAGCGACGTTGATCTGGGGCTCGTCCGGGACCTGGAGCGCGATCCGCTGGTCGCCTGGCAGCAGAAGCACTACCTGCCCCTCGCGCTGGGCATGAACTTCGGGCTGCCGCTGCTGATCGGTGCGCTCGACGGCGACCTGATCGGGACGTTCCTGCTGGCCGGAGTGCTGCGCCTGGTCGTGAGCCATCATTTCACCTTCTTCATCAATTCGCTGGCGCACATGTGGGGCGCACAGCCCTACACGGACGAGAACACCGCGCGCGACAATGGCGTGATCGCGCTGCTGACGTACGGCGAGGGCTATCACAATTTCCACCACATGTTCGCGCATGATTTCCGCAACGGTGTGCGCTGGTGGCAGTTCGATCCTTCCAAGTGGTTCATCAGCCTGATGAGCTGGGTCGGCATGGCCCGGAACCTCAAGCGGGTGCCCTGGTTCCGCATCCAGCGCTCGATGCTCGAGCGCCAGTTCCGGCGTGCCGAGACGCAGCTGGCACGGCAGTCGGGACGCGCCCAGGTCGAGGAACTGCGGGCACGAGTCGCCGAGGAATATGCCGCCTTCTGCGCCGCTGTGGCAGACTGGACTTCGCTGCGCGAACAGTGGTTCGCGCAGACGCGACGCGCGATGCTCGAACGTTGGGAACGCTCCGCCCTCCAGGCGCGGTTCCACGAACTCGAACGCGGGCTGCAGCAGCAGTACCGGCGGATGCGCCTGCTGCAGGCGCAGCTCGGCTAGTCCCGCGCGCTTCAGTTCGCCGCCCACTCCGGCTCCAGGGGGCCGGTGCGGGCTTCGATTGACTGCCGGGGCCGGGGACCGGCGAGGAGAGCATTTCAATGGACAATATTGCCTCCGAATCGCAGAACATCGACAGCACCGCGGGCGGCGTGACCGCGGCGCACACCGGCACCGGCGGCAAGTGGGAGGCGCGCCTGCTGCAGCGTGTGCTGCGCGCGATGCACGAGCCGCCGATCGAGTTCTTACTGGACTGGTCGGGCGAGCGGGTCGCCCCGCGCGCGCGCAAGCCGATCGCGCACGTCCGCCTGGCCGACCGCCGCATGCTCTGGAACCTGCTGCGCAACCCGCACGTCACGCTGGGGGATGCCTATAGCGCCGGCCGCGTCGAGCTCGACTGCGACATCGTGCAGTTCCTGGACCTGCTATACCTCAATGAAATGCAGGGTGGCCCGGCCCAGGTGGCCACGAGCAGGCGCCGTGCGCCCAGCCCGCGCCGCAACACGCTCGCCGGCTCGCGCGACAATATTCACCGCCACTATGACATCGGCAACGATTTCTATTCGCTCTGGCTCGGGCAGACCATGGCCTACACCTGTGCCTACTACCCGACCGAATCGGCGAGTCTCGATCAGGCGCAGCTGGCGAAGATGGACCACGTATGCCGCAAGCTGCGGCTGCGCGCCGGCGACACCGTCGTCGAGGCCGGCTGCGGCTGGGGCAGCCTGGCACTGCACATGGCGCAGCACTACGGCGCCAAGGTCCGCGCCTTCAACATCTCGCGCGAGCAGATCGCCTACGCGCGCAGCCGGCTCGCGGAGCGGGGACTTTCCGACCGGGTCGAGTTCGTCGAGGACGACTACCGCAACATCACCGGCCGCTACGACGTGTTCGTCTCGGTCGGGATGCTCGAGCACGTCGGGCCGGAGAATTACCGCGAATTCGGCCAGATCGCGCGCCGCTCGCTCAACCCCGCTGGCCGCGGGCTGATCCATTCGATCGGCCGGAACTGGCCGGCCCCGCTGCACCCCTGGGTCGAACAGCGCATCTTCCCGGGAGCCTATCCACCCTCCCTCGCCGAGATGATGGACATCTTCGAGCCCTCCGACCTGTCGGTGCTCGACGTCGAGAATCTGCGGCTGCACTACGCCCGAACGCTGCATCACTGGCTGGAGTTGTACGAGGCGGCCGTGCCCCGGGTGCGGGCGATGTTCGACGACATTTTCGTGCGCAAGTGGCGCCTGTACCTCGCCGGGTCGCTGGCTGCGTTCCAGACCGGCACGCTGCAGCTGTTCCAGGTGCTGTTCTCGACGACGCAGAACAACGACCTGCCACTCACGCGCGAGTTCATGTACCCGCGCTGACGCGGCAGGGCATGCACAGCGCCGAGGTCATCGTGGTCGGCGGGGGGCCGGCAGGGTCCGCTGCCGCGCAGCGCCTGGTGCGTGCGGGCGTGGACGTGCTGGTACTCGACCGCGAGCGCTTCCCGCGGCCCAAGCTGTGCGCCGGCTGGATCACGCCCGAGGTGCTGCAGGATCTGGCACTTGACCCGGCAGACTATCCGCACGGCTTCCTGAGCTTCCGGCGCCTGCATTTTCATCTCAAGGCGCTGCATCTGCCCGTGACAGCGCTGCAGCACTCGATCCGGCGGTTCGAGTTCGACGCCTGGCTGCTCGAGCGCTCGGGTGCGCGCACCGTGCAGCACAACGCGCGCCAGATCGAGCGCGACGGCGATGCTTTCGTGATCGACGGGGAGTTTCGCTGCCGCTACCTGATCGGCGCCGGTGGCACCTCCTGTCCGGTGCAGCGCGCACTGTTCCGTGAATCCGCGCCGCGCGTGCGCGCGCTGCAGACCGTGACGCTCGAACTCGAATTCGAGTGCGATTGGCAGGACCCGGACTGCCACCTGTGGTTCTTCCAGGCCGGGCTGCCCGGCTACAGCTGGTACGTGCCCAAGGCGCGGGGCTGGCTCAATGTCGGCATCGGTGCGATGGCGCGACGGCTGAAAGATCGGGGCGAGGACCTGCACCAGCACTGGCGGCGGCTGCTGGTCGCGCTGGAGCGGCGCTTCGGCGTGCGCGTGCCCGATACGCCCGGTGGCTACAGCTACTACGTGCGCGGTCCGGTGGAGGCGGTGCGCTCCGGCGGGGCGTTCCTGACCGGGGACGCGGCGGGACTGGCGACGCGTGATCTGTGCGAGGGCATCGGGCCGGCGATCCGCAGCGGACAGCGCGCGGCCGATGCGATCGTGCAGGGCAGCGCCTTCGACCTGCACGCGGTGACCGGCACCAGTCTCGGCGGTGGCCTGATGAGCCGCTGGATGGACTGGGCCTTCACGCGAGGCGTGCACTGATCAGCTGGGCGGCGGCGCCGGCGCCGTCCTCGGCCGCGACCCGGCGGCCTACCCCGGCCGCGCGATCTGCGTAGCGTCGATCGCGCAGCAGCAGCTCGAACTCCCGTCGCGCGCGCCGCGCGCGGTACTGTACCGGGCTCAGCACGCGCGCGACACCGAGGCGTTCGGCACGCGCGGCATTGTCGAGCTGGTCAGCGAAGAACGGCACGATCAGTTGCGGACGGCCGGCGCACAGCGCCTGCGCGAGTGTGCCGATGCCGCCATGGTGCACGATGAGGGCGGCATGCGGGAACAGCCGCGCATGCGGCACGAAGCCGCAGATCAGAGCATCCGCCGGGTCGACGCCCAGTCCGTGCACGCCGTCCCGCGCGATCGCCTCATCGCCTACCAGCAGCACCGCGCGGCGTCCCGCTAAGCGCGCCGCGGCGAGGCTCTCCCGGTAGAACGAGCCTGGGCTGCCGACAATGAGGCTGCCGAGCGTGAACACCAGCGGTGGCTCGCCCGCACGCAGGAACGCCTCGAGCCGCGGGTCGGGCGCGACGCTGTGATCCGCGGTCTCGCTGATGCGCGCGAAGCCGACGATCGAGCACGGTGACGGGTGGTCGGGCTGCGGGGCGCCAAGCAGCGCTGAGTACAGCCCGATCGCGCCCTGCGCACCGAACTGTCCCGCGAACAGCGGGTGGGCGCGCGAGCGGGGCAGTGCCAGCTCGCGGCGCAGGGTGTTCACCTGCGCGAACAGCGGCGCAGATGCGGCCTTGAGCGCGTGCAGCAGCAGCGCGGCCGCGCGCGGACCGGCTGCGCGCATCAGGCCGCTGAGCCACTCGGCGCGTTGCAGGACCGGCGGATCGTGGGCCGAGAGGAACATGAAGGGCTGCAGCACGACGCCGATCCACGGGACGCCGCGACGCTCGGCCGCGAGCCGGGCGCCGAATGCGAGGCTGCTGGTCAGCACCAGATCGGCATTCGCGCACAGCCCGTCCATATCCTCGTATGCGGCGCGCAGGTAAGGCAGCACCAGCGCACGGAACAGGAAGTCGGGCCGCCGGATCGCTGTGCGCGTCAGCTCCGCGCGCGCGAGCCCGGTGTCGCGCTCGAGATCGCGGTGGCTCGGGCGCAGCGGCTGGAAGTCGATGCCGGCAGCGAGCGCGTACCCGCGGTATTCCTCGGCACAGGCGAGCAGCGGACGCAGCTCCCGCGCCTGCAGTGCGCGCGCCAGTGCGATGAACGGATACAGGTCCCCGAGCGTGCCGACTGTTGCCAGCACTACGCGCCGACGGGGCCCTGCGAGGCCGGCGGCCGCGCCGTGCCCGGGCGCGCTGCTCAGTGGGTCTGCGGATGCATGCGGTCATCCGCCTTGAAGAACCGGCGCGCGAGGGCCAGCAGTTCGCCGTCGCCCGGGTGGTCGAGCGGCTCGACGCCGGAGATGCGCTGGGCGAGGTCGGGGTGGTGCTCGGTCAGGAAATTGCGCAGCTCGAGCTTGGCGTTCGCGGGCCCCGTGATCAGGATCGCACCGGTGTGCGTGAGCTCCGCCGATACCCGTTCCAGGAACTCCCGGTCGACACCACGATGTCCACTGCCGGTGGTATTCGCCTTGTGCTGCAGGTGCCGACCCGAGAGGTGGGAGTGGACCACGACCCGCTCGGCATCGGCCTCGTTGAAGTGAAAGATCCGCGCGTCGCGGTGGTCGATCCAAACGATCGCGTGATAATGCTCGCTCATAATGCTTCCCCGGGTGTGCAGCCCTGGCGCACATAGTGCCCGGCATTGCCGGCGCTGTCTGTACGCGGGAGTGCGTAGCATCCCGGCGCAGGCCCTAAGCCCTCAGGGAGCGGGCTCGGCAGGCAGGGAGGGCGGCGGCGTGCGCAGCGCGGCCAGCAGTTCCTCGAGCGAATCGATGGGCGCCGAGCAGGTACTGCCCCGGCACAGCCATGCGCGCGGCGCATCGCCCGCGAGACGGGACGCGATGGCGGCAGGCAGCTCCGCTGCGTCCGCGGGCACGGCGAGAATCCAGCTGCGCGGCGCGAATCCCGCGCCGAGCAGCGCGCGCCACGCCTCGATGTCCGCCGGCGGACCGCGCAGCAGCACCAGCTGTGGCGGGTCGAGCCAGTCCTCCAGCGCGAGCAGCATGCTCGTGTGCGCGTCCGGGTACTGCTGCAGCGCCGGCCAGCACGCCTGCAGGGTGCGCTGCGCAGCATCCAGATAGCGCGTCTCGCCCAGCAACAGCCCGAGACGCAGCAGTGAACGGGCCGCGAGCGCGTTGCCTGACGGCAGAGCGTCGTCACTGAAGCACTTCGGACGCGCGATCAATGTCTCGTGATCGTCGGCTGTGAAGTAGAACCCGCCCGCCGCGTGATCCTCGAAATGGCGCAGCATCAGCTCCGCGAGTGCGATCGCCCACTGCAGCTCGGCCGCGTCGAAGCGCAGCGTGGCGAGTTCGAGCAGTGCATCGAGCAGGAATGCGTGGTCATCCAGATAGGCGCCGAGGCGCGCGCGGCCTCCGGAGCTGCAGGCGAGCAGCCGGCCGTCGCGCCAGTGCACGCGCCGCAGCACGGCGAGCGCCTGGGACGCCGCTGCTCCAAAGGGCGGGTGCGAGAGCAGGCGCGCGGCGCTGGCGAGCGCCGCGATCGCGAGCGCATTCCAGCTGCATAGCACCTTGTCGTCCCGGGCGGGCGGCGTGCGCGTGGCGCGCAGCGCCAGCAGTGTGCGCTGTGCCTGCGTGAGCGCCTGCTGCAGCGCGTCTGGCGTGCATTGCAGCGCCGGTGCGATCTGCGCCGGGCCGGCCACCACCCGCAGATGCCACCGGGCCTCGAAGTTCGCTGGGGTCTCCAGGCCGAAGCGGGCGGCGAAGGCGCTGCCCTGCAGCGGCGGGAGCGCGGCACGCACCTCCCCGGCGGACCAGAGGTAATAGGCCCCCTCGTGGCCGCCGGAGTCGGCATCCAAACTGCAGCAGAACGCGCCGTCGGCAGCGCGCAGCTCGCGCAGCATCCATTGCGCAGTGTCGTGCGCGGTGGCGGCGAACAGCGGCTCGCCGGTCGCGGCGGCGGCTTCGGCGTACACCCGCAGCAGCTGCGCGTTGTCGCACAGCATCTTCTCGAAGTGCGGGATCTCCCAGCGCTGGTCGACCGAGTAGCGGAAGAATCCGCCCCCGAGCTGATCGAACAGCCCACCCTCCGCCATGCGCGTGAGCGTGAGTCCGGCCATGAACAGCGCCTGCAGATCCGGCTCGGCGGTGCCGGCGCTCCGGTACCAGTCGCGCAGCAGCCGCGCGATTGCGGCCGGGTGCGGGAACTTCGGAGCCGCGCCGAAGCCGCCGTATTCGCGATCGAAGCGCTGTGCGAGCCGCGCGCGCGCCGCATGCAGCGGACGGGCATCCAGGGCGCGCGGGTCCTGCACGGCCGGGTTCAGATCCCCGAGTGCGGCCACGACCTGCTGCGCACTGGCCCGCAGCTGCTGCCTATGGCTGCGGTAGTAGGCCGCGACCTGCTGCAGCAGGTCGCGGAATGCGGGCAGGCCGAAGCGTGCCACCGGCGGGAAATAGGTGCCGCCAAAGAAGGGTCGCTGGTCGCCGGGGAGCAGGAACATCGTCAGCGGCCAGCCTCCGCCTCGGCCGGTGAGCATCTGCTGCGCGAGCTGGTACAGGCGGTCGAGGTCGGGACGCTCCTCGCGATCGACCTTGATATTCACGAACAGCGCATTCATCACCGCCGCCGTGGCAAGGTCCTCGAAGGACTCGCGCGCCATCACGTGGCACCAGTGGCAGGCGGCGTAACCGATCGACAGCAGGATCGGTTTGTCCGTGACGCGTGCCTGTTCGAGCGCCTCCGAGCTCCACGGATACCAGTCCACAGGATTGCCCGCGTGCGCGCGCAGGTATGCGCCCGGTTCGTCCCCGAGGCGGTTGTGCGGCGGGTTCGAGCGCTCGTTCATGGGTTCACGAGCTTTTTCCAGTAAAATGCCGCGCCACTATAACGGAACGCGCCACTCGTGATGCTTATCCCCACTCCGCAGTCCGACTCAGGTGCCGATGCGCCAATCGCGCCCGAGCTGCCGGCGCTGCGCCTGCGGCGCGGCGAGGATCGCCGCCTGCGTGCCGGGCATCTGTGGGTGTTCTCCAACGAGGTCGATAATGACCTCACGCCGATCACGCAATTCGCGGTCGGTGCGATGGCGCGCGTACTCTCAGACCGGGACCAGTTCCTGGGCTACGCCTACGTCAATCCGCACGCCCTGATCTGCGCGCGCATCCTCTCCCGCAGCCCGGTGCACGCGCCGGACCGCTCGCTGCTGGTACATCGGCTCAAGGTGGCGCTGAGCTTGCGCGAACGGCTCAGTCCGGCCCCGTACTATCGCTGGGTATTCGGCGAGTCCGACGGGCTGCCAGGCCTGGTGCTCGACCGCTACGGTGATGTGCTCGTGGGCCAGATCGCCACCGCCGGCATGGAGGCATTGCGCGGCGACGTCGAGGCGGCGATCTGCCAGGTGTTCGAGCCACGGGCGCTGGTGTGGAAGAACGATGGCGCGGCCCGCGAACTCGAGCAACTGCCGCGGCAGCTGCTCAACCCGATCGGCCGCGCCCCCGAGGAGCTCCAGGTGCTCGAGCACGGGCTGACGTTCACCGTGCCAATGGCAGCGGCGCAGAAGACCGGCTGGTTCTACGACCAGACCGGCAACCGCGAGCAATGGCGACGCATGATCCGTCCCGGGGCGCGCGTGCTCGACGTCTGCAGCTACGCGGGGGCCTGGGCCATTAGCGCGCTCACGCGCGGTGCCGCCGAAGCAGTGTGCGTGGATGCCTCCGAGGCCGCACTCGCGGTCGCGACGCGCAACGCAGCCGCCAATGGCGTCTCCTTGAGCGTCCGGGCCGGTGATGCCTTCGAGGTGCTCGATGCCCTGGTGCGCGCCGGCGAACGCTTCGATGCGATCGTGCTCGACCCGCCCGCCTTCATCAAGCGCAAGAAGGACATCCCGCGCGGCCAGGCCGCTTACCGCAAGCTCAATCAGATCGCCATGCGGCTGCTCGAGCGCGATGCGCTGCTGGTGAGCTGCTCGTGCTCCTATCACCTGCACCCGGAGGAGCTGGTCGGCCTGATCCAGTCGGCCTCGCGCCACGCCAGCCGCTTCGCGCAGATCCTGTACAGCGGAGGCCAGTCGCCCGATCACCCGATCCACCCGGCGATACCCGAGACGCGCTACCTCAAGGCATTCTTCTGCCGCGTCACCCGCGAGTGATGCGCGCAGCGGTACCGGGGCCAACCCGCTAGAATCGCCGCGATGCTGCGATACCCGAACATCGATCCGATCGCGATCAGCCTGGGACCCGTGCACATCCACTGGTACGGCATCATGTACCTGCTGGGTTTCGCGGCTGCCTGGTGGCTGGCGCGTCGCCGCGCCGCCACGCCCGGTTCGAGCTGGCGCGGCGTAGACGTCGACGATTTCCTGTTCTACGGCATGCTCGGCGTGATCATCGGCGGGCGGGTCGGCTACGTGCTGTTTTACGGCTTCCCGCTGTGGCGCGCGGACTACCTCTATCCGCTCAAGATCTGGCAGGGCGGCATGTCGTTCCATGGCGGCCTGATGGGCGTACTTTGCGCGTTCGCGCTGTTCGCGTACCAGCGCGGGCGCAGCATCGGCGACGTGTTCGATTTCGCAGCTCCTCTGCCCTGCATCGGTCTGTTCTGCGGCCGCCTCGGAAACTTCATCAACGGCGAGTTGTGGGGCCGGCCGACCGACGTGCCATGGGCGATGCTGGTGCCCGATCCGAACGGCGGTCCGCCCCTCGCGCGCCATCCCTCGCAGCTCTACGAGGCGACGCTCGAAGGGCTGGTGCTGTTCTGCGTACTGTGGTCGTACACGCGCCGGCCGCGGCCGCGCTGGGCGCCCGCCGGGCTGTTCCTGGCCGGCTATGCGCTCGCGCGCATCAGCGTCGAGTTCGTGCGCGAGCCGGACGCGCAGCTCGGCTACCTGGCCGCGGGCTGGGTCACGATGGGGCAGCTGCTGTCGCTGCCGATGCTGCTGATCGGCCTCGCGCTGCTGCTGTACGCGTACCGCGTGCGCGAGCCGTCCGGCAACTACGCGCCGGCCCGATGAAACCCTATCTCGAGCTGCTGCGCTCGGTGCGCGAGCACGGCACGCTGAAATCCGACCGCACCGGTACGGGTACGCTCTCGCTGTTCGGCCGGCAGTTGCGCTTCGACCTGCAGGCAGGATTTCCGCTGGTGACGACCAAGAAGATCCACCTGAAGTCCGTCGTGGTCGAGCTGCTGTGGTTTCTGCGCGGGGATACCAATGTCAGCTGGCTGCACGAGCACGGCGTGCGTATCTGGGACGAGTGGGCGGATGAGCGCGGTGAACTCGGGCCGGTCTACGGCCGGCAGTGGCGCAGCTGGGGCACGGCCGACGGCCGCAGCATCGACCAGATCAGCCAGGTCGTGCACGCGCTGCGGCACGACCCGGATTCGCGGCGCATCGTGGTGAGCGCGTGGAACGTCGGCGAACTCCCGCACATGGCGCTCGCGCCGTGCCACGTGCTGTTCCAGTTCCACGTCGCAGCGGGCCGCCTATCCTGCCAGCTCTACCAGCGCAGCGCCGACGTATTCCTGGGCCTGCCGTTCAACATTGCCTCCTATGCGCTGCTGACCTGCATGCTCGCGCAACAGTGCGACCTGACGCCCGGAGAGTTCATCTGGACCGGCGGCGATTGCCATCTCTACCTGAATCACCGCGAGCAGGCCGACCTGCAGCTGGGCCGCTCGCCGCTCGCCGCACCACAGCTGCGGCTGCGCCGCCGGCCGCCCTCCATCTTCGATTACCAGTACGAGGACTTCGAGTTCATGAACTATCAGTTCCATCCCGCGATCCGGGCACCGGTGGCGGTATGAGCCGCGCGCGACCCGGGCGACCCCGACGGCGCAAGCAACCGAAGGTGGTCACGGCCATACCGTCGCGCCCGGACATGGTGCGCGTGCGCCGCTCCCGGGTGCATGGTCGCGGGATGTTCGCGCTACGCCGAATCCGCAAGGGTACGCGCATCATCGAGTACTTCGGCGACCGGGTGTCGCACCGCGAGGCCGACTTGCGCTACGAACACAAGGGCATCACCGACAATCACACCTTTCTGTTCATCGTCGACCGCGGTGTCGTGATCGACGGCGGCCACAACGGCAACGAGGCGCGCTTCATCAACCATTCGTGCGATCCGAACTGCGAGTCGGTGATCGAGGATCGGCGCGTGTTCATCGAGGCGATCCGCACGATCCGGCCCGGCGATGAGCTGACCTACGACTACCAGATCGGGCGCGACCGCGAGGATCCGCCCAATGTGGACGAGATCTTCGCCTGCCGCTGCGGGGCGGTGAGCTGCCGCGGTTCGATGCTCTGGCCGCCGCGGCGCCGGAGCCGCAAGGCCCGCAAGTGAAGCCCGCGCGGGTATCCGTCGCCTGCGTGATCGGCGCGATGGGCGTCGTATACGGCGACATCGGCACGAGTCCGCTGTACGCGCTCGAGGCCTCGACTTCGGCGGCGGGCGCGCCGCTGGACCGGCTCGCGGTGCTTGGGGTCGTGTCGCTGATCCTGTGGAGCCTGCTGGTCGTCGTCACGTTGAAGTATGTCGTGCTGATCATGCGCGCGGATAACCAGGGCGAGGGCGGCATCCTGTCGCTGTTCGCGCTGGTACAGCGCCTGCTGACCGGCAGCAGCCGCTGGCAGCGCGGCATCGTGATGATGGCGGCCCTGGGTGCGGCGCTGTTCTACTGCGACGCGCTGATCACGCCCGCGATCTCGGTGTTGAGCGCGGTCGAAGGACTCGAGGTCCTCAACCCCGGAACCGCCAGTGCCGTCGTGCCCGTGACGCTCGTGATCATCGTCGCGCTGTTTGCGATCCAGAGCCGCGGCACCGAGCGCGTGGGCCGCCTGTTCGGGCCGATCATGCTGGTCTGGTTCCTCGTGCTCGCGGTCACCGGGGTGATATCGGTGGCGCATCACCCCGGCGTGCTGGTGGCCCTGAGCCCGGCCTACGGGCTGATGCTGCTGACGCACCGGCCGGGCGTCGCGCTTGCGATCCTGGGCGGCGTGTTCCTGGCGATGACGGGCGGAGAAGCGCTCTACGCCGACATGGGACACTTCGGCAAGACGCCGGTGCGCATCGCCTGGTTCGTGCTGGTCTGGCCGGCGCTGATTCTCAACTACCTGGGGCAGGGAGCGCTGATCCTGGCCGATCCGGCCGCGGCGCACCTGCCGCTGTACGCAATGGTTCCGTCCGTCCTGCTGCCCTTCATGGTGCTGCTGGCGACCGCGGCGACGATCATCGCCTCGCAGGCGACGATCACCGGGGCGTTCTCGGTGACGCGCCAGGCGATTCAGCTCGACCTGCTGCCGCGGCTGCGCATCACGCAGACTTCGGCGAGCGAACACAGCCAGATCTACGTGCCGATCGTGAACGCGTTCGTGCTCGTCGCCGTCTGCGTGTTCGTGCTCGCGTTCCGCTCCTCGGCGGCGCTGGGCGCGGCCTACGGGGCCGCGGTCGCCGGCACGATGTTCATCACCACACTGCTCGGCATGCAGCTCGCCGCCACGCAGTGGCGCTGGCCGAGGTGGCGGATCGTGATCGTGTTCGGACCGCTGATGCTGGTCGACCTGGTGTATCTGGCGGGAAACCTGACCAAGTTCGCAGAGGGGGCCTGGGTGCCGCTCACGCTCGCGCTGCTGCTGTTCGGCGTGTTCATGACCTGGCGCCGCGGCCGGCGATTGCTGCGCAGCGCGCTGCGCGCAGTCGCCGTGCCATTGACCGAGCTGCCGCAGCTGCTCTCGGGCATCCCGCGCGTGCACGGCACGGCGGTGTTCCTGGCGAGCGATCCGAAGTACGTGCCGACTGCGATGCTGCGCAATCTCGAGCACAATCGTGTCGCGCACGAGCGCATCGTGTTCATGAACGTCGAGATCGTCAGCGCGCCGCGACAGGATCCAGCCGACCGTGTGCGCATCGAGCAGCTGATGCCGGAGATCTACGTGGTCACCGCGCGTTTCGGCTTCATGGAGACTCCCGACATCAATGATGCGCTGCGCCAGTGCCGCGCACGCGGCCTGAAACTCTTCGCCCAGGACTGCTCGTTCTTCCTTGGCTGGCACCTCGTGGTGCCCCGGCCGCGCGGCGGCTACGACGGGCTGCATCGGCGCGCGTTCGCCTGGATGCAGCGGCGCAGCGCGCAGGCGGTGGAGTTCTTCCGCATGCCCGAGCGGCGCGTGATCGTGCTCGCGACGCAGATCGAGCTGTAGCGCGCTGCGTGGCCACCAGCATCGCCTGCGTGGTGGCGGCCGCGGACGACGGCGTGATCGGCCGGGCCGGGACGCTGCCCTGGCACCTGCCCGATGACCTGCGCCACTTCAAGGCCGTCACGCTTGGCAAGCCTGTGCTGATGGGCCGCCGCACGCACGATTCGATCGGCCGTGCGCTGCCTGGCCGCCGCAACCTGGTGCTGAGTCATCGGGCGCCGCACGCGATCGCACCTGCCGGCATCGAATACGTCGGGAGTTTCGAGCAGGCCTGCGCGCTGGTCGCGGATGCTGACGAGCTGTGCGTGATCGGCGGCGCAGCCGTCTACAGTCTGGCGCTCCCGCACGCCACGCGGCTGTACCTGACCCGGGTGCATGCCAGCGTGTCCGGAGACACGTACTTTCCGCTGGACTATCTGCGCGGCTGGCACGAGCGAGAGCGTGTCGAACACCCGGCAGACGAGCGTCACGCCCATGCCATGAGCTTCCTGACGCTCGAGCGGCCGTAGGCTGGCGCCTGACTGGCAGGCCAATCAGGCCCTGTGTAGGCTACGCTGCCTCGACGCGGTCGCGGCAGACTCAAGGGGCAGCAGATGGGACCTCGACGGCTACAGAACCTCTTCCTTGCAGTCTTCGGCCTGGGTACGGCCGCGGTGGCCACGGCCGGCGCGCCGGTGGGCAGCTGGTTCGTGTCTCCGGAGGCGGTCGCGGTCCTGCCGGACAGCCACTTTCGTGCCGACGACGAGATCGGATTGCGCTTCGGGCTGGGTCGGGTGCTCACCGAGCAGTGGGATGCCGAACTCGCCTGGGCGCACAACAGGTTCGGGGCAGCCAATTCCAACCCGTCCGGGGAGCTACGTCTCGACATCGGTGAACTCGCCGTGGCCCGCGTGTTCCAGCGCAGCGAGTCGATCAACCCTTTCATCGAAGCCGGCGTCGGCTTCCAGAGCAGTCACTACGACAATGCGCGCAGCGCGACCGACCCGACGGTGAGGCTAGGCGCCGGGCTGCTCGCCGATGTCGTGCGCTTCGGCTCTTCGAGCCTGCAGCTGCGCGCGGACGCGGGTGGACGCATCGATACGGCGGCGGGTAACGGCACGCGGCTCGATCCGTACATCGGCGTCGGATTGCGCTGGAACTTCGGTGCGCCTACGCCGCCCGCAGCGGCGATCGTGGCGCCTCCGCTTCCGCCGCCACCGCCCCCACCACCGCAGGCGCCGGTCGCGCAGGCACCCACGCCGTCACCGCCGCCTGCAGCGCCTCCTATTCCTGCCCCCGACAGCGATCATGATGGTGTGCCGGACAGCCTGGATCGCTGCCCAGACACTCCGCCCGGCGATCGGGTCGACCGCGACGGTTGCAGCCTCACGATCCGGCTGCAGGTGTATTTCGACAACGATTCCGCGCAGATCAAGCCGGAATCCGATCCTGACCTGGACCGGCTGGTGGGCTTCCTGGTGCAGTCACCGGGTGCCACCGGTGTGCTCGAGGGTCATACCGACAGCAATGGCAAGGCGGCCCACAATCTCGGGCTCTCGCAGCGCCGGGCCGAGGCCGTGAAGGCCTACCTGGTCGCGCATGGCATCCCTGCCGCGCGTCTATCGACGACGGGCTACGGCCAGACCAAGCCGATCGCCGACAATGCCACGGCCGAGGGCCGCGCGCAGAACCGGCGTGTGGTATTCCAGCGCACCGACGTGCCGCACTGACCTGCGGCACTGGGATCAGCGGGCTATTTCGAGCGCCGTCCGCGCAGCACGGCCAACCCACCGCACAGCAGCGTGAGCCCGGCAACGATCGAGGCGGGATCGATTTCCGGCGCCGTGATGGTAGTCACCGACGAATGGCTCTTCGAGCGGAAGCCCACATCATCGCGGTCGCCACGACCGTGATCCTGACCCGCCATCGCGACACCGGAAGTCGCGAGCAGCAGCACAGCGAAGGCAATCGTAGTTTTCATGAAGCTACCTCGAGGTATTGGCCAAAGGCGAATCCGCAGGAAGTCGATTAGATCGATCGCCACATCCCGTATCTGTTCGGTAGACCGCATTGCATCGGCGCGCTGCGCGCCGCGGTGCTGCGCGGATGCACGCCGGCCCGCGCAGCGTTGACCATATTGCTGCGGCGCGTCGCGAGGAGTGGATGCGGCGCACAACTGTTGGATACCGCACGGTGCGCTGTTGGACGCGTATGCAATAAGCGTCCGTGCCTTCGATTCCGCCACTTCAGGTTGATCCCGCGAGTGCCCGAGTCGGCACGCAGGCCCCAGGGCGGGCCAATTGAGCGAGGTAGGTGCGCATGGCCACGGGCGCCGAATACCGGTCATCGGCGCGGTGATGGAATACCGCGATGTGACCAGGCCGCATCCGTCGCAGCGGGACGCGCTGGCAGACCTGCCCGGCACGGTGCTGCTGAAGGACCGGATCACCCAGGCGATCGCCAATGCGCAACGCAACAAGCAACGGTTGGCGGTCCTGGCCCTGAAGCTCGACAACTTCCGGCAGGTCAAGGATTCATTGGGTCACGGGTTCGGCGACCGGGTGCTGCAATGGGTCGCGCAGCGGTTGCTGAACAGCGTGCGCGCCACGGATACCGTGAGCCGTCACGGCGCTGATGGATTCGTCATCTTGCTCTCGCAGGTGCAGCGCGCCCAGGATGCCGGGGTGTGTGCGGAGACGATCCTATCGGCTTTGAGCATGCCGGCGTCCATCGAGCAGCACGACCTGTACCTCTCCGCGTGCATCGGCATTGCAACCTATCCGGGAGACGCGAGCGACGCCGATACGATCATGAAGCACGCCGAACTCGCCAGGCAGCACGCCAGCAACAGTGGCTGCAATACCTATGAGTTCTTCGAGGCAGGCATGAACGGACTCGCCTTCGAGCGCCAGTCCGTGGAGAACGGCCTGCGGCAGGCCATCGACCGCGACCAGTTCGTGATGCAGTACCAGCCTCGAATCAACCTGTCGACGGGCGCTATCGTCGGAGTCGAGGCGCTGCTGCGCTGGCGTCATCCGCAACGCGGGCTGATGCTACCGGCGCATTTCATCACAGTAGCCGAAGAGTCCGGGCTGGTCGTGCCAATCGGGCGGTGGGTGTTACGGGAAAGCGTGCGTCAGGCCCGCAGGTGGCTCGCAGCGGGCCTGCCGAGGTTGCGCATGGCCATCAATGTGTCCGCCGCGGAACTGCAAGCCACGGAGTTCCTCGCGGATGTGGATGCCATCCTGACGGAGACCTGCTTTGCCCCTTGCGACCTGGAACTCCAGCTGACGGAATCCCTGCTGATGCGCGACAGCAAGGCGCTGGCAGCGATGCTGCAGGACCTGAAGAGTATGGGAGTTCGCATCGCGCTCGATGGCTTCGGCACGGGATGCGCAAGCCTGAGCCATCTAAGACGGCTGCCGATCGATGTGCTGAACATCGATCGATCGTTCATGTGCGACCTCGCTGCTGACGGTGGGAACGCCGGCATCGTCAGCGCCATCATTGGCGTGGGGCCGGCACTGCAGATGCAGGTCGTGGCGGGAGGCATCGAAACACACGATCAGTTTGAATGGCTGCGGCAGCAGAGCTGTCCGGAGGGACAGGGGTACTATTTCAGCGGGGCCATCGATGCCGAAGAGGTCGCGCTGGTGCTCAGTCGCGGCCTGGCCGCGCACCTCCCGTCAGGGAAAGCAGAGGGCGGCACTGTCCGTCCCCGGCTCGCCGCCACCAATACCTGAAGGACCCTGACGTACGCGGCTGTGGGCTTCGGGGCGGTCAACATGAGCTATGACCTGTGCCACCAACTCGAGGAATTCACCAGCGGCAGGTGCAGCGCGCTGGCGTTTGCGCATGGCCTGGCGGCCTTCTGCCGTGCGCAGCCGGAGCAGGCCTGGCAGGCGCTGGCGTTGATCGATCAATATCATCGTCGCGGGAAGATATCGGTCGAGGTTTACCGCGCGCTCAGTCATGGCCTCGAGCGCCAGGCCCTTGAAAGAAAGGGATCGGGCAGTGGGGTCAGGGCTGCGGCGGGGGCCGATCGGGGCGCCGATATGGACGTCACCGTCCCCGGCCTGGTGGGCGCATTGGCGATGCAGCGGCAGGCCAGGTCCGGATCCTGTGAAGCCGCTGAGGTTCCGCCAGCGCAGTCCGAACTGGCCAGGGCGCGCAGCGAAGTGCAGAAGTACCAGAACTGCCTGGCAATGCTGGCCAGGATCGACCGCAGGAATCGTGGCGCGCTGGCGACGGCGCTGCGGGACCTTGCCACTGCGCGTGCCCAGGCGGCGGACTATCGCGCGCAGGTGAAACCTGACCCGTCGCAAAGCTCTCCGGGGAGCCCAGTGGCCCACAGGTCCGAGGCAATTGCGGACTCGGGCGATGACAGGCGTGAGCGGACCTGGAAGTCCAAGGTACCGCTGGCGCTGTGCGTGGTTACGCTGCTGCTCAGCATGGGTGCACCGCCCGTGCTGTAACGGTGCATAGAGCGTACTCGCGCATTAAGTTCGGTAGGCCACCGACGTGGAGCGGTGAGGCCACGCACCGTGTCGCCACATGATCACCTTTGACGAGACGCCTGGGCGCACCTCCGCGCCGCCCGTAGCGCGCACTTCGCGTTACGCGCAGGCCGCCCTGATCGGCGACCTGCTGCCGCTTTGCGACGTCGCCTGCATCCTCGTCGCCGCCTCATTCTGCACTCTGCTGTATGCGCACTTGTTCGCGCCCGGTCTGATGGACGCCACGGCGCGTGCGCTGCATCGGGCCATGCTCGTGGCCGCGGTGCTGGCGCCATTCGCGCTCTATGACAAGAATTTCGGTCTGCTCGCCGGCAGTCAACGACTGCGGGCGCAGATGCGATCGCATGCGCTGCGGTACGTGCTGTTCGTAGGCGCGGCGCTGGCCGTGGCGGCCGTCAGTGGCACGTTGCACGTGATCCCGGGCCCCCCGCTGATGCTGTGGGTTTGCGCCAGCCTGGCGCTGACGTCGCTGGCGCGTGTACTGGCTTGCCTACTGCTGCGTCGCCGGCTGCCCCATGGGGTGCCGAACGTTACCCGGATCGGCCGACGAAGCGTCGGCTATGTGGGTGGTGGCGTGCCGGTCCGCGTGCTGGCCGATCGGCCGATCAATCAATGGGGCGCAGTGATCAAGTGGGCGGAGGATTACCTGCTGGCCGCCGTACTGACCGTGCTGCTGCTGCCGATTCTCGTCCTCATCGCCGCTGCCGTGGCGCTCAGCGGCCCCGGTCCGATCATCTTCAAGCAGCGCCGGCACGCGCTCGACAACCGTGATATCGAGATCTACAAGTTCCGCACGATGCACTGGAATCCGGTCGACGGCGCCGAAACGCTCCGGCAGACCTCGCGGCAGGATGCGCGCATCACCCGGGTGGGACGCTTTCTGCGCTCTTCGAGCCTGGATGAACTCCCGCAGCTCTTCAATGTGCTCAAGGGAGACATGTCGGTGGTCGGGCCCCGGCCGCACGCAGTGAACATGCGCACCGAGGATCGCCTGGGCTGGGAGATTACCGACTGCTACGCGCATCGCCATCGCGTAAAGCCCGGTATCACCGGATGGGCCCAGGTCAACGGCGCCCGCGGCGCCACCGATACCACCGCACAGTTGTGCCGACGCGTGGAGCTGGATCTCTACTACATCGATCACTGGTCGCTGCAGTTTGACCTGTCGATCCTGCTGCTGACCTGTCGCGCGGTCGTCCGTGCGACCCGCGCCTACTAGTCCGCACCCGCTCGATCGACCCGTGAGTGGCGCAGGACAAATCAGGACGATCTGGAACCGTACCGCGCTGTCGATGAGCGGCGGCGTACTGCTGCTGCTCGATGTCATGGGCCTGTGCGTTGCCGCCCCGATCAGCGCGCGTGTCGGTGCCAGCTGGCTGGCACCGGCGCACTTCACGGCCGGCAGCGGCATCGATTTCGAGCACGCCGCGCTGGCGGCTGCGGTGATGGCACCGTTCATGCTGTTCTTTGGCGCGGCCGGCAGTCATCGAAGTAACCCGTTGCTGCTGCACTACCACGCGCTGCGCTTTGCAGTGTTTGCCGGCGTGGTCGTCGCACTGGCTGCAGCCATCCAGGTGCTGCCGCGCTTTCCGCGCGGCTGGCTCGTGGTCTGGTTTGGCACCGGTCTGCTGCTGACCTCGTTCGCCCGAATCGTGACGGGCGGATACCTGCGGCGCCTGCAACGCCGTGGCGTGCTCAAGGAGGTCATCGCGGTGATCGGCGCGGGTCCCGTCACGGATCGGCTGATCGGTGAGCTGAGCCTCAGCGGCCCGCAGGCCATCGAGGTGCTGGGAGTGTTCGATGACCGATTTGGACGGGCCGCGGACTACACCCATCAGCCGGCCGGCTCCGTGTCGCAATTGCTCGAGCTGGGCAAGCTCAGGAAGATCGACTGGATTCTCCTGACGCTGCCGCCGACCGCAGTGGATCGCGTGGCAGCGGTGGTGCATCGCCTCAAGTCCCTGTCAGCCCCGATTGCACTGTGCCCGCCGCACGTGGGCCTGAGCCCGCACGATCAACCGGGCAACGATCTGGAGCGTGGCATGCTCGTCGGTCCGCTGACGGAACGCCAGATCGAGCGGTGGAGCGCGCTGATCAGGGCAGCGGAGGCTTCGCTTCCTCGCTGGATCGTCACGCTGGCGCTCGTGCCAATGGCGGCGGCAGAGGCGTATGCAGGCCGGCTCGCTTCTGTACGTCATCGCACAGACGCCATGGACCGCAGCGACCAATCTGTGTCGCAATGGAAGACCTGCCGGTGATGGATTACCCGCTGCTCGGGCGGTCGTCGCAACGGGAGGTGGGCTGATGCAAACGATCGAACTGCTGCTGGTGGGCGTCCATCCCGCCGGCGCCCGGAGTCCGATGGCGTGAGCCTCTGCAAGCGACCGATTGAAGGATGCAGCCAGCGCGATGCCGTGCACGACATGGGCTCGCCGCCGGCATTGGCGTCGAAGCGCACCTTCATGGCGTTGCCGGGCGGCGCCGGCAATCTTGCACCTGTGGTGCAGATCTACGGCAATGCCACGCCGCACGACGTGTCGCCCGAAGCCGCGATCGGTGCGATCCTGGCTCACAGCGGCCCGCTGCTGCTAGACCTCGATGAAACGCTGTACTTGAGCAATTCCACCGAGGACTTCATCGATTCGGCCCGGCCGCGGCTGCTGGCGCTGGTGTTGATGCGGGTGCTGGACGCGCTCAGGCCATGGCGCTGGAGCGGCGGCGAGGCGACGCGTGACGTCTGGCGCGTGCGTTGCATTGCGGTCTGCTTTCCGTGGACCGGCTACCGCTGGAAGAAGCGGGTTGCCGAGCTCGCGGAGAAGTTCGCGAATCTGCGGCTGCTCGCCGCCCTCAACAGCACCGGTACAGTGCGCACCACGCCGGTAATCGCCACGGTCGGATTCCACCGGATCGTGACTCCCCTGGTCGCGGCACTCGGATTGCCGCAGGCACGAATCGTGGCCGCGCGGCTGTCGACTTTCGCCGACCGCCGGGATGGGAAGCTGAACCTCGCGTTAGGCGCGCTTGGCGACGACACGGTGCGCAGCGCACTGGTGCTGACCGACTCCGCCAGCGACCTGGAGCTGCTCAACGCCTGTGCCCGACCCTTGCGCGCGGTCTGGCCGGAAGCACGGTATAGGCGCGCCTTGAGCAATGTCTACGTACCGGGACAGTACCTGACGGAGGTCAAGCGGCCCGGCAACCGCTATATCTTTCGTGGAATCCTGCTGGAGGATTTCGCGTTCTGGGTGCTGAGCTCGATCGCACTGGCGCCCATACCGGTGCTGCACGTTCTGGGCCTCGCCTTCCTGCTGGTGTCGTTCTGGGCAATCTACGAGCGCGGCTACGTCGACAACGACCTGATCGCCGCGCGCTTTGAGGAACGACCCAAGCTCAGTGCGACGTTTGCGGATTCCACGGTGGCCACACCGCGCTGGCAGCCCTGGATCTGGGCATTCGCCTGCGGGGCGATCGGCATCGTGCTGGTGCGCCGTCCCGGCAACCCCGCGGCGGTGGACTATCTCAGCTGGATTGCCGTTTTGCTGGCGATCCACGGCTGGTTCGCGCTATACAACCGCCTCGACAAGCGTACGCGAATCTGGCTGTTCGCCGGACTTCAGTTCGCGCGCAGTGCAGCTTTCGTCGTGCTGGTACCGATCGCACCGATCGGCGCCGCGGCGCTCGGCGCCCATGGGCTGGCGAGGTGGGTGCCCTACTACCTGTACCGCCTCGGCGGCAAGGACTGGCCGGAAACGCCGTTTTACCTGACCAGGCTGCTGTTCTTCGTGGTGCTGGCACTGCTGCTCGGGCTATCCCAGGGGTTTGCCTCGCTGCTGACCGGAACGGCGCTCGCGCTGCTGGCCTGGAACCTGTTCCGTGCACGACGGGAGCTCGCTGCAGCGTGGTCGGGTGTCGAGCGTGTGGATCGAAGCCGCGAAATGCGCAACCAGGCACCGTAACCGGTCCGCTCGCGTTGCCGTCACTGCCGGCGCAGGTGCGCGAACGCCAGCAGCGCGCGCGCCTGCTCGCCGAGCACCTCATAGATCGCCACGTGCGAGCGCCGCAGCGCTTCCGCGTCGGGCAGCCAGCGCAGCCAGTCGTGTTCAGGCACACGGACATAGTTCACCGGGGCGGGCACGACCTCGATGCCGGCGGCCGTGAACTCCTGTGCGGCACGCCACAGGTGCGTGCCGTGACTGACGAGCAGCACGCGGTGCACACCGTCGGCGCGCAGCAGGCGTGCCGAATTGCGCGCATTCTGGAACGTATCGTAGGCCGCATCGTCAATCCAGCGGGGCGTGAGGCCGAAGTTGCGCACCAGGGTCGCGCGCATCGCGACCGCCTCGATCCCATAGCCGCTCACGAGCACCGGCAGCCCGGTCTGACGCGCGAGATACGCGCCGTAGCTCAGGCGTTCTAGCAGGACCGCGC
>Ga0265334_10000146_pt1 | contig 43906 bp, 59 predicted proteins | sample 42023metaG_FD_192442 | JGI IMG/M metagenome (GOLD analysis project Ga0265334, IMG submission 192442) | Rhizosphere microbial communities from Carex aquatilis grown in University of Washington, Seatle, WA, United States - 4-20-23 metaG | ecosystem: Host-associated > Plants > Roots > Rhizosphere...
ATCGCGGCTATGCGGCGGCCGAGGCTCATGCGGCGCTGCTGCGGCTCGATCCGCGCCTGCCCTTCGCGATGGACGGGCACAAGTTCCTGACCGGTCGCGGAGACGACGCCGGCACGGCGCACATCCTCCACCTCTACATCACGCTCCTGACCACCCAGGCCAGGGCGCGCAAGACGCGGAGGGTTGCGTGATGGCCCGCCCGGCGAACACCTATCGCGGCGCTCGGCGCAATCAGTGGCGCGAACTCAACGCATGGCCGTCGCTGTCGAAGCGACCGAAAGCGTCGTGGCGGTGGTTCGTCATGACGCCCAAGGCAAACAAGAAGAACCGCGAGGCCCGGCGCATCGCGAGGGCCGCGCCATGATCACCGGATTCGTCTGCTTTATGGCCGGCTGCGTCGTCACCGTGATCGTGCTCGCGTGGGTGAGCGCAAATGAGGAGGACGCGCCATGAACGCCCCGCTCCGCGTCCGCCTCGCCGCCTCCCTCCTCGCCTCGCTCGACGTCATCGATCTGGACGGCGCGATCGGCGATCGCGTGGCTGACCTGAATAGCCTCCGCCGCACGCTGGCATGGGCCACCGCCGCCGGCGCCGCCCCGAGCGAGGCGACGATCCGCGAGATCGAGAGCATCGCCAGCCGGCTCCTGCAGCACGCCAGCGCCTATCGCATTCACGCCAACCTGGGGGCCAACTGATGGCACGCAAGAAGAAGATCGAGACCGTCGCCGAAGCCGCTCCGGCTCAGCCCACTATCACCGCAATCAAGGGCTTCAACCCGGACTGGACCTGTCGCGGTTTTCAGTTCGAGGTTGGCAAGACCTACCGCCACGAAGGCAAGGTCGCCGCCTGCGAATCCGGCTTCCACTCGATCGAAGGCCACCCGTTTGAGGTCTTCCACTACTACGCGCCGGGTCTGTCCAGGTACGCCGAGGTCGAGGCGTCCGGAGAGATCGCGCGGCATGACGACGACAGCAAGATAGCCAGCGCTCAGATCACCATCAAGGCCGAGCTTCACATCCCCGATCTCGTGGCGCGGGCCGTGAAGTGGGTTTTCGATCGCGCTCTGCCGGCAGAGGGTTCCAGCGCGACGGGCGACCGGTCTGCAGCCAGCGCGACGGGCTTCCAGTCTGCAGCCAGCGCGACGGGCTTCCAGTCTGCAGCCAGCGCGACGGGCGACCGGTCTGCAGCCAGCGCGATGGGCTTCCAGTCTGCAGCCAGCGCGACGGGCTTCCAGTCTGCAGCCAGCGCGATGGGCGACCGGTCTGCAGCCAGCGCGACGGGCGACTGGTCTGCAGCCAGCGCGACGGGCGACCGGTCTGCAGCCAGCGCGATGGGCGACCGGTCTGCAGCCAGCGCGACGGGCTTCCAGTCTGCAGCCAGCGCGACGGGCGTCCGTGGAGCGGCCAGCGCGACGGGCGTCCAGGGAGCGGCCAGCGCGACGGGCGTCCAGGGAGCGGCCATGGCCTGCGGATATGCGGGCCGGGTCTCGGGCGCCGATGGCAATGCCCTCTTTCTCGCCGAGCGTGACGACGACGGCAACATCATCGCCGTGTGGGCTGGCATCGTCGGCCGCGACGGCATCAAGGCCGGCATCTGGTACGTGCTGAGGGACGGGAAGCCGACGGAGGCGGCGTCGTGACCGCGACCCACGGCCTCCCCTCCAAGCTCGATCAGGTGCGCGCGATGGCCGCCGAGGGCTTCTCCGTTTCCGAGATCGCGCACGCCATCGGCGAGACGGTATCGACCGTCACCGGCTGGGCCGCGGCCGAGCTGATCCTGCTGCCGACGCGGGCGCAGTCCCGCAAGGCGCGACGGCATGAATACGAGGCGCGGGCCTAGTGCCGATCACGCCTGCCCAATTCGCAAAAGAGCGTGGATTCTCGGAGCGCGCGGTGCGCCGCAAGGCGCGCCAGCTTGGCGCCTGCCGCATCCTGGGGAATAGGATGATCCTCGAGGACGAGGATGTCCGCGCGATCCTGGAGGCCCTTAGGCCATGCCCCTTACCATCTACCGGCGACCAGGCGGGAAGGTCTGGCACTACCGCGGCACGGTTGCCGGACGGCGACTACGCGGCAGCACTCGCAGCGCTGAGAAAGAGCGAGCGCAACGCATCGCGGCCGAGGTCGAGGCCCGCGCGTGGAAACGTCGTCTCGATGGACCGGGCGCGGCGCTGACCTTCGCCCAGGCGGCGATGCTCTACCTCAATGCCGGCAAGTCGCCGCGTTTCGTCGGCCGGGTGATGGCGCACTGGCGGGAGCTGCCGGTGGCCGAGATCAGTGCCGGCGCCATCCGGCAGGCGGCGGTGACACTCTACCCGGCCGCGAGCGGCGCCACGCGGAATCGGCAGGTGATCGTGCCGACCTGCGCCATCATCAACCATGCAGCGGAGAGCGAGCTATGCCAGCCGATCAGGATGAAGCGGTTTCCCGTCGAGACGAAGGTGCGCCGCCCGGCTTCGTGGCCCTGGGTTCAGGCATTTATGTCCGCTTCGAGCCCACACTTGGGCTCCCTAGCGTGCTTCATGTTCTTGACAGGCGCCCGCATTTCGGAAGCCTTGAGGCTCACGTGGACCGAAATGGATCTATCGAGATCACAAGCCTTGATCCGCCAGACGAAGATTGGTGATGAACGGTGGGCGCACCTGCCGCCGGTCCTGGTCGCGACGATAGCCAACATCCCGGGGCCACGTGAAGGCAGGGTGTTCCGCTACAGCTCGCGCGACACCGCCAAGCCGCCATGGCGCAACGCCTGCAAGCGCGCCGGCATCGAGCCGCTGTCGTTCCATTCCTGCCGCCACGGCTTCGCCACGGCCGCTCTGCGGGCCGGCATCGACGTGGTGACGGTGGCCAAGCTCGGAGGCTGGAAATCGCCGCAGCACGTCTTCGAGACGTACGGCCACGCGATCGATGATCCGACGCTCACGGACCGGCTGATTGGCACAAATCTGACACAGGGTGTCGGCCAAGTAATAGAGAAAGCAAGGAAAGCCTAGGCGTGCAGGCCGGAAGTAATTCCCCCTCGGTGGGGAGGGGTCTCCCGGCGCTTTTCCTACAGAAACCTGAGAAAGACCGCAAGCTTGCTTGCAGGATAGCGCCGGATCAGGGTGAACGAGGCAGGAACGAACCGGCAGGGTTGACACATTATTGGCACAGCCGGTTCGCGGGGCGTTCTCAGATCACGCGCAGCCCATGCGGCAGGAGTGCGGGCGCCGCCGGACCGCTCGTCTTCCCCGGCATCGCCGGAAGCTGGACGTGTCCTTCCTGGCAGCCCTTGGCGAAGCCGAAGAAGTGAATGCCGCCATCGACCACGATGACCATTCCCTCCTCGATATGGCCGTCGTCGGGAATGCCGACGTTGAACTGCTCGTCCGCGGCCTTGATGAAGGCGAGGAGGTCGGCGCCGGTCAGATCGACGAAGGCATCGAACCGGCCGGATTTCAGCCCGTCAGCGGCCGAGGCCCTGGCGTGGTCGGCCTGGCGGCCGATCTCGCAATCCGCGGCGACCGCGGGGTGAGCGAAGGCAGTCGCAGCCGCGAGCGCGGCCAGCGCGAGAAGACGCATGGTCGTGGTTCCTTCGTTGGAGGGTCAGGCTTGCGGATTGGCCCGCGCCATGTCGAGCGCGAGCTTGTCGAGACGGGCGACGATCGTTTCCAGCCGGCTCGCCACCTTGTCGAAGCCGGCGATCAGGCGGTCCTCCGTCTCACGAAGCGCCTGCGACGTGACGTGATTCTGCGCCACGAAGGTCTTGTAGTTGGCGAGGTCCATGGCAAGCTTGTTGCGCGCGTCGGACTCCTCGTCGAAGCGCATGTCGAGCCGCCACCATGCGGTGGCGATGGCGCCGACGATCAGCGCCGCCAGACCGATCGTGATTCCGCTGCCGTCTCCAAGCATGTCAGCCCCTCTTTCTCGTCAGAGCGCCCGCCACGGCGCCCAGCCCCGAGCTGACCGCAGCGAAGCCGAAGAAGTATCCGATGATGCCGAGCTCGCTCTGGTCGTAGGGCGGCGGCAGCCGCGGGATGTGCAGCAGCCAGTCGAGCCAGCCGCCGACGATCAGCGGCTGGAAGGCGGTCCCGATGGCGATGAAGAACGTGTGCAGGGCGAAGCCGATGCCGAAGAGGAAGGCCAGCGTCGCCATCCACCAGGGCAGGCCTGCCGCCGCCGAGCGGGCGTTGGCGGTATCGGCCGCGAGCGCCGTCAGGGTGTCCACCCGCTCCTTGGCGGCCGTGCGCTCCTGCTCGGTGGCGCCGTTAATGGCGTCCGCGTGCGCCTTGGTGAGCGCGTCGAGGATCTGGCCGAGCGGTCCGCCGCCGAACCAGGAGAGGATGAGGCCCAGCATGTCAGCCGTCCTCCCAGTGATTGCCGGCGATCAGCCACTCGGCCGCGCGGACCAGGCCGAGGAGGACCAGCACCACGACGACGGCGCCGGCGATGAGCCAGACCATGGCCTCAGGCCTTCGGCGCGGCGCCGTACAGGCGCTTGTTGACGAAGTTGAACACGATGATCAGCGCCCCGACGCCGAGGCCGATGCCGGCGGCAATCTCCTTCTTGGCGCCGATTGCCGACCAGTCGACGCCGCCGACGTAATTCAGGAGCTCGCCGACGACCGGGCATGCAGCCACGATCGCGCCGAGAATGTGCGTGCGCCAGCCGATGGGGCCGAAGGTCAGGATGGCGAAGCCGACGGCAAGCACGGCAAGGAAGGCAATCAGCAGGCTGCCCATGGTCAGTGTCCTTTCCCAAAGATGGCGGCGACGATCGCCGCGATGAGGTTGGCGAGGGCATTGAAAAAGCCGCCTTGCGGGGCGGCTTCGGGAAGCGGCGGGCCGGGATCGTCCGGCTGGCGGGGCGGCAGCTTCGGTGGCGGCTTCGGCTCGGCCGGCGTGAACACCGGCTGGTCATGCGTCGCCGGCTGCTTGGCCGCTGCCGTGTAGGCCGCCATCGCCCGGTCGGCGAAGGAAACCCGGCTGGCGAGCGCCGGCACGCCCGCCCGCTCGAACTTCTGCTCGAACACGATCGTCGCCTGCTCGAGCGAGTTCGTCTTCTTCAGCGCGGCGAGCGATTCCGCCTCGGAAGATTTGAGCTCGAGCACGAGGTAGCCGTAGTTCGCCTCGTCGGACTGCCAGTCGAGCTTCTGGCGGGCACACCAGGCCGAGTAGGCCGACTTGCGACTGCCGTCCCACTGGACCCAGCCGATGGCGCTGCCGCCGATCTGGTGCAGCTTGGTAAACCCGGCGCATTCGTGGCCGATGTTGCCGAGGATGCCGGCAGCCTGGAAATCCGTGATCGCCAGATCGCGCATGAGCGCAGTCATGATGCCAGGCGCTTTCTGTTCAAAGAGGGCCATGCAGCCTCCGATGAGAAGGGCGGGGAGCAAAGAAAAAGGGCGCCCGGAGGCGCCCTGTCCTTGGCGATGTAGGCGGGACTAGGTGGTCGTCGGCTCTGCCGGGGCAGCGGCGGGCGCCGGGGCCTGATCGGGCAGCGGAGTCGGGGACTTCGCGGCCTCGAGCGCGTCGGCCACGCCGGCCAGGCGCGTGATCGCGGCGCCGATCTGCTCGTCCGAAGAGGGCGCCTGGAACACGGCCAGGATCGCCTTCACGTCGGCCGATACGCGATCGATCACGGCGTTGAGGTTGTCGATGGCAGACATGATCGTCTTCCTTTCGTGTTGTGCATGGAACAGGTGCTGTTCGATGCGGTGGAGAAGCTCGAGCATCAGTTGTTCGCCCCGGTCGTCGACAGGTTTGTCACGCCGGCCATGGCAAGGGGCGTCGTGCAGCCGGACAGGTAGTTCGTGCCGATGGTCACGCTCGACAGCCAGCCGGAACCGCTTCCGTTGTGGATCGCGTAGGAGCAGTTCGCGATTTCATTTCCGGCTATCACAACTCTGGAAAACGTGGCCGTATTGTCGTTTCGGGAAAGCATGATGGCATCGGAAAGGAAGTTCTCAAGCGAGTTCCCGACGATGACCAGCACGGACGTATGCACGCCGGCTAGGACATTGAGCTTGATGCCCTTGTCCCATCCGATGATCTTGTTGTTGACGATGCGGGCGCCGCCGCCGGAGAAATACCGGATGCCCATTGCGCCGCTGGAGCCCGCCCCGCCCGCGATGATGTTGTCGCTCACGACCATCCCGCCGCAGTCGCCGCATTCCGAATTGCCGAGCTTGATGCCGGTGGCGAGCGGCAGCCCCTGCGACGTGATCCGGTTGCCGTGGATGATCTCAAACCGGGCGTTCTCGGCGTCGATGCCGGTCAGGCAATTCGCGATGAAGTTGCTTTCGATCATCGAGTTGTTGTTGGCCGCGCCGAGCGGAGTGATGCTCAGCCCGGTTCCGGTGCCGTCGCCATTGCAGACGATGCCGATATCCCTGATCGTCACGGACTCGGCGGTCTGCACGTCGACCAGGGTTTGACCGGTTCCGGTCCCGAGAATTTCGGTACACATCGACCCGCCGCCGGCAACCAGCATCCCGGTCGGGATGGCGATCGTGCCCGACACGGCCGAAGTCCCGCACGGCGCCACGATCGGCATGTGCCCGACAACCGCCGCCGCGACCGCGGCGTTCCATGGCGCCGTGTCGTCGGTCACACCATCGAAGGCGGCGCCGTAGTCGACCGGGTTGATGCTGGCGGATGTGGCATAGGCAGGCGCGCAGGCGCAGAGCGCCCACGCCAGAAAGGCGAGGAGCTTCATGGGAAGGGAACCTTTCTAGACGGTGGTGGTGTCGCCGGCGCCCCACTGGCTCTGGCCGTAGGGCATCGTCTGGCCGTAGCTGTTGATGAAGCTCGGCCCGAGCTGCGGGTTGATCCCGTAAGAGTAGAGCGAGCCGCCCGAGCCCTGGCTGAAGTCGGGTCCGTGCCATCCCTGTGGCGTGAAGGGCGAGAGCCCGGCGGCGCTGCTGCCATAACCGGGCGAGCCGGGATAGGACGCGCCGGGGTAGCTGATCGAGTTGCCCTGCTGGCCGGGGCCGGCGAGGAGGGTGCGGACCAGCCCGCCGATGGCGCCGCCCGCGAGCGTGCGCAGGCCGAGGCCGGCGATGCTCTGCTGCCTGCCGCCGGGGTTGGCTGTGCCGGCCCCCATTTGGTACGCGCCGGGGACGCCGCCGGGCTGGCCGCCGAAGGTGACGCCGGGGACGCCAGGAGGGCCGCCGGCGGGCGTAATGGCTGCGGGCGCGGGATTGTCGCCGAAGCGCCCGTTGAACGCGTCCATGCCCATCGCTGCGGGCTCTGCCGCGTTCGCCGGCTGGACCCCGAACATAGCGTTGGCGCCCTTGCCGAGCATCGCCATCAGCGTCGACGTGCCGGGGCCGCCAGGCGCGGCCATGCTCTGCGGTCCGAAGCGCTCCATGTCGAACGACGGCGCCTGCGGCGGGGGTTGCTGAGGGGCCGCCTGCGCTGGCGGCGCGCCTCCGATGCCAAGCCCGTTCCTGAGGGCGTCCGAAGCCTGAAAGATTGGGCCGCCCGGGCCGAAGAACGCCGACGCGCCCCCGCCGACGTCGTTCGACAGGCTATCCCACGCCTTGCGCAGATTGGGGCCGATGTTGGCAAGGTCGAGACCGCCGCCCTGGTCCGGCGCCCCAGGCGGATTGGCGCGAGCGGCCATCGCTCGATCGAGCCCGGACGGCACCGCCGTCTGCGTGAAGTTCCGCTCATCGGCGAAGCGACCGGCCGGGATCTGCGGATGGTCCGCGTTGAGCGCCTGGAGCGTCTGGATTGCATCGAGCGAGAGCGGCGCTGTCATCGGCCCCGAACCGGCATTCGCCGCGCCAGCGGGCAGCCCTGGGCCGCCGGGGATGCCTGCCATCATGCTCGGGCGAGGCTGAGGCAGCGGCATCTGGGCAACGGCGCCGGCCGGGCCGCCGGGAGCGCCGATGTATGCCTTGCCGCGCGCTGCGGCCGGCTGGCCGATCTGCACCTCGACGGGCGAGCTCGGGAACGGCGCCAGCGCCTTGTCGATCTTGTCGGAGACGGCCTTGTTGGCTGCCGGCGGGCCGAGGCCATCGCTGGCGATGTTGTCGGGGGTGAGCTTGGCGCGCTGTTCGGGCGTGAGCGAGGCGCGCGCCGTCGCATCGAGCACGCCGAGGCCGTTCGGCGGCCCGCCGGCCACGGGAGCGCCACCGATAGGCCCTTTGGCGAACTGCGGCGGCCCGGACTGCATGTCGAACTGGGCCGGGATCTGCGGGTTCTGCGCCTCGGCGGCCAGCATGGCCTGCGGCGAGGTCATCTGCATTCCTTGCCGAAGCTCGGAGATGCCCTGTTGGTCGCCACGCAGATCGCGGCCCACGGCCATCTGGTTGTCGGCGGGGGTGAACGGCGCCGCGAGGCGATCGCCCTTGCCCATGGCGATTGCGCCGGCGGCGCCGATGCCGGGCGAAACGCCGGGCGCACCGCTCGCCAGCATGGAGATGTTGGGCACGCCACCGGGGGCGCCGCCGGGGAACATGCCGGGCGCGGCGAAGTCCTGCGACGAGACGGGCTGGACCGGAGTGCCGCCGGCCGGGTTGGAAAGCTGCTGGAGCGTGCCGCCACCGAGCGCGCCGAACGTCCGCGGGCCGGCGACGCCATCGGCCGTGAGCCCGTTCGATCGCTGGAATGCCTTCACCGCGGCTGCGGTCTGCGGGCCGTAGACGCCATCGGGCGAGATGCCGAGGGTATGCTGTAGTTGCGCCACGTCGGGGCCGCGCATGCCCTGGCGGAGAGTGCGGCCGCCCCCGGCGCCCATGGCTGCGGCGGCTTGCTCGGCGGGGGACTGCGGCGGGCCGCCAGGGGCGAGGGCCATGGCAGCGGCACCGGCGGGCGCCGGCCCGAGCTTCGCCAGCCGAGGGGCGAGGCCGCCGCGCTCGCCGCCGATGTCGAAGTGCATCAGGTCTTGCACGTTCGGCCGCTTGCCGGAGACGCCAAACGATCCGCCCCACGCCAGCTTGCCGTCAAGCTCGGGATAGGTCTGCTTCATGTACCCGTAGGCGTTCTGCGCCAGCCGGGTGTACATGCCGCTCTTGTCAGGCCCTTCGTTCGGGATCATCTTCCCGTCGGGGCCGACGATCTGCACATCGAGCGCGCCCCTACCAGCGATGTGGTGCTGAGAGTTCGCAACGTGCCCGGCCGGATTGTAGCCTTCGCTGACCGTGACCTGATACCCACTCGGCATCGAGGCCGCCGCCGCCGACAGAATTTCGACAAGGCGCGGGTCCACTCGCGCCACATTCGGCGAGTAGCCGGGCGTGAACCCCAAAGGGGCGAAGCCGTATGCCATCGGGAGAAACCCTCATGAAGTCCGTTGCCATCGCCCTGGTGGCGATGTTTGCCGCGCCTGCCGCTTTTGCTGCTTCACTGCCGATCGTCGGCGCCTATGGCGACGAATACGGGTGCAAGGTCGCCAAAGCTGGCGGGGCGCCCGTTGCCGGCGAGCCGGCTGACTGGATGCTTGTCACAACTCGCGATGCCGAAGGCCGCGAGTGGAGTTGTTCATTAGTTTCAGCGCGTGGCGATCGCGTCGTGGCGTCCTGCGCGAACGGCGGAGACACCAAGTCGACGCGTCAGAGCGTCACCCTGCGCGAGGACCGCGCCGCCGGCACCCTCACCTACACCGACCGCGCCGGGACCTTCATCCTTCACCGCTGCCGCTGATGGCCGTCATCGCCATCGCCGCGGCAATGCTCATGCTTCGGCCGTGGTCACTGCTGGCCGTTCTGGTTGGCTTCGGCTGGCTGCACGCCAGACGCAATCGACGGCATCGGCATGCGAGCCGCAGCCGCGCCCTGGCCCCCTACCCCGCGCCCGATGACTGGGGCGAAGAGCTTGGCAATCCGATCATGCCCGCGCCGGAGGGCTCCCATCATGGCCGGGTTGCGGCCGATCATGGCGTAAGCCTTGCGGACGATCTGCGGGTCGCGCGAAACCAGCATCTTAGCGACGTGTTTCGCGACCTCGGCGTTGATGCTGTTGATGCCGGCGCGGCCGCCGCGGATGGCGACTCCCGACAAAGCCGCCGTGATAATCGTCCGCGGGTTCAGCCACGTCATCGGATTGAACGGATCGGCGCCCGACGTCGCGACGCCGACACCCATCCCGGCGAGGCCCGATTCGATCAGTTGACGCGCGGTCGTGGAGTTGCCCTGGACCGCCTTCCGGCCAAGATCCATGATCGACTCGACGCGCAAGGCGGCTTCCATGTCTCGCGCGGCTTGCGGCCCTAGCGCGATTTCAAACTGTTGCCGGGCAACCGGAGACTGGAAAATCCGGTTCACGATGTTCGCCCGGTCCGGGACGTTCGCCAGCCGCGTCTTGACCTCGGTGGCGTACCCTTCCGCGAATAGCTTTCGTTCGGCCGGCGAGAACTTCGCCGCGGCCTTCTGTGCGTCGGCGAGGGACTGGGCTGTCACCTTCATGTTGGCGAACTGTTGCCCGGCCGTGAGCGCGTCGTCGGCGCCGAAGAAGGCCGCGGCGCCCTGCCGAGCCGCCTTGTAGGACGGGACCGCCTCATCGAGATAGCTGACGAGCTGCGACTTGATCCGGGTGAGGTCGCGCGCCTGGCCGTTGTCGCCGGTCCGCTGCGAGCGCGAAATCATGTCGTCGAGGTTCTGCTTCACGTTGTCCCAGAACTGCAGCGTCGGCTTCACGCCCGGCTTGAGCACAAGCGTCCCGTCGCCCGCCGGCTGAAACGGGTTCTGCGGCGGCCGGAAGCCTTCCACGGCCGCCTTGTTGGCGCCGGTGGCCGTCGCGGCCTTGATCGCCGCTTGCATGTCGGGCGCTGCGGTCAATTGCTGCAGACCCTCATGCCAGACGCCGCCCGCGCCCTGCAGATAGGCCGCGTCGTAGGCCGGCTTGTTCGCTCGAGCTGCGGCAGCCTGCAGGAGATCCCGCGTAGCCGGCGCATTGGCGCCCGGCATGGCGTCATCGAGCACCTGGCTCACGCGATCGAACTGCGTCGCCGCCCGCGCGTCGAGGCCCTGATTGAGCGTCGCCCGCGCTTCCGGGTTGAGGTTGGCCGCCTGCCGCCCGAGTGCCCGGCTCGTCTCGCCAAGGTCAATCGGCGCCACGGGCGCGCCACCCTGCCCCATGTCCTGCAGCGCCTGTGTAGCGGCGCCAACGCTGCCGGTGTCGCGCACCGCGGCGTCGACCACGCCCTGAGCCGCCCGCTGCTCCGGATTGAACAGTGCCTTGAGCGCGTCGACCGGATGCCCGAGCGCACCACCGGCCGCGCGGACGCCAGCCCCGACGACGGGCGCCGCAGCACCGATTGCCCCCCCGAGCGCAGCGCTCTGTCCTGCGCTGGCAAGTCGGTTGTCCACTCCACCCTCGCCGGCACCGTATCCGGCCAGCCCGGCATAGGCGGCGCCATTGATCGCCGCATTGCCGATGTTCGCCGCGCCGCGGCCGAGAGAGGTCAGCGCCCGCGTGGCAAGCGATGCCCCGGCGCCGGCCGCCGCGGGCGCGCGGATCAGGTTCATCTCCGGCGCCAACAGCGCAGTCGGGATCGCGCCAGCAATCTGGCTGGCCGCGGAAACGTAGGGATGGTTGGCCGCCGCCGCGGCATCCCCTGCCCGCGCATCAGCGAGCGTCTGGTCATAGGGCCGCCCAAGCAGCGTGCCGACGCCGGCCGCGAGCTCGTCGCCGAAGCCGAAGGTCGCGCCCTGGTAGACGTGCCGGATGATGGCGTCGCCGATGCCAGCATCGGGAGGCGGCGCATTGACCTGTGCGGCGGGTGTCGGCGGCCCCGGCTGGGGATGCGCGACCGCACCCGGCGCCATCGGCAGACGATCGCCCTTCGTCGCCGGCGCGTCGCCGCCGGTCGCCTGGCGCATGACGCTATCGATCGTCGCCGCGTCCGTCCCATCGGGGAAGGCGACGACAATCCCGCCGGGGCCTGCAACGTTCATCATTGGACGGGCTGCAATCCGGTTTGCGGGGTCCAGACGTGCGTGACGCCAGCGGCGGGCGCGGCCGAAGCGGCGCCGCCAGCCAGTTCTTCCGGCGCGATTCGCTGCAGGACCAATTGCGACTTCGGCGAGATGATCGGGAAATCGCCGCCGCTCGCGCCCATGGCGCTGTGCCACTGATCCTGTAGGGCCGAGATTTTTGAATGCAGAAGCTGCACCTGCGCCTTGACGACGGCGTGAAGCTCTTCGGGTGACCGGGCGCCGTCGAGCTGGCGCATCGCCTCCTGAATGTCGCCCTCGCTGCCGCCGGAGCCGCGGTAGAACTTGGTGATTTCCTGGCTGTACTTCGACTTGATGGCGTCGAACTTCTGAAGCTCGATCGCCGTGCCGCTGGCGCCCTTGACGGCGTTCCGAGCGGCATTCAGAGCGTAGTTGGCGAGTGGGACGCCCGAGAAGTTTCCGAGCTTGTCCACCTGCGCGTCAAGGTCGCCGAGGTGACCGATTGCCGTATTCCCGGCCGTGATGGTCTGCGCCGATTTGCCCGACGTAAAGTCCTCTTTCGCCTTGAGCCTTACCGGCCATTGCGTCGCATCGAAGCCGCCCGGATCGCCAAGTTGCTGCGCGCGCTCGTTCGCCGCCTGCATGAGCGTGATCCAGTAGGGCGTCTTGAGCGCCATGCCGCCGGGGAATGGCATCTTGCCCTGAAGCATCTGGTCGACCTGCGCCTTCTGCGGGGAGGAAAGCGAGTCGTAGACGCCGTTCGGCACTGCGGCATTCGGATCCTGCGATGGCTGGCCGCCGGCCGGCGAGCCCGTCAGCGAAGCACCCGGCTCCACCGTGCGGTTGAACGGGTCGACGAATCCATATTGCGTCTGCCCAAGGAGGTTGGTGCCGATCGGGCTCCATTCGCGATGCGGCGCCATCTGGTTCGCCACGACGCTCTGCGCGAGGTCCGGGTCCACCTGCATGAGCTTCGTCTGTGCCGCATCGAGCGCCGCCGGGTCGCCGCTGCTCTTGGCCTGCAGCCACGCATTCAGCGCCTGCCGCTTCTGCTCCATGGGCATGGTCTGCGCGACGGCCTGTGCCGCTCCGGCCATGCTGCCGCGGAAGGTGCGCCCGCCGAGAAGCGCCGCCGCAACCGGACCGATCCACGCCTGATTCCAGAAGCTGCCGCCGGGCGAGCCCGACAGCGGCCCCGGTGGCGGAGCGCCCGACAGGACTCCCGAGGACGGAGCCGGATTGAACGATCCCGGCTGCGGCACGCCGACGCTGAATCCAGGCTGCCCCAGGTTCGGGTCGAACGTCTGGTAGAACTGGCTGAGGTCGATCATGGCCTAGAGCCCCGCAAGCAGGCCGCCGAGCGCGCCGAGGCCGGCACCGATGCCGCCATAGCCGCCCATGGAGTTGCCGAGCTGGCCACCCATCAGGCCGCCGCCGAGGAGACCGCCGAGCGGGTTCGACGGAGGCTTGACCAGCCCGGCCTGCGTCGCCGTGTTGCCGACGCCCGACAGGATGCCGGAATACGCCCCGAGCCGGTTCCAGCCCGACTGCTGGTTCGTGTTGAACTTGTCGATCCGGGCTTGCAGCGCCTTCTGGGCCTGCGCGTCGTATGCCTGCCCGACGCCGAGCTGCGCCTGGTAGGGCATCATCTGGGCCTGCCACGCCGCCGGCAGGTTCTGGCTCATGTCGCCGAGGATGCCGCGCTGGTTGGCGATGTTCTGGTTCCAGTTGCTTGCGAGCGCCTGGCTGCGGAAGTTGCCGAGCTGCGTCGTCAGCGCCCCGGTGTCGGCCGCCGAGCCGAGCCGGCCCATGCCGCCGAACTGGCGCTGGATGTCGTTCAGCATCTGGTCGGACTGGCTCTGCACCGCCTGACCGAAGGCCGCGTTGCTCGATCCCGACAGAAGCCCCTGGTAGTCGGTGTTCATGCGGTCGGCGAAGCCCGACAGAGGCCCCGCATTCTGCGCCTGCCCGTACATCCCCGACAGAGCGCCCTGGGTCTGCGAAGACATGGGCGTGTAGGCCTGGAAATTCGGCGCCTTGAAGCCCGCGCCCGACTTGTAGAGGCTCTGCGCGTCGCTGCCGATATTGTTGATGTATTTCCCAATATCGACCTGGGAACTGCCGCCAAAGAGGCTCATGCCTGCGCTTCCTTTTTCGGGCTGCGGGTCGATTTCACGCCGCAGATCATGACGTGCAGCGTGTGGGTGGCGCCCGCCGTGGCCTGGGCCTTGATCGCGTCACCCGGAACCATGTGGATAGGCTTGCCCTCGAACGCGAGCGGCGCCGCAGCGCCGACCGCGCCAAGGAACACGAGACACCAGTCCGTGCCGCCGGAGCTATGGTAGAGCGAGCAGGTGTCGGCATTGGCCGTGGTCGCCGCGACCTGGATATCCGTCACGTCGAAGGCTAGTTCGCCTTGCTCGCCGCACGTGTAGACCGTGGTGAGCGTGTTGTCGGCGAGCGCCTTGTGCTTGGTCCAGTAGTTGCTGAGCGGATAGACTGCGGCCATCAGTAGAGCCGCCCGCGCACGTCGATCCAGCCGAAGGTGTAGAGCAGCACCGTGTCACTGGCGCCGGACGCCGACAGGCGGTAGCGAATCTGCGCCGAGGTGTTCGTCTTGACCAGCATCGCCTGGGCCGTGAAGACGCCCGTCGAGCCGCCCGTCCGGTAACTGCGCTCCGTGCTGGTGGCTGCCCGATCAGTCTCATCCAGGGCCGTGACCAGCGCACCGATGGTGCCCGTCGTCTGGTTGCTGATCTGGAACGTGATGTCCGCCCACACGACGACGCCAGTCGGCACGGTGAGCGTCGCTGTCACGGCCGACGTGCCCGGATTGGCCGAGTTCACGTCGAGGACCGAAGCCGCCTTCCACCGGAAGCGATCGCCGTCCTGGGTGAATGTCAGGATGTGCGCCGAGCCGTCCGTCTTGATCGCGCCGATGCGCCGGAAGAGCGTGTAGTTGGTCGGCAGGGTCGGCGAGGTCGCCGAGGTCGACAGGAGCACGTCGACGACGTTCGTATCCTGCCGCTTGATGACGAAGACGTGGTACCAGGTCGAGTTCGCGACGCTGCCCGTATCCAGGCCGCCGTTGCCGGTGCCGACCGCCCAGCTTCCGGTGGTCTTCGTGAAGGCGCCGAGGACCATGTTGTCGATATCGGTCGAGTCCCGGCAGGAGCCCGCCGCGATATCGATGACCGTATTCGGCGAGGAGCCGTCGTTGCTGAGGGTGAGCCCGAAAAGCTGCCCCGTCGCGATGGCGCCTGGCGCCGCCGCCGGTGCGATGTTCGCCGCCCGCCACTCGGTGGCGCCCGAATTGTAGACCAGATCGAGGTACATCCCCGTCTGGATGCTGCCGATGGCGAGCGGCGTCCCGTCCGCGCGCTTGATGTTGTAGGCCGTGAGCCCGTCCGGGGCGAAGGTGACGGTCGCCGACGTGTTGTCCGCCGTCGCCTTGAGCAAGAGCCGCAGCCCGTCCGTGAGCTGCCCGCTCTCGAGCACCTGCCCGGTCGTGACCGTGAGCGCGTTCGCAGTGCCGCCGGCAGCCAGGGAGCCGCCGATATCGTTCATCTGCTTTTTCACGGCCGCCATGATGGAGCGGACGTTGTTGTCGAGCGTGTCGGGCGACTGCGCGTCGCTCGACGAGATCGCGCCATCGGCGCTGGCGTTGCTCGCGGCCGTCGTCGACCAGGCCCGGACCGTCTCTGACGTGCTCATTTCAACGCCTCCCGTCCGGGGTGATGTCGCCCGGCTCGAAATCGATGCCGGCGAGGTCGTTCCAGGCTACGCCCGCCGGCACGTCGATCTGGACCTGCGCGATGCGGGTCGAGATCCGCGCCGGGATGCGCCCCTGCGCGTTGATGCTCTGCGCCGCGCCGAAGACGGGCGCCGTCTGCGGGCGCTCGGTGCCGCCGACCTTGCCGGTTGCGTTCATCGGATCGCCGTTGAGCCTGAAACCGCGGATGAAGGCCCGGCCGCCGGGGATCGGGTCAAAGGTCGCGGTCTGCACGCTGGCCGCAGTCGGCGTGCCGGTGAAAAAGCACATCTTCTTGTTCGCGTCGAAGGCCGCCAGGCCCGGAGCGCCGCCGCGCCACACATCCGAGCCGAAGGGATACGGGACGCTGCTCAGCGTCGAGTAGAGCGCCGCCAGCGCGGCCAGCGTGGTCCCCGCGGTGTAGGCCGTGAAGATGTAGGTCAGCGCACAGGAGGCGTGCGTCCACTTGTCCCGCTCGATGTCGTAGACGATCAGGCCGTCCAGTGTGGTCGAGGAGGCGTTGCCGGCGCGCGGGTAGAGCCAGAAGATGCGCCGGACGAGCGGGTCGAGCGCGCCGATGATCGCCTTGAACCGGCTCTTGTTGCAGTCCGGGTTGGCGCCCGCGAACCAGTCGTTGACCCGGTTCACGCCGATATTGGAGATCGAGCCATCGGCCCCGATCCGCATGAAGCCGTTGGTCGAGTAGTAGTAGACGTCGCCGCCATCCTTCACGATCGAATAGGGCGACGGCGTGCCGCGGGCGGCGTCGATCCGGTGGAATTCGAAGATCGCGGCATCCGTGCGCGCCACCTGCCGGCGCACCGTCTCCGTCTGGAAGACGAGCCCGCCGAGCTCGTACCCCGCCATGCCCATGACGTCGCCGCCGTCCGGGAAGACCTGGCTGTCACTGTCCTTCGTGTAGGCCGTCCAGGTCGCGGCGTCGTTCCGGCCCGACCACTTCACCGATCGCCGGCTGGTCGCGGTGGCGCCGAGCTGCACGAAGTCGCCGACCACCTCCACGTAGCGCGAGTTCGGCGGGCTGCCGGCGAGCGCCGCGAGGTTGCTGCCGGAGTCCACGTCGATGTACTGCACCACGTCGCTGCCGTTGGCCGCGATCAGCGTCGAGCCGTACTGCTTGATCGACCAGTATTCGTCCGTGGCGAGCCCGTAGGCGCCGCCGGCGAGGCGCGAGATGTCCGTCCAGGCGGCCGACACCGAGCCGCCGAACTGGTAGCCCTTGGTCGCCGACATGGCGTAGATGGCGATGGCGTTGCCGGCCGTGCGGGCTGCGAAGGCCCCGCGGATGACAGTCCCGGCCGCGGCCGAGCCCACCGCCGCTTGCGGGAGAGGCCCGTAGCTGTTCGACTTCGGGAGCACGCCCAGCGCCTCCTGCGAGGCTTCGGCGTTGAGGTTCCACCCATCGGGCTCCCAGGGCGCGAAAGCGGGCATCAGAACTCCGTCGGCGCAACGCGCCCGGTGGCGCGCTTCAGCGATGTCTTGGCCTCCAGCTTGCCGAGCGCCAGTTGGGCAAGCTGAGCCATGTCGCCGGCCTGATCCATGTCCCGGATGACGTGGCCGAACAGGAGGAATTTCGCATAGCAGCGGATGAGTTCGAATGCCTCGCTGATCCAGACGTTCGTGCTGTCGGTGTCGCTCGTCGGCGCCGGGATTTCGTAGGCGCCCATCATCGTGATTGTGCGCACCGCGTTCGGGAGCGGGTAAAAGATCAATTGATCCCCCATCCAAGCCCAGTCGTAGGGATCGCCTTGCACCAAATTGGTTCTGATCAGAAGTTGCAGCGTGTCGGCATCGCGCAGGCGCAGCGGTCGATTAATGCCGCCGATGTTGCAGAAAATGTCGTCGATTTCGAAGAAAAGCGGGATGTCCGGGCTATCGGCCGACGTGTAATAGGCTTGGGCAACGACCGTGGAAAACGTCGTCAGGTTGTTCGCCGTCTTCTCGTTGAAGTAGAACCGGGTCGTCTTGTAGTGCTCGATCGCGTCGGTGATGGCGTTGCTGATCTGGGCCGACAGGTCCGACCGGGCAAGGTCATCGGCAATCCGCGATTTCAGGTCTCCCAACGTATAGGCCATCAGCGCTTGCCCTTGCGTTTGCCGCGCTTGCGGGAGGGTGGCGCGGGCACGGCGGGCGCCACCGCCGGCCCGCGCGCAGCGTCCGAAGCCGTGTCCGGCGGCTTCGGCGCCTCGGGCTGCGGGTGTCCGAGGTCCGCAACCCGGTCCTTGGCCTCATGCGCAGCGATGTCACCGCGCATGAGGGTGAGCTGTGCCAGCCACATCAGGCCGGCCGCCCGAGAAAGCCGGCCAGCGAGCCGGAAAAGACCTTCGGGCCGATATGCCCGAGCGTGATGGTCGGATCGACGTGGACCGAGTAGCCGAGGCCGCGCACGTCCTCGAAGAACGCGCAATCCTCGCCGACCGCGAAGCCATCCCGGATGCCCATGCGGAAGATGTGCGGGATCGGCTGGCCGTCGTTCACGTCGGAAAAGCGCGCCGAGGGTGCCTTGGCGGCCAGTTCCTCGACCACATGCCGTTGCACGCACGCAAAGCCGAGGCCGAGTTCCTTGACCGCAATGCAGCCGTGTTCGTCGGCCTCCACTTCCGCGCCGAGCGGCGTCAGGAAGAATCCCGGCGGGTCGCGCCGATGCGGATAGGCCGCACAGACCACATCCTTGACCGTGGAGAGCGCCAGCAAGCGCAGGAAGGCGTCCGCCCGCCACGCCTGGTCGCTATCGATCCAGAAGATGCGGTTGAAGCTCGTCTGCAGAAACTGCCAGGCGATCTTGCTGCGGGAATGGTGGACGAGGGACGAGCCCTTGCCGAAATAGACTTGCAGCGGCACGCCGTACTCGATGCAGGCCGCTTGCGTGTCGAGGAGGCTGCCGACCGTCTCCGGCGGCAGGTCTCGATGGGTGGGCATCGCGAGCATGACGCTCACGCCCGCGATGCTCAGTTTCATGAGGACTACACCGCCGCCGAGAACGGCGTGGCGTAGGCACCGCCGGTAGCGGTGCCGAAGACCTGGGCGTGAAACACACCCGTCGCCTTGTCCCAGATCTCGATCCACTCGCCGACGCTTACCGAGCCCGTCGTGGTCCGGTTGAGCGTGATGGTGTCGGAGGTGGCCGACGTGGCAAAGCCGAGAACGGCGTTGCCGGAGTCGATGCGCGACCCGAAGGCAAGCCCTTCCATCACGTCGGTCGAGTTGCCGACCTGCACCTTGTGGCTGTTCGAGGTCGCGAGGACCGAAACCTCGAACCGGTAGCGATAGCCGGTGCCGGTGGCCTGCGGCAGTGTCACGACGGACCCGGCCGCCGTGTCGAGCAGGATCGTCTTGCCCGAGTGCTTGTCGGCGGCCAGCGTGAGGGTGGCGCCTGCCGCAACCGCGGTAGACACGCCCTTGAGGACGCCATCGATCGAAAGAGCAGTCGACATTGATCCGCCCTCCTTACAGGTCGTTGTTGGGAACGTAGGCGACGACGATGTACGCCACACCCGCCGACGCGGCGGTGCCGGTCTGCGTGTACTTGGCGTAGATCGTGGTATCGGCGGAGATCGCCACGTCGGCACCGCGCCAGCAGATCGTGGTGCCGGCCGTGCCTTCGTCGACGTCGCCCGCCGACACGAGATCGGCATCGCTGCCGGTCGACGTGCCCACGGTGAGGACGTTCGTGGTTGCGGCATTGAATGCCGTCGCGACGCGGACCTTGGTGAACAAGATCTCCGCGCCGTTGGGCAAAATGCCGACCTTCACGGTGTCGGCGGTCGCAATGCCGGCATCGTTGTAGTTCACCTTCTTGCGAAGGTAGTGGATCGCCTGCCAGTCGAACTGACGGGCCTGAGTCCCAGCGGTTCCCGTTGCCATTGTCAGTTCTCCTTAGGAGGTGAAGCCGCCGTGCTTGATCGCGTAGGACGAGAGCACGATCACGCCGAAGTCGACCGAGTTGAACTGGGTCTTCTTCATGCCGAACATGGTCTGCGCCGACACGCCAAGCTCGCGCTCGTAGTCGAAAAGCTCCTCGACCCAGGTGAAGGTGGCGGCGTCCGCGTCCATCGCGAAACCGCACATCATCGCCTGTGCCCCGAGAAGCACCGCACGGCGGGTATTCGCCACCGTGGCACTGGTCGTGGAGTTGCATCCCTGCGTGATGTCGTAGGCCGACCGCAGGATGACGCCGTTGTACTCGCCGAGCGCCCCGGTGTAGATCGGGTTCTTGCTGATCTGCCCGCCCTGGATGCCCTTGGCCTGGATGTCAAACCAGTTGCCGGCCGTGGAGGCGTCCGTGCGCAGGTCGGTCACCTGCGTCGGGTGGAGGTAGAGGACATACTTTTCCTCGCCCCCGATCATGACCGGCCGGATCGGGCCGCTCGTCGCGGTCGAGGTCTTCGCTTCCTCGACGGCGTAGTCGATGTACTTGAGCTTGAACTCGTCGCCGGCCGCCAGGGTTTCATCCGTGGTGTGCGAGGCCGAGCACCACATCTGGCGCGAGCCAGACGAGGGCGCGATCGTCGCCTGCAGGCCGGTGTACTTGATCCGGCTCTCGGCGACGTTGCCGCAGAGCTGATTGAAGGCCGAGACCGACATGCGCTTGGCGTACCAGTCGCGCAGGCCCGACTTCGCCTCGTCGCGGAGGTCGAAGGGAACGCGCTTCTGGTCGATGCGGTTCTTGTTGCGCACCTTCACCGCGTGGGCGAGCTCGTTGATGACCACCGAGTCCGAATAGGTGGTCAGCGACTCTTCGTTGCCCTGCAGCACTTCGCCTTCGGACACGCCGTCGCCGGAGAGCTGGACGCGGAGGCCGTAGGTCACTTTGTCGCCGGGGCCCTTGGACAGTTCGTCCTTGAGCTGGATGATGGAGTCCGAGCCGGAGCCGATAAGCGGGGCGATCGCGGTGTACTTCAGCGCCTCGACCGCCAGCTTCTTCGACCACAGCTTGACTGCCATGGCGTCGTTGACGCCATAGGTCGTCGTTGCCATGAATGGTCCCTTTCAGGGGATGTTGAAGGATCTGGGTTCAGACGCCCGCATTTCGCCGCGAGCAGCGCAGCCGGTTTGTCGCGCACCGGAAAGGCGAAGCGCTTAGGGTCCGCCGACCTACACACTGCTACTCGAGCTGGCTTTAGCCGCCCATCAGCCGCTTGGTCTTGGTCGGGTTCTTGGCCGTCCATGCGTCGAACTCGGCCGGGGACATCTTTAGCAGCCTCTCGGCCGTCATCCCCGTCTCCGTGGCGCCCCCGCCAGCGCTCGAAAGCGTCCTCGATCGCTCCTGGCCGCCGGCAATGCGGTCGATCTGCTCCGTGGCCGCCGGAGGGGCAGCCTTGGGCTTGTAGCCGCGATGCTTGGCGACGTTGTAGAGCACCTCGGCCGGGCTCTGCTGGCGCTGAAAGGCACCGTGCGCGATCTGAAGCTCTTCCTGGCCGATGATGGCCGGGATCTGGTCTGCCGGCACGCCATACGCCTGCAACTCAGCCGCCCGGTTCTCGCGGAAGAACTGGTAAGCGTCGCCGTAGTCGGCCGTCTTGGCCCGGAACTGCTGCGCGTCGGCCACCGCGGCCTGGGCGAGGCTGGCAATCTGCGCCTGCTGGCGCCGCTCTTCGGCCGACTGCTGCCCGCCGGCCCGGATTTCCTCGATCTGGCGCTCCAGGTGCTGGATGACGCCGATCGGGTCCGTGGCGATATCGGGCTTTTCCGGCGCCGCCGGCTCGGCCTGGCGCTGCCCATGCTCGCGCATGCCGAGGACGGCTTGAAGCCGCCCCTCGAACAGAGCCCGCTCCTCGGCGAGCTTGCGGTTCTCCACTTCGAGCCGGCGCCGCTCGGAACGCTCCTCGTGAAGCGCCTCATGCGGGACGATCTTGACGTGAGGTCCGCGGCCTTCGACGGCATCGGCCGCGGCATCGTCCTCGCTTTCCGTCTCCGGTGCAGTCTCTTCCTCGCTCTCGGGCTCCGGAGGGGGCGCCGGGGCCTCTTCCTCGCGCTGCATCGCCGCGAATGCGGCTTCGTCCGTCTTGCTCAGTTCGTTTGCCATTGTTTCGCCCTGGCTTGCGAAGCGCCGATTTCGCCCGGCGCGTGCGAAGGGTCTCAGACCGCGACGCCGAAGGGATAGTCCGTCCCGGCTCGTACCGGACTGATGCGGTACTGCGACAGCTGATCGGTCGGCAGGCGCGAGAACAGGATGAACGGCTGCCCGCGGTCGTAGGCATCCGAGTCCGTGACGATGGTCGAGATGGCCGTGAGCGCCGCATCCTGCGCCGGCAGCGACACCCAGAGATACCAGTAGGGCAGCACGGTTTCGGTGCCGTCGCCCGCAACGGTCGTCACAGTGCAGCCGGGAAAGCAGATGTTTCTCCGCCAGCCGGCCGGGGCATCATCGGATGCTGGCGTGCGGTATTGCGGGCAGGCCGCGATGGCCGCTGCTTCGTCAGCGAAGCGGAGCAAATGATCGATCATGTCGTCCCCGCGATCAGACCGGCATTGGGGATGCGCGCCGAGGCCCAGACGGCGATGTCGGTGATGTAGGTATTCAAGATCGAGTTGCCGGAACCATCGGAGCCGATGCCAATGGTGGTGAAGGCAGGCTTCGCCCCGTTCGTGCCCGATGTAGACACCGCGCCACCATTCGACGTTACCGCGCGATCGTTGAGCGTAGCGGCAAAAGCCGCCTTGACAGAAGCCCCGGCTGAAAAGGCTGCGGCAACGTCTATCCGGCCCTGGCTTGCCGCGCTTGCGGTAGCGTTCTGCGATGCATTGCGGGCGCTGCCTGGGTTTATAAAAAGGATTTCTGTGTTTGTCACGCCTGCATCAGCAAACACGACAACATCACGGTTGACACCACCCAATGAAACTGGAGCAATAAACGCAGCGTAAGCGGTAAGCGTGTCCCCCGTTCCGGGTAGTCGCGTCACCGTCACCACATCCGACGCCCGCGTCGCCGCCGCACTGGTCGTGCGGATCGGAGACGTGGCGAACGCGCCTAGCTCTAGCTGGGGCCAGCCGATGCGGATCGTAAAGTTGACCGCAGACGTGTTGTTGCAGCCAAGACTTATCAGCGGCTGCAGATTTGCGGTCGTTCCGCCGCCTGACAGGGTTGTAATCTGGCTGATGCGGCCAAGACTTGCAGTAATCGACGCCTTGAAGTCCGATCCGTCGTCATTCTGAACAAGACCTCCGACGTTCGTTCGCTCGGAAAGCCTCCACTTTATCGTGGTTATGTTGGTGAAGTCGCCCCCGACAAGCGCGAAAAACGCTGAAGCTGACCACGTTTGCCCCGTCGTGGCAGCAATTGCCGTGCTGGTTTCCAGCCCAATCTGGAATCCAGTGCCGCTCGTAGTGCCTGAGAACTGGATGTCAACGTAGTCGATACCATTCGCTGTCCCAGTGCCGACCACAGTTTGCGTCAGCCCTGCGAGCGTGGCCGACCAGTTCGTCGGCAGCGTCCCCGGCGTGCCCGCCACCGCCCCCTGCATCGAGTTGTTGCGGAGCGAGTTCGTCCGGCTCTCCTCGATTAGCGCGCCCTTGTTCGTCCGCCGCAGGATGCCGCTGTTGACGCTCGACCAGTTGCCGCTCAAGTCGTCGATGTAGGCCGCCGAGGCGCGCGAGACGGTGAGCAGACTTTCGGGCGTGACCGCGCCGCCCCGAATAGACCAAGCCCGCCCCTTGGCGAACTGGAGTGCCAGCGTCGGGCGCACCCCGAACGCCGCATAGTCCGACGTGACCCACCCCGGCACTCCGAGCGGAACGGGAACCCTGCCCATGCTACAGCGGGAATCCGTGCAGCGTCACCTTGTAGACGCGCGCCGAGGATGGTGTGTAGCCGCCGACGGTCACGAGATAGGCGTACAGATCGGCGCCGGCGAGGCTGATCTGCTTGTTGAGGCCGTCCGATTGGACGTAGAGCGTCGAACCCTCATCGACGGGCGTCCCGAGCGAAACCTTTCCGATCAGGGTGGCCCGATCCGCGCTCGAAATGTCGAATGCCGCATTGTCGCCGAGCGCGCTGGCTGGCGTCGCGCTGTGCAGCCAAAGATTGTAGCTCGTCTCGCCGGAGATGACCGCGGTATCGTCGATCTCGAGCTCGGTCGACGTGACCATGAACTCGCCGCCGCCATCGAGGCGCACGTTGGCGAACTTGATGACCGCGCCGCCCGAGCCGGTTCCGGTGCCGATGACCTTGCCCGCCGTGTACGCGTTGGTGTCCGCCGTCCGGGTGACGGAGACAGCCGTTCCCGTTCCCCGGACTGCCGAGGCGATCAGTGATGCCATATCGTGCTCCTATCGGCTGTTGGCGGCCGGCTTGGGCCGGGCCGCCGCGGCAATCCCGGCGCCGACCATCTTCGCGCCCGCGCTCACGCGGTCCTTGTGGGCCTGGACCGCGGCGTCCTGCGCCATCCATTCGCGCTCAGTCTGCTGCTGCGTGGCGAGCTTCGCCATGTCCGCCTGCTGGCGGGAGGCGATTTCCTCGCGCTTGCCCTGCAGGCTGGCGGCAATGCCCATGCGCTTCGTTTCCTCGCCGGCGAGCGCCCGCTCGTAGTCAAGCTGCGCCGCGCCCGCGTCCGTGCCACTCTGAGGGCCGCCGGTCTTGGCTGCATTCATCGCCGCCGTCGCCTCGGCCAGATCGGCCTGCGCGCCGAGGAGCTTCACCTTGGCCTGGCCCTCGGCCATCTGGAGCTGGATGCCCTGCTCCTGGATCGGCTGCTGCTGCGCGGCGTCGTCCTGCGCCTTCTGCTTCCACTTCTCGACCACCGACGCGGGCAAGGGCGAGTATTCCATCAGTATCGCCCAGTCCGACTTGTCGAGCGTCTTGCCGAGGATCGGCAGCATCTGGACCAGCGTGGCCCAGACCCGCTCTTTCTGGTTGGGCGACGTCGCCTGGTCATCGACGATGACGTCGTACTCGGCCATGCCGGGCTTGTGGATCAGCGGGACGTACTGCGCGCCTTCGTCGCCCACGACGCGGATCAGCCGGCCGTCCGCGATGTAGTGCGTGATCAGGTACAGGAGGATTCGTCCCTGCCGTTTCCTGAACCGGCGCAGGCTGTCGAAGAGCGAGGCGAGGATCGCCATCCCGGCCTGCTTGCGGCTTTCCTCGAGCGCGGCCGGCTGATCGGCCTCGCGCATGCCCAGAAGCTCGACGTTGACGCCCGAAACGTCGCGGATCGACGACACGGCGTAGGGCAGGAGCTCAGCGAGCTGCGACGGGAAGGCCGGCGGCTCCTTCGGCTGAATGCGGTTGCCGGCGAGCGCGCCGGCTTTCATCCAGGTGATGCGCTCGCTCCGTGCAATCCCGTCCTCGGCGTCGCGGTCATTCTCGAAGGCGCCGCGCTCGGCAAACCACCCGCCCTTCGCGTTGGTGTTCAGGATGTGCATGGACTGGCTGAGCCATTTGTTCGCCCAGCGCTGAGGGTCTTTCATCGCCCGCACCAGCCCGTAGAACGTCCCCTTGTTGTGGTCGCGCTTGCCGGTGATGCATTCCCACGAGAAATGCCCCTCGCAGGGCCCGGGGCCGTGGCTCAGCACCTTGGCACCGATCAGCGCCTGCTTGTAGACCTTGCGGACCTGCCGCACGGCCTTTAGCCCGCCCTGGATGGCTCCCGCGGCCTGCGCTGCCTCGGCGCGCGCCTTGAACTTCGGCCAGTCCTTCTCGTCGACGCTCTCAACCTGCCCGTTGAAGGCGACGCGATAGAACGTCTCCCGCTCCCACCATTGCAGGTGGACGATCGTCACGTCCTTCGGGGACGGCTTGTCCTCGCGGCCGATGTCCTGCTGGTAAGCCACCTGCGGATCAGCGTTGTGCGGGGACTTCTTGTCCTCCGACCGGGCCCAGGAGGCGTCGAGGTCTTCGTCATCAGCGTCTGGCGCCAGCACGCGCGCGTCGGCGATCGGCATCGTCTTGATGCGCCAGGTCCGGCGGGCGTCGATCAGGTTGCGCTTGCGGGCCGAGGCGTCCCAGAGCATCTCGAGCGGGTCGATGCGCTCCTCGACGATCATCCCGTCCGGCTCGGTTTCGTAATCGAGCCGGGTGTCGATCCAGCCCATCCCGCAGACGACCATATCGAAGAAGGAGTCCGACTCCTCGTCTTCGGCGTCGCACTGCTCGCGGCACCATTCGGCCGCCGCAGTGAGCACGTCGTCGACCTGCTCCTGGCCCTGCTGGCGCGGGATGTAGCGGACCTCGCGGCGGTTGCCGATCTCCATCCCGATCACGCTTTCCACGGTGGGCGCGATGCGGTTGAAGGTCACTTCCGGGCGAAGCTGCTCCTTGAGGATTTCCTTGTCTTCGTCGCTCCACTGCTTCCCGGCGACGAAATCGAAGTCTTCCTTGGCGTCCTTGCGCCAGTCCTCGGCGTGGTGCTGATCGAGGCGATACCAGTCCTTGGCCTGGAGGAACAGTTCCTCGGCGTCGTCGGTGTCGCGCTCTGGGGCGTCGTCGGCCGCAGCCGGCGGCGTGTCGGATTCCAGGTCGCCGATCATGCGGGATTGCTATCGAGCCAGTCGAGCGCGGCAGCCGCTGTCTCCACGAACAGATGCCACACGGGCACGTTATCGCGTGAAATCCAAGCTCTCACTGGTGCCCGCACCAGTTCAGGCTGGCCGAGCGAGACGAGCGTGTTTTCGTCTGGCATGGGTGGACCTCCCCAGCCCTCAATCGGCTTCCAGCCGGAAGCACGGGCTAGGTGACGAGCGAGATCTTCGATGCGCTTGTCGTTCATGCCGCCATCCAGCTTGTTCCGCCGCTCCGGCGAGGCCGCTGATAGGCGCGGCTGCCGGCCGGTGCGCTGTCATCGCCAAAGCCCATCGCGAACGTCCTCAGCGCATCGGCGCCATGCGAAGACCAATCGTGCAACGGCTTGGCCTTGAAGATGCGGTTCACTTCGTCCCACTCGCGCCGGTAAGCCTGCAGCGCGTTCAGCCCGCGCTCGCAGCGCTTCTCGTCGATCCAGGCCCGGGCGAGCATCCGCCGGGTTGCGTTGATCCCGTCCATGACGTGCGCGACCGGCACCACGCGCGGGTTGATGCCGAGGGTGCGCAGCGTCTGCGCCCGGCTCAGGCCCGTCGTGAGCTCGTGGTGCTCCACATCGTGCGGGAACCAGTGCTCGGCGCCGTTGTTGCCGTCGGCATAGCGCCAGTTGTGCTCGCGCTTCTTCTCGTCGAGCACCTTGGCGTAGTGGTCGAGGCCGGCGCCGCCTTCTTCGTGGTAGTCGACGACACGCACCTCGCGGCCCACGACCTGAATGAACCAGATCGCGGTTGCGTCGGTGTAGCCAAGATCCCAGGCCGTATGCACAGGCACCATGCGGTCGATCGGAATGACGCCGATGCGCTTTTCCTCGCGCGCCAAGCGAAGCTCTTCGGCGTAGAACGCGCCGAGGACTGCAGCGTCGAAGCTGCACAGGTACTCTTGCTCGTAGAGCGCCCTGCCCTGGTCGGCGCCGAACTGCGCCATGTAGGCGCGGCGCTCTTCCTCGAGCTGGGCCGCCGAGAACACACCGGTCTTCGTCGCCGGGAGCACCTCGCTGAACCACGTCTCGGGATGCCGCCGGGCATCGTCGAGCATCGTCTTGGCGTGGTTGTTGCCGCGAGGTGTCGTGATGAACAGCGCCCAGCCGCCGTTTTCGGCCAGGATCGGCCGCAGGAAGCCCCAGGCCGCCGGATCGGACAGCGCCCATTCCGAGAAGACGACACCCGCGGGCGGGGAGCCGACCAGCGAGTTGAAGTTGTCGCTGCCGACGAGGTGATACATCGACCCGTTGACGAAGCGGATCGTCATCTCGTTCTCGCGCGTCGTCGAGCGGAGTTCGTGCGGGAACGCCTCGTCGATGCGGCGCATCCCGGAGTGCGGGTTTACTGCGTCCCACACGGCCTTGCGGGCCTGCGTCTGTTGCGGCAGAAGGTGCCAGTACGTCGCCGGCCGCTGCATGGCCGCGATGCACTCCCAGTGCAGGGCGACCTCGTCCTTGCCCGATCGGCGGTGCCAGATGCACTCAGCACGCTTACCGCCGCCGCGCAGGTACCGCCACAGCGGCAACTGGTAGTCGCGGGCCTGCCAGCCGTTAGCCGGCAGGATCAGTTCGCGACCGCGCCCAGTCATCGACGATCGTCACGGTGATGCCGCCCTTGACCTCGGCCTCGAGCTTGTCGCCGTACTTCTTCGGCGCGAGCTTGCTCATGAGCCATTTGCGGCTGTCCACCCGGAGCCGAGAGCGGCTGATCCACTCGGTGTTCGGCGACGTGCGCTCGTTGCCGTCCTCGTAGACGGTGACGTGCGTGTCCTTCGACGTGTCGTCGGAAATCTCGATGATCTCGTCGGCGAAGCGCTCCATTTGAGCCTCTTTCGCACGCGCGTATTTCTCCCGGAGATCAGCGTTTTCCGGATCAGCCAGCCAGCGATAGAACATCGACTGGGACGGCATGCCTTCATCGGCGCAGATCTTGCGGACGCTCTCACCGTCCGTGATGCGCTGGATGATGAAGTCGGCGGCAGCGGGATAGGCCATTCAGTGCCTCAGCACTTCCCGCCCTTGCCGGCCTTCATGACGCCGCCCTTGGCCATGGCGCTGGCGCCCTTCATGGACTGGCCGGTCGAGGCGTTGCCGTCCTTGCCCTTGATGCCGCCCTTGGATTTGGTCGAGGAACCCATGATGTTGCTCCTGGTTGAAAACGCAAAACGCCCGCTCGGAAAACCGGCGGGCGCGTCTGTGCAGATTGGCAATCAATAGCCTGTGACTATCGCTACGTCAAGCCGGGCGATCACGGTCAATCATTGACCGGCTCCAGATCGGCGGTGTGACGGGTGCTGTACGAACCATCGCCATCCCACTTGATCCACGCTCTTTCGCCGTCCAGCCCGACCACCCGAGCGACGCCGCAACCCATCGACACCCTGTCGCCCACCTTGATCGGGCGCGGGATGAAGCGGCCGGCGGCGAGTTCCTTGGCATCCATCCAGTGTGGTGTGTACTCCACATGGTTACCAAGCACAGCAACGTGTACCATATTGCTGGGTAATACCTCCCTCACCCTCACCCGCAGTTCGATCTCGTCGCCGACGCGGAACTTGCTCATGCTGTTCTCCCCAATCCGAAAAGCTCGACGAGCTTGTCCAGCCCACGGATCAGCGCCCGCTGCTCCTCGACCGTGACCGGATTATCGTAGACAGTCACATCGAACACGGCGCGCCGCACTGCCCCGCCGAGGTTGGCGAGGAGGACGAACGCCGTCTGGAACCGCCTGGACACGTCGTCGATGACGGCTTGATCCGTGTCGCGCTTCGTCGAGCGGCCGGCGCCTACCTGCCATGAAGGCGACTTCGCGTGCCGCGACGGGATGCCCTTGATCCGATCGTAGGAGCCGACCAGCTCGCCGAACTTCTTGCCCGCGGCAACCTGCCGATCGGTAAGCACGCCGTTGAGGCGGAGCCTGCCGAGCTCGCTGCCGAGGAGCGGATCGCCGCAGCCGCGCTTGGCCTGGTCGATGATGCGCCGCACGAGCGTCGGCGGCGTCTCGTTGCGTTCCGGCTTGATCTGACCGCTGGGATAGCGAGATCGGGCAGTGTTGCGATGACGTGGCATGGTGGCAGCCCCTTCGAGGTTTCAGGATGTTTCCCGCGCGTGGGTACCCCCGCTCTCTTTTCCCTCTAGAATAGGAGAGAGAGAGAAGAGAGAGGAAGAAACCCAAGGAACCTATAAGCTACTGAAATCACACACATATTTAACCGAGTTCCTTTCCTTTTTCGTCCGGTATGTTCCCGCCAAGCAACCCGCAGATTTTTCCGATTTTTTCAGCGCAGGGTTTCTTCCCGAGGTTTCTTCCCGGTCGGAAGAAGGTACGAAATCGGAGGACGGCCGCCCGTTTTTGTCGTGTCGCCCTTGCTCATGATGATCGTCTCCGCCTCCACCATCTCGTCGAGAAGCGAGTTCAGATCGCGCGCCTTGATGACGTGCTTCAGGGCGTAGAGGAGCTTCCCGCGCTGCATCTTGCCGCCGCCCTCGCGGAGCGTCCGCACGATGCGGTTGGCCATCGCCTGCGTCTCGCTCTCGGCCATGTGGTCGCGCGCGCCGGAGATCATCAGCTCAGCCGAGGCGAGCGCCAGGTCGCGCCCGATCACCATGTCGCCGGCATCGACGCTGCCGGAGAAGCGCCCGGCCGCGACGATGGTCGCGATCCGGATTGCCATCTCGACGCTGCGGGCGAGGAAGGGGCGCGCGAGGGTGTCGTGATCGCTTCGCGCCTCGACCTCGTCCCGGAAGGCTGTGAACAGATCGTGCGCACCGTCATTGCCCCAGGTCAGCGCCACCGGCTCGATATCGAGGTTGGTGGCGTTGCGGAGTGCGGCCGCAAACACGCCGTCGCGGGTGTAGAGGCGCTTCAGGCCCTCGACGATCGGCAGCGGCACGTCGAACGGGTCCGATAGCGGCTCGCGCTCCCCGGGCCGCTTCGGCGAGGAAAAGATCAGGAAGCGGTTGAGCACGCCGTTGTCGCGATCCATGCCCTCCAGGGCCGCGTAGAACTCTTCCTCGGTCGATGTGCCGTAGATGGAGATTGCTGGCGCGATGATCTGCTCTGCCGCGCGGCCGGCCCACTCCGGCGTCATCATCGCCTGGAAGCTCGATCCCCACGCGGTGCGCAGGATCTTCAGCACCGACGCCTCGAAGCTCGATGCCTTCTTGGCGTTGACCCGCTTCAGGAACGCGCCGAATTCGTCCTGAGGGCAGAGCGCGAGCGGCGATCGGCACAGGAAATTGATCACGGCCGACATGGAGATGAACTCGGACGGCCCGAGATGGTGGCCCATGCCGGCCGCCCGGATCAGCCGCCCGCATTGCTGCAGGGGATGATCCTTGCCGGCGCCGGTCGGAGCGAGCGCGATCACATAGAGATGGGTGGCCGAGAGGGTCGGGCCCGCGAGGCTACGCCCGATCGCCGTGCCGCAGACCGCCAGCGCCGCGCCAAGCGCCAGCGCCGGCTGCGGACGTCTGGACGTCGTCGTGATCCAGTCCGCGATCAGGCCGACCAGGCCGCCGACCTGCGGCAGCCCGGCGGCGCACGGCTTGTTGACCTTTAAGTCAACCTCCTCGCCCGTCTCCGGATCGAAGTAGGCGCCGTCCCGCTCGATCAGGGCGCGCGCGGACGCCTCGCCGACATGGTTTACCGGCGCGGCCGCCAGATCGGACCGCGGCTTCTTCCGCCCATCGCCGAGGCCGCTGCGGATCGTCGCGCGCACCGACCGCATGCCGTCGTCCTTGGCCAGCCCGTTCGCGACGGCCGCGTCCTCGAGCCAGCCGGTGGCCTGCCCCTCGCCGATCCAGCCGGCGCCGACCATCGTGCCGAGCGCAAACGCCGCCTTGTTCAGCCGGTCGTTGCGGCCGCCCTCCGGTATTGTGCGCAGATCGGCGAGCTCGGCATCGACCGCGGCCTGGACATAGGCGTCGAGCCGGCCGCTTCCGTTCATGACCGCCGGCGCCGGGGCAGCGCTGGCCACCGGCTCGGCTTTCTTGGTCAGCAGGATGGTGCGCAGCCAGTCCGGCAGCGGCGGCGCGTCCAGCGGGCTGCCGTGGCCGACGTAGCGGCGCCCGTCCGGCAGCTCGGCGCCTGGCGCGATGACGTAGCCGCCCGCCCCGCGCACGTCGATACCGCACTCGGCCTTTGGCGGGAGGCTGCCCCGCGCATTGCCGAGGCCATCGGGGTTGCGGAAGAAGACATGCCAGCCACCGGAGCCGGTCACCGTCCGCGGCGTTGGCTCCTCGAGGAGCGAATGCTGGCGGTACCAGTCGACGCCGTCCGGATCGCCGTCCTTCTTTGGCTTGTCGCAGTCGATCGCGATCAGCTTGACCTTGGCGAGGTCAATGGCCGGCAGCGCATCGGGCGTGAAGCTCCACCAGCGCTCGATCTGGCGCGCGTCGCGGGTCGACGCGTTGCGCCAATAGACGCCCCGGATCGGCTTCTTGGCCTCGGTCCCCCGCGACTGGCAGGGGAACACGAAGTAGCCCTCGGCCGCCAGCGCCAGCGCGACCTCACGATTGCCCATTCCACCCCCGCCAAGGAGTTAGCCGCCTAGAACGGCGCCGTGTGCGCCTCCAGCTTTTCCCGCATTGCCCGCCCGCGCCCTTCCTCGAAGGTGGCGAGCATGGTCAGCCATTCTTCCTCGGTGAGCACGGCCAGGTCCGTCTTGCCGATCTTGTCGAGATAGGCGCCGGCCGCGTCGCCGCCGGCCCGCAGCGCCTCCTCCTCGATCCGGTTCCAGTCGCCCTTCTTCATGTGGTGCACCGCCTTTGCGAACTTCAGGTCCGCGTCGCAGACCCAGGTGATCTCGTCGGCCCGGATCGGCTTGTGCCGCTTGGGGATGTAGCCCATGCCGCCGTCCGGCGAGCGGCAGACGACGCACTGCCCGGGCTGAACGGGCGCGATCCTCACGCCGCTTCCCAAGCCGCGACTGCGACCGGCACGACCGGCCGGATAAGCTCTCGCATGGCTTTGGCGTAAACGCGGGTTTCGTACTGCGCGTGCATGTCACAGCGCAGTGTCAGAAACCGAAATAGGTTCAGCAGGTCGACCTTCGCAAACATATGGCTGTAGGTAGCCACTGGTAGGACTGCGCGCGCCAGTTCCTTCGGCCAGCCGGCAGAGAGGAGGCGCCCATACTCGGCGAACGCACGCTGGCAGTGCTCGCGGTAGCGCGCAACGTCGTCCGTGCGATCGGCGGCGCTGTCCTGTCGCCCCTGTTTGTTGCTGGCGGATTGTTCGCCGACCAGCTCGGGCGCCGGCACATAGAACACTTCCGGCAGCGGCCGATAGCGGGCCGATAATTCGTTGAACGTCCACGTCCGATGCCGGTGCCATTGCCGCATAACGAAGATTGGAGCGTAGACCTCAAACTGGAATTCAACCGCCTCGAAAGGTGTTGTGTGCTTGTGCTGCCACAGATACCGAATGAGCCGGGCATCGGAACCGGAATCATCGCCGGCGCGCCATGCGGCATCATAGCTGACACGAGCGGCTCGGACGATGGAAAGGTCAGTCCCCATGCAGTCGACGAGGCGCACAAACCCGTGGTCAAGTACGTCAATCTTTTCCATTGCTAGCCTCGCAGGCTTGAATTTCACGGTCCAAGTACCAGCGTGCCTTCTTCAGGTCTTCAAGTCGGTTTCTCTTCTTCCCGGCTCTCGCAATGTATTTGACTGTGTTGCCGAGGCAGAAACCAAGCGACCACGCTTCGATTACCTTGATCGCCTCATAAGGGTTATCGGCGCCGCCATAATGAGCGGGATGGTCGACTGCTTCCTTCACGCCGCCCTCTCCTCTTGCTTGCCCGCGAACCGCCGGTTGACGATCCGCCAGAACTTGCCCTCGCGCCGGACCATGATCTGAGCCGGCATGGTCAGCCGGTCGAAGCGCTGCAGGGCCTCGTCGATCGTGGCCGGAGCCGCGCCGCCGTCGTGCCGGTGCCACCAATATTCCGCCCGCTCGCGCATCGGTCCCCGGTGCTGCAGGCACACCCACTCCTGATAGCTCTGTAGCCCGGCGAAATAGGTCACCCGCAGGCTGTCCGTGCCGCCTTCCTTGACGTGCCGGTCGGACCGCCAGGACACGACCGGGATCAGCTCCGGCTCGCGCTTCTCCGACGTCAGGATCGGCGTCGTGTCCGCCTCGGCCTCGTGCTTCGCCTTCGGCGCCGCCTCCCACAGATGGCCACACCACGGGCACGTGCGCGCCTGCACGGCGACAAGCGATTGGCAGCCCGGGCACTCCTTCGCCCGCACGCTGTCGACGGTCGCCGCGCCCTTTCCGCCCCCGCTCCGGTCGCCGGGCGTCACCACGGCGTCGACGGGCCCATGCCGGCGGACGTTGCCGGCGAAGTCGAGCACGAGGCAGTTGTCCTTGCCGTTCGCCAGCCGCGTGCCGCGCCCGACCATCTGCAGGTAGAGCCCGGTCGACAGCGTCGGCCGCAGGAACACGATCAGGTCGACCATCGGCGCATCGAAGCCGGTGGTCAGCACTTGCGCGTTGGTCAGGGCCCGGATATGCCCCGCCTTGAAATCGCGGATCAGCCGCGCCCGCTCGCCCGCTGGCGTCTCGCCGGTGATCGTCTCGGCATTGACGCCGACCGCGCGCAGCGCATCGCGCACATTGGCGGCGTGCTTCACCCCGGAGCAGAATACCAGCCAGGAGCGCCGGTCGGCGCCGTAGCGCAACACCTCGGCGACCGCGGCGCGGGTCAGGCTTTCCTTGTCGGCCGCCGCCTCGAGCGCGCCGGCCACGAACTCGCCGCCTGCCCGCTTGACGCCGCTCACGTCGATCTCGGTCACGCTGCCCTTGGACAGGAGCGGCGACAGCCAGCCGTCGGCGATGCCCTGCCCGATGCCGTAGTCGTAGACCGTCTCATCGAACAGCCGGCCTTCGCCATGATCGAGCCGCCCGGCATCGAGCCGGAATGGCGTCGCTGTGAATCCGGCGACACGCATGTCTGGCGCCCGGTCGCGCAGCTTTTCGAGGAGCGTTCGATACATCCCGTCGCCCGACTTCGGGACGAGATGCGCTTCGTCGATCAGCACCAGGTCGCGCTGGCCGAGGGAGGCGGCGTCGCGATAGACGGACTGGATCGACGAGAAGAGGATGCGGTGATGACGATCGCGGCGGCCGAGCCCGGCGGAGTTGATGCCGACCGGCGCGTCCGGCCAGACGGACAGGAGTGCCTTCACGTTCTGCTCGACGAGCTCGCGGACGTGGACGAGAGCCAATACCCTCATGTCCCGGTATTCGGCGAGGATGTCCTGCGTCAGCTTGGCGATCAGGAGCGACTTGCCGAGCCCGGTGGCGAGCGAGACGAGCGGATTGCCGCCGCCGGCCGCCCAGTAGTCGAGGACGGCTTGACAGGCCTCCTGTTGATAGGGGCGAAGCTGGATCACGCCACTGACCTCCCCTGCTGCGGGTGAAACACCCGAGCGATCCAGCGACTGAGCGGCAGCGGGATCTTGGCGATCATGGCCGAGGCGAACTTGCGCTTACGGGACTTGCTGCCGGATGACGCCAGACTGTCAGAGGTGCGCGGACCATCGGTGAACCACTTCGTCCCCGATGGAACCTTGATGTGTCGATCGGCGTGGGTGTTGAAACCAAGGCCCGGAACGTGTTTGGGGTGATCTGGCGGATACCAGCCCGCCCCCATCGTTGTGACCTTTACCGCCTTGAACGGCGGCGGCATCAGCGCCGGCACGTCGCCCCACAAATAGAACGACCCGAAGTTCCACCGTGCGCGCCCGACCCACTTCTGAGCCCCGCGCACGTTCTCGACGACGAGAGGAATATGCCGGCCAGCCGCCTCGCAAGCCTCGCGCTGAATGAGGAAGCACGCATCGAACAGCGAGTTGTCCGGTGGAGGCAACGCCTTGGCCCGCTTCCACGGCATGGCGCGGTAGCTGTACGCCTGGCAGGGGGGCGAGGCGACGATCAGGTCAGCATCACGAAACTGGCTGCCGTGCAGGGTCAGAACGTCCTGCACGACAAGCTGCGCCGGATAGCGATGCTCGCCGTAGACGTGGCGCTCGATATCGAAGCCGATGACCTCGTATCCTTCGAGCATCAGCCCCTCCGTCCAGCCACCAAGGCCGCAGAACAGATCGATCGCGAGCGGCACTTCACGCCACGGCTCCCGTCAGCAGGTCGCCGGCCGTCGCCTCCGCTTCGGTCAGATATTTGACCGCCTGCCGGAAATAGCTGTCCTTCAGCTCGGTGCCGATGAACCGTCGCCCGGCGCGGAGTGAGACATACCCCTCCGAGCCGATGCCCATGAAGGGCGAGAAGACCGTCTCATCTTCGTTGGAATACATCTGGACGCCGCGATCGATGATGTTGAGCGGCATCGGACAGAGGTGCTTTTCGGCTTCCGGGTCGCGCACGATCCGGACATTGAGCGTGTCGGTTTCCGAGAGGCCGCGCCAAACCGGGTTCGCCCACTCCTGCCAGATTTCGAGCGGATACCGGCGCGGGTCGTGGACGATCGGCCGCACGTCCTCCATGCCCGGCTTCCAGGCGCGGAAGACGAGCAGGTATTCCGGCAGTCCGGTCGACGAGCGCGCCGCATCCTCGCGGAAGTGCTTGAACAGAAGCCGGTCGGCCTTTGTCTTCTGCATCTCGCGCACCGGGTCGCGCTCGATCGTGGTGCGCCCGTGGAAGGTCCACCCGGCCGCGATGTGTGCCGCGGTGCAGAGGTCGGAGAAGGGCCGCAGCCCACGGTCGCCGCGCTCGCTGGCGTTGGAGTAGTAGACCAGATCCTTGACGTGGATTGCGGTCAGGCGCCCCGGCTTGGTGATCCTCAGTTTCTCGCGGATCAGGTGGGTATAGCTCGCGATGAAAGCCTCGTCGGATTCGACGTTGCCCATGTCCCGCTCGCTCTCGGAATAGACGTAGAGCGAGGAGAACGGCGGCGAATAGATGGAGAAGTCGATGCTGCTATCCGGCAGCGTGGCGACGAACTCCACGCAATCGGCGTGGTAAACCGCAAACCGGTCGCCATGCGCCTCGGCAAATACCTTCATAGCCATGCCGGCAACCTCGCTGCTTTCTCGGGCTGATAGGGATCGAGGATCTCGTGCGCCTGCGCCGCGCGCCGCATGGCGGCCGCCATCTCGCGCTTCATGCGCTCGTGATCGTCGGACTTCCGGGTGACGGCCGCGGCGATCTCGAGCTCGGTGTCGGCACAGACGACGTGCGCGGTGACCGGCTTCTTCTGGCCGAACCGCCAGAAGCGCCGGACGGCCTGGTAGAAGCTCTCATAGGAGAAGCTGACGCCGGCGAAGATCGTCCGCGAACAGTGCTGCCAGTTGAGCCCAAAGCCGGCAATCGACGGCTTGGTCAGGATCACCCGCAGCTCGCCGCTGGAGAACGCTTCGAGCGTCTCTTCCTTGCGCTCGATCGGCATCGAGCCGCGGACTTCCTTGATGTCCGGCAGGTTCAGCGCATGGATGGCGTCGGCCTCGTAGTCGGTATCGACCCAGATGCAGATCGGCTCGGCCGGGTGCGCGGCAACCAGCTCGCTGACGACCGCGGCACGTGCCTCGGCCGTCAGGCGCTTTTCCTGGTGGATCGACGTCGCCGACCGGTCGGGAATCCGGAATAGCCGCTGCTGGCCGTCCTTCTCCTCGCCGGAATTGATCGACCGGTCCGCGCTCACAATGTGCCGCTCGACGTTGAGCGGCGGCAGGTTGAAGCCGTCGTCGGGGAAGCCCAGGTCGGACGGTTTCGACACGCACCGCGCCCAGGAAGCGACCCAATCCCAGAACGGCCGCACGGCCGCCTTCTTGAGCCGGTAGCGCCCCATCTCCGACTGATCGGCGATGAAGAACCGGGACAGCATCTCGTTCGACGGCATGACGCCGAGGAAGGACGAGTGCTGGCCTAGCTCCGTGTGATCGTTCGGGGCTGGCGTCGCCGTGCCGGCGAGCCGGAACGGCGTGTCCCGGAACGCCTCGATCAGCTTCCGCGTGGTGACGCCGGTGAAACTCTTCAGGATCGACGACTCATCGAGGATGACGCCGCCGAACTTCGAGACATCGAACCGGTCGAGCCGTTCATAGTTCGTCACCACGATCATGGGCCCGACGGACGAGATGCCGAGGCGCGATTGCACGGCGTCGATGCCAAGCCGCTCGGCCTCGCGGATGTGCTGCGCGCCGACGGCGAGCGGAGCCAGCATGAGGACCGGCTTGTTCGTGTGCTCGACGACGACGCGGCCCCATTCGAGCATCATCGCCGTCTTGCCGAGGCCGGTATCGTAGAAGAGCGCCGATCGGCCGGCACGGAGCGCGAAGTCGACGCCGTGCGCCTGGTGCGGGAAGAGCGTCCCGTTCAGCTCGGCGCGATACTTGATGCCGGCGTCGAGCGCCTTCGGCTTCTTCGCGGCGCAGAGCGCGCGGTAGGCGGCAAGGTCGCTCATGCGCCCGCCCTCGCCGCATCCCTGACCGCGGCTCGCTCAGAAGGCGTCCCGCGGCCGTACGCTATCGCCCTGTGCTGGCGGCAATAGGCATGCTCACCGTCCTTCGGCGCGCCGCAGAACAGGGTCCCCGGCCCACGCACGTCGCCGACAGGCCAACGGCAATGACCGTAGGCAAGGTCGAGAAGGCGGACCGGCCGGCTCATGCCGCCGCTCCCACGTCGCTCCACTCCGCCCCGGTGGCTAGCCGGTAGGTGACCGCCGTCACGTCGAAGCCGCTCCCGGACGCCATCACCTGCTCGCCCGGCACGAGCGACGGGAGGTAGCGGTGCGAGCCGCAGCCGGCCTTCTGCTCTTCGACCGTCAGCTCCTTGCCGTGGCGCTCGCAGCGCCACTTGCCGCCGTCGATCGGCGTCGACGACAGGCACGTCCGGCAGTTCCGCTCCGCGAACTCACCCTGGTGGCAGACGCCGATCGCCGGGCAGTATCGGCACGGCCACGCCATCTTCTCTTCCGGGTTGTCGAAGAGCTTCGTCGGCGCCCGCTCGGCACTGACGATCCGCTCGGCCTTGGCGATCAGTTTCAGCGCCGCCGCGCCGTCGTAGTGGATGCGCTCGGCGTGCAGCTCGTCGTCGTTCTTGTTGACAGCGACGTAGAGCGCGCGCGTCAGGCCGAGGCCGTGCATGTAGACCTGCATCTGCGCGTAGTGGACCGGCTTCGACTTCTCGACGCCGTCCTTCTTCAGCGCCTTGAAGCTCTTCTCGTTGTGCGACTTGACCTCGAGGAGATGTTCCGTCTTTTCTGCGCCGGGCACATTGGTCACGCGCCCGTCGGCGTGGCCGCCGCCGTGTCCATTGGCGAAGCGGACGGCCCACTGATCGCCGGTCGCCGGATCGATCTCCGCCACGACGGCGCCGATCGCCAGCAAGTCATCGATCACACGCCGCTCCTCGAGCTGGCCGGTGGCGAACAGGCGCAGCATGCGCCCCTCGAAGCGCTCGGGTGCGTGAGCCCAGCGGAAGTCGTAGAAAAGCTGCCGCTCGCACTCGCGGCCGAGGATGGAAGCGCCGAGATAGGTGCGCCGGTCCTCGTTGCGGGCTGCCCATGCCGCCTCGATCGCAGCGACGACGGGCGACTTGACCTCGGGAAGCTCGCTCATGCGCGCCTCCGAGGCACGCCGTTCAGCATGTTCGAGCGGACGGCGAAGAAGGTGTGATTGCAGGAAGTGAATTTGCCGAGCGAGATCACGGCAGCGCGGACGAGACCGCCGCGCTCCTCCCAGTATTTCTCGATGCGCTCGGCGAGCATCCGGGCGCCATGTTGGCTCAAATGATCAGGGTTGAAGTTCGCAGTTCGGGCGTTCATCGTCACGGTCTCCGCGCGATGCCGTTGAGGCAGAAGGGTGGAGGGAAGCCCGGCGGACTTGGGCTTGCCGGCTATCGGTCCGCCGGGCGGCTTCTCAGGCGCGCTTCTGGCCCCACGGGCGACCGCTACCCGTCTGAGCCGGAGCCGCAGATGCGGCAGCCGTCTGCGGTTGCGCCTGGCGCCCCACATGTGGGGCAGGTGAAGTAGGGCGGGCGGCCGGCGCGCTCCCGCTGCCGAGCGGCTTCACCCGCGTCACCCGGTTCTTGTCGGGATACTCGCCGGACTTGTCCTTCTCGATCCCGAGCACGACCAGGCAGGGCTTGAAGTGCAGCTCCTCGCTGTCCTTGATCGCGCCGGTCCCCATCGCCTCGCACATGTCGGCCAGGCGCCGCTGGCCGATCCGCTGCGCTTCTGCGGACGGGTTCTGAATGTTGATCCGGTCCCACACCTTGCGGTGCTCGAACGGACCCGCCGTGATCTCCCAGGTGACGTTCAGCATCTTGCCGTCGCCGCGCTTGGTGTCGGCGATCTCGCTCTCGATCACCTGCGCCTCGTAGGTGCCCGCGGGGAGCACATCGAACGAGCGCTCGTCTTCCGGGATCTGCTCGGGATCGAAGGTGGTGCCAAGGTTTGCCATAGTCGTTGTCCTTGAAGAATTGTGGGTGGCGTCAGGCGGCTTTTGCCGGCTCGGCAGCCGCAGCGGCGCCGGGCAGGTATTTCGCCAACTCGGCGAAGCCCTTCCCCTCCGTGAAGAGGATCTTCTCCGGCATGCGGTAGCGGTTCTTGGCGATGAACGCCGGCCGACCGCGCGTGTGGATGTAGACCGTATCGGCCGAGCCGCCGGCGCGCGTCCGCGTCTTGTTGAAGCCGATGTCCTCTTCGAGGATCGTCACCGGCTTTTTCAGGAGCAGGATGGCGTCCATGTCCCGCTCGATCGCGCCCACGGCCTTGTCGTGGAGGTCGATTTCGTAGCGGTGATAGGAGACGGTCTCGGGATCGTCGAAGCGATCGACCTTGGCGTGCGCGATCAGAACGACGGCCATGCCCTTGTCGCGCCGAAGTGCGTGCAGCCCCTCGATGAATTCGCGCCAGGGGGCAAGAGCATTGACGTAGCCCTTGCCGTAGCCGAAGTCCTCGATCCTTTCCTTCTTGTGGCCCTTCTCGTCGCCGCGCCGGCAGGTCTCAGCCCACACCAGCCGCTGCATCTCGGTGATCGAATCGACCACGACGGTCTGATGGTTGTGTTCTTCGTTGTAGAGCTCTTCCAGCTTCTCCATGACCTGCTCGAAGCTGGTGAGCACGCCGAAGGTCGTGTACGCCATGTGCGGCGGCGCGCCGTCTTCGATCTGGATGAAGATCGGGTTCGGGAATTCGGACGCGAGCGTCGTCTTACCGATACCCGGCTCGCCGTAGATCAGTATCCGCGGCGGACCGGCGCCAAGATCAACAATGCTAAGTGCCATCGAAGTTTCTCCGGTTCGGGTTGGGGGCAGAGATGAACCAGCCGCCGTGCTGCCCATCGGAGGCGAGCTGGAAGGTGAAATCATAGGTGTCGGCGCGCATGATCTTGATGCGCGCCATCTTCGCCGCGGGCGGCGCCCACGCGGCGCAGAGGCCGACGACGTGCTTGTCGTCCTCGATGACCTTGTGCTCGACGAGGAGGTCGAGAAGCGCCTTGATGCGGTTGTCGATGTCGGCGGCGGCCGATCCGCGCTCGACCGAGATCATCACCAGGACGCTGCCGGCGACGCAGCCGGGCCGCTGCTCACGGAGCCGCCAGCCGGCATGGCCGCGCCAGTCGTCGTAGACGCGGGTTCGCACGCGCCCGCCGGGCCGGTTGCGCCAAAGTTCGTTCGTGGACGGCGGGCACGGCAGCGTGAGCGAGACGGACGAGACCGCTTCCGTCTGCGGCTCAACGGGGACGGCGCGGATGGTTGCGGCGCGCGTCATGCGCCGCCCTCCGGCAGATTCAGCGCCGACCGAAGCCGCGCCTGGCTCGCCAGAGCCGACTGGAAATCGCTCGAAGCAGCGTCCAGGCCAGTCTGGCGAGCGATCTGGATTTCGAATTCGACATGCCGAAGTTCCGCTTCCAATGCGCGCAACACGCCGCTGCGGATGAAGTCAAATACGTGGGCCGGAACAGATTTCAGGCGACCCTTCCTCAGGTTTTCGAGCGTGCCCGAGGCGACGCCGATCTTGCGGGCGACGGCCACGCGGGCCTGTCGCAGCGGCTCGCCGGTGGCGGCCGCCTCCCGGTCCTCGAGCATCCTCGCCCAATCGCGGGCGCGCTCGAGATACACCGTCGCGGTCATCGATATCCTCTCGCGGGGGATGCGCATGCACTCGCCTCTCGTCCATGTTTCGGGGCGACGGAAGGAGCGAAGCGATGTGCGGAGATTTCGAGCCGATCGGCTTGGCGGCTATGCGGCTCGTGGAAGGACTGAGGGAAAAGGCCGGGGCCGAAGCCCCGGCAGGCTTGGGAGGCGAACTGACGAACCTGAAGACAGAGGTTCGCGTCACTGCCGGTGAGCGACCGGCGGCGCCTGCGGGCGATTGCCCGAAGCTCGGATAGGCGGGTCATCATCGGACCCACGCGTTCGCCGGATCGCCCCGGCGGAGGTAGGCGGGAATGCCTTCCTCGGCCGGCTTCGCCCTTTCCGGGCGGGGCCAGCGGAAGGCGAGAGCGGCAGGCTTCGGAGCGGCGACGGGCTCGGGAGCCGGAGCCTCGTGCGCGTGCACGAGAGGCTCCGTCGCCGCCGGCACCGTCTCGTGCGCGTGCACGAGAGCAGCCGGCTCCGGCTGCTTGGCCTCGGCGACCGGAGCCTCGTGCGCGTGCACGAGGGGAGCGGGTTCCTCTCGCGTGCGGGTGCGCGAGGCGGCCTCGTTCTGCTTTACTTGCGGAGTGTTCAGTTTTTCTAGATAGAGGCCGACGATTTCTTGCAGGTTCTCCCATTTTGTTTCGCCGTTACGGCGAGCACGCAGGGCTTCCTTGAGTGCCCGCACGTCCAGTCCGACGCCCTTCGCTTCCTTGAACAGTTCGGCCTTGTCGGCGTTCAGGTCGTCGATCTGGTTCTGAACGTTCTCGATGCGCGCGGCGATCGAGCGGAGGGGATCGTTAACGGTCATCTGCTACGCCTAAGCTGTTCGGAATTGAGAGGGTGAAGTCATGGCAAACGATCGCATTAGAATGGGCGGCCCCCCAGGCGCATCCCGACCATATATACCGCTCCCACAAACCAATGAGCCCGCACAGCAAGTCGCACAAGCACTCGACCACATAGCAGTTGTGCTTTCCTCGATAGATTCGCGTCTCGAAATTCTTGTCGCCTTGCTTGGCGCGAAGCTTCGGTAAGGGGGTCGGCGGCGGTCATGCGGCTGCCTCAGATTGCGGGAGCACGAGATCGTTCGGCGTGATCGTGCCGCCCGACCATTCGGCGATCCGGCGCATCAGGTCTGCGCTCGGGTTGCCCTTGCCGTTCTCAATGCGGGAGAGCGTGGCGGCGCTCGTCATGCCGATGCCGGCGGCCGCTTCGTCGAGCGTCGCTCCGATCGACTGTCGATAGGCTTTGAGCGGGTGTTCCATTCCCTCTTATTACGCTAGATGCAAGTTCGCGTCAAGCCGATTTGCACCTAGGCGTCAGGACATGGCTTGCGGCAAGCGTAAAATACAAGCCATGCCAAAGAGATATCGCGTCCCCGGAAAGGCCCGACTGCACCATTTCATCAAGGATTGGCGCATCTATCGCGGGCTCACGCAGGAGCAGCTGGCGGACCGCCTATCCGAGCACGGGGACACCATCAGCGCCGCCACCGTGTCGCGCATCGAGCGCGGCGCCCTGCCCTACACCCAGGACATGCTTGAGGCGATCGCCGACGCCCTCGGCCTCGATGATCCCGCCTCACTCCTCATGCGCAATCCGCTTGAGCCCGAGGCGCCCTGGTCGATCTGGGACAAGCTCAAGCCGGCCACGAAGCGCCAGGCGCTCGAGTTGCTCAAGACGCTTCAGCGCACGGACGAAGCAGAAGGGGAGGAAGCAGCGTGACGAAAGACGAAGTCGAGCTAGAGGCGCGTTTGCAGGCGATGGAGTATTTCATCGCCCATTTCATCAACGTCACCTACGGCGCCGCGCACGCCAGCAGCACAGATATCGAGCGCAGCGAAGCCGAGCTGGCCGCAACACTCGAAGCATTTGCAGTGCCAGGAATCGGCGCAGCCATGTCCGATCACGTCTCTGCCGAGATTCAGAGCGCCGTACAAAAGCTGCTAGCCGATGCCCGGTCGATGCGGGAAATGAAGGGTAGCCCGGCAAGGTAGCGTCCATCCCGGCAAGCCCCGCCGGCCAGAGACAGGCCGGATCTGGCGTCCACTCTCCGAACTCGTCCATCGCCATCTCCTGATTCGCCCCGCTCCGGCGGGGCTTCGCGTTTGTACGCATGGAGCATAGCAGCGACTTACGCATGATGCAAATTCGCTTGACATGCATTTGCGTCTAGCGTAACGTCCCTCCATACCGGCACGCCGCCGGATGGAGGTTCCGATGAACATCCGCATTGACCCCACCCTGCCCCGCCCCGGCTGGCAGGACACTCGTTTCGTTCCATGCCCCGCATGCGAGGGCGAGGGGCTCATCCGGCACGGCTGGCGCTGCGAGGAGTGCAACGGCACGGGCGAGGTCGAGGAGACGGCGCAACCCGTCACACTCGAAGACCTCGACCAGATCCCGCCGCTGGTCATCCCCGACGAGCTGCCCGGCCACGCCCGCGACATGCTCGCGCATCTGGACCACGGCTACACCCGCGCGGCCGAGATGATGGCCGACGATCCGGCCCGACATCGCGGCTCTGCGGCGGCCGAGGCTCATGCGGCGCTGCTGCGGCTCGATCCGCGCCTGCCCTTCGCGATGGACGGGCACAAGTTCCTGACCGGTCGCGGAGACGACGCCGGCACGGCGCACATCCTCCACCTCTA
>Ga0265334_10000147_pt1 | contig 43812 bp, 37 predicted proteins | sample 42023metaG_FD_192442 | JGI IMG/M metagenome (GOLD analysis project Ga0265334, IMG submission 192442) | Rhizosphere microbial communities from Carex aquatilis grown in University of Washington, Seatle, WA, United States - 4-20-23 metaG | ecosystem: Host-associated > Plants > Roots > Rhizosphere...
CCCTGGCTCGTTCACGCCCGGGTGTCGCCGGTGTGGAAGCTGGTCACCAGCGGCGGGAGCACCGGCCGGCCGAAGCTGATCGCGGCCGCCGCGCCGGCCCTCTTTGAGCTTGTCGCTGGGCTCGGGGGCTTGCTGCGCATGCGCCCTGACGGGTGCGTCCTGATCACCGGGCCGGTCTCGCACAACGCGCCGTTCGTGATGACCGCGGTCGGGATGCTGCTCGGCAATCACATCTTACTATTGAGTGTACTTAGTGACCATATACGGACGCTAAGTACACCCAATCTTTTGGTGCAGTGACGGCTGGTGCGGAAGATATCCCAGGCGCGGCACATTGGGACCTCTGAGGTGGGTGGGGCGCCGATCCCGGTCACGCGCCGGAAGCATGGGTTCCGGGTCGACTGGTGCGAGACGACCCCGACCCACCGCCTCCTGCTCCTCTACGATTCGAGGCAGACAGCGGTCGCCCGGGCGCGCGTGCCACTACGACACATAAACCCTAACGTGCTGGCGGAGCTCGCCTACCAGCTGGAAGATGTATTCGGAGAGGGGTGGATGGACTGATGGACGACGCTTACCGGGTGAAGGTCCGGGTCTTGAAGGAAGACGGCTATTGGGTCGGCCTGTCCCGTGACCTGGCAGGCGGCTTGACTGGAGACACGCTTCCTGAGCTCTTCGCCGAGATCGAGTTCACCAAGCACTTCGGTGCCGGGCTTCCCAAGGATGCTGCGGTCTGCGTGGAGTACGTCGCCGACCAGCCCGAGATCGCCGCTGAACTCGGCGCCGTTTACGCCGCCTACCTAGCGCTGCCGCCGGACCTGCGGCCGATCGCGGTGTCCTGGGATATCGACAACGACCGGCCCGCCGACCCCGTTCACACCGGTCCGTATACCAATCCCGATCAGCTGCGGTACCTGGAGCAGTTGCACGCCAGCCTCCTGCCCATCGGGCATCAGGGATCGCGGGGGTAAGGACAGGATCAGGGCGCTGGTGGGGACGCCGGTGCCGGCGGTTACCAGGACCGGGCCGTCGCCTGGTACCTGGTTGACGGAGGTGCCGCGGACCTGGCGGACGGCTTCGGCGATGCCGTTCATGCCGTGGATGTAGGCCTCGCCCAGCTGGCCGCCGTGGGTGTTGAGCGGCAGGCGGCCGCCCAGCTCGATGGCGCCGTCGGCGATGAAGTCCTTGGCCTCGCCGCGCGGGCAGAAGCCGAGCTCTTCCAGCTGAATGAGCACGTACGGAGTGAAGTGGTCATACAGCATGGCGGTCCGCACGTCGGCCGGGGCGAGGCCGGCCTGACGCCACAGCTGCCTGGCGACCACGCCCATCTCGGGCAGGGCGGCGAGGTCATCGCGGTAGTAGCTGGTCATGGTGTACTGCCCCGGCCCGCTGCCCTGGGCCGCGGCGGCGATCACCGCGGGCCGGGCGGGCAGGTCGCGGGCGCGGTCGAGGCTGGTGACGACGATGGCCACGGCGCCGTCGCTCTCCTGGCAGCAGTCGAGGAGGCGGAGCGGCTCGGCGATCCAGCGGGATGCCTGGTGCTCGGCGAGCGTGACCGGGCGCCCGTAGAACCACGCGTTCGGGTTGTTCGCGGCGTGCCGGCGGGCCGCGACCGTGATCCGGCCGAAGTCCTCGCTGTCCGCGCCGTACTCGTGCATGTAGCGCCGGGCGACCATCGCGACCGTCGCCGCGGGGGTGGCCAGCCCCATCGGGTAGTGCCAGCCGTTGTCGATCCCGGCGGTGGTCGCGGCGCCCGCGAGGCCGGCCGCCACCTGGCCGAAGCGGCGACCTGAGCGCTCGTTGAGCGCCCGGTAGCAGACCACGACGTCCGCCGTCCCGGTGGCGACCGCCATCGCCGCGTGGGCGACGGTGGCGCACGCGGCGCCGCCGCCGTAGCCGATCTGGCTGAAGAAGCGCAGCTCGCGGACGCCGAGCTCGCGGGCGACGGCGATCTCGGCGTTGCCGTCCATGGTGAAGGTGACCAGGCCGTCGACGTCGGCGGCGGCCAGGCCGGCGTCGGTGAGGGCCGCGGTGATCGCCTCGACGGCCAGGCGCAGCTCGCTGCGCCCGGAGTCCTTGGAGAACTCGGTGGCGCCGATGCCGGCGATCGCCGTCCCGCCCCGCATCAGCGGTCCCCCGCCGGCCCGAGGCGCACGGTCGCCGTCACGTGATCGCCGAGACTGCACCGGCCGGTGACCGAGATCACCCGGCCACCTCCCTCGTCGGGGGTGGCCTCGCCGGCCAGGGTCAGCGTGTCGCCCGCGTGGCAGGGCACGCCGAGCCGGACGGAGATCGCGCGGAAAACCGCGTCCGGCCCGGCCCAGGCCGCGACGTAACGCTGCACCAGGCCGGTGGTGGTCAGGATGTTGAGGAAGATGTCCTTCGCGCCCCCGGCGACGGCGCGGTCCCTGTCGTGGTGCACGTCCTGGAAGTCACGCGTGGCGAGCGCCGAGGCGATCACGAACGTGGGCGTGACGTCGATGACCAGCGGAGGCAGGACGGCAGAGGACGCCGCCCGCCAGGCGGGCAGCGTCAGGTCGTCATCGACCTTGACGAACTCCGCGCGCACCGGCAGGCCGACCCGCACCTGGCCGGGGGCGACGCCGAGCAGTTCGCCAGTCATCCGGACGCCTTCGGGCAGCTGCACAAGCGCGATCACGATGGGCAGCTTCTTGCCCGGCACGGGCGGGTGATGGTGGACAACGTAGCTGTAGACCTCGCCGGTCCCGGCGGCGACGGCGTACGCCGGGGGCCGCGGGCTCATGGTGCCGCAGGACGGGCACGCCGGGCCGGGCGGATGGCGCAGCGCACCGCAGCCGCCGCAGCGCTGGACGCGCAGTTCCCTGGCCGCGGTGCCGGCCCAGAAGAACTCGGTGTCCGGCGAGGTCACCGGACGAATGACCCCAGGAGAGGCTGGGGGGGTAGCACTCCCCTGGGGCGTCATGGGAGGCGAGGGCCTGAACTTGAGCACGCGGAAGTCCATGGTGGCCACCGGCTCGCCGGCCGAGGTCCACGTGCTCCGGGTGGTCACGAACCAGCCCTCGCCGAGCGCGGTCCGCTTGGGGCCGGCCACGTCAATCAGCCGGGCGGCGACGGCCAGCCGCTCGCCGAGCTTGACCGGCCGGCGGTAGACCTGATCGCAGTTGGTCGCGACGATCGCCGGGTAGCCGGCCTGGTCGAGCAGCGCGATCATCGCCGCGAGCGGGTCGTCGCCCGACCGCGCGCCGTGCAGTCCCGGCATGGTCCAGACCTGGATCATCGCGGGCGGGGCAGTGTCCGGGCAATCCGGGTGGCCGCCCTGACGGGCACCCTGATGAGCACTGGGGCCCGTCACGGCGAGCGCTTCCAGCCAGTTGCGGATCATCGGCAGGTTGACCGGGTCGCGGCCCAGCCGCGGCTCGCTGTCGCCGGCGGCGGCGATGCGGTCCGCGGCGGCCGTGATCGCCTCCACGCTGATAGCGTCGGGGGTCATCGCGGTACCCGCGGCAGGCCAAGGCCGGCGGTCGCGATGAGCTCGCGCTGTACCTCGTTCACGCCGCCGCCGAACGTCAGCACGGTATTTCGTTTGAGCTGCACGTCAAGCCAGGTCAGCAGCGCCGCGGTCTCCGGTTCCGCCGCGTCGGCGTGCCGGCCGACCGCTTCGGCGAGCGACTGGCCGATGGCCTGCACCTGCTCGGAGGAGAACACCTTGGTGGCCGACGCGTCGGCGATGCTCAGCTCCGCGGTCGCCGCGACCTGCCAGTTGAGCAGCTCGTTGATCCGGGTGACCGCCGCGGCCCACGCCAGCGCCCGCCGCAGGTCCGGCCGGTCGAGCAGCGACCGCGGCCCGGCCCACGCGCGGACCTGGTCGGTCATCGCCGCGATCCGCCCGGCTGGCCCGAGCATCACCCGCTCGTGGTTGAGCTGCGTGGTGATCAGCCGCCAGCCCTCATTCTCCGCGCCGACCCGCATCGCGACCGGGACGCGCACGTGATCGTAGTAGGTCGCGTTGACGTGGTGCGCGCCGTCGTGCGTGATGATCGGGGTCCAGGAGAACCCCGGGTCGGTGGTGTCGACGATCAGGATCGTGATGCCCTTGTGCTTGGGCGCGTCCGGGTCGGTCCGGCAGGCGAGCCAGACGTAGTCGGCCGCGTGGGCGCCGGTCGTGAAGATCTTCTGGCCGTCGACCACGTAATCCTCGCCGTCCAGGACCGCCCTGGTGCGCAGCGCCGCCAGGTCGGTGCCGGCGTCCGGCTCGGTGTAGCCGATCGCGAAGTGGACCTCGCCGGCCAGGATCCGGGGCAGGAAGAACTCCTTCTGCCGGGCCGTGCCGTGGGCTTGCAGGACCGGGCCGACGGTCTGCAAGGTGACGGCGGGCAGCGGGACGTCGGCGCGGGCCGCCTCGTTCGCGAAGATCTGCTGTTCGACCTGGCCGAATCCGCGCCCGCCGTAGGCGGTGGGCCAGCCGACCCCAAGCCATCCGTCGCGGCCCATCCGGCGGACCACGTCGCGGTAGACGGCGCCGTGCCGCTCGGTGAGCAGTTCGGCGCGCTCGGCGGGCGACAGCAGCCCGGCGAAGTAGCCGCGCAGCGTGTCCCGCAGGCGAGCCTGCTCCGGAGTCAGGTCAATGAACATACGTGCCGCTCCAGCTGGTACTCGACGCCGCCGAGGAACCGCACCAGGTCGCTGACCAGCGCCGAGAGGCGGTGCAGTGGGTAGGTGATGTCCATCCCCGTCCCGCCGTGCAGGTGATGACAGGTCCGAACGGCGGCGGGTGACTCCGCCGCGCACCACAATCCCGCCACCGCGAGATCACCGGCCGCGTCCTTGCCCGCGTCAAGCCGCCAGCACGCCGACAGCGTGGCCAGGTGCAGGGTGCGCGATGCGATATAGACGTCGGCGACCTGCTGGGCGACCGCCTGGAAGGCGGCGAGCGGCCGGCCGAACTGCCGCCGGGCCGCGATATGGTCCCTGGTCAGGGTCAGCGCCGCGGACAGGGCGCCGTCGGCCAGGCTGCACGCGCCCGCCACGGCCAGCTGATACAGGTCCGCCAGGCAGTCGGCGCCGCCGAGCACGGGCCCGGCCGGGACCCGGTCGAGCCGCAGCGTGTACTCGGGGCCGCCGGAGACCGACGGGGTGCGGGTCACGCCCGCCCCGTCCGCGGCCGGGTCAACGACGACGACGCCGGTGCTGTGTTCCCCGTGTTCGGCGGACGCGAAGCTCACCGGGAGCAGGACGCGGCTGGCCTCCGCGCAGTAGAGGACGCCGACCTTGGTGCCAGACACCGTGCCGTCCGCGGCGACCGTGGTGGCCGGGACCGGGGGCATCGGGTCCGACGGCTCGCGCAGGCCCGCGGTGAGTACCAGCTCGCCCGCGGCGGCGGCCGGCAGCAGGGCCCGCCGCAGCTCGCCCCCTCCCCAGCGGACGACGGGCAGGATGCCGGTCATCAGCGTGGCCAGCGCCGGCACCGGGACGGCCCGGCGGCCGAGCTCGGCGAGCAGGACGGCGGTATCGAGCACGCCCAGTCCGTCGCCGCCAAGCTCGGTGGGCAGGGACAGCGCGAGCAGGCCCGCCCGGGCCAGTTCCTTCCACGGGTCGGCCTTCCCCTCGTCGAGCAGGTGGCCCGCGAGGCGCGCGATCTCCCGCTGGCTCTCCGTCAGGCTGAAGTCCACCCGGCATCGCCTCTCTGTGTTTCCCACAAAATTAGAACATGTTACATCTTCGCACGACCAGTGCCACGGGCACGCCAGCGGCCGCGCCCTTGGTAACCTGATCATGAGCAAGGGAAATAATGAGGGGTCCGGAATGTCTACGGCGAGAACGCGTGTCAATGGCCAGCCGGCCGCAGTAGCCGATGCCGAAATCGGCTCCGCCGCGCAGCGGGAACGGCGCAAGCGGATACTGGACGCCACGCTGGCGCTCGCGTCCAAGGGCGGTTACGAGGCCGTGCAGATGCGGGCGGTCGCGGAACGCGCCGACGTGGCGCTCGGCACGCTGTACCGCTACTTTCCGTCCAAGATCCACCTGCTGGTCGCCGCGCTCACCGAGGAATTCGAGCGGATGCAGGACAAGCTCGACCGCAAGCCGATCCCTGGCGAGACGGCGACCGATCGCATGGTGCACGTGCTGTCTGGGGTCACCCGCACCATGCAGCGCGACCCGATGCTCACCGAGGCGATGACCCGGGCGTTCATGTTCGCCGACCCGAGCGCGGCGGCCGAGGTGAACACAGTCGCCAATCAGATGGTGCGGATGTTCACCCGGGCCATGCACGACGGCGAGCCGTCGGCCGACGACGTCGCGATCGCCCGCGTGATCGGCGACGTGTGGCTGTCGAACCTCGTCGCCTGGGTGACGCGGCGGGCGACAACGGACGATGTGTCCAGCCGCCTCGAACTCGCCGCCCGCCTGCTGCTGCACTGATCCGCCCGGCTCGGCGCCGGTCAGCGCAGCAGCGTGTCAAGGAACGGGCTGCTGAACACCGCGCCCGGGTCGTAGCCGGCGAGAATGGAGATGGCCGCCGACCAGCCGTCGCCGCTTGCCTGGCCCGCGCTGACGGCGGCCGGGATGGTGCTGCCGAGGAGGGCGGCGCTCGTCCACGGACCGGACCCGGTGCACCCCCACGCCTTCGACCACTCGGGCCGCACCGTCGCGTAGCTGCCGGTGTAATGGCTCCAGATCCACGACTCCATGTCGGCGTAGAACTGGGAGAAGCCCGCCGTCACCGGCAGCGTGCCCATGTCAAGCCAGACGGCGGTGTCCCAGGCGGGCTGGTCGGGGCGGGGACGGACCGAGGACAGGATCGGCGACTGCGCGCCCGGCACCAGGGCGTCGGCCGGCTGATCGAGCCCGGTGACGCGGATCTCGATCGGTCCGTTCATCGGGTACTTGCCCTGGCCCGCGTAATAGTTCAGGCGGCTGGTGTACTGCGCGTAGAAGTCACTGACCACCCGCTGGATGTTCGCCCGCGCGGTGACGACCGCGAATCCGGCCTGCACGATCCGTACGGTGGTCGGCTTCACGTAGAGCAGCACGTTTTGCCATTGACTCCAGATGTCCCAGGTGCCGGTGAAGACGAGGCCGGTGTCCACCAGGGCCATCGCGGTGCCCTCGAAGGCCGGCGTGCCCGCGGTGTCGCCCGTGGCCACCTGGTCGAAGAACTCGTTCTCCGCGGTGGTGACGCTGTTGGTGAACGAGTAGTTGTAGGGGCTGCTGACGGCGATGGAGAGCGCGGGCTTGGACGGGGCGATCGACCAGACCTTCAGCCAGGGCGTGTCGGTGAACGGGAACCAGATGGCCTCCACCCGGCCGGCCCGGTCGGCGTAGCTCGCCAGGGAGTTTGCGCCAGCGCTGGCGGGCGGGGCGAACAGGTCGGCCGCCGAGATGTTCACCCAGCTCTGGCAGCGCAGCTGCTGGCTGGCCGCCACCTGCAGCGTGACCTGGGTGACGAAGGCCCGGCCGAGATGGGCGAGGAACCCGCGGATGTCGGGATCGTCGCGCTGGAACGTCTTGAGCACGTACTGGCCCCGCGCGGAACTCCAGACCACGGCGGTGAGGGAGAGGATCAGGTTCGACAGCGAGCCGTAGGTCTGGCCGGACAATGGAGTCTCCCCGGCGCCGGGAATCGCGCTGCCGTGGGCGTTGATTGCGAGCGCGCCGCCGATCGTGATGTCCCCGGGCGCGGGGATGGCGCAGAGCCCGTAGCCCGCGCCCGCGAGGGCCGCGGCCAGCGCGTCCATCGTGACGCCGGCCTGCGCGGTGACGGTGGCCGGGGCACCAGCCGCGACGGACACCGCGGTGAGGTGCGTGGTGGTGTCCACGAGCACGTACCCGGCCCCGGTGTTCCCGGCCGGGAGCAGGATGGGCGACCAGTTGTGGCTCATGCCCTTGGGCCGCAGCCGGTACCCGTTGGAATGCGCCCAGTTGGCGAGCGTGACGACGTCGGCGGCCGATGCCGGGGCGCAGGTCCAGACGTCGTCGATCACGATCATCCCCGCCCAGTTCTGGTACGCCTGCTGGTAGACGGTGATGGATGCGGGGAAGTTAGGCGGCGGCGCGGCCGTGACCTGCGCGCTCGCGGGAGTGACGCGGAACACCGGAACCCAGGCGAGCGCGCCCGCGGCGGCGGCCGCCGCCAGGAACACGCGCCGGGACGGATGGGGCGGGCCGCCGTCCGGGCGGTGCTGCATTGGCTCCATTGACGCTCCCGAGCGTAACCAAGCAAACGCTTGCTTGGTGATAACCATAGCCGTGCATTAGAACACGTTCTAATGACAATTTGCTTACCGGTCAGGGATCGAGGGCTTCCGGGCCGTCGCCTTCTGGCGCTTCGGCGGCGAGCTCCTGCGGGCCGTCGTCCAGGCCGGGGGCGACGCCGACGAGCTCGGCGGCGCGCTGGCCCTGGACCGGTTCCATCGCGGCCTTGCTCCGCCAGGGTGGCAAGTTCTCGAGTTCGGCCATGTCATCGCGCCGCTTGCGGCGCAGGCCGAGGAAGGCCCCCGCGAGCAGCGCGGCGCCGCCGGCGATGCCGAAGACGAGCGGCAGCGTGGTCTCGATCAGGGTGATCTCGCTGCGCCCGCTGCCGTCGAGCGCGACGACCTGGCTGAGGCTGGCCGGGGTCACGGTCAGGTCCGCGTCGTAGAGCACCAGGGCCTGTGCGCCGGTGTCGGGGTTGTGCAGGGTCACCGTCTGGTGCTCGTTCACGTCGAGCAGCGCCCCGGTCTCGGGGTCCACGTAGTTGATCACGTGCTCCTGGTCGAATAGGGGCGCGCGGACGACCGGCGTCTTGACCCCGAGCATGGAGCCGGGTACCGCCTGGGTGGTGAACTGCGTCGCCGGAATGTCCTCCACGAACTCGTACGTCTGGATGCCGCCCACCGTCGCCGTGCCCGCGTACACGAACGGCAGCGGCCGGTTCAGGGTCGTGTTGAACACCTGGTAGGTCTGCTTCTGCAGGCCGAACGGGAACACGACCCCCGAGTACCCGGTCTGGTGGATCGACGCGTTGCCGTTGACGTTCGCCCCGCAGCAGTCGACCAGTTGCCCCGTGCGCCGGTCGAACGCGAACGTGCGCGTCGTCTGCTGGATCGACCGGTGGTTGGTGATGTCGGACACGCTGCTCGTCTGCTCCCACACGGCGACCGACGAGCTGCCCTTGCCCGGCTCGCCCTTGATCGTGTAGGTGGCCTGGATGGTGACGCCGGTCACCTCCTTGAACACGGCGGCGCTGAAGTACGACGCGTTACCAGCCTGCAGGACGGCGGTCTGGTTCTCGCTCAGCGGGAACTTGATGAACTGGCTGCTCACCCAGGTGGGCAGGGATATCGCGACCGCGACGAGCAGCACGCCAAGCCCTGCGAGTATGAATCCGGTGACGCGGCGCATCGTCCCTCCAGGGGATCACGTTTTCGCGATGACGGCGTCGGCGAAGCGGCGCAGGTGGTCGAGCTTGCTATTGAGCGGCTCGGTGTCCGGGCCGACCTCATAGGGCCAGCGGAAGCCGACGATCACGTCGGTCACCCCCTGCTCCTCCAGCCGGCGCACGCCGTCGACCGTGTAGGCGTCCATTGAGATCACGTGGACCTCGAAGGGTCGTTCCGCCTCCGCTTGACGGCGCAACTCGGCGAGGCGGGCCAGGAGCCCGGGCAGGTCGGCCGGGTCTCCCCCGCCGTGCATCCAGCCGTCACCCAGGCGGGCGGCGCGGCGCAGCGCGGCCTCCGAATGGCCGCCGACAAGCACCGGGACCGGCTCGGTGGGCACCGGCGCGATCTTGACGGCGGGCAGGGTGAAGGTCTTGCCCTGGTACTCGAAGTAGCCGCCCCCGGCCAGTCCGCGCACGATGGCGATCGACTCGTCGAGCCGCCGCCCGCGGCCGGCCCAGTCGACGCCGAGCACGTCGTAGTCCTCGCGCCACGGGCTGGTGCCCACGCCGAGGGACAGCCGGTTGCCGGTGAGCACCGCCGTCGAGGTGACCTGCTTGGCCAGCAGCACCGGGTTGCGGACCGGCACCTTCACGACGAACGTGGTGAACCGCAGCCGGCTGGTCACCGCGCCGAGCGCGGGGATCAGCGAGAACGGCTCAAGGAACGGCTTGTCCTCAAGGAACTCGCGGCTGCCGTCGGGGTTGTACGGGTACGTGCTCGTCGCGTCCCGCGGGTAGCAGATGCTGTCCGGTATGACCATCGAGTGGTACCCGGCCTCCTCGGCCGCGCACGCCAGCGGCGCGTAGAACGACGGGTCGGTCATCGACTCGGCATAGCTGAACCGCACTGTGCCTCCCAGACTGGGCCTCCGGCGTCGGCCGCCCATCTTGTCGCAAAAATAGAACATGTTCTTGTCTCGATCAAGCGAATGCACCAAGCTGGTTGCCATGGACCTTGCCGTACTCGAAGACATCCGCCAGCTGAAGTACCGCTACCTCCGCTGCGTCGACCAGAAGCTCTGGGACGAGATGGCCGACGTGTTCACCGCGGACGCCACCGTGGACTACGGCACGCGCGCCTACGGGAAGCCGCTCAAGCTCGCAGGCCGGGACGAGATCATCGCCTTCTTCCGCGCCAGCCTGGGGCCGGAGATCATCACCGTGCACGCCGCGGGCCAGCCGGAGATCACCGTGGACGGCGACCAGGCCAGCGGGACCTGGCGGTTCGAGGACACGGTGATCGCGACGGAGCACCGCGTCGTGATCGCCGGGGCCGCCTACTACCAGGACCGTTACGAGCGCGGCGCGGACGGCGCCTGGCGGATCGCGCACACCGGCTACGTGCGCACCTACGAGGTGATGATGTCGCTCGACGACCTGCCGAGCTTCAAGTTCCTCGCCGGGGTGCCCAAGACACCTAAGACAGGGACAAACGTTGCTGACCCAGCCGTTCGCTGAGGCCCTCGCGGAGGCCGAGAAGATCATCGCGGGTGCCCCGCACGTCACGTCGGAGCGCGACCTCGCCGAAGGGTACGACTACCTGGCCGGCAGCGTCCAGGCGTCACTCCGGCTGGCCTGGGCCTACCAGCGCGACTTCCCGTACTTCGTCCAGTCCACCGGGCCGTACACGAAGCTCGGGCTCGACAACCCGGACACCCTCTACTTCCACGCCTACCTGCGGGACGACGCGGAGTACGTGGTGACCGGCACCCGCGGCACGACCGCCGACCTGAGCTTCCAGGTGCTCAAGGGCGACTACACCCCCGTCGAGGTGCCCGACAGCCTGAGCGCGTTCGACGACCGGGCGATCCGACGCGCGGATAACGGCGACTTCGAGTTCCGCCTCGGCCCGGGCAAGGCCAGGCCCGGCTACTTCACGCTCGGCCCGGGCTCGGCCATGCTCATCGTCCGCGAGGTCTACTCCGACTGGGCCGCCGAACGCCGCGGCACGATCCGCATCCACCGCGCCGGCCGCGACGGCGAAGCGCCGCCGCCGGCGACGGACACCGCGACCGCGGCGAAACGCTACGCGGTGGCCGGCAAGCTCCTGCTGTCACGCCTGCGGACCTTCCTCGCCTTCCCCGAGTGGTTTTACCTGAACGAGCCGGCCAACACGCTGACGCCGCCGCGCGTCACCCCCGGCGGTCTGGCCAGCCAGTTCTCGTCGGCTGGCCACTTCGATCTCGCCGACGACGAGGCCATGCTCGTCACCGTGCCGGCCGCGGGCAAGGAGGTAGCGCCCTACCAGGGCCTTCAACTCGGCAGCATGTGGTACATCTCGCTGGACTACATCAACCACCAGACCAGCCTCACCGCCGATCAGGCAAGGATCGATGCGGACGGCCGGATGCGCTTCGTGATCAGCGAGCGCAACCCCGGGGTGGCGAACTGGCTGGAACTGACCGGGCATACCCGGGGGTATGTGCAACTGCGGTGGCAGCGGCTGACCCGCGACCTGCGGCCGGAAGACGGGCCGCACGTCGAGGTCATCCCGTTCGCGGAAATCCCTGCCCGCCTGCCGTACTACGACAGCGCGCGGGTGTCCCCCGATGAGTGGCGGGGACGCATCGCCGCGCGCCAGGCCGCCATCGCGGAAAGGATGCTGGGTTGATACTCCAGGACAAGGTAGTCGTGGTGGCCGGCGTCGGGCCCGGCCTCGGCCGCTCCATCGCACTGGCCAGCGCGCGGGAAGGGGCCGACGTGGTGCTCGCCGCGCGGACCGCTTCCCGGCTCGACGACGTGGCCAAGGAGGTCACCGCGCTGGGCCGGCGCGGGCTCGCCGTGCCAACCGACCTGGCGGACGCCGCGGCGGCGGAGCGGCTCACGGCGGCCGCGCGGGACGCGTTCGGCCGGGTGGACGCGCTGGTGTTCAACGCGCTCGCGATGCCGCCCATCAAAGAACTCCGCGAGGTCAGCCTGGACGCGGTCAGCGCGAGCTTCGACGCGAACGTGGTCGCCGCGCTCCGGCTGACCAGGCTGCTCGAGCCCGACCTCGCGGAGAGCAAGGGCTCGGTCGTCATGATCAACTCGATGGTGGTGCGGTTCTCGCAGCGAACCATGGGACCGTACAAGCTCGCCAAGGCGGCGCTGCTCGCGATGGCGCAGAGCCTGGCCACCGAACTTGGCCCGCAGGGCATCCGGGTCAATTCGGTAGCCCCTGGCCACATCTGGGGCAGTTCGCTGCAGTGGTACTTCGGCTACCTGGCCAAGAAGCGCGGCGTGACGGTCGAGGAGATCTACGCCGAGACCGCGGCCCCTGTCGACCTGGGCCGGCTGCCCGAGCCCGACGAGATCGCCGACGCCGTGGTGTTCCTGGCCTCGCCGATGGCACGGGCCATCACCGGCCAGTGCCTGGACGTCAACTGCGGCGAGTACCACCATTGATCCCGCCCAACCCCCCCAAATCGCCCCACCCCGTCGGTACGGCCGAGGACCTGCACGCGTCCGCGGCGCGGCGCACGGGCCTGGCCGACTTCGGCCCGGATGACTACACCGACGGGCTCGCGGTGCTGCTCGACTCCCTCGCGGCCGACGCGGAGCTCACGCCGCCCGGCGCGAAGGCACAGCGGGCGCTGCTGCGCGGCGTCCTGATGGCCCGGCTGTGCAGCGAGGCCGCCTGGCAGGCGAACCCGGAATACGCCGAGGTCGGCATCGACCGCCCGGTCTTCATCACCGGGCTGCCGAGGACCGGCACCACGGCGCTGCACCGGCTGCTCACCGCGGACCCCGCCAGCCAGGGCCTGGAGATGTGGCTCGCCCAGGTGCCGCAGCCCCGCCCGCCCAGAGATACCTGGCGCGACAACGTTGTTTTTAACTACATTCAGGCGGGCTTCGCCAAGCACCATGAGGAGCACCCCGAGTTCATGGGCGTGCACTACATGGCGGCCGACCAGGTCGAGGAATGCTGGCAGCTGCTGCAGCAGTCCATGCGCTCGGTATCGTTCGAGACCCTCGCGTACGTGCCCGGCTACTCGGCCTGGCTGCGCGATCAGGACTGGACCGAGGCGTACCGGCGGCACCGGCGCAACCTCCAGATGATCGGCCTGCCCGACGCGGGCCGGCGGTGGGTACTCAAGAACCCCAGTCACCTGTTCGCCCTGGACGCCCTGCTCGCCGTCTACCCGGACGCGCTCGTCATCCAGACGCACCGCGCGCCGCGCACGGCGATCGCGTCCGCGTGCAGCCTGGCGGCCCACGCCGCCGCGGGCTGGTCGCCGGTTTTCGCCGGTGCCGTGATCGGGCGCACGCAGCTTGACCTGTGGGCCCGCGGCCTGGCGCGGTTCACGGCGGAGCGCGCCAGGCACGATCCGGCGCGGTTCCATGACGTCCGCTACGACGACCTGGTCGCGGACCCGGTGGGCACGGTGGAGGCGATCTACCAGCGCTTGCGGCGGCCGTTGGCCGGCGCCGCGGCCGACGCCATCCGCATCCTCGCCGCGACGTCGGCGCGGGCCGGCGGCGAGTCCGGCCACCGGTACGCGCTCGCCGACTTCGGCCTGACCGGCGAGGAGGTGGACGAACGATTCGGCGCGTACGCGGGCGAAGCATCCGCGTTGTTACCAATGCGGCAAATTCGTTGGGATAAGTGCCATACTGCGCCAATGAGTACTCCGGGAATGGCGTGGCGGCCGGCACCAGGATGGCCGGAACCGCCGCCGGGCTGGGTCCCGCCGGCCGGCTGGACGCCTCCGTCAGACTGGCCCGCTGCCCCGGCTCACTGGCAGTTCTGGGGCCCGGTGCCCGCGCCCCAATCCCCGCCGCTCCCGCCATCGCCCGCGGCTCTCCAGCCCCCGCCCGCGCCGCCCCCGGCAACCGGGCAATCCCGGCGCGACCTGGTGCTTGAGACCTGGTTCGTCCAGCTGGTCTTCCTGGTACCCGGTGTCGTGGCCGCGGTGGACACGTTCGCCGCCCATACCGGCGGTGCCGCCGTCACCCAGTTTCCGAGCTATGTCGCCAACCCGGCGGCCAACCTCACGCTGGGCGTCCTGTCGTACCTGGCCGTCGCGGTTCCGGTGCCTATCGCGCTGCTCCTGCTGAGCCGGTCCGGCCAGCGGCCGGCCGCGCTCGGCCTGGGCCGTCCGAGATGGCGCGCCGACGTGTGGCCGGGCCTCGGCCTGGCCGCCGCCGCCTTCGGCGCCGCCCTGGTCATCCAGCTCCTGCTGACCGCACTGGTCGGCCGGAACAGCAAGCTGCTCGTCCAGATCCCGGTCGGGCACGTCCCCGCCTACTACGTCATCTGGGGAATCGCCATATCCCTGGTCACCGCGGTGACCGAGGAAACGCTGGTCAGCGGCTACCTGCTGACCCGCCTTGAGCAACTGGGCTGGAATCCACGACGGGCCCTGGTGCTCAGCCTGGTGCTGCGGACCAGCTACCACGTGTACTACGGGCTGGGGTTCCTGGCCACCATCCCGTTCGGCTACCTGGTCACCAGGTCTTTCCAGAAGAGGCGGCGGCTCTCGCGGCCCATTGTCGCCCACTTCCTGTACGACGCCGTGCTGATCTCGGTCGCCGTGCTGACCTCCCGCTTAACCGGCTGGCTGGGCGCCTGCCGCCCGGCATCACGGATCGCCAGCCTCCGTTCGGGACAAACTCAGTCGCGGAGCATGAGGCTCGCGCAGTGCTCGCCGATCATCATGGCCGGGGCGTTCGTGTTGCCGCCGGTAATGGCCGGCATGATCGACGCGTCTGCCACGCGGAGCCCGTCAACGCCGAGCACCCGCAGCGCCGGGTCGACCACCGCCCGTTCGTCCGTGCCCATCCGGCAGGTGCCGACCGCGTGGTACACCGAGGTCGCCCGGTTCGGCACCTCCTTGGCCAGCGCGGGGCGGTCGCGGTACTCGGCGCCCGGTGACAGCTCGAGCGGGGCGTCGCCCGCGACCAGCCGGTGGCTCATCGCGTCGCGGATGAGCTCCATCCCGTCGAGCAGGACGGTGGTGTCGTCCGGCTCGGTCAGGTATCCCGGGTCGATGAGCGGCTCCGCGACGGGGTCGGCGGAGGCGAGGCGGAGCGTGCCCCGGCTCTTGGGGTAGATCAGCGTGGAGAAGATCGTCAGCGCGGGGCGCTTGTCGACGACGTGCCTGGTCGGCGCGTCCTGGTTGGGGAACGGGTAGGACCAGGGCAGCGCGTGGAGCTGGATGTCGGGGACGGGCCCGGCCAGGCTGCTGCGCACGAAGCCGACCATCTCGAAGACGCTGCGGCCCATCCAGGTGTCGCCGCGGACCGCCTCATGAAGAATCCCGCCGACGAAGTAGGGCGTCGTGCCGCGGTTGCGGGCGCTCTTCATGACGTAGGTCAGCGGGACGAACATGTGATCGTGCAGGTTGTCGCCCACCGGCAGGTCGGCGACGACGTCGATGCCGTGCTCGCGCAGGTGCGCGGCCGGCCCGACGCCGGACAGCATGAGGAGTTGCGGCGAGCCGAAGACACCCGCGCAGACGATCACCTCCTTGGCGGCCCTGATCGTCTCCCGCCCGGTTTCCGTGACGACCTCGACGCCGACGGCGCGGCCGCCCTCGATGACGATCCGCGTGATCTGCGTGCGGGTCAGGATCGTCAGGCCGGGCAGATCGCGGGAGTCCAGGTAGCCGATCGATGAGCTGTAGCGCAGCCCGCCGGAGGCGTTCTGCTGCATGACCGAGACGCCTTCCTGCGACGCGCCGTTGTAGTCGTCGATCCGGCCGACGCCGGCGGTGGCGGCCATCGCCTGGATGAACTTCTCCGACGCCCCGGTCAGGTCCTTCTGCCTGGTGACCTTGACCGGGCCGCCGCCGCCGCGCAGTTCGCTCGCGCCGTCCTCCCAGTCCTCCATGCGCTTGAAGCTGGGCAGCACGTCGCGGAAGGCCCAGCCCTTGCATCCGGCCTCGGCCCAGTCGTCGTAGTTCTGCTGGTTGCCGCGGACGAACACCATCCCGTTGATCGACCCGGAGCCGCCGAGCACCCGCCCTCTTGGTTGCGGGATCCGGCGGCCGAGCGCGGCCGGCTGCGGGACGGTGTAGTAGCCCCAGTCCAGGCGTTTCTTCAGGGCCGGCACGTTGTGGAAGATCGCGATCATCCCCGGCTTGCGCACCAGCCGGGTGCGGTCCAGGCCGCCCGCCTCAAGCAGGACGACGCTGGCGCCCGACTCGGCGAGCCGCCGCGCCAGCACGCATCCGGCGCTGCCCGCGCCGGCCACGACGTAATCCGCGGTGTGTGACATCAGGTCCTCGCAGGGGCTAGGGCACCGGTGCCCGGGACTCTACGCCAACGCCATCTTCAAGACAAGAACACGTTCTATTATCATGAACGGATGCGGCCATCTCCCCTGCATGAACGTGCTCTTCACGGCGTTCACGGCGGGTGAGAGGCTGTTGTTACGTGTTCTAGCGAATTCCTGAATCCAGCGGAGGGCACATGGGCCGGCTCGACGGCAAGGTCGCGCTGATCACCGGGGGCGCCCGGGGCATGGGCAAGTCCCACGTGCGGCACTTCGTCGCCGAGGGCGCGCGCGTGGTCTTCGGCGACGTGCGCGACGACCAGGGCGCGTACGTCGCCGCCAAGCTCGGCGACGACCGCTGCCGGTACCTGCACCACGACGTCACGAGCGAGGCGGACTGGGACGCCGCGGTCGCGCTCGCCGCCGACGCGTTCGGCGGGCTCGACGTGCTGGTGAACAACGCCGGCATCCTCACGTTCGCGCCGATCGCGGACATGCCGCTGGCCGACTTCCGGCGGGTGCTCGAGGTGAACGCGGTGGGCTGCTGGCTCGGCATGAAGGCGGTGATCGGCCCGATGACCAAGGCGGGCGGCGGCTCGATCGTCAACGTCTCCTCGATCGAGGGGTTCACCGGGGCGGCGGGGCTGTCGGCTTACAGCGCGAGCAAGTTCGCGATCCGCGGGATGACTAAGGCGGCCGCGCAGGAACTCGGCCAGTTCGGCATCCGGGTCAACTCCGTGCACCCCGGCGGGGTGCTTACCCGGATGGTCCTCGAGCAGGCGGACTCGGGCCGCGACGGCGAGCAGTTCCTCGGCAGCCTGCCGCTCGGCCGGTTCGCCGAGCCGGCCGAGATCTCCCGTCTGGTGGCCTACCTGGCCTCGGACGAGTCGTCCTACTCGACCGGCAGCGAGTTCGTCGCCGACGGCGGCCTGTTGTCAGGACCGGGGTACTGACATGGACGAGGCACTGACGCTCGCCGGCAAGGTGGCGATCGTGACCGGGGCGGGCAACGGGCTCGGCCGGGCGGAGTCGGTCGCGCTCGCCCGGGCCGGGGCGCTGCTCGTGCTCAACGACCTGGCCGGGGACGCGGTCGCGGAGACAGCCGGGCTGATCGCCGCGGCGGGCGGGCAGGCGGTCGTCCACGCCGGCGACATCGGCGAGTGGGAGACCGGCGAGGGGCTGGTTCGCGCGGCGCTCGCTACCTACGGGGCGCTGGACATCCTGGTCAACAACGCCGGGGTGCTCAGGGACCGAATGGTCTTCACGATGTCGGCCGAGGAATGGGACACGGTGCTGCGGGTGCACCTGCGCGGCCACTTCGTGACCACTCACTTCGCCACCGCGCACTGGCGGGAGGCCAGCAAGCAGGCCGGCGGCCCGGTCTACGCGCGGATCGTGAACACCTCGTCCGAGGCGTTCCTGCTCGGCTCGCCCGGCCAGCCCAACTACGCCGCGGCCAAGGCGGGCATCGCGGCGCTCACCGTGTCCACCGCGCGCGCCTGCGCGCGGTACGGGGTGCGGGCCAACGCCATCTGCCCGCGGGCCCGCACCGCCATGCTCGCCGGGCTGGTGAGCCCGGCGCCCGCGGACGGTCCCGACCCGCTCGACCCCGAGCACGTGACGCCGCTGGTGACCTACCTGGCCAGCCCCGCCGCGATGAGGATCAACGGCGAGGTGTTCGTCGTGCACGGCGGCGTCGCCGCGGTGATGAACCCGCCGACCATCCGCGCGGTCTTCCGCGCCGACACGCCCGACGGCATGTGGACGCTGCCCGCCGTGCACGAGGCCCTGGACGGCGCGTTCGCCGACCGCTCGCCCGACTCCCCCGGCTTCGCCTGCACGGAGACGATGGACCTGGCGAGTGAGACGATCGGCTTCGGCTGAGAACTCTTTGCTGTCCGCCGCACCAGCCGCAGCAGCCGCAGCAGCAGCCGCAGCACGAGACCAGGCACAAGTACCCGACGTCATACTGTGGCTTTCACTTTCTGTCATTCCACTGATAAGTCCTTGCCTTTTCAAGCAAACGCATGAGGAGCTAGCGGCAAACGTGAATATAGTTACACTTGACGTTGGAAGGTGGTGCGATGTCAGGCCCTGGCTCCCTTAGCGGGGCCGCTAGCGGAGCGGACCCGGCTGGGCGGTTTCCTAGCCTGGTAAGGCCTTACATCGGTGCCGACGACCCGGCCTCGCCTACATACGTCCACGATGGCGGCAGGCCCGAAGGGGTACCGCCGCTCCTTCCCCCGGATACCGCGCCTTCCGAACCCGTCGCGGCCGCCAGGCATCGCCGGAGGGGCACGGACGGGCGGCACCGGCCGACCCCTGCCGCTCGGCACCAGAGGTTCCGCGCCGCGGTCACCCGGCCCTGGTCCGGCGGGGCCAAAGTCGCCGGGATGATCGCCATCGCGGGGATCGCCGTCTTGACGATCGGCCTGGTCCTTGCCTGGTCCGGCCACCCCGCGACCGCCCGCACTCCCGGCTGTCAGCCGGGCGGCTGCGGCGGGAGCATGTCCCAGGCGCTGGGTCCCGTTGTGGCCAAGGTTTCCTCTAGCGCCAGCGCCCATGCCACCGCAGGCACCTCAGCGAAGCAGACCGCCACGCCGCACCCCAGTTCATCCGTGCCGGCTACCGCGTCCGCCCACGGCTCGGCCAGCGCTATCGCACCCAGCACCGCCGCTACCGCACCCAGCACCGCCGCTACCGCACCCAGCACCGCCGCTACCGCACCCAGCCCGTCGTCCTCGCCGGCCACGTCCACCGGGCAGTTGGCCCCTGGCTCGCTGATCTCGATCAACGCCACGACCGCCTGCTGTACCTCGTACTACATCCGGCATGACGACGGCGACGACCGGGTTGTGATCACCCAGACAACTCAGGGCAGTTCCGCGCTCGGCAAGGCCGATGCCACGTGGGTTGTGCGAGCGGGGCTGGCCGACAGCGGATGCATTTCGCTCGAGTCTGCCAACGAGCCTGGCCAGTACCTCAGGCACCACGAATTCGAGCTCTACCTGGAACCGGACGACGGCAGTGCCCAGTTCACCCTGGACGCCACGTTCTGCCCGCACCCGGGAAACAGCGGCAACGGCTACTCTTTCCAGTCGGCCAACTATCCGAACATGTACATCCGACATTACGACTACGTCGTCTATATCGCGAGTTACGGCGGCTCGAGTCCGTGGGACAACAATCTCAGCGTGTGGCCTGAAGACACCACCTGGCTGGTCACTCAGCCATGGGCCTAATCCGGGGCTACATGACCCGAGGGTACAGACGGGCGAGGAACAGGCGGCTCAACGCCACCGCCGGCCCCGGGATCCCCTCCGTGAACGCCCCCGGGGCGCGCGGCCTGGCGGCGTGCATCAGCGATAGGTTTCGGCTGAGGCTGACGAAGGGCTACGGACGCAATTGCGCCTAAGCTCTGGTGCAACCATCATGCGACATGGGAGACTTTTTCAGTTATCGCTTGTCCGATGGCATGCACGGGGGGACGGAATGATCGAGACGACCGTGCCCAGCGAGGGTCCGGTCTTGAACATGACCTCGCTGACCGGCACTGGCAATCCCGTTGTGCTGCGCATTCTCCTCGGAGCGCAACTACGGCGGCTGCGTGAGGCAAGGCGAATCACGCTCGAGGACGCGGGCAATGTCATTCGCGCGTCCCCGTCGAAGATCAGCCGGCTCGAGAGCGGCCGGGTGGGCTTCAAAGACCGCGATATCGTCGACCTGTTCATCTTTTACGGCGTGACTGAGCAGGCGCAGATACAGGCGCTGCGCGAGATCGCCGTCCGCGCCAATTCCCGCGGCTGGTGGCTTGACTATTCCGATATCCTGCCCACCTGGTTCGAGGAATACATCAGCCTCGAGGAGGCCGCCACCGAGATCCGCGGGTACGAGGTGCAGTTCGTACCTGGGCTGCTGCAGACGGAAGAATATGCCCGCGCCGTCACGTTGCTTGTTTACTCGAATCCCAAGGAGATCAGCCGCCGGGTCAGCCTGAGGATGGCTCGCCAGGCCAGGCTCTCCGGAGCGGAGCCGGTCAGCTTGGCGATGGTGCTCGACGAAGCCGCGCTGCGCCGCCCGATCGGCGGCCCGTCCGTGATGCGGGGCCAGTTGGCGCACCTCGTCGAGATGTCGAGGCGGCCCAACGTGACGATCCAGGTCATTCCGTTCAAGGTAGGCGGCCACGCCGCGGCAGGCGGCCCGTTCAGCGTGCTGCACTTCGCGGACAGCGACCTGTCGGACATCGTCTATCTTGAGCAGCTGTCGACCGCTCAATATCTGGAAAAACCAGACATGGTCGGCAAGTACCTGGCCGTGATGGAGCGCCTGCGTCTGGAAGCCGCGACGCCGGAGGACAGCCGCAAGAGGCTCCAGGCGATTCTCAACGATTTCTGAGCCCGGCCCGACGATGAGAGCGCCGGAGCTGGACTCGATGGCGGAACTCGCCGGTCGGCGATGGCAGGCGATCGACCCGCTGCTGCCCGCCATCGCGGGCTGGACGCCAGGTTGTGGTGCCGAGCTGGCGGTGAACGGGCCGGACGGGGGCCTGGTAGCAGCGGGGTCCTGCATCCACTGGACCGCGGAACCCGGTTCGCTTGACCTGATCGAGGGTCCACCGCAGCGGTTCCTGCTCAGGCCGTATCTCACCGGCTCTGATGTCCTGACCGCGCTGGACACGCTGCTGTCGCGGTGGCGTGATCACCTCGTCGCGGTACCGGAAGCCGCCGCCGGGGATACCGCCGCGGTGATCGGGTGGCCGAGCCGCGATGTGGCCGGGGTGCGGGCTCTGGTGGCCCACGGGCTAACGCCGCTCGGCGTGATCGCCGCCCGGTCCGCCAGACGAGCGCCCGCGGTCGTCGCTGACTGCCCGCCGGGCGTGCGGATCAGGCGCGCAACCCCCGCTGATCTCGACCTGGTCGTGGCGATGACCATGGAGGTGCTCCGGTTCGACGCCTATTTCGGCGGCGTGCTTGAACCACCAGATGCCGCGCGAGGACTCCGGGCCCAGGTCGCCGGGCAGCTGGAGCACGATCCCTGGACGTGGCTGGCCGAGCGCGATGGCAATCCGGTCGGGATGCTGACCGCGGAGCGGCCGCAGACCGCGGCTTGGATCGCACCGCGGACATCCGGGTCACCGGTGGCCTACCTGCTCGCGCTGTTCGTCGCGCCCGCCGAGCGCGGGGCTGGCGTCGGGGCCGCCCTCTCCGGCCAGCTGCACCGCAGCGCGGAAGCGGCCGGGATCTCTGTCATCTTGCTTGAGTATGCGCAGTTCAATCCGCTGTCCGTCCCGTTCTGGGGGCGCCAGGGATACCGCCCCCTGTGGTCCACCTGGGAGGTCAGGCCCGCCCGGCTGCTCCGTTAGACGGAGGCGGTCGCCGTCGGCTCTTGCTCCGGGGACGCGCTTTCCCTGGGCAGCCGGAAGAAGACGGACCGGAGCCCGAACCGCGCGATGAGCATCATCACCAGGCCGGCGGCGACGACCCCGAGGAGGGTCCAGACCTGCGCCCTCGACCCGTCCCAGGCGCTTGAGACCGACCGGTACACGATGTAAGCGAGGAAGCCGGCGGCCCCGAGCGGAAGGACGCCCGCGACAATCGCGTCGCGCCACGAGGCGATGATCCGGCGGCGGTAATAGATCAACGCGGCGAGGGTGGTGAGGATATAGAGCAGCGCGAGGAGCTGTCCGACAATCGCGATGACGTCACCGAACGCAGACTGCAATGAGGTGGCGAGCAGGTAGACCGCGGTGAGCGCCGCAAGCAGCACGCCGATAAGGAGGCTTGAGGCAACCGGGGTGGAATACTTTCTTGAGACGTTCGCGAAAAATCCCGGCAGCGCCCGGTAGGTGGCCATGCCGTAGACGATGCGGGCGCCCAGGATGATGCCAGTTCCGGTCCCCGCGATCACTGACAGCGCGATCGCCAGGGCCACCGCCCTGGCCAGGGCGGTGCCGCCCATGACCTGGGCGACGTAGACCAGCGCCGAGCCGCCATTCGCCTGCAGCTTCGCGGGGGAGACGACGCCCTGCAGGCCAACCTGGACCAGGGTGTAGATCAAGGCAAGGATCGCCACCGCGATCACGGCCGCCCGGCCCGGGTAGACCTTCCGGTGCTCGACCTCCTCGTTAACGTACAAGGTGCCGTCCCAGCCGCCGTAGACGAATATCACGATCAGGAAGGCGCCCATGACGTCGCTGTGGCCGCCGACCCCGGACAAGCTGAACCAGCCTGACGTGATCGGGTAAGTCCCCGCATGGTGGCTCAGCACCCATACCAGGCCGGTGATGGCTACCCCGATGATGATCACGTACTCGACCACGGCCATGCCGATCTGGGCTCGCGCGGAGATCCGGATGCCGAGCACCGCGAGTACGAGCATTACCAGGATGACGGCGGCGGCGATGGCGAGTGAGGCTCCCGTACCCGCCGTCGCGGCACCGGTAACCGCCAGGACCGACGGGCCGATAACAATCGTCCCGGCGACGGTGCCCACGACGTACGTGACTATCATCAGCCACCCGGTGAGAAAACCGAGGTAAGGGTTGATCGCCCGGCCGACCCACTCGAAGGACGCCCCGCAATTGGCGCTCCACAGGTTCAGCCGACGGTACGCGTTCGCGATGATCAGCATCGGGACCGCCGCGATCAGCAGGATGATGCCGCTGCTGTAAGCCGTCGTCGCCGCGATCAAGGCGAGCGAAATGGCGACCGTCGCGGCCGGGGCGGATGTGGCCATTCCGATCACCGTGGCCTGGGCGATCCCGATCGCATCGGGCTTCAGCAGATCCTGCCTGTCCAGGACCGGCTCCGGCGCCGCCGCGGCGCCCAGACCTTTACCAGCAATCAATGTTCCCTTCCAACGTCGGCTTTGCTGAACTTTTTCCTGCGTTCAAACATCGGAAGCAGCTGTAAGCAAGCAACGCTCTACGAGCGCCCGGACGGCACATTATCACTACATAGCCCGGCAAGCGTGACGGTAAGTGCTTTGGTAGGGGTCACGGAAAAGCGCCACTAACCCTAGAGAAGAGGCTCCAGGGAAGGTGTCAGATCATCGTCGGCAATGGGCTCCTGCGGGCTGGCTGCGACAGGACCGGGCGCGCTGGCAGGCTCGCTGCTCGCCGCCCGACTGCCGGGCCGGTTCGGCTACGGCGCCGTGCTCGCGTCCGCAGCGGCGCTCGGCGAAGGGGTCATGCTGGCCGGCGGCATCCTCGGGCAGGAACGGGGGCTGCGCGTCAGCCTGCTCGCGACGGCGGCCGGCATGATGCTGTCTCCCGCTGATGGCTTCATCCCCGCCACACCGGCTAGGCAGGACGCTGCCCGCCCAGTGAGGACGGGAGGCGTTGCGACCGGTTCTCTTCAGTGACGCTGAAACCAATTGAGGGACCATCGCTGTTTGCCGAGAGCGATTCGAGTCCCTGTAAACATCCCGTTGCGCCAGCCCCTCGTGCGTTGACATTGAACTTTCACGTATTACAGTCCAACTGAATCGACGGGCTGCCCAGGTTGCACGGCAGCAATGTGGCACTGCCCCCCACGGGTCGTCGCGGCCGACGAAGGTCCACCGATCGGTCAGCAGCAGAACCCGCTCGCCCGCATGTTCGCAGGAAAGGGAAGGGTCGCCAGATGAGCACGCTCAAGGTAGCTGCCCGGCTGAGGTCGGCGTCGCCGAACGAGGTCTCATGAGCAGGGAACCGGGCACACTCGGCCTCATCAGGCCGCTGATAGGACAGGCGAATGTCCGGCGGATCCACAGCGCTATCGTCCTGGCGGTCGGCGGCCAGCTCTCCCTGGCGTCCATTCCCCTCATTCAGCAGATCATCATCGATGACGCGATAGTCACCCATCACAAGTCGCTGAGCTTGTGGATCGCGATCCTGGTCATCACGGGGGCCGCCTGTTTCGCCTTGCAGTACCTGCGCCGCCGGGTCGGCTTCACAGCGGCCGCGCGCAGCCAGCGAGAGCTCCAGAAGCTGGTACACCACCACCTGCAGTACCTCGACCCGACCGGGCGGGACCGGCTCCGCACCGGCGACATCATGTCGCGGGCGACCAGCGACCTCACCATCATCCAGATGTTCGTTCAGCAGCTGGGGGTCGCGTGGGGCAACCTGACCCTGCTGGCGGCAGCACTCGCAGTCATGCTGTGGCTCTCTCCTGTGCTTACCGTGATCATGATCGTCATCGTGCCGCTGTTTACCTGGGTCGCGGCGAAGTTCCGGACCAAGATGTTCCCTGCCAGCTATACCGACGCGCTCTACAAGGCCTCGGTCGCCGGCATCGTCGAGGAAGCGGTCACGGGCGTCCGGGTGGTGAAGGCGTTCGGCCAGGAGGCCCAGGAGCAGGAGGCGCTCCACGCCGAGTCAAAGGTGCTCTTCCAGTCCCGGCTCCGCTCGGCGAGGATCATGGCGGCCTTCTCCGCATCCCTGGATGCCTTCCCCGGCCTGGCGCAGATCGGCATGCTGGCCCTGGGCGGCTGGCTGGTCATGCAGCACCACATCACGCTGGGCGTGTTCCTAGCGTTCTCCAGCTATGTGCTGCAGCTGGTGACCCCGGTGCAGTTCCTGTCAAGCGTGCTGACGACCAGCCAGCAAGCCCGGGCAGGCGCGGCGCGGCTCCTGGACCTGCTCGCGACGACCTCCGCGGTGCAGGACAAGCCGGACGCCGTCACGCTGGGCCGGCAGGTCGGGCCGATCGAGCTGGAGCACGTCGACTTCTCCTACGACGGGGTCGAGCCGGTCCTGACGGATGTGTCGCTGCGCATCGAGCCCGGCGAGAGCGTCGCCATCGTGGGCGCCTCGGGCTCGGGCAAGTCGACCCTCGCCCTGCTGCTCGCACGGTTCTACAACCCCACCTCGGGCGCGGTGCGCATCGACGGGCGTGACGTGCGCGACTACACGGTGGAGTCTGTGCGCGATGCTGTCGGGCTGGTCTTCGAGGAGGGCTTCTTGTTCTCCAGGGCCATCCGGGACAACATCGCCTTCGGCAAGCCAGATGCGACCGATGACGAGGTCGAGCACGCGGCCATCGCCGCGCACGCCCACGGGTTCATCTCGGGCATGCCGGACGGCTACCACACGGTGGTCGGCGAACGCGGCTTCACCCTGTCCGGCGGGCAGCGGCAGCGCATCGCGCTGGCCCGGGCGGCGCTGGCCAACCCGCGGGTGCTGGTGCTCGACGATGCCACCTCGGCGATCGACACGCGCACCGAGCACGCGATCCATCGCTCCTTCGAGGAGGTGCTGGCCGGCCGCACGACGATCCTGATCGCCAAGCGGTACTCGACGCTGCAGCTGGCTGACCGGGTGATCGTGCTAGACGAGGGCCGCATCGTGGACCAGGGCACGGTGCCGGAGCTGCAGGAGCGCTCGGAGCTGTTCCGTGAGCTGCTCACCGGCCCCGAGGCCGACGACATCGCACCGCCGACACCCGTCGACCGCGTCGACCCGGCCGCCTGGCCCGCCGAAGCCGATCGGGTCGGCGCGCTGAAGGTGAGCACCTTCTCGGCGGACGCCGTCGCCCGCAGCAGTGGCGTCGGCGGCTTCCACGGCCACGGAAGCGACGCCGGACGGCTGGGCAGCCTCGCGACCGCTTCGGACGACCTGCTGGCCGCGGTTGAGGCGCTGCCGCCGCTAGACGGCGATCCGGAGGTCGACATCGAGCAGCAATCCGCACCGCGCGATGACTTTTCGATTTGGGATGTCTTCCGCCCGTTCCTCCGGCCGCTGCTGGCCGGCTTCGGGCTGGTCGTGCTCGGTGCCCTCACCGGTCTTGCGGGACCTGCGCTGATCCGCCTGGGTCTCGACCACGGCGTGGCGCGCCACGCGCCGTCGTTCCTTTACGGCGTAGTCGTCGCCCTGCTGATCCTCCAGGTAATCAGTTGGATCAACCAGCGGTTCATGACCTACTACACCCAGCGCACCGCCGAGCGGATGCTGTTCGGCCTGCGGGTGCGCACCTTCGCACACCTGCAGCGCCTCTCGCTGAACTACTACGAGCAGTTCCAGGCCGGCAAGATCATGACCCGCATGACCTCCGACGTGGAGTCCTTTTCTCAGCTGCTCCAGCAGGGCCTGGTGACCGCCCTGGTCAGCCTGATTACCTGCGCCGGCATCGGGATTGTCCTCGGGGTCTTCAACCCGGGCCTGGCCTCGGCCGTATCGGTCGTCCTGATCCCGCTGGTGATTACAGGCGTGCTGTTCAGCCGGGCCTCGACCCGTTCCTACCTGATCGCCCGGGAGCGGATCTCGATCCTGTACGCCGACATGCAGGAGAGCCTGTCAGGCATCATGGTCAGCCAGGCATACAACCAGCAGCCGGCCAACGAGGCCCGCTTCGCCCGGTTGGCGCAGTCCTACTGCTCGGCCCGCGAGCGCTCAATGGAGTTGCAGGCGCGGTTCTTCCCCTTCATCGATCTGCTCAGCTTCCTGGCCAAGGCGATAACGCTGGGTGTGGGGGCCAGCCGGTTCCACAGCGGCACCCTGAGCGACGGCGTGCTGGTTGCGTTCCTGCTCTACCTGGACCAGTTCTTCGCGCCGATGCGGCAGCTCTCCACCGTCTTCGACCAGTGGCTGCAGGCCCAGGTCGCCGCGACCCAGCTGGGTGAGCTGCTGCAGACGCCCTCGGCCACCCCGCAGGCCGAGCATCCAGTCACTCCGTCGCGGTTGCGTGGGGGGATCGGCCTGGACCACGTGACCTTCGCCTACGAGTCCACGGGCCTGGTCGCGATGGACGACGTCAGCCTGACCATCCCGCCCGGGCAGGTTGTCGCGCTGGTCGGTACGACGGGTGCGGGCAAGTCCACCCTGATGAAGCTGGTCGCCCGCTTCTACGACGTCACCTCCGGCACGGTGGCCATCGACGGCACCCCGATTCGCGACCTGGACCTGCCGGCCTACCGCCACCAGCTCGGGTTCGTGCCCCAGGAGCCGTTCCTGTTCTCCGGGACCATCCGCTCTAACATCGCTTACGGCCGCCCCGGAGCCTCCGATCTCGAGGTCGAGAGGGCGGCACGCGAGGTCGGCGCACACGAGTTCATCGCCGCCCTGCCCCAGGGTTATCACACCCCGGTCAGCGAACAAGGCAAGTCCCTGTCCGCCGGGGAACGCCAGCTGCTCAGCCTCGCCCGAGCGCTCCTGGTCGACCCGGCCATCCTGCTGCTTGACGAGGCCACCGCCAACCTCGACCTGGCCACCGAGGCACGTGTCCAGCGCGCCATGGGCCTGGTCGCCAGCGGCCGTACGACCATCCTGATCGCCCACCGCCTCAACACCGCCCAAGCCGCCCACCGCATCCTCGTGGTCGACAACGGCACCATCGTCGAAGACGGCTCCCACGCCGAGCTGATGGCACTCGACGGCCGGTACGCCGGCCTGTGGGCAGCCGTTGCCGCAGAGCCCGCCGCTATGTAGCCGAAGCTGCTACGGAGATAAAGGAGAGCAATGCGGATCTACCCACCGGTCACGCCGGAGGAAGCACGGGACTGGCTGGCCGCTCAGGCGGCGGCGGCGTGGGGCGAAGAGGCGGCCGCGGGCCTGGCCGGGGTTCGCCGGGTAGGTCACGTCGGGAGTGCGGAGACGGCCCATCACGGACTCGCACCACGCGCCGGCCTTGAGGATGGCGTCCTCTTTCAGCTGCGGTGCCGCGAGCTGGGCTCCCATCGGCAGGCCGTTGGGAGACAGCCCGATGTTGAACGTCAAGGAAGGAATGCCGACGACGGACCACGGGCTGTTCATGCGGTTGTCGCCACCCCCGTGGCCCAGCGGCGGCTCCTCAACAGCCGCCGGGGTGAGCAGGAAGTCGACCTGGTCGAACAGCATGATGTCGATGATCTCAGCCCCCGCGTCCCTCAGCCTGGCGACCGCGGCGTCCATCTGGTCGAGCATCACCTGCTGGCACAGGTCGGGGAAGTAGTTCACGATCCGCCCGAACTTCGGCGGCGTGGCGGGCAACTCGGCCGAGACGAGCTCAAGTGGCTCGGTCCGGCCGGTCTCGTCGAGCGGGTCGGGACCGGCGATGCAGTTGTAGATCAGCGCGATGTCGGCCATGGTCTGGCCGATCACGGTCGGGTGGTCCAGCACCCAGCTGTAGACGTACATGCCCTTGCCGCTGATCCGGCCGAACGTCGGCTTCATCGCGGCGACGCCGCAGAACGACGGCGGGCGGATGCCCGACCCGCCGGTCGACTCGCCGATCGCCGCCGGAACCATCCGCGCGCCCACCGAGGCGGCGGAACCCGAGCTGGAGCCTCCCGGCGTGCGGGCAAGGTTCCACGGGTTGCCCGTCGGCGGGTTGCCGTGTCGGTCGGGCATGTACGTCGTCCCGGCGATGATGCCGCCGGCCTCGCGCAGCCGGGCGACCAAGGTGGCGTCCTCCTCGGGCACAAAGTCAACACCCCACGAGGCGCTGACCGCGCAGGGCATGCCCTGGACGAAGAACTGGTCCTTGATGCCGAACGGAATGCCGTGCAGCGATCTTCGCCGACGCCTCGGTCACGGCCAGGTTATAGAGCGCCGTAGGCGCATCGGCGGTGGCGGTCATCAGCTCAGCGACTCGGCGAGGGAGTAGTCCGCGGTGATCGCGGAGTACTGGTCGCTGCGACGATTGGCCGCCAGGTCCAGGCGGACCCGCGCCTCCGCGGCCGCGGCGAAGTCGATCTCTGCCACCACCAGGTCGTCGCCGTCGGAGGTCGACCGGGCGAGCACATCCCCGGTGTGGGAGATGACGCTGCTTGCGCCGATGAACGGGAGACCGCCCTCCACGCCGGCCTTGCCTGCCGCGATGGCGGGGATGCCGTTGTAGCTCGCTGCGCACCGCACGGCGAGCTCGTGTGACTCGATCGACTTGGCACGAGCGTTGTCCTCGGCCTGGTTGTACGGCGTGTTGAAAACGACGGCGTAGATCTCGGCACCGGAGAGCCCGAGGCAGCGGAACGTCTCGGGGAACCGCCGGTCATAGCAGATCGCCATGCCGACCGGACCGACAGGGGAGTCGTATGCCGGAAAGCCGAGGTCGCCCGGCTTGAAGTACCGCTTCTCAAGGATCTGGAACGGCCTGGATGGGTCGACGTCGACCGTGCCAGGGATGTGCATCTTGCGGTAGCGGCCGAGCTCGCGGCCGGTGCCGTCGATCAGTGCGGCCGAGTTGAACAGGCCGTCGGGAGTGGCCTCCGCGAACGGCACCACCGTGGTGATGTGATGCCGTCTGATCGCCTCGATGAGAGGCGCGGTCTGCTCGCAGGGGAAGGACTCCTCCGCGAAGGACGCCACCTCCTCCCGGATCTCGCCGGCGAAGTACGGCGTCACGCTGAGCTCAGGGAACACGACGAACTCGACGCCCAGCCGTCCCGCCTCGTGGAGCAGATCCACCATGCGGGCCACGGTTTCGGCCTTGTCGCTCGATGCGGGGCCGAGCTGGGCGGCGGCGACCTTCCGAACGGTCATGTCATGTCCTCGGTTTCGTGGATCAACGGGTCGGCCATCCGAAGCGGCGACCTGGCTGGTGCTTGGTGTTCGGTGGCGTCGTTGCCAGACCCGAGGGAGCGTCGGCGCTCTCGCGCTACAACTTGCCCGCCTTTAAGTGAGACTGTAACTGATCGGAGGTCGCTGTCAAGACTGCGCCAACCGCCGCTTTCCGATCCGGAGGACCGTTCATGTGTCATTCCTGCTCACCACCGGCGTAACGCAATCTTTACGACACTTCCGCCGCCTTGCCCGTGCCGTCGGGTCTGTTTCATCAGGACTTAAGCGTAGCTATAGCAGGCGATCTTGCCGGCGAGCTCGTTTAGTCCCGCTTGACGGTGTGCCGTCCGGCATGCCGCTTGGCGTGCAGCTCATCGGCCCCCGCCGGGGTCGATGAGCACCATCTGGCCACCAGCGTGTGGCGCGAGAACGTAATCGATCGCCGTCCGGTGCCTGCCGTGGACTGGTGACGACCGGGCTGATTCGGTGTCACCGCCGCAGTTCTCGCGTGTGAGCGACCCGCTGCACGACGCAACGACGTGCTAGCGTTGCCGGACATACGATTTCAGTCTCACCACACATGGATGAAGTCATGACGTCACGTGCTCGAAGCGTCGCTGTCGCCGGCGTGGGGCCCCAGGCGCTGGGAGCGGCGATCCGCGGCCTCCGGGAGGAGCGCGCGATCCGCCTGACCGACCTGGCCAAGCAGACCGCGCTGTCCGTCTCCTTCCTCAGCCAGCTCGAGCGTGGCCTGACTAATCCGAGCCTGCCGTCCCTCGTGAGGATCTCCGCCGCACTTGGCACGAGCGCGCACGCGCTGCTGGCGAATCTCAGTCCTGTCTCGGAGATGCCGGCCGATCCGGTCTCTCCGGTGTTCCAGGGCGGCGAGGATGGCGCCTACATCGACAACGTCGTCGGCTATGCGCGCTCGCTGGTCCAAGGCCGTCGGGCGATCCAGCCCATGGAGGTGGTCGGGGCGCCGACGGTCATGCGTAACTGGGCCGTTCACGACGCCGACGAGTTCATGTACCTCTGCGACGGCGAAGGGGAGGTCGAACTGGAAGGTCGCGGCCTGTTCCGGCTGACCCGTGGTGCCACGGTCTACTGCGACGCCGGGCTGCGTCATCGCTGGCGGCAGCTGGGCACCGAGACGGTCCGGATGGTTCTGGTGCTCGCGTCGCCACAGCGGCCAAGGCCGTTGGACGTGCAGCTCAGCCCGAGGGCGAAGGCTTAGTACGTCGCGAAGATTCGCCGGATCTCCGCCGGATCCGATGTGCTGCTCAGCGCGAGCATCAGCAGGATGCGGGCCTTCTGCGGGGTTAGGTTGTCCGCTGGGATGCTGCTTTTGGGACGGCCGCCCTCGGCCTCGACCACCCGGCCGCTTCCCACCCGCGTGGAGATCATCACCTGCACGCCGGCGTCGGCTGCGCGGTTGAACGCCTCCCGCTCGCCGTCGGTCGCCCCGCCGGGTGCGAAACCGGCCGAGATGATGCCCTTCGCGCCCGCGGCGACGAAGGCATCGATGGCGGTGCCGTCATCGCCCGCGTAGGAATAGGAGATGTCGATGCGCGGAAGCTTGTCGCCTGTCTTGACGGTGAACTCTGTCTCCGGCGCCCGCTTCCGCACCGGCTGCCGGTAGAAGCTGATCTTGTCCGCGTCGGCGTGGCCGAGCACCCCGAAATCGCGGGTGCGGAATGTCTGCATACGCAGTGTCGAGGTCTTCGCGACTTCACGGGCCGAGTGGATCTCGTCGTTCAGCAGCACCATCACGCCCATGCCGGCTGAGCCGGGGTCGGCAGCGACCCGCAGCGCGTTGACGAGGTTGACCGCCCCGTCCGTGGAGATCCCGCTGATCGGCCGCTGGGACCCGACCACGACGACGGGCACATCGACGTGGAGCGTCAGGTTGAGGAAGTACGCGGTCTCCTCCAACGACGCGGTCCCGTGGGTGACCACCACTCCAGCGGGCTGATGCTCCTTGACGGCCTCGGTGATGACGTCGACGAGCTCAACCCAGGTCTCCGGGCCGATTGAGGGCGAGCCGACAGTCTTGTAGGGGATCGGCACTGGCTGCGTCACCAAGGCCGTCTCGGTGACGTTGGCTAGCAGCTCGGTGACGTCGTACATCGTCTTGTTCTCGCCGTAGCGGACGATGTCGAGCGAGCTCTTGCCCACCGAGTGGATCGTCCCGCCCGTCCCGACGACCACGACCTTCGGTAGCTCGGTGCTCTGCCCGGCTGGCTCGAGGGCTGTCGCTGCGCTATTCATGGTGCTCCTCATGTGTCGTTTGCTTAGCGGCCGATAGCGCCGTCAACCGAGGAGGATTCACCTGTGCTGTAACGGGCGTCGCCTGCCGCGGTGAAAACCTGGTTGCGCGACCAGGTCAAGGGACCCGCCCGCGCCCCGGCCGAGGTGGGAGCGAGTGGTCAGGAGTCGGTGCCGGCCGCGTAGAAGAAGCTGCGGTCGCTGCGATGGCGGGTGAAGCCGAACTCGATGGGCAGACCTTCCGCAGTCTCGAGGACGCGCTCGTTCACGAGGGTGGCCGCCCCTGGCTCGATCTCGAGGAGCTCTGCGACCGCCGCGTCCGCGGTCGTGGCCTCGATCACGAACCGCCGGAAGGACAGCGACATGCTGAAGAGCTCGCGCAGGACGTCCGGCGGGAGACGCGCGACGGAATCGTGGTCCATGCCTGGCACGCGCGACACTGGAATCCAGCTCGAGCGGAGCCGGTGCGGTGTCCCGTCGATGCGGATGAGGGCCTCCGTGAAGAGGACGTCCTCGCCAACGGGGATCTCCAGTGCTTCCGCCACCGCGGCGGGTGCGGCGAGGCGATCGTGGGCGATCGTCTCGGCCTGCATCCGCGCTCCGCCGATCTTGCCGGCATCCATTGTGTCGGCGTCCACGATATGGATCGCTGCGGCGGCTTGGTGCATCCGGATGGCTGTCCGGTCGACCCGGCGGAGCGTTCCCACGCCGGGGAGTCGCCGGAGCACGCCCTGGTCGCTCAGCAGACGCAGCGCCTCGCGCGTGGCGCCGCGGCTGGCGTTGTACCGGCGCAGCAGGTCCCACTCGTAGGGCAACTGCTCCTCGAGCCGGCCGGCATGGAGGTCCGATCGGATCAGGTCCGCGATGCGGCGCGCGACGTCGGCACGTCGGTAGGGCGGGTCAGGCGACAGATCGCGGGCAGCTGACGGCACCGATCTCCTCGTCGTCGAGCCCCGTAGGCGTTCCTCAGCGGTGACAGGTTTCACTTACGACCCAGTTTCTATCGCGCGAAGCAACAAGCAGGCTCGAGCGACCAGGCAGTTGCCCGCACGAGAGCTCAACCGGCGCCTGCGCCGACTTTTTAAGTGCTACTGAACTTCAGTGAAGAAAGACGTCGTTTCAGGGTGACTCGCCGTACGTAAACATCGCATTGCGCGTGCCCTGAGGTCCCGCGGCATGTCTTGACACCGGTTCGGCGCGCACTACAGTTCAGTGACAGTGTAATTCAGTGACAGTGAACTGCCGGGTCCTCGGGTTCGGACCCTGGTTCGCATCCTCGGCAACGTGGCCGCGACATTCCCGGAGGCAGCGTGCCGCTGTCTCGGCTTGCTTATCGGAGAGCAGCGCCTGCGAGAGCCACACGGACCTCGGCGCTGCCCATTCGTTCCCTTTGTCACGCGCGCGTGCCTGAAGGAAAGGAAGTGCCAGCAATGGGCACAGTCAAGGTCGCTGCCGCGCAACTTGGACCGGCCTCGGCGGACAAGGCTGAGACCATCAGCCGGATCGCGGCTCTCATCGACGAGGCAGGCAGCAAGGGCGTCCAGCTCGTCGTCTTCCCGGAGCTCGCCCTGTCGCCGTACTTCGCGAGCAAGGTTCGCGAGGACGCCGAGTCGTTCGCTGAGACCTCGTTCCCGTCGCAGGAGACCGCCCCGATCATCGAGGCGATCCGGCGGAACAACATCACGACCGTGATCCCGTTCGCCGAGATGACCCCGGAGGGCCTGTACAACTCCGCAGCCCTGCTGGACGGCTCGGGACAGGATCTGGGGCGATACCGCAAGATGCACATCCCAGGGACGGTCGAGCCCTCCCCCGAGAAGCACCGTTCGGGCCTGGAGAAGCGTTACTTCCTGCCAGGAAACCTCGGCTTTCCGGCGTACGCCTCGCCGGTCGGTCCGGTCGGCATGGCTATCTGCTACGACCGCCGCTTCCCCGAGACGTTCCGCTGCCTGGGGCTGTCGGGCGCGGAGATCTACGCTGTCGTCTTCAACACGGGGTACGACGACACGCTCCCCGATGGCCGGCAGCGGTCGATCGAGGCGCATGAGCTGGCCGTGCGCTCGGCGGCGCTCTACAACGGCATCCCGGCCATCGCGGCCGGCAAGGCCGGCATTGAGGAAGGAAATCCCTTCATTGGCGCGAGCAGCGTCATCTCCCACACTGGCGAGGTCCTGGCCAGGGCTGCTTCCGAGGATGACGAGCTGGTCGTGGCCGACCTGGACCTGGACGCCGCAGCCGAGGCCCGCGCCCGCCTGGACCACAAGGTGAACCGTCGACCGGACCAGTACGACGCCATCGCGAAGGAGTACGCGCTCGTCGCCGGGTGACGGCCCGCGTTCTCCTGCTAGCGCAGGGATCGCAGCCGGTCTCGCGGCGGTGCGCGGCTAGCGAAGGAAACCTCAGTGAGTTCCTGTCGGATATCGACCGAGTATGGCCCGTCTGCCGCGAACGATACCTGAAGATCTATCGATATCCGAAGACTTATCAGGTGACCGTCTCGGAATTTCCTGGCGGCCTGGAATACCCTGTCCCGCCATAGCTCGGGCATAGCGGGATAGGTCGCGCAACACGATGTTTACGCTCCTCAGGATTGTACCGAAACATGAGGTGCGTTTAACTGACACTGTAATGGGGCTTCGAGCCGCGGTGTCTCGTACCGCAGGTCACCGCCTAAGCCCCGTAGCACGCCGGGCCTATTCCAACGCCAAAGGAAAGAGCCGCATGTTGGACTACAACGAAGAGGTGGCGAAGGTCGAGCACCTGCGCGACAACCCCAAGATCGGCCTGGGTGAGAAACCGGCCGTGATCGTCGTCGACTTCCAGCTCGCCTTCACCACGCACGGGCAATCCGACACCGAGTCGACGCTGCGGGCGACCGCGAAGCTTCTCGAGAAGGCTCGCGCCGTGGGCGTGCCGGTGGTCTACCTCGCGGTCGCCTACGACACCATGGACGACGTCCCCCTGGCCTGGCGGCGCGGGGGCGGGATCTTCTCGCGCTGTCAGCGGGGCCTTGCCACCGGGGCGATCAACCCTATTGTCGCGATGGAGCCCGCCGACCTGCTGGTCGAGAAGCGCCACGCCTCCGGCTTCTACGACACCGACCTGGACGAGAAGCTCAAGGTGCTCGGCGTTGACACGCTCCTCATGTGTGGCACGTCGACCAGCGGCTGCGTGCGTAGCACTGCCGTCGACGGTGCAGCGCGGTCGTACCGCGTGATGATCGTCGACGAGTGCTGCGACGACTGGCGGCCCGTGTCCACGGCGGCCGCACTGTACGACCTCGCTGACCGCTACGCCGACGTCGTCCACCTTGAGCAGATGCTCAAGTACCTCGACAAGGTCGGCGCGCCGGCCACGGCGGGGGTGTGACAAACGCCCAGGTGGCGTGCCTCTCCTCGCGCAGCAAGCTCGTAACGCAGCAGTTACCGGAGAAGTGAGATCTACGGGGAGCATTGCCTTTACTGCGGCCACCGGTGCTCGTAGCAGAGATGGATTCAGGATTCGTCCGCGCCCGGCGCGGGTTTCCTGAGCTCGGGCGCAGGCGACATGGCGGTCGGCCCACCGGGCTCGTTCGGCACATCGCCGTGTCACCCATTCCCAGGCCCGTTTGCGCGCTCCCGGAGGAGATGCCTCATGGCGGTAGAAATCTCGGCGCCACCGCCGCGCAGCCTTCGCAGTCTTCGCGGCATCGCCGTCCCCAAGTTCGTTAGCGTGATCGGTCGCCGGGTACTCGCCGCGATGCTGGTCATCTGGGGTGTCGTGACGCTGACGTTCCTGTTGACTCGCGTCTTCGGAGGCGATCCGGTCAACTTGTTCGCCCAGCCTACGTCCACGGCAGCCGACCGCGAAGCCATCCGTCAGCGGCTGGGTCTCGCCGACCCGATTCCGGTTCAGTACGTCCACTACCTGCGCGACGTGATCCACGGGAACCTCGGTACTTCGTACATGACGTTCCGACCGGTCACAGCGGACCTGCTGAACAGGGTTCCGGCGACGGCCGAGCTCGCGGTCGGCGCCCTGATCTTCGGCGTCACGGCCGGCGTCGCCGTCGGCGTCCTGTCCGCGGTCTTCGAGGGCTCGATCTTCGACCGTGCCTCTCGCATCCTCACCTCCGCGGGACTCGCGCTTCCCCAGTTCTGGGTCGCACTCATGCTGATCGTGATCTTCTTCGACCGGCTGCACGTGCTCCCTGGCCCGACAGGCCGGTTGCCCATCGGAACGCTACCGCCACCGAAGGTCACGGGCTTCTACCTCATCGACAGCATCGTCACCGGACATCTGTCCACCTTCTGGCCCGCTCTCCGTCAGCTCATCCTGCCCGTGCTGGTGCTCGGCTACGGCGTGGCGTCGCCGCTCGCGCGGGGCGCCCGCGCGTCGATGATCCTGGCGCTGAAGGCCGACTACGTCCGCAGCGCTCGCGCCCTGGGACTCTCCCGGGCCCGTACCTGGTTCGTCTACGCGTTCCGGAACGCCATGCTGCCGGTCATCACGATGTTCGCCGGCACCGTCGCGTGGACGTTCTCAGGCACGGTGCTGATCGAGGGTGTCTTCGGCTGGCCCGGGGTCGGGCAGTACGCCCTGAGTTCGCTGGAGAACTCCGACTTCCCGGCCATCCAGGGATTCGTGCTCTACGCGTCGATTCTCTACGTGATCGTCTACCAGCTGCTTGACATCGCCTACACCTTCGCCGACCCGAGGATCCGGTCATGACCACATCTCTTGATCAAGCAGTCGAAACCATCATCCCGAAGTCGAGCCGACTCTCGGGCGGGACAGTCTCTGTTCGCGGAGCGATCCGGAGCCTCCGCTCATCATCAGGGACGCTGCCGATCGGACTGAGCCTGCTGGCTTTCCTGGTGCTGATGTCCCTCGTGTCCCTGATCTGGACGCCGTATCCTGCAGCGGCGACCGGCACGGGCGCGTTTAGCAGCGCACCCGGTGCCGCGCACTGGTTCGGCACCGACGCCGTGGGCTCGGACATCTTCTCGCGCACGATCTCCGCGGGTCGCACCGACGTTTTCTACACCGTCGTCGCCGTGGCCATCTCGCTGGTGATCGGCTCGTCCTGGGGCGCGATCGCCGGCTTCTTCGGTGGCTGGTTCGAGGCGGTCACCCTGCGGCTGCTTGAGGTCGTCCAGGCGTTTCCGGCCCTGCTGATGGCGCTGCTGATCATCTCGGTCCTCGGCCCGGGCACGCTCAACGTGATCATGGTCGTCGCCATCATCCCGCTTCCCGACTTCGTGCGGCTCGCGCGGGCCGAGGTGCTGACCAAGAAGACCTGGCAGTTCGCCGAAGCCGCGCGCCTGGTCGGGAACCGTCCACTGGTGGTGCTCTTCAAGCACCTGATGCCGAACAGCTGGCGTCCGCTTCTTGCCTACGCCTCGATCAGTGCGGCGTGGGTGTGCGGAAACATCGCGGCACTCGGCTTCATCGGGGTGGGCATCCAGCCGAATGCCGTCGAGTGGGGCTCGATGATCGCCCGCGGCGAGTCCGACGTCGTCGCCGGCGCGTGGTGGGAGGCCCTCTTCCCTGGCCTGGGAGTCCTGGTGCTTGCCATCGGCTGCCAGCTGGTGGGCGACGGGATCGCCGCGCGCAACCGCGGGGAGCAGCGATGACGGCGACCGAGCCGGGTAACCTGCTCAGCGTCTGCGGCTTCAGCGGCGGGTTCAAGACGCCCAGCGGCTTCAAGTACGTGCTCGATGACGTCTCCTTCGGCCTGCGTGAGTCGGCGATGACCGCGATCGTCGGGGAGACCGGGTCCGGCAAGTCGCTGCTTGCGCTGTCGATGATGGGCCTGGCTGCCTCCACCTTCGTCAAGACCGGAGGCTCGATCGAGTACGCCGGGGCCGACATCTCGACCTACGACGACCGGGCCTACCGGCGGATCCGCGGACACGACTTCGCCATGGCCTTCCAGGACGCCCGCGCCGCGTTGAACCCGGTCATCTCGGTCGGCAGGCAACTCATCGACGCCTGCCGTGCCCACCGGCGCGTCTCGGTGGCGCAGGCTCAGGAGATCGCTGAGGGGATGCTGCGCAAGGTCCACGTCCCCGAGCCGGCGCAGCGCATGAGGCAGTTCCCGCACGAGTTCTCCGGCGGCATGGCACAGCGCGTCATGCTAGCGCTCGCGCTGATCTGCCAGCCCAAGCTGCTCATCCTCGACGAGCCCACGACCGGGCTCGACGTCACCATCCAGGCCGACATCATGGAGCTGATCGTCGACCTGGTGTCGTCGAACGGCATGACCGCGTGCCTCATCACGCATGACCTCGGCGTGGTCGCAGAGACGTGCGACGACGTGGTGGTCATGTACCGGGGGAAGGTCAGGGAGACCGGACCGTGCGCCCAGATCCTGCAGCAACCGGAGGACCTCTACACCCAGCAACTGCTGCGATCGAGCCGGTTTGAGGAGTTGTCAGCATGAGCAGCCCCAAGTCGCACAGCCCGGCCCTGAACGTGGTCGGCCTGCGCAAGGAGTTCCGTGTGAAGCGGGGCGGACGTGCCCGCACTCTCGTCGCGGTCGACTCCGTCAGCATCGACGTCCACCCGGGCGAGACCGTCGCCCTGGTCGGCGAGAGCGGGTCGGGGAAGTCCACGGTGGCCCGGTGCATCGTTCGCTTGGTCGATCCCACGGCGGGCGCGGTAGCCGTCCACGGACGCGACATGGTCGGGATGACGCACCGCCAGCTGTCCCAGGCCTACGGCGACGTCCAGATGGTGTTCCAGGACCCGAACTCGTCGCTCAACCCGCGGATGACGGCTCGCCAGATCCTGACCGAGCCGCTGCGACTGCACACCGACATGAACAAGAGCGCCCGCAACGCCCGGGCTGCCGAGCTTCTCTCGATGGTCGGCCTCGGGAAAGAGCACCTCGACCGCTACCCCGCGGAGCTCAGCGGCGGACAGCGGCAGCGTATCGGGATCGCGCGGGCCATCGCGGTCTCGCCGAAGGTGCTGCTTCTCGACGAGCCGACCGCCTCGCTCGACGTCTCGGTCCGCGGGCAGGTGCTGGAGATCCTCCACCAGCTTCAGCAGCAGCAGCAGATGGCCTACCTGTTCATCAGCCACGACCTCGACGTCGTCCGCAGGATCTCCGACCGCGTCATGGTGATGTACCTGGGCGCGATCGTCGAGTCGGGGACCACGGAGGAGATCTTCTCCAACCCGACTCATCCCTACACGAAGGCGCTGCTGTCCGCGGTGCCGCAGATCGACCCCGAGGAGCGCCGTGAGCGATTCCGTCTCGAGGGGGAGATCCCCAGTCCCTTCGACGTAGGGGCCGGCTGCCGCCTGGACAATCGGTGCCCGCTCGTCCAGCCGTCATGCCGGGCCGAGCGCCCTGTACTGGCTCCCGTATCGCCGACTCACGAGGTCGCCTGTCCTGTCGTGCTCAATGGCGAGCGAATTGCACAAGCCGTATAGCCGGCAGTCCCCAGGAAGTAATGAGGTTCAGAAGTGACAAATATAGAATTCATACCGAGCCGGCGCCAGGTCCTTGCGGGCGGTGCGGGTCTAAGCATGCTTGCCCTGCTCACCGCATGCGGCGTCAGCACCAGCAGTAGCAGTGCCGGGGGCGCGGCGTCCACGGCTCAGCTGATCGTTGCGTGGCCGAACGACGCCGACTCGCTGGACCCGCAGAACAGCTCGTACTCGTTCCAGGACTGGGATCTTTTCTGCAACCTGTACGAGACCCTCGTGTCCCCGAAGTTCGTGCCTAACAGCGACGGCGTCATGGAATGGGATGGCCTGGAACTCGCGCCGGAGCTGGCCGCCTCGTACACGACCAAGGGCGACACCGCGACCTTCCACCTGGACAAGACCCGGAAGTTCTACCCGACCGGCAACCCACTGACCGCCGACGACATCGTCTACACGATGCAGCGCCTCTTCGATCTCAAGCAGCAGAGCTCGCTCAACACCGGCGGCATCTTCAGCATGGACCAGATCAAGAAGATCGACGACCACACGGTGGAGATGAAGTTCACCGACCCCAACGGTAAGCCGATCGAAGTCAATGGGTTCCAGCTCGCGGTCTTCCGGTGGCCGAATCTGGCGATCCTGGACTCGGTGGAGGTGAAGAAGCACGTCACCAGCAGCGACCCCACCGCCACGAACTGGCTGAAGAACAACACGGCCGGCACCGGGCCCTACTACATCAAGAGCCGCACGATCGGCCAGCAGATAGAACTTGCGGCGGTCCCCAACCACCCGCGGAACCCGGCCTACAAGAATGTCACGATCACCGTGGCCGGGAACGTCTTGTCGCTGCTCAAGGGCGGCTCGGCCAACCTGGCGGTCTACGGGCTGACACAGAAGGACGTCGACAGCCTCGCGAGCGACGCAGCCCTGCAGGCTTTGTACTCCAAGGCGCCGGAGTTCTTCATGGTGCAGCTGGGCACCGACGCCGGCGGCCCGTTCGACAACGAGCTGGTCCGTCAGGCCATCGCGTACACCATTCCCTACGACCAGATCATCACGTCGCTCTTCTCCGGCAAGACGACGAAGGACCAGTCCATGGTGACCACGGGCGCCAACGGCTACTACCCGGCGTGGGCGCAGTACGCCACCGACATCGCCAAGGCCAAGGAGCTGATGAGCAAGGCCGGCAACCCGAAGGTCTCGGCCCCGCTCCGCTTCGTGAACAACGACCCGACGATCGAGAGCATGGCGATCCTGATCCAGGCGAGCGCGGCCCAGGCCGGCATCGAGTTCACCCTCACCCCGATGACACCAGCGGCAGAAACGGCGCTCACCACTACGCGGGCCACGACGGGGAAGGGCTCACCCGACGCCCTGCTCTACAAGTGGGGCGTGTGGATGGACGACCCGTCGATCACGATCGGCTACTTCTTCACCAAGGGCGGCGTGGCCAACTACCCGTTGTGGAGCGACCCGCGTGTCGACGCGATCTCGAACGAATGGTTCGGTAAGCCGCCCTCGGCCCAGCGTGCGGCCGCCTACGTCGAGGCCCAGAAGATCATCGCCGCCGCTGCGCCGATCATCCCGATCGTCCACGCCGACCGCGTCATCGTCACCGCCAAGGGCATGACGGGCGCGACCATCTCCCCGGAGATGTGCATGCGCTACTGGCCCCTCAAGCCGCCAACCGCCTGACGGCCAGCGGAGGGCCCCTGATCGACGCGCACCAGGGGCCCTCCCCAGCCGCTTTCCACTTCAAATTGGCTTCCCGCCGCGCCACGGCGCGCATCATCGCCCTGTAGCCGCGCTGTACACGGTGGACCAGCTGCGCGTTTCGGCTTGATCCCGGCCGTCAATCCTGGAGGTGCAAAACTCATGCTGCGCGCGGACTCCCCAGGTCTGTTCGAAAGGCGAAAGCCAGTGAGGACGGAACCATGACCTCCCCAGAGCAGCTGACCGCTGCCGAGGTCGTCGCGGCCGTCAAGGCGGGAGACCTCAGCGCGGCCGACGTCGCGGAGGCGATCATTAGCCGTTACAACGCGCGGAACGCCGACGTCGAGGCGTTTGCCTACTTCGACCCCGACCAGATCCGTGCCGATGCGAAGAGGCTCGACGCGGCCAGCGAGAAGGGTCCGCTTCACGGTGTCCCCGTGGGGCTCAAGGACGTCATCAACACCAAGGACATGCCGACCGAGCACCACAACGCGCGCTATGCCGGCAGCCGACCCGGGATCGACGCCTCGTGCGTTGACACGCTGCGCGCTGCGGGCGCGCTGTTCGTGGGGAAGACCGTCACGACCGAGTTCGCCGCCACGGGCAACGGCGGCCCGACGAAGAATCCGCTGGATCCGGCCCGTACGCCGGGCGGCTCATCCAGCGGGTCCGCAGCCGCGGTGGCGGACTTCCAGGCAGCACTGGCACTCGGTACCCAGACGGGCGGCTCGACGATCCGGCCCGGCTCGTTCTGCGGGATCTATGCGTTCAAGCCGACCTGGAACATCGTCAGCCGCGAGGGCCTGAAGATGTTCTCCGCAACCTGCGATACGGCTGGTTTCTACGCTCGGTCCGCGGCTGACCTGATGCTCGTCGCCGACGTGTTCGACCTCGACCCGCCGGAGACGCCCCTGCCTGCCTCCCTCGTGGGCCTGAAGGTTGCTGTCTGCCAGACCCCGAACTGGCCCAAGGCGCTGCCCGCCACGCAGCGGGCGATGGAGGACGGTGCCGCGTCGCTGGCGGCAGCCGGCGCGGTGGTAACCGAGTTGACGCTGGACGGCGACTTCCTCGGGCTGATCGACGCCCATGGCAAGATCGTGCGCCGTGAGGGACGCTCGGCGTTCCTTGGTGAGTACCGCAACAATCCCAAGCTCCTCGACTCATTCAAGGGCATCGTCGAGAACCAGGACGGCCTGACGCCGACGGCGGCCCGTGAGGCCTACAAGCTTGCCGACCGCTGCCGTGCCCAGATCGACGACATCGCCGCCCGGTACGACGTCATTCTGGCGCCGAGCTCGACCGGCGAGGCGCCCGTCGGGATCGACTGCACCGGGGACGCATCGTTCAACGGCATGTGGACGGTCCTGCAGGTCCCGGTGGTGAGCGTGCCCGGACATACCGGGCCGGCGGGGATGCCCGTCGGGCTGTCCTTCGCCGGCCGTCGCTACGACGACCGGCGAGTGATCGCCGCAGCCGGCCTCGCCGGGGCCCGGTGGGCGGGAAAGGCGAGCGCATGACGGCCGAACTGATCACCGACGACTTGCCCGACGGCGTCACGCACGTCGTTATCGACGGGATCGTCTCCCGCGGCGACCAACGCGGCCGGCAACTCGGGTTCCCGACGGCCAACGTCCACGCCGTGGACGGTGTCCGCTTCGACGGCGTGTACGCCGGCACGGTGCAGGTCGATCCGGGGCGCAACGGCCCCACGTACGTCGCGGCTGTCTCTGTAGGCCATCGCCCGACGTACTACGGCGCGGAGGGCCTGCGCCTGCTGGAGGCCAACCTGCTGGACTACGCGGGCGACCTGTACGGGCAGTGCATCCGCATCACCCTGCGTGTCCGGCTTCGTCCGCAGCACAAGTACGTCGACACGCCCGCCTTGGTCCGGCAGCTGCACCTCGACGTCGAGGCCACGCGGGCCTGGGCGCTCGCGAACGGCCTTGGGGCGCTCCTGAGGAGCGGACCTGCTCTCGGCCGCGGCCGGCGTCGCGTCGGGCCGGCCGGGCCAGCCGATCGGATGGTCAAGGCTCGGGCGCGTACTGCGCGACGTACCGAGGCCATCGCCCGCGCGGTGCTTGCGGTCGGCCCCGGAGAGCTCACCCACGAATGGGTGGCGCACCGCACCGGCATTCCGTTGGGCTATCTGACCTGGCGTTTCGCGAGCGTGGCCGATCTTCGCGCCCTCGCAGGGAGCGGCGACACATGACCGACGCCGAGAGCAAGCCGCCGTCGGTTGCCGAGATCGTCGATGCGCACCTCGCCGCAGCTGCGTGACGGCTCGCTCACCTCAGTGGCCATCACGGAGGCCTTCCTGAACCGGGCCGAGAAGCTCAACTCGGTCCTCGGAGCTTTCACGACTTT
>Ga0265334_10000148_pt1 | contig 43717 bp, 38 predicted proteins | sample 42023metaG_FD_192442 | JGI IMG/M metagenome (GOLD analysis project Ga0265334, IMG submission 192442) | Rhizosphere microbial communities from Carex aquatilis grown in University of Washington, Seatle, WA, United States - 4-20-23 metaG | ecosystem: Host-associated > Plants > Roots > Rhizosphere...
GCCGAGATAGCCGGTCACTACCCGCGCCGGTACGCCGCCGGCCCGCATCAGCATCGCGAACGCCGACGCGTAGTGGCCGCAGAACCCCTGGTGTGAGCGGAACAGCAGATCATCGATCGAATTCGGATCGAGCAGCGGCGGAGTGAGCGTGTACTCGAAGTTGCCGCGGCGGAAGTAGTCGAGCACGGCTTCGACGAAGGCGCTGTCGGAGGCGGCCTGCGCACGCAAGCTGTGAGCAAGTTCGACGCTGCGCGGATTGCGGTTCACGGGCAGGTTCAGATCCAGGCGGCGCGCCGCCGGACTGAGTGGCTCGGCGCTGCGGTAGTGCGGGAACGATTCCAATTCGTAATGCAATGGCCGGTCGAGCACCTGCGGCACGATGAGCTGATAGTCGAAGGTCGGGTGCGCGAGCAGCAGTGCCTGCCCGTCCGGGCGCGGCATGTCCAGGCCAATCAGCACCTGGTGCGTATTCGGCTCCAGAGTGACCTCGTAGCGGTAGCTCTCGCCATAGAAATCCAACGCCGGAGCGTCGCCCGGCGGCGTGCGCCGGCGACGCCACGTATAGCCGTCGAAGTCATGCAGCACCGGCCCGCGCCAGTAGCGCTGGGTCGGGGGCGGCAGCAGACCCTCGGCGCGCACGCGCAAGGCCGGCTCGTCCGATTCAACCAGTCGGGAGATGCTGCCCGGACTCATGTCATCGCCGAGCCCCGTCCCGGCCTCGTCAGGCCGTGGTACGGCCCAGAACGCGCCGGCGAGGCGGGGAAAGAACAGAAACAGCACGATCGCGAGCGGCAGCGCCACGAGCAGCCCGCGTCCGGCGGCGCGCACCAACGTCCCAGCCGGCAACGACCCATTGCCCGGACCGAGCGCGTACAGTGCCGTGCAGAGCAGCCAGAGTTCCGCCGCGTAGAGCGGCAGGCGCCAGAGCTCCTGGGCGTCCATGCAGGCCGCCAGCAGCAGGAACAGCGCCGAGCCAATCACGATCAGCCAGTCGCGGGCCTGATGCGTCTCCATCAGCTTGAGCGCCGCCATCGCCACCAGCAGGCTGGCGCCGGCGGACACTCCGTTCAGCGTGCGAAAGCTCAGCAGCACCGCGACCGTCATGATCAGGACGACCGTGACACGCCACGGACCACCCATCAGCGGCGTGGCCGTGGCGCCGGCACGCAGGCGCCACGCGGCACTGCCGAGCGCGACCGGAATGCACCAGGCGGCGGTATGGTGCAGGTTCAGCAGCACCGCTCCGAGGAATCCAGCCAGTACCCAGCGCAGTGCCGGCGCGGCCGGTGGCACGCGCGAAGGATCCGGAGCCGCGAACACGGTCGCGGAGATCGGGGTGCGCAAGGTAGCGACGATGTCCATCATCAGGTCCGTGCGTTCAAGCGCGATACAGTGCCAACGCCTCGAGACAGGCGCGGCGCTGTCCCGGTCCGACCCCGGCTTTCAGCATGCGTCCGGACAGGCGCAACGCGTAGCGCGCGCCGTGCTGCTCGCATTCCAGCACCCACGCCGTGAGCTGCGAGAGCGCGCGTTCGAGCGGTAGCCCGTCCAGCCGCGCGAGATCGAGCAGCCGATCGGTGCCGGCCGGCGCATCGTACTGCGCGACCATCAGCGGCCCGCCGCGCGCGTAGACCTTCCAGGCGACGCTGCGCGGTGAATCGCTGTCCTGAAACGGGCGCAGGGAGGCCCATTCCTCCTCGCCACCGAGCCGGCGTTGTCGCTGGCCACGGCGCTGCTCACCCAGGGCACGGGGCAGCGGCCGCAAGCGCAGTGGCTGCGGATACACCAGCACATCGAGCGGCAGATGCAGCCAGGTCCAGGCGCGGAACAGGCCGAGCGGCGTGGTCGTGGCCAGCTCCACGCGATCGATGCGCTGCCAGCCGCGCACCCGCGCCGGAAACTCGATGCGTACCGGGGTCACGGTCTGCGCCGGCACGTCGAAGTAGACCACTCGGGCCGGTGCACAGCGCAGCGAGATTCCGCGGCGCAGCCGCGGCTCGCAGTTCTCCAGGCTCAAGGCGAGCTCCCCGTGCGCCTGCGCGAAGGCCGGCGCGGCCTGCGCGCGCACCAGACGCAGCCCGGCCAGCGTGCGGTGACAATCGTACATCGAGACCAGCGCGAAGCCGCACAGCGTGAAGCACAGCAGCAGCGCGAGACTATTGTTGTAGTTCAGCCCCGCGAGCAGCATCAGGAACAGCAGCAGGCCGGCCATCAGACCGCGACGTGTGGGCAGGATGTACAGCCGCCGGGACTCGAGCGTCAGCGGCAGGATGTCCGGCCCCTGACGCCGGCGCGCCCAGGCCTGGGCGGCGCGCGCGAGCGCGCCGAGCGGATCAAACCGGAACAGGGACGGCGCGAAGGATCTCAAGAGCGATCTCGCTGCCGCGTTCGCCCGGTTCGCCATCGCGCGCCTCCAGGCGGTGGGCGGCGATCGCGGGGAACACGACCTGCACATGCTCGGGCAGCACCGCGCGCTCCCCGTCGATCAGCGCCCAGGCCTGGGCGGCGCGCAGCAGTCCCTGGGCGGCGCGCGGCGAGAGGCCCAGTGACAGTTCGGCCCGTGATCGTCCCACCAGCCCCTGCACGTAGTCGAGCAGCAGCGGCGATACGTGCACCGCACGCGCCTCGCGCTGCAGCGCCAGCACCTGCGCCGCCCCCAGCACCGCCGGGGTCTCCTGCATCAGCTCGCGCCGGTCCCCATGCAGCAGCACGCGCCGCTCGGAGGCGGGATCGGGATACCCCAGGCTGATGCGCATCAGGAACCGATCGAGCTGCGATTCGGGCAAGTCATAGGTACCGACCTGCTCGTGGGGGTTCTGCGTCGCAACGACGAAGAATGGCTCAGGCAGGACATAGCTGCTGCCATCGATGCTGACCTGGCGCTCTTCCATCGCCTCGAGCAGCGCGCTCTGTGCCTTGGGGCTCGCGCGGTTGACTTCGTCGGCCAGCAGCAGCTGCGTGAATACGGCTCCGCGGCGGAACTGAAACTTCTGCGACGCGCGATCGAAGATCGACACGCCGACGATGTCGGCGGGCAGCATGTCGCTGGTGAACTGCAGCCGCGACCACTCGAGCCCGAGCACACGCGCGAGCGTCTGGGCCAGCGTGGTCTTGCCGACGCCCGGAACGTCCTCGATCAGCAGATGTCCGCGCGCCAGCAGGCATGCGAGGCAAAGACGTACCTGGGACTGCTTGCCCAGGATCACGCGCTCGACCGCGGCGATGGCAGCGTTCAGTCCGCTCATGCGCCGCGTTCCAGGCGCTCGAGCGCCCGCACCTGCTCGAGCTGCCGGGAAAGTCCGACCCGCGTGCGCTCGAAGTCGGCGAGGCGTGCGCGCTCCTGCGCGACGACCTCCGGGGGCGCGTGATCGACGAAATTGGCGTTGGCGAGTTTTGCGGTGGCACGGGCGAGTTCCTGCTCCACCTTCTGCAGCCGCTTGCCGAGCCGGGCCAGCTCGCTTTGTGGCTCGATCAGGCCTGCCATCGGCACCAGCAGCGCAAGCTCTCCGACCAGCGCCATCGCGGCCGGTGGCGGAGCCTCGAGCGCATCGAGCGCGCGTACGCTCGAGACTCCTGCCAGGCGCGCCAGCATCGCCTCGTGGCACCGCACGCGCTCCAGATCCGTAAGGCTCGCGTGCCGCAGCAGCAAGGGCAGGCGCCGGGACGGCGCGATGTCCATCTCGCCGCGGATCTGGCGGATTCCGAGCACGACCTGCATGACCCATCGCAGTTCGGTCTCGGCCGCAGGGTCGGGCGGGTAATCCTGCGCATGCGGCCATGGCTGCCGCATGATCGTGTCGCCTTCGACGCCGGCCAGCGGCGCGACCCGCAGCCAGATCTCTTCGGTAATGAAGGGCATCAGCGGATGCAGCGCGCGCAGCAGCGTCTCGAGCACGATGATCAAGGTGCGCAGCGCTGCGGTGCGCGCCGGGCCGGGCTCACCCTGCAGCACCGGTTTGACGATCTCGAGGTACCAGTCGCAGAACTCGTGCCAGGTAAACTCGTACAGCGCGGTGGCGGCGAAGTCGAAGCGGTAGTCGGCGAAGGCCGCGTCCACGGTGGCGATCGTGGCGCCGAGGCGCGAGCGGATCCAGCGGTCGGCGGCGGAATCGGCCGCGGCGGCAGCGCCGGGCGCGGGCTGCACCGGGGCTGGAGGCGATCCGACGTCGGGGCCGATGGCCCCGAGCACGAAGCGCGCCGCGTTCCACAACTTGTTGCAGAAATTGCGCGAGCCGGCGACCCGCGCCAGGTCGAAACGGATATCGCGGCTTTGGGTCGCCAGCGCGGCGAAGGTGAAGCGCAGCGCGTCCGTGCCATAGGCATGGATACCCTCTGGATACTGCGCGCGCGTCGCGCGCTCGATCCGGGAGGCCATGTGCGGCTGCATGAGCGCACCGGTGCGCTTGGCGAGCAGTGCTTCGAGCCCGATGCCATCGATGATGTCCAGGGGGTCGATCACATTGCCCTTCGACTTGGACATCTTCTGTCCTTCCGCGTCGAGGATCAGCCCATGCATGTACACCTCGCGAAACGGGACTTCATCCATGAACTTCAGTCCGAACATGAGCATGCGAGCGACCCAGAAGAAAATGATGTCGAAGCCCGTTACCAGGACGTCGGTAGGGTAGAAGCGATGCAGTTCAGCCGTCTGTGCGGGCCATCCCAGAGTCGAGATCGGCCACAGGCCAGAGGAGAACCAGGTATCGAGCACGTCCTCGTCCCGGCGCAGCGGCACCTCCCGTCCGTGCCGGGCCCGTGCCGCCGCCGCGGCCGCCGCGGCGTCGCGCGCGACATAGACCTGTCCCTGCTCGTCGTACCAGGCGGGGATGCGGTGCCCCCACCAGAGCTGGCGGCTGATGCACCAGTCCTGGATGTTGCGCATCCACTGGAAAAAGGTCTTCTCCCAGTTCCGGGGCACGAAGCGCACCTGGCCGGATTCGACCGCGGCAATGGCCGGTGCGGCCAGTGGGGCGATCCGCACGTACCATTGATCGGTCAGGTACGGCTCGATGACCGCGCCGCTGCGGTCACCGCGCGGTGTCATCAGCTTGTGAGGCACGGTGGCCGCGAGCAGTCCGGCGGCCTCGAGCTCGGCGAGGATGCGCACGCGCGCCTCAAAGCGATCCAGCCCGCGCAGCCGCTCCGGTGCCTGCTCGTTCAGGTGCGCGTCCGGCGTGAACACGTTGATCATCGGCAGTCCGTGGCGCTGCCCGATCGCGTAGTCGTTGAAGTCGTGAGCCGGCGTGATCTTGACGCACCCGGTGCCGAATGCCGGATCGACGTACGCGTCGGCGATGATCGGGATCTCGCGCCCGGCCACTGGTAGCAGCACCCGTCGCCCGACCAGATCACGGTAGCGTTCATCCTCCCCGTTGACCGCGACGGCGGTGTCGCCGAGCAGGGTTTCGGGACGGGTGGTGGCGACCACGACGTGACCACCGCCCCCGACCAGCGGATAGCGCAGGTGCCAGAGCTGGCCGTCTTCCTCCTCGGACAGGACCTCGAGATCCGACAGCGCGGTCCCCAGGACCGGATCCCAGTTCACCAGCCGTTTCCCGCGATAGATCAGTCCCTCTTCGTACAACCGTACGAAAGCCTCGATGACCGCGGCCGACAGTCCCGGGTCCATCGTGAAGCGTTCGCGCGACCAGTCGACCGAGGCGCCGAGACGGCGCATCTGCCGGGAAATCACGTCGCCGGACTGCTGTTTCCAGGCCCAGACGCGCTGCTCGAACTGCTCGCGCGACAGGTCGGTACGCTGCTGACCTGCGGCATTGAGCTGCCGCTCGACCACCATCTGCGTCGCGATGCCGGCGTGATCGGTGCCGGGCTGCCACAGCGCTGCCGCGCCGCGCATGCGCTGCAGCCGCGTGAGCGCATCCATGATCGTGTCCTGGAACGCGTGCCCCATGTGCAGCGTGCCGGTCACATTCGGCGGCGGCAGCATGATGCAGTAGGCGCGCTCGCCATCGCCGGGCTCGAAGTAGCCAGCACTCTCCCAGCGCTGGTACAGGCGCTGTTCGATCTCGGCGGGTGCATAGGCCTTGTCCATCACGGGGCATCCTCGGCAGAGACGTTGTGGGTTTCAGGACTGAGGCCGGCGGCGCGGTAGGCGCGGAAGCGCAGGCGGCCGGCGGCACGTCGGGCGGCGTGCGCATCGATGACCTCGGCGATCCGCGCGGCGTGGCCGGTCCCGTCCGGCACCACGGTACCGAGGTTCAGCAGCAGGTCAAACGGCTGCGCAGGCAGCGTGCCGCTCCCGAGCAGCACCGGCGCGTCATCCCACTGCCGCACGTCGCTGAACAGCTCGTGCGGCACGAAGCTGCGGTCGCCGAAGGTCCACAGCAGATCATCGAAGCGCTCGAGCTCGGCCGGGTCGTCGGCCCACGCGAACACCCGCAGGCCTGCCAGTGCGGCCTGCTCGGCCAGCCGGCAGACGAACTTGAGCCGGGCTCGCGTGTCCTCGCCGGCAAGGACATAGAACTCGACCCGCTGCGCTCTGCCCACCACCTGTCGGGACGTACCCTAGCCGGCCGCGCCGGCGCGACGGCTCAGGAAATCCGTCACCAGCGAGAGCGGCCGTCCGGTCGCGCTCTTGGCCACACCTCCGACCGAAGCCGTACCGGCGATGTCCAGGTGCGCCCACTTCAGGCCGCCGGTGAAGCGCGCGAGGAATGCGGCGGCGGTGATGGCACCTCCGTCCCTGCCTGCGACGTTGGCGAGGTCGGCGAAATTGCTGCGCAGCTGCTCGCCATACTCCTCGGTCAGCGGCAATCGCCATGCACGATCATCGCTGCGGGTGCCCGCGTCGAGCAGCTCCTGCGCCAGCGCGTCATCGTTGCTCATGAGGCCGCTATGGTGATTGCCGAGTGCGACCACGCAGGCTCCGGTCAGGGTCGCGAAATCGACCACGAGCTCGGGCTGAAAACGCCGCGCATAGTGCAGCGCGTCGCACAGGATCAGGCGACCTTCGGCGTCGGTGTTCAGCACCTCGACGGTCAAGCCGGCCGCACTGGTGACGATATCGCCCGGTTTGACGGCGCGCCCGTCCGGCAGGTTCTCGCATGCCGGGATCAGGCCGACGATGTTCAGTTTCAGCGCGCTGCGCGCCGCGAAGTCGATCGCGGCCAGTACCGTCGCCGCACCGCACATGTCGAATTTCATCTCGTCCATCGCTGCCGGGTCCTTGAGCGAGATCCCGCCGCTGTCGAACGTAACGCCCTTGCCGACCAGCACCAGCGGCGCGCGAGTGCTGCGTGCGCCGCGGTAGTCGAGCACGATGAAGCGGGGCGGTTCGGCGCTGCCGCGCGTGACCGCAAGCAGGCAGCCCATTTTCTGGCGGCGGATCGCCGCCTCGTCCAGCACGCGCACGCGCAGCGAGCGACGGTAGGTCGTCTCGAGCGCACGTGCCCGGGCCGCGAGGTAGCGCGGCGTGCAGACATTGGCCGGCAGGTTGCCAAGGTCGCGCAGCAGGGCCGCGCTCTGGGCCAGCGCAGCCCCGGCTGCCAGCCCGCGGCGCACGTCCGCCACCGCGCTGCGAGCGACCGGCCCGGCCAGCACCCGCGAGAGCGCCGGGGGGCGCGGCTTGCGGGCCGACTTCAGGTCGTTGATCCGGTAGAGGGACGCGCCGGTGATCTCGGCCAGCGCCCGGCCATAGTAGTAGTCGTCCAGTTCGCGCAAGCCCGGGCGTTCGAGCGCGATCGCCGCGCTTGCGATGCGCGTGCGGGCCAGGGCCGCAATCGCGCTCTGCAGTCCACGGCGCCAGGTGCGGCGGTTGAACTGGGCCTTCGCACCTAAGCCCACCAGCAGCAGGCGCGTGCTGGCCAGCCCGCGCGTCTCGGTGAGCAGCAGGGTCTCCCCCGCGCGCCCCGAGAAGTCCCCGCGCGCGAGCAGGCTGCGCAGCCGCCCGCCCAGCGCACGGTCCACTCCGGAGCCTATGTCTCCGAGTTCGGCCCGCTCGAAGCTGCCCACCACGAGGCAGTCACTGCGCTGCGCGGCCGGTTTGCGGCTGAAGGCTTCGAATCGCATCATTCCGGTCCTTGTTTGGCTGCGACCTGTCCGTATAACGTAGGCTTGGTGTCAAGCCGATAAGTGTAGCCCAAGAGTGCTTTTCCGATGAGTATCTCGTGAGAATTCTGCAGCGCTACCTGCTGCGGGAGATGACGCTCAATTTCGTCGGCGTCACGGTGCTGCTATTCGCGATCCTGTTCGTAAACCAGGTGGGCTCGGTGCTGGCGCGGGCGGCCCAGCTGCAGTACCAGAGCGGCTTCGTGCTCGAGCTGATCGGCCTCGGGGCGGCGCAGAACGTGGCGATCCTGCTGCCGATCAGCCTGCTGCTCGGCATCGTGCTGGCGTTCGGGCGTCTGTACCACGACAGCGAGATGGTCGCGGCGCAGGCCTGCGGCGTCGGGGTACGGCGGGTAGCGGCGGCGGTCTGGCTGCTCGCCGTGCCAGTCACGATCGTGGTCGCGCTGCTGAACTTCGAGCTCGCGCCGCGCGCGGCGGGCGCCGAGGCGGACCTGCGCAGCGCCGCGCTGCGTGCCGGCCTGCTGGCGCCGATCGAGCCGGGCAGGTTTCGCAGCTTCGCCGGCGGTCGAACCGTCGTGTATGCGCGCGCCGCCGACCCTCAGGGTGACCTGATCGACGTGTTCGTGAAGCGGGGCGAGGGCGCCGTGGTGGAGACGACGGTCGCGCGGCGCGCGCATTACGCCATGTCGTCGGACGGGGAGAACGAGACCATCACGCTCTACCGCGGCGAGCGCATCGAGGGCACGCCGGGCAGCGCCCGCTATCGCATCATGCGCTTCGATGAGCAGCTGATCCCGCTGCGCACGCCGGAGGCCTCGCGCCGTGCCCCGCGGCTGGACGAGCTGGGAATGCGTGCGCTGGTGGAAAGCGCCGATCCCAGACTGCAGGCGGAGCTGCAGTGGCGCCTCGGCCTGCCGGTCATGACGCTCGTGATCACGGCACTGGCCGTGCCGCTGGGGCGACTGCGTCCGCGGCAGGGGCGCTATGCGCACGTCTGGATGGCGGTGCTGGTGTTCGCGTTCTACGCCAACCTCGCGCTGGCCGGAAGGTCCTGGCTAGCCCATGGCCAGACGCCGCTGTGGCTCGGCCTGTGGTGGGTCCATGCGATCTTCGTGCTGGCCGCATTCATCGCCGCGGTCCTGCCTTGGCTGCAGCGCCAGCGCGCGCAGCACCGCGCCGACTGATGCTGCTCGACCGCTACATCGCCCGTACGCTGCTGTCGGCGGTGGCGCTGGTCATGGCCGTGCTGATGATGCTCGGCATGCTGTTCGTGTTCATTGGCGAGCAGGGTGATGTCGGGGTGGGCAGCTACCACATGCTGGAGGCGCTGCTGTACTCGGCGCTGTCCGTGCCGCAGTTCGCGCTCGAGGCATTCCCGGCCGGCGTGCTGGTCGGCGCGCTGCTGGGTATCGGCGTACTCGCCCGCAGCCAGGAACTCACGGTGATGCGGGCCTCCGGCATGTCCAAGCTGCGCCTCAGCGTCGCGGTGCTGTTCAGCGCAGCACTGCTGACCGGCATTTCGCTGATGGTCAGCGAGTATCTGGCGCAGCCGATGGCGCAGCTGGCCGACCAGAGCAAGGCGCTGGCCCGCTACGCGAGCATCAGCTTCGCGGGCGAGGGTGGCGCGTGGGTCCGGGACGGCAATACGATCCTGAACGTGCAGGGACGCTCCAGCGCCGCCGAGTTCGGCAGCATGCTGATCTTCGAACTCACGGATGACAATCGGCTCTCGGCGATCGGCCGCGCGGATCGGGCCGAGGCGGCCGGCACGCAGGCCTGGCAGCTGCGCAACTATGCCGAATCCCGCTTCGATGGCGATTCGGTCCGCAGCGAGCACGCCAAAGAGCGTTCGCTGCATACGGCCGCCGGCGCGGATTTCCTGCAGCTCGCGATCAGCCAACCCGGGGAGCTGGCGCTGCATACGCTGTACGGCGCGATCCGCTACCTGCGCGACAACCACCTCGATGCGAAGCCCTATGAATTCGCATTCTGGTCGCGCCTGGCGCGCACCGCGGGCATTCTGGCGGCCACGCTGTTCGCGCTGCCGTTTGGCTTCGGCTCGCTGCGCTCGACCAGCCTCAGCGCGCGCACCAGCCTTGGATTCGCGCTCGGCATCCTGTATTTCTTCTCCCAGCGCCTGGTGGAGAGCGGCACGCTCGTGTTCCGCCTGAACCCGCTGCTGCTGGCCTGGATCCCGACCGCACTGCTGGCCGCGGCCGGCCTGATATTGATCTGGCGCGCGCGCTAGCGGCCCTCGCTAGTGCCAGCCAGCACGGCGCGCCTGGCTCTCGAGCGCGCCATCGAGCGGCGCGCCGCTGGTGTTCGCGTTCACGACTGCCAGCAATGCCGGTGGCACAGGCATGAACACGTGCGCGCCGGCCGCGCCGTCCACCAGGGCGAGCAGTCGCCACCGCTCTCCGGACTTGCACGCGAGCCCATCCGATACGGTGCTGCCGCCGAGTTCAAAAGTGCGGCAATAGCCGCCGGCACGTGAGCGCAGGCTGACCCCGATACGCACCGTAGCGCCCGGGGATCCTTCGGCGGCCAGCTGCTCATTCAACGCGCGCTGCAGCGCGCCGCGGGCCAGCAGCGCGCCGGCGCGCAATTCGGTCAGATTGTCGCCGCTGGACCAGCGTTCGATGAACCAGCCGGCGAACAGGCCGACCAGCAACCCTGCCAGCACCCCTAAGCCGCGGGCGGCGGTCCGGTTGCGCTGCGTGCGCTCGACACGTCGCATGCGTTCCGCCCGGACCCGGGCCAGATCGATGACCTGCGCCGGGCCGGTCGGGTAGCCCCGTCCGGATGCCTCGGTCCGTGATCGGCGACGCCGCTCCTGCAGCGCAACACCGGAAGCGCCCTGTCGGCGCGGCTGCGCGGCACGGAAACGCGCCACGCGCTGCGCGAGCTGGCCATCGCGCGCGATCGCGAGTTCGACGCGTTCGCGTTCGGCACGCTCGAGCCGATCCTCGACGTAGGCGATCAGCAATTCATCCGTCATATCCACGTGGCACCCTGCAGCTCCGGCCGCCCGCGCCCGCGCCGGTATCCCCTTATGGCCTGCGATGATCCCCGTGCCGGACGTTTCCGGCAAGTCTTCAGGTGAACTGGTCGCCCGAAAATCTGTGCGACAAGGCACATAGGCTGACAAAGAATGCGGTATCAGATCACTGGAACTGGAGACGCGGCAGCGCGATGATCGGACTCATGAAGATCAGCTACCTCTGGCCATTCCGGGACTATCGCAATGCCAGCGCCGGATCGGCACTCGAGCGTGCCGCGGCCCTGCGCCACAACAAGACTCTCGCCCGGCAGCTGCCCGCTTATCTGAATCGCTGGTCGGCGATCTCGTGTGTACTGCTGACCGCGTCGGAGGTCTGCCCTGCGGCGCTTGCACCGGTGGTCGGTGTCGCCTTCACGCTGGCGTTTGTGATGACGGTGCACATCGCGCACGTCTGGCTGCTGTTCATCCGTTCCTGACTTGCCCTGGACCTTGCGCCGTTACTGAAGAATCGCTCATAAAGTCGTAAATACTTGAATCTTTGCGGCACTCTGCCTTTGACCCTGTCGGCGGCGCATCGGCAGCGGCCAAGAAAGGGCCGACTGACCCTCCGGCAGCATCCCCGGCGACGTGATATCCACCACCACGATCCACGGATGGAGCTCACGGAACAGTAGCGTACGGGCCGTCGCTGCATCGCCGGCCTCCCCAGCCACGTCAATATCCGTCGGGCGCCCGCGTTCCATCATTGCGGTAGACTTCGCTGATTGAGTGGGCCGGGCGCGTGCCGCCGAACAACCAGGGGGAAGAACAAGATGGTATCGCTGTCTCGCAGGTCGCTGCTTCTCAGCAGTGCAGCAACCCTTGTTGGATCCAGCCTGCCGCCGGCATGGGCACAGTCACGTGCGGCAGGCGATACGGACTGGCTGCATTACGCCAATGACCTCGCGAGCACGCGCTATGCGCCGCTGGATCAGATCAACGGCGAGAACTTCGACAAACTGGAGATGGTCTGGCGCTTCTCGACTGACGCGCTCGGCCGCCAGCCCGACGCCGACTTCCAGTCGACGCCGCTGATCGTCAACGGGCGCCTCTTCACTACCGCTGGGCTCGAACGCGATGTGGTCGCGCTCGATGCCGGCACCGGCCAGCTGCTGTGGCTGTACCGGAAGGAGGAGGGCTCGCGTGGCGGCTCGCGCGGCGGGCCTGGCTTCGGTCTCGGCTATTGGCGCGATGGCGACCAGGAACGCATTCTGTATGTGACCATCGGCTATCAGCTCATTTCGCTCGATGCCAAGACCGGGCTTCCCGATCCGGGGTTCGGCACCAACGGTTGCGTCGATCTGCGTCTCAACGATGACCAGGACATGGACATGACGCGCGGCGTCATCGGCCTGCACGCGCCACCACTGGTTGTGCGCGATGTCGTTATCGTCGGTGCGGCTCCCACTGTGGCCGTCAGGGGCTACGTACGCGGGTTCGACGTCAGGACCGGCCAGCGCAAATGGATATTCCATACCGTTCCGCGCAAGGGTGAGTTCGGCTATGACACCTGGGTCAAGCCGGAGCAGACCGAGACCATTGGCAACATGGGCGCGTGGGCAACGATGTCGGCCGATCCGGAACTCGGCCTCGTCTATGTTCCCGTCGAGCTGCCGGCCACCGATTCCACCGGATTCGGCCGCCTGGGCAACAGCCTGTTCAGCGAGACGCTGGTCGCGCTCGACATCGACACTGGCGAGCGCAAATGGCACTACCAGACGATCCATCATGGCCTGTGGGACCGTGACATCCCGTGCGCAGCGGTCCTGTTCGACCTTCCCGTGAACGGCAAGATCGTCAAAGCGCTCGCCCAGCCCTCGAAGCAGGCCTATGTCTATGTGCTCGACCGCGAGAGCGGCAAGCCGATCTGGCCGATCCCGGAAGTCCCGGTGCCGAAAGGCGATGTGCCGGGGGAATGGTATTCGCCGACCCAGCCGATGCCGAGCAAGCCGCCGCCGTTTGATCGTCAGGGCGTGCACCCGGAGGACCTAGCCGACTGGACGCCCGCAATCAAGGCACGCGCGCTCGAGATCGCCAGCCACTACCGGATGGGACCGCTGTTTACGCCTCCCGCGTTCTCCAAGCCGGACGGCCCCTGGGCCACCATGTTCATGCCCGGCACGCAGGGCGGCGCCAACTGGCCGGGCGCGTCCTATGATCCCGACACGCACATGCTCTATATGTTCTCGAAGTCCGTGATGGAGATACAGGGCATCGGACCGAGCCCGGTCAATCCGTCGAATCTGGTCAACGTGGTGTTCGGCGGAACCACCGCCTATAGCCAGGACAACGGCGGCGGGGGCTTCGGTGGCTACTATCATGGCGTCGCGCGCTTTCCGCGCATGGACGACGCCCTGAATGCGCCAATCAAACCCGGTCTGGCGTCGATCGAAGGGCTGCCGATCATCAAGCCCCCTTACGGCCGCATTACCGCCATCGACCTGAACCATGGCACCATCGCATGGCAGGTCGTCCACGGCGAGACGCCAGACCACATCAAGAACCACCCGCTATTGAAGGGGCTCGACATTGCGCGCACCGGACAGTCGGGGATCCTCGGGACGCTCACCACCAAGACGCTGGTGATCTGTGGGGATTGCGGTCTCTTTACCGACGAGAAGGGCGTGAAGGGCGCACGGCTCCGCGCGTATGACAAGGCAACGGGCGCGCAGAAAGGCGCCGTGTTCATACCGATCGTGGCGACCGGTGCTCCGATGACCTACATGCACGGCGGCAAGCAATACATCGTCGTCGCATTGGGTAGCAGCAACGGCGCCTCGTTGGCTGCTTTCCGGCTGCCGGACGCCTGATGTCCGATCCGCCGGGGGCCCTTAGTCGACGACGATGAGCTTCAGTTGGTCCGTCACTGCCGGAAGCTCAGACGGTCCGGCGGAGCGCTTGTTGGAACTCAGCAGAAACGCAACCAGGTCCGCGGCCTCCTGCGCCGTTAGCGTGCCAGGCTGATCGGACGGCATGGACGCATGAATCTTTTCAAAAAGCTCTGCGACCGGTTGGCCCGTCCAATGTGACAGGAAGTCGGCGCCCGCCAGGGGCGGGGCCGTGCCGTCGCCTGCCAATTCTGCGCCATGGCACAAGGAGCACTTGGACTGGTAGATCGCCGCGCCCCGCGTTGCCTGCTGTGCCGTGTAGACACCGGTGGAAGTCAGCTTGGGTGCCTGCGCATGCAGTGCTAGGGAGGCCAGCAGGGATAGCATCACGCCGAGTGATGTGGCAACACTCAGCTTCAACGTCCGTCCCTGCGATCCTGCATGCATATCCGTAAGAATGATCCACCCGGGGATGGCGCCATTAAAGCACAGCGCAGCCCGATCCAGCTGCCGTGGTGGCGAACACGGTCATCGCGGCTGGACTGAATCCCGGCATCATGGCCGGACACACGGTCCGGTACCCCGTCAGAACTTCCTGCCCACCGTCAGCCGCAGGCTGATCGGCTCGAGCGGATGGACGTGGATGTCGGCGACCCCACCGGCAGGTTCGCCTTCAAGGCGGTCCACATACCAGTACTGGATCGCATCCGCGTGAGTATTGAGCAGGTTGTAGACGCCCAGTGCCAGGCTCCAGCCGCTGCCGAACTCGTAGCGCGCGTCGCCATTCCATTCCCCATAGCCCGAGCCATTGACCTGGCCGCGCGGCGTCGGTGCATTCGCGCACGAGGTGGCACCGGGGAAGTCCGCCTGGGCCGCAGAGTCCACGCAGGGTCCGGAAGAGAGTCGAAAACCTCCCAGGTAGCGGTATTGCAGGCCGGCGCTCCATGGGCCCAGGTTCTTCACATAGACGGAGAATGAGCCGGTCGCGAACGGTGCATTCGGCAGGTATGCGCCGAGGTGTCCGGTACCGTCATCGTACGGGGTCTTGAAGCGCGCTCGGTCCTGCGAAATGGTGCCGTAGAACTCCAGCCAGCGCCGCGCCTGATACGTGATGTTGAGTTCGTAGCCCAAGCGCTGGCTCCCCGGGCCAGCCGTGTCCTGTCCGACGTCGGGGTTGTAGGTGGTCTGGGACTGTGCGTCCAGATTGAATACCGCCAGGGTCGCCGCGACGCGATGGTTGAACAGCTCCCAGCGCAGGCCGACTTCCTCGCCCGTCTCGCCAGAGAGCAGGCTGGAGCCGGAAACACCGCCGGCCCTGGCCTGGTTGACGCCGCGCAGGTCGTTGCTGTGAAAGCCGCGCCCGGCACTCAGATAGAACTCGATGGTATCCATCGGAGTGACGATCAGGCTGGCCTTCGGTTCGAACAGCCCTGCGCTCGCGGTACCAGGATTGGTCCCGGCATCGCTGCCGTGCTGGTAGTCCTCGCGCACACCGAGCACGCTGCGCAGCCAGTAGGTCCAGTGCGTCGTCGCCTGCAGAAAGATCCCGGTGCTGCTCAGATGCACCGAGTCGGCTTCGACGAAGCCGAGCGGCTGGTCCGCCGCAGGGATCGGCAGTCCTCCCCGCGACGGCAGTCGCCCGACATCGTTGTAGTCGTAGCGCTCCTGCAGTCCTGCGAGCAGCTCATGCTCCAGTCCGAACACATGGGCATCGTGCGCGTAGCTGATCACGCCACCTGCAGTCAGGCGACTCTCGTGCTGCTCCTCCTGGTCGCCGTTGACCGGATCAATCAGGAAATGCGTGAAGTCGTTGATCAGCACCAGGTGATTGCTGAACCCATAGAAACTGGCATGCAGCTCACCGCCGCCGATCGTGGAGGCGAATTGTCCCGACAGGTTGATCCGCTGCGCCGCGCCGCGGTCCGAGGTGTCCAGTTCCGCAAACGGGCTGATCAGCCCTGCCGTGATCGCGCGCTCCGGCTGGTCGGTCTGCGCATTCCAGAGGCCGTGATAGAGCGAGGCAGTGAGGGAGTAGCCTTGCTGTGCGGTGCCCTCGCTGTACCGCAGCACCAGGTTTTCCTTGCGCTGGTCGCCCGCCGTTACCCAGGGTCCGTCGTAGTGTTGGAGTTCCAGCGCACCGAGCAGCTTTCCAGTTCCCACATCGGTGGCCCCGGCGCTGAACACGCGCTCGAATCCCCAGCTGCCGCCGGTCACGTCGATCTGGTCCGGGATCGTGTCGACGTACCCGATGTGGATCGCCGCGACTCCCGCGAAGTCGCCCTCGGTCGCGTAGTACGTGCCCTTCGTGAAATGAATGTTGGTGGCGAGTTCCGGAATCAGGAAATTCATGTCGCTGTAGCCGTTGCCATGCGCATGGGTAACCTGGTTGACCGGCACCTCGTCGACGAAGGTCGCGAGGTCGGTGCCATGATCGAGATTGAAGCCGCGCAGCAGGTATTGGTTGGCCTTGCCTTCCCCGCTGTGGATGGTCACCACCAGGCCAGGCACGGTTTCCAGCAGCTGGCCGGGCCGGTACGCGGGCGTGAGCGCCAGCTCGTCGTTGACCACGATGCCCTCGCTGGCGGTACTGGCGGTGCCAATCAGGCCGAGGCGCGCGGCAGTCACGGTGACTTCCTCCAGCTCGCCGACGGCCGCCTCCTCGGGGGCGCCCAGCGCAGGCCCGATGCCAAGCAACAGGGCAATTGCGAAGCAGGCGAGCAGGCTCCATGGGCGCCGACGGCGCGTCGCGATGCCCTGCAGCGATACACCGGCCCATCTTCGAAACCGATTGAAATCAATACCCATTGGCTCGGATCCCGTCGCGGGACGATGAGTGGATCAACACTGAGCGGAGGTCAGTCTGCCCTGCCGCCACTGGTATACGTGCAGATTCAGGGGTGGATGCGAGGCATTCCAGCAATTTACTGTTTATATTGGCGTTAATTAACGTTAAGGTCAGGAATCCATGTCGCTGCCGCCCTTCAAGCACGCCCCAGCCCACGGCGGATCCTGAGCATGGACGTGATGGATGAAAATGCAGCGCTGCGCGAAGCCGCCGCGCGCCTCCAAAAGAGCGGCGTGCTGGGTGAGGCGAAACTCCGGCGCCTGTTCGACTACCTCGTAAGCTGTTCGATCGCGGGACAGTCGCCGAAGGAGATCGCGATCGCGGTGGATGTGTTCGGCAGGGACGCGAGCTTCGACGTATCCCAGGATTCGCTGGTTCGTGTCTACATCCACAAGCTGCGGCGCACGCTGGACGAATTCTATGCCGACGCCGGCGATGACGGTACCGGCGTGCTGCAGATTCCGCGCGGCGAGTACCGGCTGCGCCTGCGCCCGGGGACGAGCGTTCCGACACCCAGGCCGACGGTGCGCCCGTCGTCGGCACGCCAGACGCTGGTTTCCGTGATTGGCCTGGGTGCCGCTCTCGCACTCGGCTTCGGCATCGCCTGGCTGCGCAGCCCGCGCTCCGAGCTCGATCCGGTGCGCGCTAATCCAGTCTGGTCCGCCATACTCAATGATGACCGCCCGATCCTGATCGTCGTCGGTGATTACTACCTGATCGGCGAAACCGGAGATGCGCTCGAGCTCAAGCGTCTGGTACGGGAGTTCTCGGTCAATTCCAAGAGCGACCTGAACGACTACATCCAGCAGCATCCCGAATATGCCACGCGCTACATGGATGTGGGCCTGCGCTATCTCCCGCCCGCGGCGGCGTTCGCGCTGCGCAACGTGATGGCAGTGCTCGCCCCGGCCAACCGCCGTATCACCGTGAGCATGGTCTCGGACCTGCAGCCGCGCAGCCTGGTGTCAGCGGACATCGTGTATGTCGGCTATCTCAGCGGGCTCGGGATCCTGCAGGACATGGTCTTCAATGGCTCGCGCTTCAAGGTTGGCGACTCCTACGACGAGATCATCGATCAGCCGACGCACCATTCCTACGTCAGCCAAACCGGTGATCAGTTCTTCAGCCCGCCCCAGCCCTCCGGCTCCGAGAGCGCGTACCACGACTATGGCATCTTCGCGAAGCTGCGCGGACCCGGCGGCAACACGGTGCTGGTGATCGCAGGAACGCGCGACGCCGGCGTGCGGCAGACCGCCGAGGCCTTCACGAGCCCCGACAAGATCGATGACCTCGCGCGCCCTGCGCTGGCTGCCGCTGCATTTGAAACGCTACTGGACGTCAGTGCGTTCGACGGCGTGAACCTGAGCGGCAAGCTGCTGCTGCAGTCCCGACGCGAGGGCGCTAACGCGAAGTTCTGATTGCGGGATCGGCGGCAGACGCGGTGTCAGACAGGCTGCGATGGCGCGGGTCGAGTGATCACCGGCAGGCCCGCTGCCTTCCAGGCGGCAGTGCCCCCACCCAGATGTGCGGCTCGAACCTGGCCGGAGGCGAGCCTGCGTTCCGCTGCCACCAGCGAGCGCTTGCCGCTGCCGCAATGGAACACGACGCGTCGCCCCCCGTCTTCCGGAAGCATCGCCGGGTCAAAGCTCGACAGCGGGAAGAGCAGCGCGCCGGCGATCCGCTCGGCCGCGTATTCGTCCGGTTCGCGCACGTCGATCAGCACGATCTCATGTGCCTTCAATAGCGCGTTGACCTCGCTGGCGGCCAGCGTCTCGACGGGCGGTGCGTGCATGGATCACTCCTCGTTGGGAGCCCAATTTATGGCGATAGCGCGATGCAGGCTATACGGGAAAGTCGCCACATTCTGCAGCGGACCGCAGCCGGCAGTTCAGATCCGAACGCGGCGTTCGATGCGCTGGCGATCCAGAATGCGGCTCGCGATCTCCTCGATGCTGCACTCGGTCGTGTCGAGGTACGGGATGCCGGCCCTGCCGAACAGCGACAGCGCGGCACGCACTTCATATTGCACCTGCGGGGCGGAGCTGTAGCGGCTGTTCGGACGCCGTTCCTGGCGGATCTGCTGCAGCCGCTCCGGGCTGATGGTCAGGCCGAATAGCTTGGCTCGGTACGGCACCAGAACGGCGGGCAGGTCCGGGCCGTCCAGATCCTCATCCGTCAGCGGGTAGTTGGCCGCGAACACGCCATATTGCAGGGCCAGATACAGGCAGGTCGGGGTCTTGCCCGAGCGCGACACGCCGATCAGTACCAGATCGGCCGTGTCGTAGTCGCGGCTGCCGACGCCGTCGTCGTTCGCAAGCGCAAAGTTGGTCGCATTGATGCGCGTGGTGTAGGCGGTGAGGTCGGCCATGCCGTGCGCGCGACCGCTGGCGTGGGCCGAGGGCATGCCCAGTTCCGCCTCGAGGGGGCCGAGGAAAGCCGCGAAGAAATCCAGGAACAGGGCGTTGGCGCGCTGGACCACCGCCCGGATGTGATCCTCGACCAGGGTCGCAAAGATGATCGGGCGCACTCCGCTGTCCTGCGCCACCGCATTGATCTGGGCGACCACCTCGAGGGCCTTGGCCGGAGTGGCCACGAACGGCATCGTGACGAATCGGTATTGCGAGCCATCGAACTGCGTCAGCAGGCTGTGGCCCATGGTCTCGGCGGTCACGCCGGTCTGGTCGGACACGAAGAACACGGTGCGCATAGGACAGTGTCCCATGCATTGAAATCATGGACAATGCGCCTAAGTTCACGGGAAGCCAGGCTAAGGAGCGAGCAGCCTTGAGCGACTATGTGCTGTCCTTCAACGAGGTGGGCATTCAGGACATCGAGCGTGTAGGCGGCAAGAACGCCTCGATCGGCGAAATGCTGCGTGCCCTGAGCGGACTGGGCGTGCGCGTGCCGGACGGATACGCGACGACGGCGGACGCGTATCGCGATTTTCTGCGGCAGGGCGGCCTCGATGCGCGCATCAATGTGGAATTGAGCCGCCTCGACGTCGAGGACGTCGCCGCGCTGGCCGCCACTGGAGCCCGCGTCCGGCAGTGGATCCTCGATACCCCGTTTCCGGCCGCGCTCGAGCGCGCGATGCTCGAACGCTTCCGCACGATGGATGCGGGCCGCGGGATCGCGGTCGCGGTGCGCTCCTCGGCCACTGCGGAGGATCTGCCCGAGGCGTCCTTCGCCGGCCAGCAGGAGACGTTCCTGAACGTGCAGGGCGAGCCGGCACTATTGCGGGCGATGCACGAGGTCTATGCCTCGCTGTTCAACGATCGTGCGATCGCCTATCGGGTGCACCAGGGCTTCGATCACGCCCAGGTGGCGCTCTCGGTAGGCGTGCAGCACATGGTCCGCAGTGACCTCGGGGCGAGCGGTGTGATGTTCACGCTCGACACCGATTCGGGCTTTCGCGATGCGGTGTTCGTGACCAGCTCCTACGGCCTCGGCGAGACTGTCGTGCAGGGTGCCGTCAACCCCGACGAGTTTTACGTCTACAAGCCATCGCTGCGCGCCGGTCGTGCGGCCATCCTGCGGCGCAATCTCGGCGCCAAGGCGATCAAGATGATCTATGGCGCAGCCGGTTCGAATGAACGGGTGCGCACGGTCGAGGTGCCCGCGGCCGAACGGGCGCGCTTCTCGCTGCGGGACGAGGAGGTCGAGGCGCTCGCCCGCCAGGCGCTGTTGATCGAGCAGCACTATGGCTGCCCCATGGACATCGAGTGGGCACGCGACGGGCAGGATCAGCAGCTCTATATCCTCCAGGCGCGGCCCGAGACGGTGCAGAGTCGGGTCGGCCGGACGCTCAACCGCTACACGCTCGCCAGGCGCTCGACCATTCTGGTCGAGGGCCGCAGCATCGGCGGGCGCATCGGCAGCGGTCGCGTGCGCGTGATTCGTGACGTGGCGAGCATGGCGCGCGTACAGCCGGGCGATGTGCTGGTGGCCGACATGACCGATCCGGACTGGGAGCCGGTCATGAAACGCGCGGGCGCCGTCGTGACCAATCGCGGCGGTCGCACCTGCCACGCGGCCATCATCGCGCGCGAACTGGGTATTCCGGCAGTGGTCGGCTGCGGCCGGGCGACCGAGATCCTGCGCGACGGCCAGGAAGTGACCGTGAGCTGTGCCGAAGGGGACACGGGCTTCGTCTATGAGGGGCTGCTGCCGTTCGAGCAGCAGCAGGTCGAGCTTGACTCGATGCCGGCAGCCCCGGTACGCATCATGATGAACGTCGGTAATCCCGATCGCGCCTTCGCGTTCGCGAGCCTGCCGCACCGCGGGGTCGGGCTGGCGCGCCTGGAATTCATCATCAACCGGATGATCGGGGTGCATCCGCGCGCGCTGCTGGATTTCGAGCGTCTCGATCCGGCGCTGCAGGAAACCATTCGCGCCCAGATGGCCGGGTACGCCGATCCGGTCAGCTTCTACGTCGAGCGCCTGAGTGAGGGAATCGCGCAGATTGCCGCGGCGTTCGCGCCCGAGACGGTGATCGTGCGCCTGTCCGACTTCAAGTCCAACGAGTACGCCAATCTGATCGGGGGCCGGCTCTACGAGCCGCACGAGGAGAATCCGATGCTCGGATTCCGGGGCGCGGGCCGCTACCTCGATGCCGCGTTCCGACCCTGCTTCGAGCTCGAGTGCCGCGCGCTGCGATTCGTGCGCGAACAGATGGGGCTGCAGCACGTACAGGTCATGGTGCCCTTCGTCCGCACCGTCGAGGAGGCGCGGGCGGTCACCGGGCTGCTCGCCGAGAACGGCCTGCGCCGCGGCGAGCACGGGCTCAAGCTCATCATGATGTGCGAGCTGCCGACCAACGCGCTGCTCGCGGACCAGTATCTGCAGTATTTCGACGGCATGTCGATTGGCTCGAATGACCTCACCCAGCTCACGCTCGGGCTGGATCGCGACTCGGCGCTGGTCGCAAAGCATTTCGATGAGCGGGATCCGGCGGTCAAGGCGCTCGTGGCGATGGCAATCGCGGCGTGCCGCCGGCAGGGCAAGTACATCGGCATCTGTGGCCAGGGGCCGTCCGACCATCCCGACCTGGCGCGCTGGCTGGTCGATCAGGGCATCGACAGTATCTCGCTCAATCCCGATACGGTCGTCGCCACGTGGCTGTTCCTGGCCGGGGTCGCTCCGGACTGATCAGCAACGTTTTGCACGGGTCAACCGGTGCTGCCGAGCAGCCGGACCTCGCGCTGCGGGTAGGGGATCGCAATACCCCGGGCGCGCAGCGCCGCGAGCAGCGCGATATTGAGCTCCCCCTCGACCACGCCGTAATCGGCTACTGCCACCCACGGCCGGATCGCGATCTGCACCGCGGAGTCCGCGAGCGCGACGACCTGGATCACCGCCGCCGGCTCGGCGAGCACGCGTGGATTGGCCAGCACCAGGTCGCGAATCGTTGCCAGCGCGAGCGCCAGATCGGATTCGTAGGCGACGCTCACACGCAGCACGGACTGCCGGATGCGCCCGTAGTTGTGCAGGATTTCCCCGACCACCTTGCGGTTGGGCACCACCACGCGCGAGCGGTCGGAATGCCGCAGCTCAGTGCTGAACAGCGTGATGTTCTCGACCTGGCCCTCGACGCCCACGATCGCGACGTAGTCGCCGACGCGGTACGGTTTGGTGAAGATGATCGTGAGCCCCGCGACCATGTTGCTGAGCACGCCCTGTGTCGCGAGGGCGACCCCGGCGCCGGCCACACCGAGTCCGGCGATCAGCGGCAGCAGTTCGACGCCGAGGTTCTGCAGGGCCAGGATGGCAAACAGCCCGAGCACCAGAAGGCGCGCGATGCGCGCGAGCAGCTGCCGCACCGGGGGCTCGAGATCCAGGCGCTGCAGTCCGCGCGCGCTGGCTCGGGCGGTCCAGCCCGCCACGAATGCTCCGACCAGCAGGATCACGACCGCCGTGAGCAGCTTCGGACCAAAGCGGATCGCCAGGTCGATCAGCGTGCCTCTGGCCTGCCCCAGAGTATCTAGATTCTGGATCATAAATATTACCTAATATGATGTTTTGTAAACATATTTAATAGATAGAGGCGCAGACTATTGATCGAAGGCCGCCTGCAGTTCGGGAGCGCTGACGCGACCGTCCTGCAGCAGCAGCATCAAGAGTATCCGGGCCTTCTGGGCCGACAGGTCATTCCCCAGGACCGCACCGGCGGCGAGCAATGTTGCGCCACCCCCCTCATAACCATAGTGGGGCGCGACGGCGCCGTTGGTAACCCGGGTCGTGATCACTACTGCGACACCCTGTGCCAGCGCCTCGATGATCGCCGCAAGCATCGGCGGGTTGACGTTGCCGGCCCCGAGCGCCTGAACGACGATTCCTGCGGCGCCTTGACCGACCGCGGCTCGAACCAGCGCGCCGTCGGCGCCGCCATAGATCGTCACGATGTCGACGCGCGGCATCGCCGCGGTACGGATCGCGACGTGCGCGCGCCGCGCCGGGGCGCGCCGGTAAAAGACACGTCGGGCGTCGACTGCGCCGAGCATGCCGTAGGCCCCGGAGCCAAAGCCTTCAACGCTCGCCGTATCGAGCTTGCGGACCTCCCGCGCCGCGTGGATCCTGCCATTCATGACGACCAGAGTGCCCTGGTTGCGCGAGTCGGGTGCGATCGCGACGCGCACTGCATCGAGCAGGTTGCGGGGGCCATCCAGATCCGGCTCGGAGGCACTGCGCTGTGCGCCGGTCAATACGACCGGCCTCTCGGATTCGACCGTCAGGTCGAGCCACCACGCGGTTTCCTCGAGCGTGTCGGTGCCATGCGTGACTACGACGCCCCGCACCTCCGGCGGCTCCAGGGCTGCGCTGACCGCAGCGCTCAGGGCGCTCCAGCGTGGCGGATCCATGCAGGAGGAGGGAATGTTGGAGTGCTCCCGCACGTCGATCGACGCGATCCCGCTGACGGCCGGAACGCTCGCGAGCAGGTCCGCACCCGATATGGCCGGCACGACGACGTGTCGCGCCGGGTCGAGCTTCATCGCGATCGTTCCGCCCGTGGCTATGAGGACGATGTTCGGACGGTGCCCGGCCATGCAGCGTGCAGTTCGGGGGCTGGTGCGCAGCCGCTAGCCGCCGGCCGCCGTGGCGCCCAGGAGTTTCTCGATTCCCGCGGTCATCGGCTCCGACTCCGGCGTGACCTCGCTGCCAAAGTGCGCGCTCACCTTGCCGTCGGGCCCAACCAGGTATTTGTTGAAGTTCCAGTCCGGTTCCCGGGCCTGCCGCGCCAGTTCGCGGAACACCGGGTTCGCCATTGCACCGGTGACGGCCATCGGAGCGAGCATCGTGAAGGTGACCCCGTAATTGATGAAGCAGACGGCCGCGGTCTCGGCTTCGTCCGGCGATTCCTGCCGGAAATCATCGGAAGGGAAGCCGATCACGACCAGACCACGGCCGCGGTATTTCTCGTGCAGCGCCTGCAGTGCCTGGAACTGCGGGGTGTAGCCGCAGTGACTGGCGGTGTTGACGATCAGCAGGGGCTTGCCGCCGAAGGCGGAGCACAGGTTGATGCTCTGCTCCGAGTGTAGCTTGCGGAATTCATGAGCGAGGAATGCCGGGCACGAGCCGGCCGCAGCGAACGGCGCGGACAGCAGCATGCCGAATCCCGCCAGGCACAGCGTGCGGCGGTCGGTCAGGCAGTCGGCCATCGTGGATGCTCCATTGCGTGCGTGAGTCGCCGCGGGCGCGAGTGGGCCCGGAACTGATAGTATCCGGCAGGTTCCCACGAAGTCACGGCTCTCACCATGAGCGACGCAACACCGCAATCGGAGAACGCGCGCACGGTGCCCGTGTCGTCCAGGATCCGCGCCCGCCTGCTGGAGGCGCGGCAGCGGTTTCATGCCAACGACAACATCGCCGCCTTCCTGGAACCCGGCGAGCTCGACTCGCTGATCGAGGAAGTCGAGGGCAAGATGCGAGGCGTGCTCGAGAGCCTCGTGATCGACACCGACGGCGACCACAATACCCAGGAAACCGCGCGTCGAGTCGCCCGCATGTACCTGACCGAGGTGTTTCGCGGTCGCTACGAGCCCGCACCGCCGGTCACCGAGTTTCCGAATGCCGAGCGCCTGAACGAGCTGATGATCGTCGGGCCGGTTACGGTGCGCAGTGCCTGCAGCCATCATTTCTGTCCCATCATCGGCCGCCTGTGGATCGGACTGATGCCCAACGAGCACTCCAATCTGATCGGGCTGTCGAAGTATTCGCGCCTGGCAGAATGGATCATGTGCCGGCCGCAGATTCAGGAGGAGGCGATCGCGCAGCTGGCGGCGCTGCTGATGCGCAAGGTGAGCCCCGACGGCCTGGCAGTCGTCATGGAGGCCGATCATTTCTGCATGCACTGGCGCGGAGTACGTGATCCGCAGACCAAGATGATCAACAGCGTGATGCGCGGCTCGTTCCTGAAGGACCCGGCGCTGCGCCGGGAATTCCTGTCGCTGATCAACCTTAGGAACACAGGCTGATATGCTGGTACGTCTACTCTATGCGAGCCGGGCAGCCGCGGCGCTGAGCGAAAGCGTAGTGGAATCCATCCTCGATCAGTCGCGCCGCAAGAATCCTGCGCGCGGCATCACCGGGCTGCTGTGTTCGAGCGGCGACCTGTTCATCCAGGTGCTGGAAGGCGGGCGGGACGAGGTATGCGAGCTTTTCAATACCATCGTGCGCGACCGGCGGCATCTCGAGGTGCGCCTGCTGGTCTATGAGGAGATTTTCGAGCGGCGGTTCGCCGGCTGGACCATGGGTCAGGTGGACCTGACCCGGGTCAATCCTTCGCTGCTGCTGAAATATTCCGACCGGGCCGCCCTCAATCCATTCAGCTGTTCCGGGCGCGCCTCGATGACGCTGCTCGAGGAGCTGATCGATACCGGATCCGTGGTGAGCCGCGGCGGCTGAGGGCGGGTCGGCCGGCGCAGCGCGCCGTCGCTTGCGACTGGGCATGCGATGCGTTCAGACTATGAGCCATGGCGCAGGCTCCGCAACGCTACTCCTCGACCGCCATCGCGCTGCACTGGCTGACGGCGCTGCTCGTGATCGTCGTCGGTACGCTCGGGCTGCTGCACGATTCGTGGCCCAGGAGCACGCAGGCATTCTGGATCAATATCCATGCGCTGATCGGGTTGCTGCTGTGGGTGCTGGTGATGGTGCGCCTGTATTGGCGCATCCGCAGTCCGCCACCCGCGTTGCCGGACGACGTCGGTCAGCTCTCGCGCCGCCTGGCGGGCCCCGTCCACGGCCTGCTGTACCTGCTGCTGCTGGTCATTCCGGTCATCGGCATCGTGACATTCCTATTTCACGGCCGGGTGTTCGATTTCGGCCTCTTCCAGGTGGACTTCGGGATCAAGCGCAACCGCGCGATTTTCCACCCGACGGAAGACATCCACGGATACCTGGCCTATGGGCTGTTCGCGCTTGCCGGCCTGCATCTGCTGGCCGCACTGTGGCACCAGCTGGTCCGCCATGACGGCCTGCTGCGGCGGATGTGGCCGGCGCCGCGCTGAGCGGGGGCTTGCGCGGCGGCCGGCGGCCGCCGGCCCTTTCCAACGGCAGCCGGGCCTGTCAGGATTTGAGCCAGTCGGGTTTCCTCATCCACTCGGGTTTCATCATTCAAACCGCCGCGCGTCGCGGCGAACGGGGGCATTGCCATGAAGCGTCTACTGATCGGTTGTATCGCGATGAGCGTGTTCTCGCTGCCGGCGCTCGCCGCGCTCAAGGCGGGTGACGCAGCACCGGATTTCAGCGCCCAGGCCTCCCTGGCCGGGAAGAGTTTCAGCTATTCACTCAAGGCGGCGCTGCAGAAAGGACCCGTCGTCGTCTACTTCTATCCCTCGTACTTCACCGGCGGCTGCAATCTGCAGGCGCATACCTTTGCGGTCAACAGCGACAAGTTCGCCGCTGCCGGCGCCACGATCATCGGCGTGTCGCTGGACAGCATCACGCGCCTGAATGAGTTCTCGAAGGACCCGAACTACTGTGCGGGAAAGTTTCCGACCGCTTCGGATGCCGACGGCAAGATCGCCCATTCCTATGACCTCAGCGTCCGCGATGCGATGCCAGGCATGAAGGACACGCGCGGCGTCGAGATCGACCATGGATTCGCCGAGCGCACGACTTTCATCGTCACGCCGGATGGCAAGGTCGCCGCCAGCATCGGTGGCGTGAAGCCGGACGAAAACGTCGAGCAGGCGCTGGCTGCCGTGCAGGCGCTGCCCGCCCGCAAGTGACGACCCTGCTGGCGCCAGGCTAGATCGCAGGGCCCGCCGCGGCAGCGCGCGCGATCTGCGCGGCGTCGTCGAGACTGGCGACGTCGCGACACAATTCAAGCACGCGGCGGATCCGAGCCGGCGGCAGGATGCCTGCGGCGAGATCGGTGAACTTGGCCTCGAGCGCCCCATCGCTCATGGGCCGCTCGAGGCTGCCGATGGCGTGCTCGACCCGCCGGGTCAGGACCCGGCCGTCCGCGAGGCGGATGGTGAGCTCGGCCTGCTCGGGCCCGATCGCCGTATCGGTCAGGACCGTGATGTGCGGGCGCAGCGCGACGATGGCCGGATCTTTCACCGCGGCGTCGCTGAACTGGCGCTCGCCCGCAGCGCCGTACACGATGCCGGCGGCGATGCAGTAGTAGATGCTGAATTTCGCTTCCAGACCCGAGCGCGGATCGGTCTTGCCGGTGAGCGACAGCACCAGCGGATTGGCCCGCAGTTCGATTGCGCTGATCGGCGCGGCTTGCAACCCGTATTCGTTGCGCAGCTGGATCGCGGCGTCGATCGCCGGATGCGTCACGATGCCGCAGGCAAAAGGCTTATAGGTGTTCAGCGCGCTCTCGAAGCGAGTTCCCAGTCCGTCGGTCACCTCCCGCCAGTCGTGTTCCCGGCTCAGCGCCTGCGCCCAGCCGTCACGCCCCTCGAGGGCCGCTGCGTCTGCGGTGTAGCCCTGTGCGGCCAGCACCGCGGCCAGCAGACCGTTCTGCGCTGCACGGCCCGGATGAAAGCTCTTGGTCATCGAACCGAACTGGATCTTCAACCCGACTGGCTGGGATGCGGCGAGTCCCAGCGCCCAACCCATCCGCGACGCATCGAGGCTCATGAGCCGCCCGCAGGCGACCGCCGATCCGAACGTGCCGCAGGTTCCGGTGATGTGCCAGCCCAGATCATAGTGGCTCGGATAGACCGCGTTGCCGATGCGGCATTCGGTCTCGATGCCGATCAGCAGCGCATTCAGGAAGTCGGCCCCGCGCACGGGACGGTGCTGCGCCCAGGCAAGGATCGCTGAAGCAACCGGACCCGCCGGATGGATGATGGTCTTCAGGTGGGTATCGTCGTAGTCGAATACATGCGAGCTGATACCCGCGACCAGCGCCGCCAGAAAGATGTCGACGCGTTCGCTCCGGCCGGGGATCCGCGCCTCACGTGCACCGCAAAACGGTTCCAGCGCCGCGATCGCCCGCTCGACGGCCTCGTGGCGCGCGCCACCGATCGCGCATCCGGTCCAGTTCAGCAGCGTGCGCACACCCTGTCGTGTTACCGCGTCGGGCAGATCGGCGAGCCGGACTTCGGTCGCGTATTGCGCCAATGCCCGCGTGACCTCGGGCGGCGGCGCAGCGGCTGCCGGGAGCGGCAGTGCGGAGTGAGCCGGTGCTTCAGGCTCGCCGCGGGCCGCGCCAGCGGCCGCGATCAGCGCCGCAGCGCCAGCGCGCCTGAGCAGGCTGCGACGCCCAAAGGTGGCGGGCTTGTGCATTCAAGAGTCAATCATTGCAGCGATGGCAATCATGACGGCACTCCCCGATCAACCCACGTTTACCAGAATGACAATGGCGGAACCTTTACAGGCTGCTCGCTCCGGTGCAATGCTACAATGCGCGGATACCAATAACCTAGAACGGGGATGCCATGTTCCACCAACTGCTGACGCCGGTCGGAAACAGCCTCGTGCTCTCCTGTCTGGTCGCAGGGTTGCCCGTGCTGATCGTGCTGCTGCTGCTGGGCGTGATGCGCCGTCCGGCCTGGCAGGCGGCGCTCGCCGGCCTGGTCTGCGCACTGGTGGTGGCCATCGTGCCGTGGCAGATGCCGGCCGGTCTCGCGCTGCAGTCGGTGCTCAATGGCGCCACGTTCGCGCTCTGGCCCGTGATGTGGATCGTCGTCAACGGCCTGCTTCTCTACAACATCTCCGTGCGTTCCGGGCGCTTCGACGCGCTGCGCGCCTGGGTGATCCGCCACCTTCCGAACGACCGGCGCGTGGTGCTGGTGGTGATCGGTTTCTGCTTCGGCGCGCTGCTCGAAGGCGTCGCGGGGTTCGGCACGCCCGTCGCGGTCACCGGGGCGCTGCTGATCATGGTGGGATTCCCGCCGCTGCAGGCGATCTGCTGCGTGCTGCTGTTCAATACCGCGCCGGTTGCCTTTGGCGCTCTCGGCATTCCGGTGACGGTGCTGGCAGCCGTGACCAGTCTGCCCGCCACAGCGCTGTCGGCGATGATCGGTCGACAGCTCTCGTTCATGGCCCTGCTGATGCCGTTCTACGTGATGGCGGTATACGGCGGCTGGCGCTCGGTGCGCGCGCTCTGGCCGGTGCTCGTGGTGGCCGGCGGCAGCTTCAGTATCGTGCTGTTCCTCGCATCGAACTACATCGATTACACGCTGACCAATGTGCTGTCCTCACTCAGCTCGCTGCTGATCACGCTGCTGTTCCTGCGGGTCTGGCGGCCGGCGCCGGATGCGGAGTTCGCGATCAAGGACGACCCGCTGACGGCGGCGCCGAGCGGCAACACCGTGCCGGCGTGGCAGGGGTGGATTCCGTGGGTGACCATTTCGGTCACGGTGATCCTGTGGAGCTACTTCAAGGTCCCGTCATATCTGCAGCAGAATATTCCGTGGCCGCACCTGCACAAGGCCATCTCGATCACGCTGTATCAGGACCGGCCGTACGCGGCGATCTGGAACTTTCAACCGCTGGCCACCGGGACCGCGATCCTCGTGTCCTCCCTGATCACCGCGCTGCTGGTGCGTCTGTCGCTGGCGGATCTGGTGCATTGTGTAGGCAAGACCGTGCGCCAGGCGTGGCTCGCCATCCTCACCGTGATGCTGATCGTCGGTCTGGCCTATCTGATGAACTATTCCGGGCTGGCCTATACGCTCGGGCAGGGAGCGGCCTCCACCGGGCATCTGTTCATCGTGTTCTCGCCGTTCCTCGGCTGGCTCGCCGTGCTGCTCTCGGGCAGTGACACCTCGGGCAACGCGCTGTTCGGCAACCTGCAGGTGGTCGCAGCCAAGCAGCTGCATCTCAGTCCGGTACTGTTCGCGGCCACCAACTCCTCGGGCGGTGTGATGGCCAAGATGATCTCCCCGCAGAACATCGCCACCGGCGTGTCCGTCACCGATCTGAAAGGACAGGAAGGCGTGATTTTTGCGCGCACCTTCGTACACAGCATCGTGCTCACGCTGATCCTCGTGGTGATGGTCGCCCTGATGCAGTACGTGATCCCTGGAGTCATCCCGGTGGTACCGGGCTCGCCCTGAGGGCGTGCCGGAGGCGTCTGCCAGGAAACCCGCGACTGGCGGACAACATGTTCCACCAGCAGCTCACGCCGATCGCGAACAGTCTTGGGCTGTCGTGCCTGGTTGCGGCGCTACCGGTCGCTACCGTACTGCTGCTGCTCGGTGTGCTGCGTCGGCCGGCCTGGCAGGCGGCACTGGCCGGGCTGGTGCTGGCGCTGATCATCGCCGTGCTGCCGTGGCAGATGCCGATCGGGCTGGCGCTGCAATCAGTGCTCCACGGTGCGACCATCGCGATCTGGCCGGTCATGTGGATCGTCGTCAACGGGCTGCTGCTCTATAACATCGCGGTCCGTTCAGGGCGCTTCGATGCGCTGCGCCACTGGGTCATCCGTCATATCCCCAATGACCGGCGCGTGATTCTGGTCGTGATCGGCTTCTGTTTTGGCGCGCTGATGGAGGGCGTCACGGGCTTCGGCGCGCCGGTCGCCGTCACCGGCGCGCTGCTGATCCTGGTGGGATTCCCTCCGCTCGAAGCCATCGTGTTCGTGCTGATCTTCAACACGGCGCCGGTAGCCTTTGGTGGCCTCGGCAATCCGGTCACCGTGCTCAGCGCCGTGACCGGACTGCCCACCCAGGCCCTGGCCGCAATGGTAGGCCGACAGCTGCCGATCATGGCGCTGCTGCTGCCCTTCTACGTGATGGCGCTGTATGGCGGCTGGCGATCGATGCGCGCGCTGTGGCCGATATTGCTGGTCGCCGGGGCCAGCTTCGCGATCGGACAGTTCGTGACCGCCAACTACATCAACTACATGCTGACCGACGTGGTGTCATCACTCGGATCGCTGCTATGCACGGTGCTGTTCCTGAAAGTCTGGAAGCCGGCGCCCGACCCTGCATACATGATGGAGCATGCGGCCGACGTGAGTAGCCCGCCGGACGGCAGCGTGCCGGCGTGGCAGGGCTGGATTCCGTGGCTGACGCTGGCAGCCACCGTGATCCTGTGGATCCTGTTCAAGCTGCCGGCCATCGGGCAGCAGAACATAGCCTGGCCGCAGCTGCACAATGCAATCGCCATCACGCTGTACAAGGACAAGCCGTACGGCGCGATCTGGAACTTCCAGCCACTGGCGACCGGAACTGCGATCCTCGTGTCCTGGCTGATCACGGCGATTCTGGTGCGCCTGCCGCCGGCGCAGGTGTTGACGTGCGTGGGCCAGACCCTGCGCCAGGTCTGGCTGGCCGTGATCACGGTGATGCTGATCATCGGGCTGGCCTATCTGATGAACTACTCGGGGCTGGCCTATACGCTGGGCCTGGGAGCCGCCTGGACCGGCAAGGTCTTCATCGTATGCTCGCCGTTCCTCGGCTGGCTGGCGGTGCTGCTGTCGGGCAGTGATGCCTCCGGCAACGCGCTGTTCGGCAATCTGCAGGTCGTCGCCGCGCGGCAGCTGGGTCTCAACCCGGTACTGTTCGCGGCCACCAATACCTCGGGCGGCGTGATGGGCAAGATGATCTCGCCGCAGAACATCGTGACCGGTCTGTCGGTGACGAGCCTCAAGGGTCAGGAGGGACGCGTGTTCGCGCGCACGTTCATCCACAGCATCGTGTTCACGCTGTTCCTGGTACTGCTCGTGCTTGCGCAGCAGTACCTGGTCCCCTGGATGATCCCGACGGTGGCTGCCGGGCCCTAGTGCGGTGCTGCGCCCTGGCGCGGTGGCGCGCCCTAGCGGGATGCCCCGCCAATCTCATGGTGCGCGAGCAACTCGAGCACGCGCACGATGGCAGAGTGATCCCAGGCCTTGCCGCCCTGTGCCGCGCAGGCATTGAACAGCTCCTGCGTGGTCGCGGTATTGGGCAGGGACAATCCGATCTGACGTGCCGCGTTCAGCGCCAGGCTCAGATCCTTCTGGTGCAGTTCGATCCGGAATCCCGGATTGAAGGTGCGCTTGATCATGCGCTCGCCATGCACTTCGAGGATGCGCGAGGACGCGAAGCCGCCCATCAGTGCCTGGCGCACCTTGGCCGGATCCGCGCCCATCTTGGACGCGAACAGCAGCGCTTCGCCGACCGCCTCGATCGTCAGGGCAACGATGATCTGGTTCGCGACCTTGCAGGTCTGCCCGTCGCCATTCTCCCCGACCAGCGTGATGTTCTTGCCCATCAGCTCGAACAGCGGCTTGACCCGCGCGAAGGCAGCCTCGGGGCCGCCGACCATGATCGTCAGGCTCGCGGCCTTCGCGCCGACTTCGCCGCCGGAAACCGGCGCATCGAGATACTGGCAATTCAGCCCGTTGATCCGCTGTGCGAACTGCTTGGTCTCGACCGGCGAGATCGAGCTCATGTCGACGACGACCTTTCCCGGCGACAGTCCGGCGGCAATGCCATCCGCGTCGAACAGCGCAGAAGCGACGTGCGGCGTATCGGGCACCATCGTGATGATGATGTCCGAGCGCTGCGCGACCTCCCGGCCCGAAGCGCAGGCGATCGCTCCCTGCGCGATCAGAGCCGGTGGCGCGGGCTTGTGATCGTGAACGTAGAGTTCATGGCCGCCGGCGCGCAGGTGTTCCGCCATCGGCCGGCCCATGATGCCCAATCCAACGAATCCAACTTTGCTCATGCTGCTGTCCCGGGTTCTATAAGTACGGTTTGATCCAGCCCAAGCCCTGCGTGGTGGTGCCGGCCGGTTTGTATTCGCAACCGATCCAGCCCGTGTAGCCGAGCCGGTCGATGAAGTCGAACAGGAACGGATAGTTGATCTCGCCCGTGCCCGGCTCGTGACGTCCGGGATTGTCGGCCAGCTGCATGTGGCGAATCCGGGACAGCCGGCGTTCGATGGTCGGGGCGAGATTCCCCTCCATGATCTGCATGTGATAGATGTCGTACTGGAAGTACAGATTGTCGGATCCGACCGCGTCAATGAGGTCGATCGCCTGCTGCGAGCGGTTCAGGTAGAAGCCGGGAATGTCGCGCGTATTGCAGGCTTCGACGAGCAGTGCAATGCCGGCCTGCTTCAGCGCCGCGGCTGCGAACTGCAGATTGCGCACCAGCACATCGTGCACCCTGGCCGCGTCGACACCCGCGGGCGTGATCCCAACCAGGCAGTTGAGCTGGGGACAGTCGAGCGCCCGCGCATAGTCGATCGCCTTGCCGACGCCGTCCTGGAACTCCCCGATCCGATCCGGATGGCAGGCGATACCACGCTCACCCGCGGCCCAGTCTCCGGCGGGCAGGTTGTGCAGGACCTGCTTCAGGCCGTGGGTATCCAGCAGCTCCGCCAGCTGCTCCTTGCCATGGGCGTATGGAAACAGGTACTCCACGCCATGGAATCCGGCGTCCTTCGCGGCACGGAAGCGTTCGAGGAAATCGAGCTCGTTGAAGAGCATGGTCAGATTGGCGTTGAACTGCGGCATGCGCGCTGCCTTCCGGTTTGCCGGGGTGAGCCCGTGCGCATATTACGCCGAGCGCGCCGCCCGAGGAGAAAAGCCTAGCCCCCGTGATTCTTCGGCATGCAGACCTGGTACTGATCCTTGATCGTGGATATCTCGTCGTAGGTCTTGTGAAACGCGATCCACTCCGGATCGTGCACCGTCGTCGTGTTCGGCCCGTAGGGCGGCCGGATGTGGAAGGCGATCAGTTCGGTACTCGAATAGCCCGGGCGTCCGGTTGCCGGATCGGTGATGACGATCCGAGAGCCGAAGATCTCGTTGTTCACGAAGCCGTGCGCGCGATACCAGGCGCGATGGACGTCCATGTTGCGCAGGTAAGTATCGACTGTGGCCGGCGGCTTCACCGCGATGCGCCGCACCGTCACGATGTCGCCGGCGCAGGCGGGCGCGGCCGGGGAGGGTGGCAATGCCGGCTCGGACGCCTGGACCATCACGGACCGGGCCAACACGCACACACCCAACAATAACAGCGCGACGGCGGACTTCACACGCAGCATGGAAACTCCCCTGGTATTGCGATGGCGCAGACTCTGCGCCGATTCTCATCCGATCTCAATTCGATCTCACGGCCGGCGTCGATGCGCGGATCGTGAACTTCTGAACACGCGCACCCGGTGCCACTTCCGCGGTGTACAACGTGCCGTGCGAGTCCAGTGCCAGCTGATGGATCCCCTGGAAGTCGCCGGGACCGGCCCCGCGAACGCCGAACTGGGCCACGATGTCGAAACTCCTGCGATCGGCGATCAGCACATGCGAATTCCCGAAATCCGCCATGTACAGGAACCGCTGGTCCCGGTCGGGCGAGAGCGCCAGCGCGCTGACCGAATCGGGGGAGGGCCCGGCGCGGTTGACGAAGAACTGGTTCACGTACCTGCCATCGGTCGTGAACAGCTGCACGCGCCGGTTGTGGCGGTCCGCGACGTACACGATGCCGTCCTCGGACACGACGATGCCGTGCACCGGACTTGCGAATCGCGGCGCTCCGGGTCCCTGCGTATCCAGGGTCGTCGGACCCGCAGCGCCCGCGGTCCGGCCTGCCGGGCCACCGGAGGGACCGGGTCCTCCGGATTCGGCGTCGTCTTCCGGAGCCTTGCCGAAGGCGCCCCACATGCGACGGAACGCCCCGGTGTCGGCATCGAACACGATGACGCGCCGGTTGCCATACCCGTCCGCTACATAGACCTCGCCGGTACGCGCGGACACGTAGACGTCGCCCGGCTTGTTCACGCTGCGGGTATCGGTACTGCCGCGGCTCACCGAGCGGCCGCCGATCTGCGCCAGGAATTTTCCGTCGGCAGTGAATTTCAGCAGCATGTCGTCCGAGCGCGTGGTCCTGGACTGCCCGCTGGGGCTGCTGCCGCTGATCCAGACACGGGATTTCTGGTCCACGAAGATGTTGTGCTCGGCATCCGGCCAGTCGTAGCCAGCGCCCTCACCACCCCAGCCCCGCAGGAATTTGCCCGTGGCGTCGAATTCCACTACGGCGGGGGCTGCGGTCTTGCCGGCCGGAACGGTGCGCGGACGGTGCAGGATCCAGACATTGTCGTGGCGGTCGACGGCAACGTCGGAAACGTTGCCCAGCGACCAGTCATTCGGCAGCCGCGGAAAGCTCGTGTCCGGTTCGTACGCGGGCACGGTCATCGTTGCCGGCCGAGGCGCGCCAGTAGTACAGCCGATCACGCCCAGCAGCAGCAGTCCGCCCAGTATCGGCAGTCCGCCCAGACAGCGTCTCGTTCCGATCATCATTCGCTCCGGCGCTGCACGAGGCGGCCTGAATAACATAAAATGTAGCTTCCCGCGCTGTCGGACGCTATCGTTTATAGATGGATACCCGGTTTCTGGAGAGCTTCGTCATGGTCATCGAGCACGGCTCGGTGGCGGCGGCCGCGCGCCGGCTGAATCTGACCGACGCGGCGGTTACGCAGCGCGTGCGCGCGCTGGAGCGTGAGATCGGGACCAGGCTGATCGGGCGTTCAGGCCGCACCGTGCGTGCCACGGAAGCCGGGGCAGCGATCCTGGTGCATGCGAAAATCCTGCTGCGCGGCGTGAAGGACCTGCGCAGCGTCGCGACCGAGGAGCTGTTCTCGGGCGAGTTGAACCTCGGCGCCGTCTCGAGCGCGCTCACCGGCATCCTGCCGGCGCTGCTGGTCAGCGTGGCGGAACGGCATCCCCAGCTGAAGCTGTTCATCACGCCGGGCAGTTCCGAGGACCTGTACCAGAAGACCATCTCCGGGGAGCTCGATGCCGCGGTCATCGTCGAGCCGCAGGTGGAGATGCCAAAGACCTGCGACTGGACCGTCTGGCGCGAGGAACCCTTCGTCGTGCTCGCCCCGCGTTCGTTGAAGGAGACGGGCGCACACCGCTTGCTGGAGACCCAGCCCTTCATACGCTACGACCGCAACCAGCTCGGTGGCCGCCTCGCGGATAAGTATCTGCAGAAGGTGAAGATTCGCCCGCAGGACCGCTACGAGCTCGATTCCCTGGAGGCCATCGCGGTGCTGGTGGATCGCGGGCTGGGCGTGTCGCTGGTGCCTGATTGGGCGCCTCCCTGGCCGGAAGGGCTGAATCTGCGCAAGCTCCCGCTGCCAGTACCGTTCGAGAGCCGGCGTATCGGTTTGCTGTGGCGCCGCTCCTCGGCGCGCATCCGACTGGTGCAGGCGCTCGTCGCCAGCGCGCCCGCCATCGCACCCGCCAGCGCCGCCGAACGCCGGGTGCGTCGGGACTGAGCGCGACCGCGCTGGCTAGCGACCGGGCGCCCATGGCGTCTCCGGAACCGGCGTGATCGGGCCGCGACCCGCGAACCAGGACTTGAGGTTGCGCACCGCCAGGTCGATCATCAGTTCGCGGGTGTGCGCGGTCGCAGTGGCGACGTGCGGCATCAGCACGACATTGTCGAGTTCCAGCAGCGCCTGCGGCACGTGCGGCTCATCGACGAACACGTCCAGGCCCGCGCCCGCAATCACGCCCTTGCGCAGCGCCTGGATGGCGGCGTCCTGATCGACCACCGATCCGCGCGCAACGTTGATCAGGATGCCTTTGGGTCCGAGCGCCGAGAGGACCTCGGCGTTGATGATCCTGTCGGTCGCCGCGCCACCGGGCAGCATGACGATCAGCACGTCCACCGCCGCCGCCAGCTGCGTGAAGTCCGGATAGAAGGGCAGATCCAGATCGGGCCGGGCGGTTCGACTGGAATAGGCCATCGGCACGCCGAAGGCGCGCAGGCGCCTGACCGTGACGCTGGCGATGCGACCCATGCCGGCGAAGCCGACGACCCGGTCGCGCAGCGATGGCGTCAGCGGAAACTGCTCCCGGCCCCAGGCGCCGGAACGCACGAAGCGGTCGGCCTGCGGAATCCGGCGCAGCGTCGCGAGCAGCAGACCGATGGTGTAATCGGCCACTTCGTCGTTGAGCACATCCGGCGTGTTGGTGACGATCACGCCGTGCGAACGTGCCGCCTCGAGGTCGATGGAGTCATAGCCGACCGCAAAACTTGCAATGGTCTCCAGCCGCGGAAGCTCGCGTATCAGTCCGGCATCGATACGCTCGCGACCGCGGGTCGCGATGGCGCGGATGTGCGCACCGTGGCGAGCGACGATGTGCGCGAGCGGCTGCCTGCTGGTGGAATGCACCTCGAAGAAAGGCAGCAGCGCCTGCTCTGCGATGGGCATCATCTCACCCATGCTGAGCAGGTGCATTTTCTCAGTCGCCGCGCGGTCGTTCTCCATCGAACAGCGATTATTGCCGACCAGAACAACCTTTCTGCATCAATTGAAGATAGGTAAACCTTAGGTTTTCGTCTGGTTTTCGTCAGGTTTTCGCGCGGTTCAAAATCACCCGCGACACGAGCTAGAATTGCGGGCCCTCCTCAACTCGAAAGGCGAAGCTCATGGACCTCGGCCTGCGTGGCAAGACGGCTTTGGTACTGGGCGCCGGCGGAGGGCTGGGGCGTGCGATCGCAAGGGCGCTGGCCCACGAGGGCGCAAGGGTTGGCGCGGCCGATCTGAATGCCGCCGCGCTCGAGCCGACGCTGCACGATATCTCGGAGGCCGGCTCCCAGGGAATCCCGCTGGTCTGGGATCTGGCTGACCTGACACAGATCGAGCGACATATTGTCACGCTCGAACAGACGTTCGGACCGGTCGACGTGCTGGTCAACAATACGGGCGGCCCGCCGCCGACGCCGGCTGCAGGGCAACCCGCTGAGCTCTGGAGCCGTCACTTCAACGCGATGGTGCTGTCCATCATCGCGATCACCGACCGGGTCCTGCCGGCAATGCGCGCACGCAAGTGGGGTCGGATCATCACCAGTACCTCCTCCGGCGTGGTGGCGCCCATCCCAAATCTTGGCATTTCCAATGCCCTGCGTCTGACCCTGGTCGGATGGTCGAAGACGCTGGCGCGTGAAGTGGCGCGTGATGGAGTTACCTGTAATATCGTGCTGCCAGGCCGCGTGGCAACGAGCCGCATTCTGTATCTCGACCAGGCGAAGGCCGAGCGCGAGAAGCGCAGCGTCGAGGACGTCACCAGCGAGAGCACCAGCGCCATACCCGTCGGCCGGTACGGCCGGCCGGAAGAGTACGCGGACGTCGTGGCATTCCTCGCCAGCGAGCGCGCCTCGTATACCACGGGCTCCGTGATACGAGTCGACGGAGGCCTGATCGCGAGCATCTGAGAGCCCCGCCCTGGGCGTGTGCTCGCATCGGCGACTTTTTTAGGAACGGATATGCTGCTAACGAATACTCTGCAGGGAGTGGTGCCGGTTGCGCCCACTCCGTTCTTCCCGGACGGGCAGGTGGATTTCGCGTCCATCGAGCGCATGACGGAATTCTTCGTCCATGCCGGAGTCAACGGCATGACGCTGCTTGGCCAGCTCGGTGAAGCACCGAAGCTCGATTATCAGGAGGCCGTGGACATCGTGTCGTGCGTGATTGCGCGCACCCGGCTGCCGATCATCGTCGGGGTATCGGCTCCCGGATTTGCCGCGATGCGCTCGCTGACACGGGAGGTCATGGCCCGCGGTGCAGCCGGCGTCATGATTGGTCCGCCCAATACGCTGCGAACGGACGACCAGATCGTCGCCTACTACCGGCAGGCAGTGGAAGCGATCGGTCGCGATGTGCCGTTCGTGCTGCAGGACTATCCGTTGACCTTCAGCGTCGTCATGACTCCGGAGGTGATCCGCCGCATCGTCCAGGAGAACGAGTCCTGCGTGATGCTCAAGCACGAGGACTGGCCGGGACTCGAGAAGATCACGAAGCTGCGCGAATTCGAGCGCGACGGCTCGATGCGGCACATTTCCATACTCACCGGCAATGGCGGCCTGTTCCTCGATTTCGAGGTCGCGCGCGGAGCCGACGGCGCCAATACCGGGTATGCGTTCCCGGAGATGCTGGTCGATGTCGTGAGGCTGCGAGCCGCCGGTCGGCGCGATGAGGCCCATGATCTGTTCGATGCGCATCTGCCCTATCTGCGCTACGAGCAGCAGCAGGGTCCGACAGGACTCGCGGTGCGCAAATACGTGCTGATGAAGCGCGGCATCCTGAGCTCGGACGCACAGCGCAAGCCGGCGCTGAGCCTCTCGCCGCAGGCGCGGGCAGAAGTCGATTTCCTGGTGGCGCGTATCGCGCGCACTGACAAGAGGGCGGCCCTTGCGCCGTGACGGCGCCGCGACCGGGCCCGCGGGCACGGCTCCTGCGCGGAGACTGCCGTGAGCCGCGGCTTGCGACGCGGGCTCACGAGCTACGGCGATACGGACTTCTCGCTGTTCCTGCGCCGGGCCTTCATCAAGGCCATGGGCTATTCGGACGACGCGCTCAGCCGTCCGATCGTCGGCATCACCAATACCTACAGCGACTACAACCCGTGTCACGGCAATGCGCCGGCGCTGATCGAGGCGGCCAAGCGTGGGGTCATGCTCGCGGGCGGCATGCCGATGGTGTTTCCGACGATATCCATTCACGAGAGCTTCGCGTTTCCGACCTCGATGTTCCTGCGCAACCTGATGGCGATGGAGACCGAGGAGATGATTCGCGCCCAGCCGATGGACGCGGTCATCCTGATCGGAGGCTGCGACAAGACGCTGCCGGCGCAGCTGATGGCGGCGGTCAGCGCCGACCTGCCGACCGTGGTCATTCCGGTCGGGCCGATGGTCGTCGGCCATCACCGCGGTGCCACCCTCGGCGCCTGCACCGACTGTCGGCTGTACTGGAGCGCCTACCGGGCCGGCCGGATCGATGCCGCCGAGATCGAAGCGGTGAACGGGCGCCTCGCCCCGTCAGTCGGAACCTGCATGGTGATGGGGACCGCGAGCACGGTCGCCTGCATGACCGAGGCCATGGGGTTGTCCCTGCCGATGAGTGGGACCGTGCCGGCCCCGCATGCCGAGCGCATCCGCATTGCCGAGGCCAGCGGTCGGCGCGCCACGGAAATGGCGATCGCGGGCGGACCGCTCCCGAGCGAGATACTCAGTGCCGCGTCTTTCCATAATGCGCAGGTCGTGATCCAGGCAATCGGTGGCTCCACCAACGCGCTGATCCATCTCACTGCGGTGGCCAATCGCACCCCGCACCGCATCGATCTCGCGGAATTCGACGCGATCGGGCGCCGGGTACCCGTGCTCGTCGACCTCAAGCCCACGGGTGAGCACTACATGGAGCACTTCCATCACGCCGGCGGCGTTCCCAAGCTGCTGCGACAGCTGGGCGGCCTGATCGATCTGGACGCACGGTCGATTGCCGGCGGCACGCTGCGCAGCAGCGTCGAGGCGGCCGAGGAAGTTCCGGGGCAGACCGTCATCCGCTCGATCGCCGATCCGATCAGTCCGACCGGCGCGATGGCGATCCTGCATGGCAATCTGGCGCCGCGCGGGGCGGTGATCAAGCACAGTGCCGCGACACCGGCGCTGCTGCAGCATACGGGCCGTGCGGTCGTCTTCGATTCCGTTGCCGATCTGGTCCGCCGCATCGACGATCCTGAACTCGATGTCCGGGCCGAAGACGTGCTGGTGCTGCGCAATGCGGGTCCAAAGGGCGCCCCAGGCATGCCGGAAGCAGGGTATCTGCCGATTCCGAAGCAACTGGCACGAGCGGGCGTAAAGGACATGGTGCGGATCTCCGATGCGCGCATGAGTGGCACGGCCTTCGGCACCATCGTGCTGCACATCACGCCTGAATCCGCTGACGGCGGCCCGCTTGGCCTGGTCCAGAACGGCGACCGGATCATGCTCGACGTGGCCGGGCGGCGGATCGAGCTGCTGGTAGACGCGGCTGAACTGGCACGGCGTCGGGCATTGTTGGCAGACCGGGCAGCGACGCCGGTGCCCAGCCGCGGCTATGCGCGGTTGTTCCATGAGAGCGTGCTGCAGGCCGACGAAGGCTGCGACTTCGATTTTCTGCGTGGTGTGAACCAGCCGGATACGGGGGCCGAATGATGCGTGCCGGAATATCGATCCGAACGGGGGGACGGGCAGCCGCCGCGCTGGGGCTGGTGCTGGCTCTGGCGGCGTCGCTGCCGGCACCTGCGGATACGCTCGCGATATCGGAGTACGCCAAGATCACCTCGACTCTGCCATGGGCGGTCGCGTTCAAGAAGGGATACCTGAAGCAGGATGGGCTGAACGTCACCGATATCGTGTCCTCGTCCGGCGGCGGCAGCAGCCTGCGCAACATCCTGGCCAGCGATATGGCAGTCGGGAATCTAGGTACGGCCACAGCAATTGCCGCGATCAATCAGGGCATGGACCTGCGCATCGTGATGTGCAACGCGGACAACATCGGCGATCTGGCCTGGGCGACGACGCTGCAGAGCAGTGCACGATCGCTGAAGGACATGGTCGGGAAGAAGATCGCCTATACCGGCCCGCGCTCGACCACGGAGATGGTGCTGCGTGCCGCGGTTGGGGATGCGGGTCTGACCGGCAAGGTGACGCTGCTGCCGATCGGCGGACTGGGACCGGGACTCACGGCGCTGTCCCAGGGCGCGGTGGACGCGACCCCGCTCAGCGACCCGGCACTCACACTGCAGGCCGACCGGTACCGCATCCTGTTCCACGGCACCGATGTGTTTCCGAAGTTCACCTATTCGGTGGTCGTCGCAACGCGGGAATACACGCTGAAGCACCCCGATCAGCTGCGCGCGCTGCTGCGTGCGCGCCGGCGGGCAGTGGAGTACATGGAACAGCACCACGACGAGACCGCGGCGATCTATTCCGACGTCTTCGGCATCGGCCTTGCGGACGCGAAGCAGCTGCTGCCCAAGTACTACGCATGGGGTCAGTGGTCGCATGGCGAATTCTCCAGGGAGGGCCTGGAGGCGATGTCCAGGGGTATGCAGGCGGTGGGCATCATCGATAAGCCGGTGGACTGGTCGAAGCTCATAGACCAGAGCTTCCTCGCGCCCGATCAGCAACGGAAGCTATGGTGAAGGCAGCGTGTCCGCCGACGTCCATGTAACCCTGAACGCCGTCACTCGGGTCTATCCGGCGCATTCCGGTCACGGTGAGGTGCACGCGCTCGGACCCATCGATTTCAGCCTCCGGCGCGGCGAATTCGTCGGCGTCGTAGGTCCCTCCGGCTGTGGCAAGTCCACGCTGCTCGAGACCGTCGCCGGACTGGCATTGCCGAGCACCGGCACGGTCACCTTCGAAGGGCGCCCGGTCGATAACCAGGTGCCGGAAGGTGTCGGCGTCGTGTTCCAGGAGGATGCGACCTTCCCCTGGCTGACGGTGCGCGACAACGTCGCGTTCGGGCTGCAGCGGGCGGGGATCGACGGCGCGGAGATCGCCAGGCGCGTCGACGAGGCGATCGCGTTCATGGGCCTGAATGCGTTCCGTCGCGCGTATCCCTCGCAGCTTTCCGGCGGGATGCGCCAGCGGGTCTGCATCGCGCGCACCCTGGTGCTGCGGCCGCGGCTGATCCTGCTCGACGAGCCGTTCGGCGCGCTCGATCAGCAGACGCGGCTGCTGATGGGAGAGGAACTGCTGCGTCTGTGGCGTGAAACCGGCGCGACGGTGATGCTGATCACGCATGCGCTGGATGAGGCGGCGATGCTGTCCGATCGCGTCGCGGTGATGTCCTCCCGGCCGGGCCGGTTCATCGCCGTGCTCGAGACCCACTGGCCGCGCGAGCGCGATTCACGGATCGTCGCCGAGCCAGGATTTGGACTGTTCACCAGCCGGCTATGGGAGCTGATCCGCGACGAGTCGAAGAAGGCGCTCGGCATTACATGAGGCATCCGGCATGAGGCATCCGGCACTCTGGCGCCTCGGAATCACGGCAGCGGTGGTGCTGGCGCTCGAGGGGCTGTGCCGCAGCGGCGTGATCAGCGCCTTCACGATGATTGCTCCGTCGCAGATGGTCGTGGCCCTGGCAGGGATGATCCTGCACGCCGACTGGTTCTGGGCCGACGCCCGCTATACATTCGAGAACGTCGGGGCAGCGATCGTGCTGTCTGCCGTTCCCGGTTTCGTGCTCGGACTCGTGATCCACGCGCTGCCCCGGCTGCGGCGGGTACTGAATCCGGTGCTGCTGTCCTACTATTCAGTGCCGACCTTCGTGTTCTATCCGCTGCTGATCGTGATCTTCGGCATCAATCAGCTCTCACTGATCGTCATGGGCGCGATGTTCGGCGTCGTCGCGATGATCTCCTCCACGCTCACGGCCATCGACCGCATCCCGACCGTCTACGGCAAGGTGGCCCGCGTGCTGCGCATGGATCGCTCCGCCACCGCGCTGCGGATCGTACTGCCGGCCGCGACGCCACACCTGTTCACCGGGCTCAAGCTTGCGGTGGCGTATTCGGTGATCGGGGTCATCGCCGGCGAGTTCATCCTCGCGACCGCCGGACTCGGCCGGCGGCTGTCGCTGTCCTTCAACGAATTCGACAACGCCACGATGTACGGGCTGATCGTCCTGATCTTCATCGTGGTCGCGGTGATCAATTCCGGGCTGCAGCGCTGGGAAGCGCGCATCTATCGCCGCTGGTACCGCTCGTGAAGCAGCGCTGGAGCGACTACCTGATCCTGGTCCTGGCGCTGA